>Ga0209347_1000033_pt1 | contig 360357 bp, 303 predicted proteins | sample AutmiccommuBRH23_FD_187382 | JGI IMG/M metagenome (GOLD analysis project Ga0209347, IMG submission 187382) | Deep subsurface microbial communities from Mt. Terri, Switzerland - Autotrophic microbial communities BRH/23 (SPAdes) (version 2) | ecosystem: Environmental > Aquatic > Deep subsurface...
CGTCCTGGGAGCAGCCGAACTCCAGCGCTGTCGTGCCCGCAAGCACCTGGCGCACCTGTTCCAACGTGCGTACCTGAGACTCGTTCATGTCGATCACCATGGCTGTGATGATCGACCCGGTGTGCCGCCCGGCTGCCGCCCCCTCCAGGCTCATACCTCATTGGAATCAGGCCGGGGGATTCAGGCTCATACCTCGTTGGACAAGACTCCAGATGGCCCCCGAGCGGCTATTCCGCTAAGCTCGCTTCATGTTCGAGACCAACACTTACGATGATCCTCTTGTCCTCCGACCTGAGATTCGAGCGCGCTGGGAGTTTCTTGAAACCAGCTCCGCAGCAGCGGTACTCAGATCGGTCTGTCCAGACGAGTGGGCCGACATAACTTGGGTGCTTTCGCAGTTTGCGCTTGATCCGCGTCAGTGGCTCAAGGCCGGCGGAAATCGTGGGGACATTGCCAAGCTAATCGACAAAATGTTCTCGCAACGAGGCTGGAGAGAAATCCGCGTTGATCTTCACACGGAAGGCATCCTGTACACGAAAAGCAGCCGGGAAGTGGGTCGACTTCCGGTTGTCAAACAAGAAGGCTACCTCGTCGACAACTTCAAGGGGCGCGTGGCGCTAGACGTGGAATGGAACGCAAAAGACGGCAATCTTGATCGCGATCTTTCGGCCTACCGCGCGTGGCATGAAGCAGGTGTCATATCTGCGGCGGTGCTCATTACCCAAGATCGTCTTTCCCTGAAGGATCTGGCCGAAGCGTTGTGGAGCGAGTATCAGAACACGCTTCCTGAAGAAGACAGGATCCCGAGGCTTCCAATTGACCTTCGGACCACTACGACGACGAATCTCGAAAAAGCGGCGCTGCGCGTCCGCCGAGGCGTGATGGGAACATGCCCCCTATTGGTCGTTGCCGCCACCCGCTCTACTTGGAACGGTCAACCTTTCGAGTCTTAGACGATACACTCTGCTCGTTGTGGTCCGCGTAGTGGCTGCACTGGGCTGCTGGCTGGCCGTGAGCTATTTGGCGCCCTCGAGGTCGCATCGGGGTCCCGGCTGCCGCTAGCAAGGCGCGGACGCGCTGGATGGAGTAGCCAGTGTCCATTTCCAGATCCCTGACGCTCTCGCCTTGCAAGTAACGCAACCGTAGCTGTTCGCCCATTGCTTCAGCGCGCTCCTGTTCGAGATGCTCATTGGGCTTCAATGCCGGCAAGATCGGACCTCCGGCGTACCCCTTGTGCACAGTTCCACGAGGTGTCACGTCGTCGGCAGCTTCATTACCCCACACTGTCCAGCCTTGACGAGGGTGGCGGGCAAACAGCTCCAAGCGAGGACCGGGTGAGCATGCTTCGATCAGCTCATATTGTTCATCCGGCTTGCGCGAGTGCTCCCGCTTCCTCGTTTCGATCATGTTCACTTGGGAGCGCCCTGGCGAAAGCGTACGTATCGAACCACGCACCCCAAAGAGCAGAAGTTCTGTGACATTCCGGAAGTAGAACCCAACTCCACGGCCATCCGGACCGCCGTCCTTGCGACGCTTGGCCCACACTATGTTGCTCACATACCGAAACCCCCACGCCTCCATCACTGCGAGGCCGTCCACGAGCAACGCATTTGGAACCCAAAGATAGAGATGAGCATTACGCGCTGCGACTTCCTTCACCGCCATAGCTTTGATCGCATCGAGGGTCATCGTGGAGTAGCGATCTAGGCGCCGATGCTCCGGGGCGACCTTGCCCGTGCGGTTAGTGAACCGCCAGGGTGGATCGGCAAGGATGGTGGGAAACCCGCCAACGACACGCGGGAGCGGAGCGGGCGCCTCTTCTGGGCGGAGTGGGTTGCTGGCCATGACACCATGCTTGCACACAAATAGATCTTTGAAAAGATCTTTTTGTAATGAACCGCCCCGAATTTTTCGGAGGCTCGGTCAACTGATCGGATGGAGCGATCAGGAGTCGGCAAGGCCACCCGAAGCGCAGGGGCCACTGCGGAATCTCGCACTCTCCACAACGCCTGCTCGGGATGCCACGCCCCGCCGGCGTCGGCTACAACCCGCCCGCTGCCTGCGCGACGGCGCGGAACAGGGCGCGGCCCTTGTTCATGGTTTCTTCCCACTCTTTCTCGGGGTCGGAGTCGTAGACGATGCCGGCACCGGCCTGGACGTGCAGGCGGCCGTCCTTGATGACGGCGGTGCGGATGGCGATGGCGGTGTCGGCGTCGCCGTGCCAGCCGATGTAGCCGATGGCGCCGGCATAGATGTTGCGGCGGATCGGTTCGAGTTCGCGGATGATTTCGAGGGCGCGGATCTTCGGGGCGCCGCTGACCGTGCCGGCCGGGAACGAGGCCTTGAGCACGTCGGCGTAGCTCAGGCCGGGGCGCAGTTGGCCGGTCACTTCGCTAACGATGTGCATGACGTGGCTGTAGCGTTCGATGACGAAGCGCTCGCCCAGCTGCACGCTGCCCGGTTCGGCGATGCGCCCGACATCGTTGCGGCCCAGGTCGATCAGCATGAGGTGCTCGGCGCGCTCCTTGGGGTCGGCCAGCAGTTCGGCTTCCAGTGCGGCATCGGCTTCGGGCGTGGCGCCGCGCGGACGGGTGCCGGCGATCGGGCGCACGGTGACGGTGCCGTCCTGCAACCGGGTAAGAATCTCCGGTGAGGAGCCGACCACTTGGAGATCGGCCAGATCGAGGAAATACATGTAGGGCGAGGGATTGAGCGCGCGCAGGGCGCGGTAGACATCAACCGGGCGGGCCTTGAACGGCACGCTCAGGCGCTGGCTGAGCACCACCTGAAACACGTCGCCGGCGCGGATGTAGTCCTTGCTCTTTTCAACGGCAGCGATGAAGCCCTCGCGGGTGAAGCCGGAGACGAAGTCGGCCTCGCTCAGGGCATCGGGCGCCAGCACGTCCGGGTAGCCGGCACCGCCGTGGCGCAGCCGGTAGACCAGCGCATCCAGTCGGCGCTGGGCGCGGGCCCAGGCCTGCGGCTCGGAAGGGTCGGCGTGGACGATGAGGTACAGGCGGCCCTTGAGGTTGTCGAACACCGCCACTTCTTCGCTCAGCATGAGGAAGATGTCGGGCGTGTCGAGTTGATCGGGCAGCACGCGGCCGTCGGGCAGCGCGCCGGCCAGACGCGGCTCGATGTAACCGATGCACTCGAAGCCGAAGTAGCCGACCAGGCCGCCGGTGAACGCCGGCAAGCCGTCGATTTTGGGCACCGAGTGGGCGGCGCGCAGACGTTCGACCTCGCCCAGCGGGTCGGCCACGTCGCGGGTTTCGACCAACTCGCCGAAGTCGCGCACTTCCAGGCGGTTGCCGCGGAAGGTGTAGCTGCGCCGTGCCGGCAGGCCGATGATCGAATGCCGGCCCCAGGTCTCGCCGCCTTCAACGGACTCGAACAGATAGGTTTGTGGGCCGTCGGCCAGCTTGAGGTAGACCGAAAGCGGGGTGTCCAGATCGGACAGGACCTCGCGCACCACCGGGATGCGGGTGTGGCCTTCGGCGGCGAATCGGGCAAAGGTGGCGGCGTCGGTCACGGTGGTGTTGGTTGTGCAGGTGATCGGCGAGTATGCCAGCGCAGGCGCGGCAGTGGTAGAAAGCAGGCTGCGCCGCCGGCTGTGGCTTCGACCGCCGGTTCAGGCCAGCAGACCGCGACCGGCGTCGATCTCGGCGCGCATCCGGGCGATGACTTCGGCGTAGTCGGGAGCGCCAAAGATCGCCGAGCCGGCCACGAAGGTATCGGCGCCGGCGGCGGCGATGGCGGCGATGTTGTCGGGCTTGACGCCACCGTCGACTTCCAGCCGAATCGGCTTGCCGCTTCGATCGATCATCGCGCGCACCCGGCGCAGCTTGTCCAGCGTGGCAGGAATGAAGGCCTGGCCGCCGAAGCCGGGGTTGACCGACATCAGCAGCACCAGGTCCAGATCGTCGAGCAGCCACTCCAGGGTGTCCAGCGATGTCGCCGGATTGAACACCAGCCCGGCCTGGCAGCCCTCGGCCTTGATCAGTTGCAGCGTGCGGTGGACGTGGCGGCTGGCTTCGGGGTGGAAGCTGATCAGGCTGGCGCCGGCAGCGGCGAAATCGGGCACGATGCGGTCGACCGGCTCGATCATCAGATGCACGTCGATTGGCGCACGCACGCCATGCTTTCGCAGCGCCTCGCAAACCAGCGGACCGATGGTCAGATTGGGTACGTAATGGTTGTCCATCACGTCAAAGTGGACCCAGTCTGCGCCAGCGGCCAGGGCGGCGTCGACGTCATCACCCAACGCGGCAAAATTGGCCGACAGGATGGATGGGGCGATGATCGGCTCCAGCGTCATTTGCTTTTCCTGTCGCGCTGGGCGCGGCGTTGTTTCTGGATCGCCTCGTAGGCGCCGTTGATGGTCTTGGCGCGTGCCTCGGCCTGCTCGCGCAGCTCCTGGGCCGCGCCGTTGAGGCGGTCGGGGTGAAACTGGGAGATAAGCCGCCGGTAGGCGCGCTCGATCTCGGCATCGGTGGCCTCTGAGGTCAGTCCCAGCTCCTTGTAGGGGTCGGGTTTGGGCGACTTGAACCAGTCGGCGTCGAAGGCGTGGCCGATCAGCAACCCGATCAGCCCGCCGGCCGGATGGCCGCGCATGAGCAGCATGCCGGCGATGAAGCCGAAGAATTTTCCGTACCACCTCATGGTGCCGATGCTCCGTCGCAGGGTTGGCCGGCATACCAGCGGGCCAGGATTTCGATGTCGTTGTCGTTCAGCGCGCCGACGATGGCGTTCATCACGTCGCCCTCGCGCTGGCCGGCCTTGTACTGGTTCAGTGCCCAAACCAGGTAGATCGGATTCTGCCCGGCGATATGTGGTGCGGCCGGAATCCGGCTGCGGCCATCCTCGCCGTGACAGGCCACGCACAGCCCCAGCTTGGCGGGCTTTGCGTCCGCCTGCGCGAGGCCGTCGGCCTGCCCGGTCGGCGCGGGCGCCGGGTCGGCACAGCCGGTCAGCAGGAGCATCACGATGAGCAAGGGCCTGATCACACCGGCATTCTATGGGCCACGCCGGCCCGCGTCGAACGGCAGGACGCTGGATCATGGATTTCGGCCTGGATGGCGGCCGCGCCACCCGGCCCGCCAGCCCTGCCCGGCTGGCTGCCCGGCTACAATGTTTTCATTTCGGGTATCGCCGGTGACCACCGCTCTACATACCGCCGACCTGCCGGGCCTGGAACTGCTGCATCGGGGCAAGGTGCGCGATGTCTTCGCGCTGCCCGACAATCGCCTGCTGATGGTGGCCAGCGACCGGCTGTCGGCATTCGATGTGGTGCTGCCGGACCCGATTCCGGGCAAAGGCGAGATTCTCTGCCAGCTGTCGAATTTCTGGTTCGACAAGACGGCCCGGCTGATGCCCAACCACCTGACCGGCATTCCGGTTGCCGATGTGCTGCCGGCCGGCGTGGACCCGGCGCTGTACGCTCAACGCTCGGTGGTCACCCGCCGGCTGACGCCGCTGCCGGTCGAGGCCATCGCGCGTGGCTATCTGATCGGGTCGGGCTGGAAGGACTACCAGGCCAGCGGCGCGGTGTGCGGTATCGCCCTGCCGGCCGGGCTGCGTCAGGCCGAGCAGTTGCCGGAGCCGATCTTTACGCCGTCCAGCAAGGCCGCGCTGGGCGATCACGACGAAAACATCAGCTTCGATCACATGGTGGCGCTGGTCGGCGCCGAGCTGGCCGAGCGGATCCGCGACGCGACGCTGGCGATCTATCGCTTCGCCAGCGCGTTCGCCGCCGAGCGCGGCATCCTCATCGCCGACACCAAGCTGGAGTTCGGCCTGGATGCCGACGGCACGCTGCGGGTGATGGACGAGATGCTGACCCCCGACTCATCCCGATTCTGGCCGGCCGATGCCTATCGGGTCGGCGGCAGTCCGCCCAGCTTCGACAAGCAGTATGTCCGCGACTACCTCGAATCGCTGGACTGGAACAAGACCGCGCCCGGTCCGCACCTGCCGCCGGAGCTCATCGCCGGCGTGCGCTCGCGCTACGCCGAGGCCTACCAGCGGTTGACCGGTCAGGCAATCTGACATGGCCTACCTGCTGCTGGCCGTCGCCATCGTGTCGGAAGTGATCGCCACATCGGCGCTGAAGGCCAGCGACGGGTTTACCCGGCTTTGGCCATCGCTGCTGACCGTCGTCGGCTACGCCATTGCCTTCTACTGCCTGTCGCTGGTGCTCAGAAGCATCCCGGTCGGCGTGGCCTACGCCATCTGGTCGGGGGTCGGGATTGCGCTGATCACGGCCATCGGCTGGTGGCTGTTCGGCCAGCGGCTGGACGGGGTTACCCTGTTCGGCATCGCGCTGATCGTCGCGGGCGTGTTGGTGATTCAATTGGCTGCGCCCGGACAGGTGCGCGGCTGAACGTTTGGCGCGACACTGACGCACTTCTAACCGAGGCCCTTGCGATATGAACGAAAGCGCGCAACGCCCCATCGACCGCTGGCTGGGAAATTATTCCGGCGATCACCTCAACCCCACCAATCAGACCATTCACCTGATCTGCGTCCCGGCCATCGTCTGGTCGGTGCTGGCGCTGATCTGGATGATCCCGGTGCCGGCCTGGCTGGGCCGGCCCGGATTCTGGGCCGGAATGGCGATGGTGCTGACGCTGATCTACTACTGGCGGCTGAGCCGGTCGCTCGGCTTCGGCATGTTGCTGGCATTCATGGGCCTGGGCTTTCTCACCCACTGGCTGCACCAGCAACTGGCGGGCGATCTGCTTTGGCTGGCGATCGGGGTGTTCGTGATTGCCTGGATCGGCCAGTTCATCGGTCACCGTATCGAAGGCAAGCGGCCGAGCTTCCTCACCGATCTGGTCTATCTGCTGATCGGCCCGCTGTGGACGCTGTCGAAGCTGTACCGGAGGCTCGGCATCCGCTTCTGAGCCATTGCCTGTTCTGCCGCGTCGGTGACTGTCGCGCATCGCGGCAGCCGGCTGCGCATCACGGTGAAGGCGCGGCGGTCCGCGATTCGGCGCGCCGTCGCGGCCAGCTGCTTGCCTGCGGGGCGCGGCGTATTGCCGCGATAACTCTTGCTTCGCCCCGTGCTGCCGATATACCGCTGAATCGATCGACCACCGCCCCCTGAAACCGAGCCCGATCCCTGATGCCTGTCCGCGATGTCTTACTGGTTTTGCTGATCTGCGTGGTGTGGGCGGGGAACTTCCTCACCTCGGCGGCGGCCATGCAGGAATTTCCGCCGCTGCTGTTCACCGGCCTGCGCCTGGCCCTGCTGGGCGTGGTGCTGGTGCCGTTTCTCCGGCCGGCCGCGCCGGGGCAGTGGCCGCGGCTGATCGCCATGGGCTTTTGCAACGGCGTGCTGCACTTCGGGCTGAGCTTCTGGGCGCTGCATGCGTCGGGAAATCTGGCGTCGCCGGCCATCGTGATGCAGACCTACGTGCCATTCACGGCGGTGCTGGCCTGGTTCTGGCTGGGCGAGCGGTTCGGCTGGCGCGCGGGCCTGGGGATTGCCGCCAGTTTTGCCGGCGTCTTGGTGCTTGGCCTCGACCCGATGGTGCTGGCCCGGCCCGAGGCAGTGATCATGATGCTCAGTGCGGCGGCATTTCTGTCGGTCGGCACGATTCTCATGCGCGGCCTGCAAGGCCAAAATCTGTTCAGCGTGCAGGGCTGGACGGCCGTCCTCGGGCTCGGCCCGCTGCTGGTGTTGAGCGCGCTGTTCGAGCCGGAAGCCGCGCCGGCATTCCGAAGCGCGAGCTGGATCGCCTGGGGCGGCGTCGCGTATTCGGCCCTGCTGTCGTCGCTGCTGGGCCACGGCCTGTACTACCAGCTCATCCAGCGCCACCCGGTGACCGTGGTGACGCCCTACCTGCTGCTGACTCCCGTGCTGGCAATCATTCTGGGCGTACTGTTCTGGGGCGACACGCCGGGGCCGCGCCTGCTGCTGGGCGGCGCGATGGTTCTGGCTGGCGTGTTGGCGGTAACGATTCGAGCCCGGGTCAGGCAGCGGACCACGCCACCGGCCTCGGATGCTTGAGGGCCGGGAATCGGGAGCAGGGAATGGGGAATAGTCTGAAACAACACCATCGCCGCCACGACCCTTCCATCAAAGGGCAGGAAGCACATCTACGGCCGCCCCGGCTTTTTCGCCGATTCCTGGCCTAGCAAAGCGAAGGGGCTGCCTGCGGAGCAGCCGACTCCCGATTCTCTATTCCCGATTCCCTACTCCCGATTCCCAGCGCTCACGTTCCCTGACGCCGATCCGTGCCGAGTCGCGGCGGGCGGACCAGCCAGCGCAGCAGCGCGGGCAGCACCACGATGGCGCCGACCATGTTGGTCAGGAAGAAGAAGCTGAGCAGGATGCCCATGTCGGCCTGGAATTGAAGCTCGGAGAATATCCAGGTGCCTACGCCGACTGCCAGCGTGAGCGCGGTGAACAGAACGGCCGCTCCGGTATGCTCCAGCGCACGGTGGTAGGCCTCGTTCATGCGCATGCCGTTATCGAGGTAATAGCGCATCCGGCTGTAGATATAGATGGCGTAGTCGACACCGATACCCACACCAAGCGCCGCCACCGGCAACGTGTTGACCTTGAGGCCGATATTCATCGCCGCCATCAGCGCGTTCGCCAGCAGCGAGACCACAACCAGCGGAATGACGATGGCGATGGTGGCGCGCAGCGAGCGGAACGCGAGCAGGCAAAGCACGATCACAGCGGCGTAGACCAGGGCCAACATCGGGTATTGCGCCGCAGTCACCCGGTCGTTGGTGGCCGCCATCACGCCAACGTTGCCGGTCGCCAGACGCAGGTTGACCGCATCGCTGCTCCATTCTTCGGCATTATCGACCGCCTCCTGCTGCTCTTCGCTCAACCGCAGGCGCAGATTTTCGCCCGGATACCAGACTTTGTTGGTCTCTCTGAACTCCTTGACCGCTGCGACCACGCGATTGATGGTCGTCGCCTTGTGGTCGGTCAGGAATGCGGTGACCGGAATGGCTGAACAGTCGGTATTGAGCAGACCGGAGTCGGTTTCGAAACCCTGGGTGGCGACGCGCAGATTATCCGAGTCGCGTGGCAGCACGCGCCAGCGGATTGAGCCGTCGTTCCAGCCCGAATAGACGATCTTGGTGGCCTGCGGCAGCGAGATCACCTGCTGAACGCCCTCGACATTGGACAGGTGCCAAGCGAAGCGGTCGATCAGCTCCATCGCCCCGAAGCTCTCGGTGCAGGCGCCAGGGCGGGCCTCGGCGATCACCGTGATCGAATCCAGTCCCAGCGAGAATCGCTCGGAGATTTCCCGCGCATCCTGGTTGAACCGGGCCTCGGGGCGCAGCTCGGGCACGCCGGGTTCGGAGTCGCCGACCTGCATGTTCTGGCCGTAGATGTATCCAAAGATGCCCAGCGCGACCACCACGGCGATGGCCACCGCCGAGGTGCGCGGCTCGCTGAAGCGAGACAGCCATGCCCACAGCGGGTCGGCATCGTCGATGTGCTTGCGTTTATGCTCACGCCGGGCCTCGGCGTTCTTGAAGTCGATCTTCGACAGCAGCAAGGGCAGCAGGATCAGGTTGGTCAGGATGACCACGCCGACGCCGATGGACGCGGTGATCGCCAACTCCTGAATGATGCGGATCGGGATCAGCAGGATAGTGACGAATCCGGCCACATCCGACGCCAGCGCCACCGTACCGGGCACCAGCAGTTTTGCCAGCGCGCTGCGCGAGGCATTCAGCGGCGACGACATCGGGCCGACGTTGTCCACGCTTTCGACGTTGCCGCTGAACAGCCGTTCATTGACCCAGGCGGTCAGCATCTGCACGCCGTGCGATACGCCGATGGCGAACACCAGGAAGGGCGTGAGGATATTCATCGGGTCGATACCGAACCCGAGAATGCGCAGCGTGCCGAGCGTCCAGATGACAGCCGTGAGCGCAGCCGCCACGCCGACCAGCGAAAGTCGGAATGATCCGACGTACCTCGCCAGCAGCAGCAAGGTCAGCAGCACGGTGATGCCGAAGAACAGCACCACCGAGGCGGCGCCGTCGGCGATATCGCCGACGATCTTGGCGAATCCGATGATGTGTACCGTGTACGGTCCATCTTCGCTTTCGTAGCGCTGGCGGATCGACTCGAGTTGATCGGCGACCTGTTGATAGTCGAGCGGCGTGCCCGAGTCTTCAGGCACCAGCTCGGCCCAGACCATCGCACCGGACCAGTCCTTGGCCACCAGGCGCCCGACGATGTTGGCCTTGACGATATTGCCGCGCACCGTCTCGAAGTCGCGCTCGGTTGCGCTCCAGCCCTCGACATTCGGGGTGAACGAGTTGGGTATGACATTGCCGCCCGCGAAGCCGTCTTCGACGACTTCAACGAAGCGCACGTTGGGCGTGAACAGCGAGCGGACCCGGGCATCGTCGACGGCGTCGACCGCCATAACGTCCTGGGTCACCTTCTCGAGGGTTGCGAAAAACTCCTGATCGAACATCTCGCCGTCCTTGGCGACCAGCGCGACCAGCACCCGATTGGCTCCCCCGAACTCGCGCTCGTATTCGAGGAAGGTCTGCATGTATTCGTGCTGCAGCGGAATCTGCTTCTTGAATCCGGCTTCGACCTGCAACTGGCTGGCGAAGTAAGCCATGACCACGGTCAGAACGGCGAAAACCACCAGCATGGCGGTTCGCTGCCCGAAGACAATGGCAAGGGCGATTCGGTGAAAGGCGGTGTTGGGCTGCTGGCTCATGCTGTCTCCGTCACTGCGCTTGATAGCGACCGATGCCGCGCTCGCCAATGACCAGATAGTCGCCGTCATCGAGCAGCATCACATCGGCGAGAATCGGGGTTTCTCCGTCGGCATTGGTGAACGTGCCCGCGTCAAACGGGGCATCGGTTCCAGCCCGGCTGATCACCCGACCCTCGGCTCCCACCAACACCGCGCCGCCGTCGGCCAAAGCGAGCCCGCCTTGCAGGCTGGCCTCGGTGCCGCTCTCCACGGTTTGCCAGGTGTCGCCAAAGTCGAACGACTCCAGGACGTTCCCGCGCAGTCCATACATCAGCACATGGTCCTCTCCCCAGGCCAGCACGCCGAACATCGAGCCTTCATAAGGCAGCGAGAGCCGCTCCCAGGTAGCGCCGGCATCGAACGAGCGATAAGCCGCGCCGCGTTCGCCGGCAATGATCAAGCGCCCGCCGGGGGTGTTGGCGATCGCATTGAGATGCGGATTCTCTTCGGCTTCCAGCTCCAGCTCGTCATCGCTGAACAGCCAACCGTCGTCGGAATCACCGCCTTCGGCGTTCTGGTCGGCGCCGGCTTGCCCGGCATCATCAGCCGGCGCGGCTTGCTGGCTCAGGTCGCGCTGTATCCAGGTTGCGCCGCCGTCCCGGGTTTCGAGCAGCAGCGCGTAGGCGCCGACCGCCCAACCGTGCTGGTCGTCGACAAACAGGATGTCCAGCAAAGGCAGGCCCTGGTCCGGATCGAAACTGTCGGCCGCCCTGGGGTCGGCGCGCTGCCGCTCCCAGCTCCGTCCGGCATCGGCCGAGTGCAGAATCACGCCATCGTGACCTGCCGCCCAAACCTGATCGCCGAGGGCGAATGCCGCATTGAGCGTGCTTCGGGTGGGCACCTGCGCAACCTGGCTCCAGGCTTGACCGTCCCCGGAAACCAGCACATGGCCACGCTCGCCGACTACCAGCAAGTCGTCCCCGGCCTCGACCGAAGAAAGCAGAAGGCTGTGCTCGGCGCGCGGCAGCACTTCGGTATCGAGCAGCGCCGGGTCGCTCTCTTGCGCCAGGCCGAGCGTGGGCACCATCGCCAGGGCATACGCGAGAGTCACTGCGCAGCGAGTGCGGCATGCGGGTTTCGCCATGCAACTTCCCCAGATTGACGGATGGAACTCACGCCGGGTCTTCGCCCGGCGTGAGTGGTTGGATCAGCGGATACCGCGACCGCGCAGGTTCTGCGGCGAGAAGTTCTCGGGCGAGGTCTGGAAGCTGAAATCGACCGGGGTTTCTTCGTTGTCCAGCAGCAGGCTGATGTAGCGCCCCGACTTCAGGTCGTGATGGGTTTCCAGCGTAGCCCAGAAGGTCGGCACTTCGTAGTAGTTGACCGAAGGCGCCTCGGAGTAACGCCAGATATTACCTTGGCCGTCGTAGTGGTCCAGCACCAGAATGCCCCAGCTGTCTTCATCGACGTAAAACGTGCGGCGCGGATTGATGTGCCGCGAGCCGGGCTTGAGCGTCGCCTCGACCACCCACATCCGGTGCAGCTCGTAACGCAGGTAGTCCGGGTCGAGATGGCCGGGATTGATCAGGTCGCTCACCTTCACGTCGCTGCCGTGCGCCTTGTAGGAGTTGTAGGGAACATACAGCTCCTGCTTGCCGACCAGTTTCCAGTCGTAACGGTTGTGCGCACCATTGAACATGTCGGTCATGTCGTTGGTGCGCAGGCCGTCGGCGGCGGTACCCGGGTTGTCGAACTCGACGTTCGGCGCACGCCGCACGCGACGCTGACCGGGGTTGTAGACCCACGCCTGACGGGCCTGCTTGGCCTGATCGAGGGTCTCGTGAACCAGTAGCACCTGTCCGGCCAGTCGGGCCGGCGAGGTCACCGCCTGGTAGAAGTAGACCAGAATGTTGTTGATGTTTTCCGAGGTGTTGCCGGGCTTGTAATACAGACCCAGCAGCTCTTCCTTCAGGCCGACCAGGTTGTAGGAGCCGTTGGAGGTGACCGGCGCCTGGTTCGACCAACGCGAAAGGGCGACGCCCTTGTACTTCAGCTTGTGGTTCCAGATCACTTCATGAGCGTTCTGCGGAATCGGAAACGGAAGACCCTCGGCGCAGTTCTCGATGCCCTCGCCATCGGACACCAGCTTGCAGGTGGTCGCGTTCTTCTTGGTGAACTCGTAGGTACGCTCCGGGAACGAAGCAGAACGTCGGGTCGGATAGACGTGCATCTTGAAGGTGTCCGGATACTTCTCGAACATCGCCTTCTGGCCTACCGACAGTTTGTCTGCGTACTGCTGATAGCTCTGCGCGGTGATGGTGAACTGGATCTTGTCGGCAGCAAACGGATCAGGGTGAAACATACCCACCCGGTATCCCGCAGGCGGCGAGGTGATGCCGCCGGTCCACTCGGGGATGGTGCCGTCGGCGTTTCCGGCTTTCTCGGCGCCAACCGGCGTGAGATCACGACCCAGTCGCGCCGCCTCTTCCGGGCTCACGGCCGCGAACGAAACGCCGGCGAAGAAGGTGGCCGCGCAGATGCTTGCAGCCAGGGTGCTTGTCTTGAACTTAGTCATGAAGGGTCTCCCTGATGGCCTCAGAACGAATAACGGACGCTGAACGATGCAAAGTCGCGATCGCGCAATGAATTGAGGCTACCAGCGCCGAAGAAGTTGGTGTAGGACAGGTCCACGACCCATTGATTGAGGTAGATGAACTCGGAACCCAAGGTGATTGACTTGCGTTTCTCGATGAAGTTTCCGCCCGGTCCCGGGCTGATGCCGTTCACGTCGTGGTTGAATGCCACGCGCGGGGCCACGGTCCACGCACCGATGGCGTTGTTGTACTCGGCGCGGGTCGCCAGACGATAGCCCCACGAAAACGACGTTGGAAAGCCGTTGGTCTGGGTGACCGGGTTGCGTGCGTCGCCGGTGATCAGGTCGGCGCCGCCGCCGGTGTTGGTGCCGTCGCCCTGAAAACGCAGCACGTCCTGCGAGGGCAGGTTCCAGAAGTTGGTGAAACCGACCTCGCCCACCACCGCCATCTGATCGGAACCCAGCACCTGCTGGAAGAGTTTGGTGAAGGTCGACTGCAGTTGCGAGACTTCCTGGCGGTCGTAGCCGCGGATGAATTCGCCCGGCGCAAACTGGCCCAGCTGGCTCTTGAACTGCAGGAACGGCTGCGGAATGGCAGCATTCAGCGGCGACAAACCGGCGAAAAGCAGCTCCACGTCATCGACCTGGATCGGCAGATTGTCGCGATAGCTCAGCTCGCCCTGAAAGGCCCAGCCGCCCGGCAGCGTGGTGTTCCAGCTCAATCCGAACAGGTTGATGTCTTCCGGGTATTCGACGACGACCTGACCGGAGCTGGCGTTGCTGTTGGCCACCGCCACACCGGACAGCAGCGGCAGACGGCTGTGGTAGCGCAGGTAGTACAGGCCGAACTCGGTATCGCCCAACTCCGGCGAGTAGTACTTGATCGCCGCGCCGAACTGGCCGCTGTCCTTGGCGGTGCGGTTCAGGCCGCGCGGCAGGGCCGAGGAGCAACCCAGCGCGACAAGGTTCGGCGGCAGCCCGGTGTCGCTGAGCGCAAATCCGCCAGGTCCACTGCGGCAGACATCGTTGAACAGGTCGGGATTGTTGACCGGCTGCGGCGTGGTACCGAAGCCCAGCATCGCGAATCGTCCGCCATCGCCGGCGAAGTCGTTGGTGGAGAAAAACGTGCCCGGCGCGTCGACGTCGATCTGTTCGAACTCGAACATGTACAGCGCTTCGATCGACCAGTTCTCGTCGATGCTCAGCGAGGTGTAGACCATGTCGATCGGCAGGAACGCTTCCTTCAGTTCCGCGCCGGCCACGCGCAGCGCGTTGACGTCGACCGGATTGATGACGTTGATGCCACCCTGGATGAAGGTGCTCTCACCCCAGCTCACGACCTGACGGCCGAGACGAATGGTGCCGGTACCCTGCTCGGCGAAAGTGAAATCCTTGAACAGGAAGAAGTCGAGCAGCTTGGCATCCTCGCCGACCTTGTCCTTGGCCTCACTGCTCAGAACGTCCTTGCCGTTGTTCTCGAAATCGTGGAACGCCGTACCGCGCATGAATGCACCCCAACTGCGCCAGCGCAACGACAGTTCTGAGGTGATCTTGGCGGCATTGGAGATGATGTCGCCGGCATCGCGGTAGTTCAGATTGCCGTCGTCGCCGTTGGCGGAAAACGTGCCGCGTGCGTTGAGCTGCAACTGCTGGGCTTCGGCAAATCGGCCCTGTGCGGTCAGCGCGCCAACCTGCAGGGCCAGCGTCGGGTCGAACTGCGACTTGGCGATCGCGCTGTCGGCGGCGTCGGCGGTGCGCACCGACAGGCCGTAGCTGACGGTGGTATCCCAACTGCCTTCCAGCTCGCCATTGTTGAACTGGATTGCGTGAGCCGACGGGGCGGCCAACAGCGCGGCAGCAACCGCCAGCGCGATGGGGCTACGGGCCATCCGGCCGTGAAGCGTGTTGACGTTCTTGATCATTTCGGAGTCCTCGGATCTGGCTTCACTGGGTGCGGATGACGGAAGGATCGGCGACCTGCACCGCCTGACCACCACTCAGCAGGAAGCTGACCATCTGGGTCTGCATTTCGACGGTGGCGGCCAGCCCTTCGGGGGTCGCGGCGCTGGGCTGCAGGAGCGAACCATGACCGCCCTGAATGAACCGAACCGCACCGCGCAGCGGAGCGCCAGCGGTCGAGCCGGTGACCGTGGTCAGTCCGAACGCGCGGATCAGCGGCTCGGTGCCCGACAGCGGCGCGCCCGGCACGGTGTTGGGGATGACCTGGTCGGGCAGCGAAGTACCGCCACCGGTCAGGGTGCCGCCACCGACCACCTCATGCAGCAGGATGGCCTTGCTGCCGGCAAACGCGGCGATGTTGACCGGATCGGCGGAGTCGATGACGGTCTGAGCGATCAGGAAGAACTGATCGAACTGCGGCGTGCCCGGCTGGAGCCCGGCCGCAGCGGCAAGACCGGCACGGATGGCCGGGCCGAAGGTCGGCGAGCCGTTGAGCATCTGGGCGATGCCGCCGCCCGGAACCGACAGGACGGCCGTGTTGATGGTCGGTTCGAAGGTGACGAAGTTGCCGCCGTTGATGGCGCCGAGCGACTGGCCGACGAAGCTGACCGCGTTGGCGTTGAAATTGACGTTCAGCGGCGGGAAGGCCAGGGCCGGGATGCTCGCCTTGAGGGTGAACGGATCGACGATGGCCTGACGGTTGTTGTCGCGCGAGGTCAGCAATGAAGCCAGATTGATGAAGTGGGCGCCGGAGCTGTCGATGTTGCCGTCCGGGCCTGGGGCGCCGGTCTGATTGTTGATGAAATCGACATCGAAGGTGCGCTCTGCTGACGCCACACCGATCGCCTGCGCCAGCGGTCCCTGCGAATAGAACGGGTTGCTGGTGTCGGTGATGCCGTGAAGCGGCTGATCCATCGAAACCACCGCGAAACCCTGCGAGGCCAGCGTGGCGGAGATCGCCAGGGCATCGGTGCGATTGCGGGTGATGCCGTGGTAGTAGATCACCACCGGCCAACCGTCGGCCGGCTTGGTGCGGCCGGAGGCGGCATTGGGCACGGTGACCAGCAGCGGCGCGGTGACGGTGCCGGTCGCGACCGGACGCGGGTTGAGGAAGGTCAGGTTGGTCGAGGGATTGTTCGGCCCGAGCAACTGGCCGCAGGACGGCACCTGGCCGCATGGCGCGCCACGCCAGAAGGTGTTGAGCGGTGCGGTCGGGTTGGTCGCCGAGGGCGCGGTCAGGAAGTACGGCAGCTCGATATTGCCGAGATAGATGTCGGCGATCGGCGGCAGCTGCGGGATCGCGGCCTGGATGGTGAGGCCGGTCGGGCGAAGCGTGACATTGCCCGGCTGAGTGGTGGCGCGCACGGCTTGCAGCGTCGGGCTGATGCTCTGGGTGGTGGCCACCCAGCTCAGCACGATGCTGTCGCGCGGGATACCGGCAGCCGAGGCGGCGCCCTCCTGGGAATTGACCAGCTGGCGCAGCGGCTCCAGCGCCTGTGCCTGGGCATTGGTGAGCAGCGGGTCGGTGCTGGCGCCGTTGGCAAACAGCGGACTGGTGCGCTTGGTCAGGAAGTAGGTGGAATCGGGTGTGGCGATGTTGCCCTGGGCATCGGCGACGCCGTTGGTGATCACCGCCATGTACGAGGTGATCTGACTGAGCGGCCGGGTGAACACGATCGCCAGCGTGCGCTGAGTGGTGTCGCTGGGGGAAAGCGCGGTGACGAAGTCCGTGCCCGCGGCCAATTCGCGAACGATGCCGGTCACGCCACCACCCGGTCCGGTCAGGGTGACCTGGAACAGGCGCACCGACTGCCCCGCCACGATGGTGGCCGGCGCCGGCGGCCGCGAGAACGACATCGACCAGGGCGCGACGGTGCTGAAACCGTCCAGCGCATTGAGCGCGACCGCCGGATCGCCGATGTTGTTCGGGTTGGCGACCGGCACGTTGACCGTGAGGTCGGTCGTGCCGCTGAAGAACAGATTGGTCGGGAACGGCACCACCGCGTTTGCGGGGTCGAAGCGCGCGGTGATGATGTTGGTCACCGGCCCGCCGTCGGGATTCTGGGCTGGCGGTGACGGCACTGCCAGGTCGGTGTTGGACGAGCCGCCGCAGGCGGCGAGCAAGAAAGCAGTCGCTGCCGCGACGAGATGATTCCGGACCTTCATTTTGCAGTTCCCCCCACACGTTGGGCTTTAGAGTCGCCACTCTATCTTAGGAACGGGCTTAACGGAATGGCAATACTTGGCCGTATGGCAAAGAATTATTTTTTGCTGCGTCGCACCATCGCCAGCGCGTCCGAAAAGCCCCCGCCCCGGGTGTTTCGTTCTGCGCCGCCAGCGAGCTATTCGGGCTCGAAGCGTCTCGGGCTGACGCCCAGCTTTTGCCAGTCCGAATCGTCGAATGCGAGGTCTTGGCTCATTCGACCCACCTGGGTCGCCAACGTTCTTGCCGGACCCGCAGCCAGCGAAAGCGCGCCGACCGCGACCCGAAAAAGGCCGTCGGAAATCGGCCAGACCCGCCGTCCCGGCGTCGACACGTCCAATTGGCGCTGCACCATGTCACGATAGCTCAGCCGCTCCGCACCCGGCAGGGTGAGCACGGCACCGGCCAGATCTGCGCGATCGGCGCAGGCCAGCATGGCCGCCGCCAGGTCGTCGGCGTGCACCGGCTGACGGATGCCGAGCGCCGATGCCGGCAGCGGTACGCCACCGATGCGACGGCACACGCCGACCAGTCGCGACAGACTCCGATCAGGGCCATTGCCATAGATCAACGTGGGCCGCAGCAGCGTCACCGGACATGATCGGACTTCGCCGAGCGCCAACAGCCGCTGCTCGCAATCGAGCAAGGTCCGCGCCAGATCGCGCTCGCGCGGATCGGGCGATGCCTGTTTGACCAGCGCGCTGGTTGAGGACAATGCCACGATGCGCGTGCCGGCCGGCTGCGGTTCGCGCTCGCTCCAGCGGGTGATGCCGTCCAGCGGGCCGGCACTGAGAACGACCCGCACGGCGGGAAGCGCTTCGCCGCCCTCATGATAAAGATCGTGGCGAAACCAGCGCTCGATATCGCTGTCGACGTGTCGGCGCCGGCTGACCAGCGCCAGCTTCAGGCCCGCCAGCGCGGCGCTGGCGCGCAGCGCGCGGCCCACCGGGCCGGTGGCACCGAACAGCAGCATGTCGAACGTGTCGGTCACGCCGGCAGCATAGTGATCCGGAGCGGATCTGTCGCGCGGCTTGCTTCCGGCGATCAGTTGCTCGAACCTTTGCGCCATGTCCGACGCCCCGACCGATTCGCAAACCCGCCGCACGCTCAAGCTGTTGTCCGGCCCGGCAATCGCCGCGTTGCTCTGGGCGTGGGCGGTGAACGCGGATCTCGGTTACCCGATCGCCATCACCCTCGCGGTTACCGCCTGGTGCGCGCTGTGGTGGCTGCTGGAGGCGACCGGACACGCGATCACCGCAATGCTGCCGCTGGCATTGTTTCCGATACTCGGTGTTCTTGAGCCCGAACAGGTGGCCGGCGCCTACGGCAATCCGCTGATCCTGCTGCTGGCGGGTGGATTCATGATGGCGGCGGCGCTGGAGCGCAACGGCGCGCATCGGCGGATGGCGCTGGGCATGGTCCGACTTGTGGGCGGCGGCAGTGGCCGGCGCCTGGTCTGGGGCTTTGCGCTGGCGGCCGGGCTGACCAGCATGTGGATATCCAACACCGCAACCACGCTGATGCTGCTGCCGGTGGCCATGGCGGTGCTGGAGAAGTATCCGGACCGCAGGCTGCTGGCGCCACTGGTGCTGGCCATCGCCTATTCAGCCAGCATCGGCGGCCTGGGCACGCCGATCGGATCGCCGCCCAATCTGGTGTTCATGCAGGTCTATGAGCAGACCACAGGCGCGGCCCTCGGCTTCACCGACTGGATGCGATTCGGCATTCCGACCGTGATCCTGTTCCTGCCCCTGGCCGCGCTGTGGCTTGGACGCGGGCTGGCGCATACGCCGGCCGCAACGTTGCCCGAACTGGGTCCATGGCGCGCCGGAGAGCGCCGGGTGCTGATCGTCTTCGCGCTGGTCGCCTTGGCCTGGATGACCCGAAGCGAACCGTTCGGCGGCTGGAGCAATTGGCTGGGACTCACTGGCGCCAACGATGCCAGCGTGGCGCTGCTGGGCGTGGTGGCGATGGCGCTGGTGCCCGACGGCCGGGGCGAGCGGCTGCTCGACTGGGAGACGGCGGAACGGATTCCCTGGGGGGCCTTGATCCTGTTCGGCGGCGGCATCGCGATCGCCACGGCGTTTCAGACCTCGGGCCTGTCCGAGCTGGCGGCGAGCCGGATGGAGGGCCTGTTCGACCTGCCGCTGCTGCTGCGGATCGCGCTGATCGCTGCTGCCGTGAGCCTGATGTCGGAGATCGCCAGCAACACCGCCACCGCCGTTCTGCTGATGCCGATTCTGGCGGCGGCCGGGCTGGCGCTGGGCGTCGATCCGGCCATTCTGATGGTGCCGGCCGTGCTGTCGGCAAGCTGCAGCTTCATGCTGCCGGTCGCCACCGCACCGAACGCGATCGCATTCGGCAGCGGCATGGTTTCGGCGCAGCAGATGCTGCGCCATGGCGCGGTGCTGAATCTGATCGGCGTGGTGGTGGTGAGCACGGTCGCTTTCGTCTTGCTGCGCTGAGCCGGGCCGACGGATCGAGACAGGCGCGCGGGCGCGCGGTGCGCGCACGCCGATCGAGACTGGGGGCACGAAACTTATACCCGCCATGGGCCGGGGGCCATAGCGCCAGCAGCGGCAATGCAATCGACCCGTCGCGAGTTATCCACCATGAATACCTTCGCAACCGACGGTCCCGGCTTGCGGCCTGACGGCTTGAGCCGGGCCACTCGCCGCGGGAAAGTTCATCGATATGGCCTGCCGGATCGATAACGCGCGGCGCGCACACGCACAGGGGCTGGTAATTTCCCGCCGACGTCTACGGACCTTCATGCGCGTGAGTTAAGATGGCGCCTCGTTGACGCCCGCCAGTGAGCCGCGCCACACGCGATCCGGCCGGAGCACAATGAGCGCCCACTCGGTCGGAATTCGCATGCTTGAGGTTTTGCTCGCCACTCCCTTTCTGACCGCACTCGCGGTTGCGCTTGTCGGTCCGCGCTCTCGGCTGCTGACTGCCTCGATCGCCGGCCTGGCACCGCTGATCGGCTTGGCCATCCTGGCCTCGATCACCCCGCAGATCATGGCCGGCGAAGTGGTCCGCAGCACGCTGCCATGGATTCCCGAGGTGGGCCTGGCACTGAGTCTGCGCATCGATGGCCTGGCCTGGATGTTTGCCGGGCTGGTGCTCGGCATCGGCGGACTGATCGTGATGTACGCCCACTATTATCTCGACAAGGCCGACAGCGCGCCGCGCTTCTTCGCCTATCTGATGCTGTTCATGGGCGCCATGCTGGGCATGGTGATCGCCGGCAATCTGCTGCTGCTGGCGGTGTTCTGGGAACTGACCAGCATCAGCTCGTTTCTGCTGATCGGCTATTGGTCGGGCCGCGAGGACGCCCGCGAAGGCGCCAAGATGGCACTGATGATCACCGGCGCCGGCGGCCTCGCGCTGCTCGGCGGCGTGCTGCTGATCGGCCGCGTGGTCGGCAGCTTTGAACTCGATGTGGTCCTGCAGGCCGGCCCGCAGATCCTGTCCGACCCGCTCTACCCGGCCATCCTCGGCCTGGTGCTGCTGGCGGTGTTCACCAAGAGCGCGCAGTTTCCGTTCCATTTCTGGCTGCCGCACGCGATGGCTGCGCCAACGCCGGTGTCGGCCTATCTGCACTCGGCCACCATGGTCAAGGCCGGCGTGTTTCTGCTGGCGCGCCTGCATCCGGCGCTGTCCGGCAGCGAACTGTTTTTCTATGTGGTCAGCGGCGTCGGTGCGGTCACCCTGCTGGTCGGTGCCTGGAACGCGATCTTCCAGCACGATCTCAAGGGCCTGCTGGCCTATTCGACCATCTCGCATCTGGGCCTGATCACCCTGCTGTTCGGGTTGTCGACGCCAATGGCGGTGGTCGCCGGCCTGTTTCATATTCTCAATCACGCCACCTTCAAGGCGTCGCTGTTCATGGCCGCGGGCATCATCGATCACGAAACCGGCTCGCGCGACATGCGGCGCATGGGCGGCCTGCTGCGGCTGATGCCCTACACCGCGACGCTGGCCATCGTGGCGGCGCTGGCGATGGCCGGCATTCCATTGCTCAACGGATTTCTGTCCAAGGAAATGTTCTTCGCCGAGGCGCTGGACATCCAGGGCCATCCGGCATTCCGCCTTTTCATCACCGGCACTGCGCTGATGGCCGGCATCCTGGGTGTGGCCTACAGCCTGCGCTTCGTGCACGACACCTTCCTGGGCCGCGGCCCGCGCGCGCTGGAGGAAGAGCCGCATCAGCCGCCGCGCTGGATGCGCATCCCCATTGAGATTCTGGTGCTGCTCTGCCTTGCCGTCGGCGTGCTTCCGGCACTGACCATCGCTCCAGCCCTGAATATCGCCGCTTTCGGCGTACTGGGCGAACGCCTGCCGGATTACAGCCTGGCGGTCTGGCACGGCCTGAACTGGCCGTTGCTGATGAGCCTGGCGGGCGTCATCGGTGGCGTTGCGCTGTACTTCGGCCTGCGTCGGCTGTTCGACATCCACGGCATCGTTCAGCAGTCGATCGGTCGCCGGGTCTATCGATGGAAGATCAGGCGTCTGCTCGAGCTGGCCGCCTCGATCAGCGACCGGCTGGACAACGGCAGCCTTCAGCGCTACCTGCTGCTGGTCGTGGTGGTTTGCCTCGTGGTGGCGGTCTCGCCGTTCGTGTCGGGCCACACCCTCGGCGACTGGGGCAGCGGACAGGCGCTGCCTCCGCTGGGCGCGCTGGTCTGGCTTTTGGGCGTGACGGCGACGCTGGGAACGGTCTGGTTCCGTCGCCAGCGGCTGGTGGCGCTGGTGGTGATCGGCGCGGTCGGACTGGTGGTCAGTCTCACCTTCGTACTGCTTTCGGCGCCGGATCTGGCGCTGACCCAGCTGTTGGTCGAGATGGTCACCATCGCCCTGATGCTGCTGGCACTCAATTACCTGCCACAGCACGGCCAGCCCGAGCCACGCTGGCGAAAGCTGCGCGACGGCGCGCTGGCCGTGGCTGCGGGCACCGGCGTGGCCGCGCTGGTGCATGCCACCATCACCCGGCCCAGTCAGACCATCGCCGACCAGTTGCTGGCGCGCTCGCTGCCAGAGGGCGGCGGCACCAACGTGGTCAACGTCATCCTGGTCGACTTCCGTGGCTTCGACACGCTGGGCGAGATCGTGGTGTTCGGCATCGCCGGACTGGTGGTCCACGCATTGCTGCGCCGGATGCGACTGAAGCCAGCCGAAGCGGTGCCGGGCCCGCCACCGCGCATGGTCATTCCCACCCTGGTCGCGCAATTGCTGCTGCCGCTGGCGATCGCGGTGTCGCTGTATTTCTTCGTGCGCGGCCACAACCTGCCGGGCGGCGGATTCATCGCCGGCCTGGTGCTGGCGGTGCCGCTGCTGCTTCAGTACATCGTGTCCGGCAGCGACTATGTCGAGCAGCGATTCGGGGTCAACTACACGGCGGTGATCGGGCTGGGCATCTTCGCGGCGCTTTTCACCGGGCTGGGCAGCTTCCTGTTGGGTTATCCGTTCATGACCAGCGCGCACAGTCACCCGCACCTGCCGCTGCTCGGCGAGATCCCCCTGGCCAGTGCGATGGCCTTCGATGTGGGCGTGTATCTGGTGGTGTTCGGCAGCGCGCTGCTGATGCTCTCGATGCTCGGCCACGCGCGCGACATCGACAGTGGCGCGGCGATCGAAGGAGCCCGGCCATGATGGAACTTGCGATGTCCAGCGCGATCGGCGTTCTGGTCGCAGCAGGCGTGTACCTGCTGCTTCGCGCGCGCAGCTTCGACATGATTCTTGGGCTTACGTTGCTGTCCTACGCAGTCAATCTGCTGATCTTCTCGATGGGCCGGCTGGTGGTCGGCAAGCCGCCGGTGCTCAGCGCCGAGCTCGCGCCCACGCTGGCCAACCATGTCGATCCGCTGCCGCAGGCATTGGTGTTGACTGCGATCGTGATCGCCTTCGCCATGACCGCCGTCCTGCTGGTGGTCGCCATCCGCAGCCGGGCCGACAACGACAGCGATCACGTCGACAGTCGCGAACCGGACGACGGGCGGGAGGATGCTCCGTGAGCCATCTTCCGGTCTTGCCGATCCTCATTCCGTTGGCCTTTGCTGCGGCGCTGCTGCTGGTCGAGCGCCATGGCATGGCGGCCCAGCGCTGGCTGGGCTTCATCGGCGTGGCCGCCATGCTGGTGTCGATCGGGCTGCTGGTCGCTCCGGCGGCCGATGGCGACATAGCGGTCTATCTGCTCGGCAACTGGCCGGCGCATCTGGGCATCGCCCTGGCGGTCGATCGGCTCACGGTGGTGATGCTGGTCGTTACCGGTCTGCTCGCGGTTGCCGCACTGATCTATGCCAGCAGCGGCTGGGATGAGGCTGCGCCGCATTTCCACGCGCTGTTCCAGTTGCAGCTGGCGGGCCTCAACGGCGCGTTCCTGACCGCCGACCTGTTCAACCTGTTCGTGTTCTTCGAGGTGCTGCTGATTGCTTCCTACGGCCTGCTGCTGAGCGGTGGCCGGGGCGGGCGGATGGCGGCCGGTCTGCACTATGTCGCGTTCAACGTGACCGCTTCCACCCTGTATCTGGTGGCCATCGGGCTGCTGTACGGCATCACCGGCACGCTCAACATGGCCGAGATGGCACATCGGGTCGCGCTGATGCCGGCCGGGGACATCGGCCTGGTCCGCGCCGCTGGCTTGCTGCTGCTGGTGGTGTTCTGCGCCAAGGCGGCGCTGCTGCCGATGTACTTCTGGCTGCCCGGCACCTACGGGCGGATCAGCGCGCCGGTCGCGGCGCTGTTCGCGGTGATGACCAAGCTGGGCGTCTATGCCGTGCTTCGGGTCTATACCCAGGTGTTCGGCAGCGATGCCGGCGGGGCCAGCGATCTCGCCTGGGCCTGGCTGCTGCCGGCGGCCGCGATCGGGCTGGTGCTTTCCGCACTGGGTGCCCTGGCGGCGGACTCGCTGCGTCGCCTGGTGGCCTACCTCATCGTCGGATCGGCGGCGACGCTGTTCATCGCCGTCGCGCTGGCCCAGCCGGACGCCATCGGCGCGGGACTTTACTATTTGGTGCACTCCACGCTGATCGGAGGCGCCATGTTCTTGATTGCCGATCTGGTGCGCGGGCAGCGCAGCGGGGCCGGCGACAGCTTGCGCCGCCTCGACACGCTTACGCCGACCGCGCTGCTCGGCGGCATGTTCCTGCTTGCCGGCATGAGCGTCGCCGGCCTGCCGCCGCTGTCGGGGTTCATCGGAAAATTCACGATCATGGCGGCCATCGGGTCCGATCAGGCGCTGTGGTTATGGCCGGCGATTCTGATCAGCAGCCTGTTCGTGCTGCTGGCATTGGCGCGCGCCGGCAGTTGGATTTTCTGGCAGCGGCCGGCCGCAGGAGCCGCCGTCCACGCCCAGCCCTCGCCGCTGTCGCGCCGGGAGCTGTCGGCCAGCGCCCTGCTGCTGGCGCTCGGCATCGGGCTCACGGTGGCTGCCGGCCCGGTGCTGCGCTTCACCACGGCGGCCGGGCAACAGCTGACCCAGCCGGCCGAGTACCGTGACGCGCTGCGCTCGGCGGCACCCATTCCCTCTCCGGCGAAGGCACAGGATCATGACTGATCGCGCTTCGCGTCCTGCCTGGCTGCCCTCGCCCGTACTCAGCGTGATGGTCGCCGGCGTCTGGTTGATGCTGGTCAACTCGCTCGCCCCGGCGCACCTGCTGAGCGCGCTGATTCTCGGTCTGATCCTGCCGCTGCCGATGCAGCGGCTGCGCAAAGCCCAGGCCGGCCTGCGACACCCCGGGAAAATCTTTCGTCTGACAGCGAAAGTGCTGTGGGACATCGTGCTCTCCAACATCGAAGTGGCCCGGCGCATACTTGGCCCGGAGTCGGCCCTTCGACCGGACTTTATCTGGATTCCGCTCGACATCCAGAATCCTTACGGTATCGCCACGCTGGCCGGCATCATCACCATGACGCCCGGCACCCTGTCGGCCGAGCTGAGCCCCGACAACCGTTACCTCCTGGTGCACTGCTTCAACCTGGCCAGCGCCCAGGACCAGATCGAGCAGATCAAGCAGCGCTACGAAGCCCCGCTGATGGAGATATTCTCGTGATCGACACTGGCGCGATCGGCCCTTTGGTTTCCCTGGCCCTCGATGCGACCATGGCCATGCTCGGGGTGGCGCTGATCCTGAACCTGTTCCGCCTGATCCGCGGCCCCACCGTGGCCGATCGCATTCTTTCGCTGGACACCCTGTACATCAACACGGTGGCGGTGCTGATCCTGTTCGGCATCCGGATGAACACGGTGATCTACTTCGAAGCCGCCCTGGTGATCGCCATGCTGGGCTTCGTGGGCACGGTGGCCTTGAGCAAATACGTCATGCGTCGGGACATCATCGAATGAGCGGGGCGAGCGCCATCGATATCCTGATCGCCGCATTGCTGCTGATCGGCGGATTCTTCTCGCTGGTCGGTTCAATCGGCCTGGCGAAACTGTCGGACTTTCTCAAGCGCCTGCATGGGCCGACCAAGGCAACCACGCTGGGCGTCGGCGGCATCCTGCTGGCATCGATTGTGCACCACAGCCTGCTGGGCGACGGCCTGGGGCTGCGAGAGATCCTGGTCACCCTGTTCCTGTTCCTGACCGCGCCGGTCAGCGCCCATGTCATGGCGCGCGCGGCCATGGCCAGCGACCCGGCCGCAAAGCCTCCTCCGGTTCCCAGCAAGCGCAACGAAGACTGAGCCAATCGACGTCAGTCGATCGACGTGAGCTGCCAGACCAGAAAGCCGAAGAACGCCGACAGCAGCAACGCGCCGGCCGGTCGGCCGACGCTTCGGCCGCGCAGCGAGAGCGGATAGAGCAGCGCGGCGAACAGAATCATCACCGGAATCTGCACCCGGATCAGCATCGGATCGAGCGGGAGCGGCGTGATGACCGCCGTGACGCCGAGGATCAGCAGGATATTGAACAGGTTCGAGCCGAGAACGTTGCCGATGGCGATGTCCGCCTCGCCGCGCAGTGCCGCCATTGTCGACGCGGCCAGCTCGGGCAGCGAGGTGCCGATGGCAACGATGGTCAGCCCGATCACCAGCTCGCTCATGCCCCACAGTCGCGCCAAATCGACGGCCGCACCGACCATCAGGCGGGACGCCACCAACAGCAGCACGAAGCCCACGCCGATCCACGCCAGGTCTCGCCAGGTCGCCCGGGTCGCGTCGACCGAAGACGGTACCCCGCCCTCCACGATATCCGCCTCGATCTGCCTGGGTTCGTGCCGCCCACTGTAGCCGATGAGCAACAGCAGGCCCACGAAACCGAGCAGCAGCAGCGCGCCATCGGGCCGACCCAACTGGCCGTTGCTGCCGAGCAGCCACAGTCCGGCCGAGACCAGAAGCAGCAGCGGAATCTCCAGTTTGAGCAGGCTCACGTGAATCGTCAGCGGCGCGACCAGCGCGGCGATTCCCAGTATCAGCCCGATATTGGCGATGTTGCTGCCGACGATATTGCCGACTGCCAGGTCGAGCCGGCCGCTGAATGCCGCGCTGAGGTTGACCGAAAGCTCGGGCAGGGACGTTCCGAAGCCGACGAGGGTCATGCCGATCACCAGTCGACTCACGCCCAGGCGAAGCGCCAGCGAGGCCGCGCCCTTGACGAACACGTCGGCGCCATAAACCAGCCCTGCCAGGCCGACGAAGAAAATGAGAATTTGTGGCATCACTGGATTTGGATTTCCCGAAAGGGGAGGCTGCGGCGCCGTCAACCGGCCAGATACACCTGCCAGGCCAGGAACGCGGCGTAGGCGCAGAGCAGCAACACGCCACCGGAACGGCTGATCCGCCGGTCGCCAAAGGCCAGCGGATAGAGTGCGACCGCAAACAGGAACATCAGGGGGATCTCACGCCAGATCAGTGAAGCCGCAACCGGCAATGGCTCGATGATCGCGGTGGCGCCCAGCACCAGCAGGATGTTGAACAGACAGGAGCCCAGCACGTTGCCCACCGCGATGTCGCTATCGCCGCGCCAGGCGGCCATGCCGGAGGCAGCCAGTTCCGGCAGCGATGTGCCGATCGCCACGATGGTCAGGCCGATCATCAGCTCGGTCATGCCCCAGGCGCGGGCCAGCTCAACGGCGGACCCGACCATCATCTGCGAAGCGGCCAGCAGCAACACGAAGCCCAGCAGGATGCGGAAGATGTCCTGGGTCAACGGATGCGTGCTGGAGTCGGCCTGAATCAACTCCGCCTCGATCAGCTGCGGTTCGGTCTTGCTGTCATAGCCGATAACCATCATCAGGCCAATGAAGCCGATCAGCAGCATGGCGCCCTCGATCCAGCCCAGCGTGCCGTTGAAACCGAGCAACCACAATCCCGCCGAGGCCAGCAGCAGCAGCGGGATTTCCAGCTTGAGCAGCCGGATGTGGATCGCCAGCGGGGTCAGCAGTGCGGCCACGCCCAGAATCAGGCCGACGTTGGCGATGTTGCTGCCGACCACGTTGCCGACGGCAAGATCGAGCCGGCCATTGATCGCGGCGGTCAGGTTGATCGAAAGCTCGGGCAGCGAGGTGCCGAATCCGACCAGGGTCATGCCGATGACCAGACGGCTGACTCCCATCCGGATGGCCAGTGTGCTGGCCCCTTTTACGAACGACTCGGCACCGTAAACCAACAGGGCCAATCCGATGGCGAAAATCAGAAGCTGAATCCACATAGCGCCGGACGAAACCCTGGAAGGCCGAGAGGCGCCAATTGTAGCCGGGTCGGCAGGGGCCGGTGTGAGACGGGCTCACCGCCGACCGGGATCGAACTCGCTCCGCAAGCCAGACCAGCAGTCCGGATAGTCGCTCTGCCGCCACTCCACGGCCAATGCCTGGGCGCAGGGGCGGATCACCGATCGGCTCTCGAACATGAACGCCATCGTGTCGGTCACCACGTCAGGGCTGGAAAGATCGGCGTTGGATGCCTTCTCGAAGGTGGCTGCGTCGGGTCCATGCCCGCTCATGCAGTTGTGCAGCGAACTGCCGCCGGGTGAGAAGCCGTCGGCCTTGGCGTCGTAGGCGCCGTGCACCAGGCCCATGAACTCGCTGGCCACATTGCGATGGAACCAGGGCGGCCGGAAGGTGTGCTCGGCCACCAGCCAACGCGGCGGAAAAATGACGAAATCCAGATTGCTCACGCCCGCGGTGTCGCTGGGCGAGTGGAGCACCAGAAAAATGCTCGGATCCGGGTGGTCGTAACTGATCGAGCCGATCGTGTTGAACCGGCGCAGATCGTACTTGTACGGCGCGTAGTTGCCGTGCCAGGCCACCACATCGAGCGGCGAATGACCGATCGGCGCGCGCCACAGCCGGCCCTGGAACTTGGTCGACAGCAGGAAATCGCCGTCACGATCTTCATACGCGGCGCACGGGGTCAGAAAGTCCCGTGGGTTGGCCAGGCCATTGCTGCCGATCGGGCCGAGGTCGGGCAGCCGCAGCAGCGCGCCGAAATTCTCGCAGAGGTAGCCGCTGGCCGATCCATCGGGAAGCGAGACGGCAAAGCGAATGCCGCGCGGAATCACCGCGATCTCCTGCGGTTCGATTTCCAGCGTGCCAAGCTCGGTGGCGATGCGCAGCCGACCGGCCTGGGGGACGATCAGCATCTCGGCGTCGGCGTTGCAGAAAAACCGGTCGCTCATGTCCCGATTGGCGGCGTATAGATGGATGCCGATACCGGTGCCGGCGGCCGGGCCGCCGTTGCCGGCCACGGTGAACAGACTCTCGATGAAATCGGTGGCCGATTCGGGCATCGGCATCGGGCTCCAGCGCAGACGCTCGGGCGAAACCGGATCGGTGTCGAAGTCGTTATGAAACCAGGCGTGCGGCATCGGCTCGAAGCGGCCGTGCACCGCTGCCGGCCTTATCCGATAAAGCCAACTGCGCCGGTTCGCGTGCCGGGGCGCGGTGAACGCGGTGCCCGATATCTGCTCGGCGTAAAGGCCGTAGGCACAGCGCTGCGGCGAATTCTGCCCGACCGGCAACGCGCCGGGCAGGGCCTCGGTGGCGAACTCGTTGCCGAATCCGGATTGATAAGACGTGCTCATGGGTGCGGACTTCCGGCGTTTGCGGGCATTTGCGACAGGGAGTAGCCAGGCGAACCTTACAGCACCCCGCGGCGCATCTGGTCGCGCTCGATCGATTCGAACAGAGCCTGGAAATTACCCTCGCCGAAGCCTTCGTTTCCCTTGCGCTGGATGATCTCGAAGAAGATCGGCCCGATGCAGTTTTGGGTGAAGATCTGCAGCAGCAGTTTCTTATGGGTCTCCGGATCGGCGTCGATCAGAATGCGGTTCTTCTTCAGCCGCGCCAGGTCCTCGCCGTGGCCCGGAATGCGCTCGTCGATCACCTCGTAATAGGCGTTCGGGGTGTCGAGAAACTGCACGCCCTGGGCGCGCATCGCCTCGATGGTCGCGTAGATGTCGTCGGTGAAACAGGCGATGTGCTGGATGCCTTCGCCGTGGTACTCGTCGAGGTACTCGTTGATCTGACTCTTCGGGTCGGAGGATTCGTTGAGCGGAATGCGCACCACGCCATCCGGCGCGGTCATCGCCTTGGACACCAGGCCGGTCTTGGCGCCCTTGATGTCGAAGTAGCGGATTTCGCGGAAATTGAACAGTTTTTCGTAATAGTCCGCCCACTTCTCCATATTGCCGAAATGCAGGTTATGGGTAAGGTGGTCGATGAAGGTCAGCCCGAAGCCCCTGGGGTGCAGATCGGTGCCGGGGAGCCGCTCGAAATCGGCGTAGACATCGCCGTCATCGCCGTGGTTGTCGACCAGATACAGCATGGCGCCGCCGATGCCGGCCACCACCGGGCGCTGCACGGCGCGGGAGTCCTCGCGTTCGACCCGCTCACCACCGCGGGCCAGCACCTGTTGCTGAACCAGCCCGGCAGGCTTGCCGAATCGCACCGCAAAGCCGCAGGCGCTGGGGCCATGCTGGGCGGCGAAAGCGGCGGCGAAGCTGTCCGGGTCTTCATTGACCAGGAAGCTCACCGCACCCTGGCGATACACGGTGATTGCGCGGCTGCGATGGCGCAGCACGGCCGTGAAGCCCATCTGGCGGAACAGCGCGTGCAGCTCCGCAGGCCGGGGCGAGGCGAACTCGACGAACTCGAAGCCATCGATGCCCATCGGGTTTTCGAAGGTGGTCGGTTTCATGCCCAGGTTGGGCGCGGTATCGTGCAAGTGCGGTTGGGCGCTCATGAGCTTTGCTCCTGGAATGCGGTGCGCGCGGCGAATCGCCGTCGGTAACGGTGTTTTAGTTTCAATTGTAACTACTTTCAAGGTGCAGCGCAGCATGACCGATCACCCCGTTCTGGAACTGGAAAGCTTTGTGCCCTACCGGCTCAGCGTGTTGTCCAACCGGATCAGTCAGACCATCGCCCGCGCCTACAGCGACCGGTTCGGGCTAAGCATCACGCAGTGGCGGGTGATGGCCGTGCTCGGCCGCTACCCCGGCCTGTCCGCCAACGAGCTGACCGAGCGCACGGCGATGGACAAGGTGGCCGTGAGCCGCGCGGTCAACGCACTGATTGCCGAAGGCCTGCTGGAGCGCGCCATCCACGGGGACGACCGGCGCAGGTCGGTGCTGCGGCTGTCGGACGCCGGCCACGACATCTACGACCAGATCGCACCCCTGGCGCTGAACTACGAGAAGGCGCTGCTGGAGCGGCTGAGTCCATCGCAGCGAGCCAGCCTGTTCGAACTGCTGGACGTGCTCGGCGATAGCCAAAGCGATGCGGCGCGGGTGCTCTGACCGCTGCGCAACGGCGAACACCGCCGAAGTCGACAGCTCAGAACCGAAGGCCAGCGTTCGCAGGCTCGACGCGCTGGTAGGCTAGGCGTCTTTGACGGAGGTGACATGTCTTACGTTCGCTGCCTGCGCGGCATAGCCTCTCGCATCGACTATCCGGCCGACCGGCCCATGAACCTCGACCCGGCCGATGGCCGGCCGGTCGAAATGCAGCTCGATCTCGAGCGTCTGGCCCGCGAACAGCCCAATGCCGGCTGGTACCGCCCGGATCGCCCCGACATGTGGCGGTTCGGCGGCCTGCTGGCCCTGGACGCGAACGATCCCGACGACGCCCGACACATCGTCGCGCTCGGCGAAGGCCATACGCCACTGCTGGAGTATCGCGACCACCCGCTGGCCGCCCGCGCCGGGCTGGCGCTGGCGGTAAAGGATGAAGGCAAGGCGCACACCGGTTTTGGCGCCAATCCGACGCAGAGCTTCAAGGATCGCGGCATGGCCATGGTGGTGGCCCAGGCCCGGCGACTCGGGCTCACGCGCCTTGCCGTGCCGACTCAGGGCAACGCTGGCGACTCGCTGACGCGCTACGCGCTGGCCGGCGGTCTGAACGTCGTCGTCGCCATGCCGGAAGACACACCGCTACCCATTCTGGGCAGCGTGGCGGCCGCGGCGCACCGCCATCCGGACCGGGTGATCCTCGAGCTGGCCGGCCCGACCATTCGCGAATCCGGCGCGCTGCTGAAAAGCAAGTACATCCCGGAGGGCTGGTTTTCGGTCGCCACCTTTCAGGAGCCGGGCTGGCGCATCGAGGGCAAGAAGACCCTGGGACTGGAACTGGCCGAGCCGGCGCGGGGCGAGATCCGCTGGACGCTGCCCGATGCGGTGATCTATCCCACCGGCGGAGGGACCGGCGTGCTGGGCATGTGGAAGGCCTGGCACGAGCTGGAAATGCTCGGTCTGATCGACGGCCGGCGACCGCGCATGTACTGCGTGCAGAGCGAAGTCACCACGCCGCTGGTGCAGGCCTACGAGTGCGGCGCCGCCGACACCGAAGCGATGGCGCCCACCGGCCCCACCCTGTCTACCGGGCTGAACGTGCCCGGCGGCGTCGGGCATTTCCGGGTGCTGGAGATCATCCGCGCCAGCGATGGCGCGGCGGTCGCCGTCTCCGAGGCTGAAACCGCCGCCGAACTGTCGCGGGTCTGGCGCGAGAAGCGCTGGTGGATCAGCCCGGAGGGCGCGGCCTGCCTGGCCGCCATCGGTCAGCTGCTGGACCGGCGCATGCTCAAGACCGGCGAGCGCGTGGTCGCGGTCAATACCGGCTCGCTGGAAAAATACCTGACCAATCTTCGCCATCTGCTGTAGGAGCCCTCGGCCACGCCGCTGTGGGCTGGCATCGGTGCCGGAGCTGGCCAGCCGGCTGGCTCATGCTGCGCCGCAGTGTTGACCTCGGGCCGCGCAGGGGGCAAGGTTCGGCGTCCACTGGGAGTCATCGACCGTCATGAATTCGCCCGCACCGACCGCCTATCGCCATCCGTCTGGCATCTACACGCTGTTTTTCCTGGAGATGTGGGAGCGCTTCTCGTACTACGGCATGCGCGCCATCCTGATCCTGTTCATGATCGCCACCGCCGAAGCCGGCGGGCTGGCCTTCGATGTTCAGTACGCCGGCGCGATCTACGGGCTGTACACGGCCGGCGTCTACCTGCTGGCGGTGCCCGGTGGCTGGGTCGCCGATCGCCTGCTGGGCCAGCAAAAGGCGGTCTGGTACGGCGGCATCATCATCGCGGCCGGACACTTCAGCCTGGCGGTACCGCGTATCGAGGCATTCTTCCTGGGCCTGTTCCTGATCGTGGTCGGCACCGGGCTGCTGAAGCCGAATGTGTCGAGCATTGTCGGCGACCTTTACCCTGAAGGCGGCGCGCGCCGCGACGCCGGCTTTTCGCTGTACTACATGGGCATCAATCTGGGCGCCTTCATCGGGCCGCTGGTGGTCGGCTACCTCGGCGAGGGCATCAACTGGCACTACGGCTTTGCCGCGGCCGGCGTCGGCATGGTCGCCGGCCTGATCCAGTACCGCATCCAGCTGCCCAAGCTCGGTGCTGCCGGCCTGCTGCCAACCCGCGATACCAGCGTAGCCGGCGATGCGGCCGGGCTGCGCAACGAGTGGCGTGGATTCTGGGTCGCGGTGGCGCTGCTGGTCGCGCTGGTGGCGGCCGCGCTGGCCGGGGCGTTCTCGATCGATCCGGTGCGGGTCGCCCAGGCATCCACGGCAGTCATCATCGGCGTGGCGGTGGTGTATTTCGCCTACATTCTGATGTTTGGCGGCATCGATGCCGCCGATCGCAAGCGGGTCTGGATGTTGGCCGTGCTGTTCGTCTTTGCGGCGATGTTCTGGTCCGGGTTCGAACAGGCCGGCAGCTCGCTCAATATCTTCGCCGAGCGCTACACCGACCGGGACATTTTTGGCTGGACCATGCCCGCGTCATGGCTGCAATCGGTCAACCCGATCTTCATCATCCTGCTGGCGCCGGCCTTCGCGGCGCTGTGGATCAACCTCGGCCGCCGCAACCTCAATCCCTCGGTGCCGGTAAAGTTCGGACTGGGCCTGATCCAGTTGGGCCTCGGCTTTGCAGTCATGGCCGGCGCAGCGGTGTTTGCCGCCCAGGGCGAGCAGGTGTTGCCGCTGTGGCTGGTGCTCACCTACCTGCTGCACACCACCGGTGAGCTGTGCCTGAGCCCCGTGGGCCTGTCGGCGGTCACCAAGTTGGCGCCGCGCAAATTCCTGGGCCAGATGATGGGCCTGTGGTTCATCTCGGTCGCGCTGGGCAATCTCTTTGCAGGACTGATCGCCGGTCGCTTCGACCACGATTCGCTGCAACAGATGCCGGGCATGTTCTTCAGCGTTTTCGTGTGGACCGCCGGACCCGGACTGGTTCTGCTGGTGCTGGCGCGCTGGATGCGCAACCTCAGCGGCGGTCGCGACTGAGGCGGCGTCGATTCGATCGTTCCGGAAAAACAGACGGGGCCCTCGGGCCCCGTCGTCGTTTCTGCCGGGCCGTCGAACCGATCAGCCGGCCGGATAGGCGAAGCTGGCGCCGAAGCCCAGCGGAATGCCCAGCGCCCAGAAGCCGAGCAGGAACCCGGTCCAGATCACCAGCAGGGTGACCGAGAACGGCAGCATCAGCGCGATCAGCGTGCCGATGCCGCTGGCTTTGACGTAGCGCTGGCAGAACACCACGATCAGCGGGAAGTACGGCAGCAGCGGCGTGATGATGTTGGTGCTGGAATCGCCGACCCGATAGGCCGCCTGGGTCAGGTCGGGCGAGACGCCCAACTGCATCAGCATCGGCACCATGATCGCGCCGATCAACGCCCACTTGGCCGACGCCGACCCGACCAGCAGGTTGACGAAGCCCGACAGCAGGACGATGCCGACCAGGGTCAGCGACATGTGCAGGCCCATCGCCTGAAGCGCATTGGCGCCCTTGATCGCCAGCAGCACGCCCAGATTCGACTGGCCGAAGGCGTAGATGAACTGGGCGGCGAAGAACGCCATGACGATGTAATACCCCATGCCGCTCATCGCCTTGCTCATGCCGGCGATGATGTCGCGATGGCCGGTCACGGTTTTCGCGACGTAGCCATAAATGACACCAGGGATCAGAAAGAACACGAAGATCAGCGCCACGATCGACTGCATCAGCGGCGCGCTGAACGCCAGCAGGCGGTGGGTGCCGGGGGTCAGGGTTTCCGGCGCCGCGCCCCACGGCGAGGTTTCCGGAATCAGGGTCAGCACGAACAGCACCACCGCGATCGCCGCACCGGCAGTCGCGGCAAGCAGCCCGCGCTTTTCGACGGCATTGAGCGGACTCATGGTCGGCATCTGGCTGGTGTCGCCATCGACTGCGGTCCGTTGCAGCCGCGGCTCGATGATCCGGTCGGTGAGGAACCAGCCGATCAGAATCACCAGCAGGGTCGAGGAGGTGGTGAAAAAGTAGTTGTTGAGCGGGTTGATCTCGATCGACGGATCGATCAGGCGCGCCGCCTCCTGGGTCAGTCCGGCCAGCAGCGGATCGAGGCTGGAAGGCACGATGAAGGTGGCCGAGAAGCCGCCGGAAACCCCCGCGAAGGCGGCGGCGATACCGGCCAGGGGATGCCGTCCGGCCGCATAGAAGATCACCGCGCCGAGCGGAATCACCAGCACGTAACCGGCGTCGACCGCGACATGACTGAGCACCCCGACACCGATCAGCGCCGGGGTCAGCAGCTGTTTCGGGGTCACCGAGAGAATCGCGCGCAGGCCGGAATTGATCAGCCCCGTGTGCTCGGCCACGCCCAGCCCGAGCATCGCCACCAGCACCACGCCCAGCGGCGCGAAGTTGACGAAGGTACGCACCATGCTGGCCATGAACTGGGTGAGGCTGCTGCCTTCCAGCAGGCTGAGCACCTGCACCGGATTGCCGCTGCGCGGATCGATCTCGGAGAACTGCACGTTGGCCAGCAGGGCCGAAACCGCCCACACCACCAACATCAGAATGAAGAACAGGAGGGCCGGATCGGGCAACTTGTTGCCGACCCGTTCGATGGCATCCAGCGCGCGGGTCACCCACGTGCTGGGTACCGGCGTTGCGTGAGTTTGTTCGGTCATGCTCGATCCTCGGTCCGGGGTACGTGCGGCGCGCCATCGGTGGCCGCCAAGCGGCATCATAGTCCAGGTGGCTGCCGGACTTTGGCCGGCCGGGCTGTAAATCGGTCTGCGCGATTCCGGTTTCAGCGATCGCCGTTATCGCCGAAGAATGTTCGACACGATGTCAGCCTGACGAGACATTGCGGCCGTACAGTCGGGCGAGCGGCGCAGCGGACAGGCCGTGCAGCAGGATGGAGAGGGCCACCGTCAACATCACGCAGGCGTGGATCGCCGCCCGCTCGGGCACTGGATAACTGTCGAGGATGAGCAGTGCGAACAGGATCGAGGCGAGGCCGCGTGGCCCGAACCAGCCCATGAACAAGCCGGTCCGCAAGTCGGTTCCACTGCCAATCAGCGACAGCTGGATCGCGATGACGCGCACCACGAACAGACTGGCCACGGCATAGATCGCCACCGGTACCGTGATGCTGTCGAGCGCTTCGGGAAGCAGCGTGGCGCCGAACAGGAGAAAGGTGAAAAGGGTCAGAAGCTGACCCTCCTCCTCCATGAACTCCAGCAGCTTTCCGCACCGGTGGCGCACGGTGCAGCCGAGCACGACACCGCCTGTGAAGGCAGCGAGGAAGCCGTTGCCGCCAAGACTCTCGGCCCCAGCGAAGGCGAGAATGGCAAGCGCCAGCATGGCAATGCCTTCGAAATTCTCGGTGACCCGGCCGGCCGCGATGGCGCGGTCGATCAGGCTTCCGCCAACCCATGCGACAACAGCACCAATCAGTGGACCAAGCACCACCTGGCTGGCGGCAAAGGCGACAATGTCGCCGCCATTCGCCAGCCCCTCCGCCTTGGCACCAGCCCAGATCGCGAAAACCATCACCGCGGGCAGGGCGAGGCCGTCGTTCAGGCCGCTTTCGGCGGTCATTACCTGGCGGGTTTCTTCCGGCACATCAGGGCTGGTGATCACCGCCTGTCCAAGCGCCGCATCGGTCGGCGCGAGGATCGCCGCCAGCAGAAACATGGCTGGCACGGTGATCGCCGGGAACAGCAAGGCGGCAAGACCGGCACCGAGCAGGATCGCCAACGGAAGGCCGATCAGCAACATCCGCAGGGCAATCGCCCGCTCGCGCGCAAGTTGGCGCACATCGAGGCGCGCCGCATCGCTGAACAGCAGCATGACGAGCGTGAATTCGGCGAACAGGTGGATGACCCCGTGTCCGGGCTCGAAAGCAATGATCCCGAGTCCGCCTTCGCCGGTCAGAAACCCGAAAGCGGCAAAGGCGAGTGGCAGGGTGATGATGCCGGAATTCAGACGCTTCGAGAGGAGGCCATAGATCAGGATGCTGCCGGCGAGGATGGCCAGTTCAGAAGAACTCATCACGATCACCGATGCTGGGTGGGAGCGTGCAATCCTGGCCCATGTCCGCGGTGGTGGGAAGCCCTCTGCGGTCGCGAGGGGCCGTCGGGAATGCGTCGACTGACCCGACTCGCTGCCGGCCAGTGACCGCGGCGGCGCTGCCGTGCGGTCGCGGCGACAGTGGCTTCCACGGAGTCGTTGGGCCGCCAGCATGCGGGCACAAACCTCGGGGACTCCTGCGCCGGTGCGATTCGAACATCACCCCGGGTTCGAGCCCAACCCGGCCACGCGGCAGGTCGAATCGGAGTCAGATTTCCGTGCGCACGTCGAGCAGTTCGGGGAAGAACGTCAGCTCCAGCGCCTTCTTGAGAAAGCCCACACCCGAGGAGCCGCCGGTGCCGCGTCGGTAGCCGATGATCCGCTCGACTGTCTTCATGTGTCGAAACCGCCAGAGCTGGAAACTCTGCTCGACATCGACCAGCAATTCGCACAGGTGGTAGGCGTCCCAGTGCGTCTCCGGATCGCGGTAGATCGCCGCCAGCACCGGCACCAACGCAGGACAGCGGACATGCGGCTGGCGCCAGTCGCGCGCGATGCAGGACTCCGGAACCGGGTGACCCTGCCGTTTCAGGTGCAGCAGGAATTCGTCGTACAGGCTGGGCGCTTCCAGGGCCGCGGTCAGCGCCTCGGTGGCGGCGGCATCGTGCTTGAACACGCCGAGCATCGACTCGTTCTTGTTGCCCAGCATGAACTCCACCAGCCGGTATTGCAGCGACTGGAAACCTGAAGCCTCGGCCAGCGCCGGACGAAAGCTCAGGTATTCGCTGGGCGTGAGGGTGTCGAGCACGGCCCATTGCTCGGCCAGTTGCCGCTGCACCTGCTTGATCCGCGCCAGGTGTTTCTGCATGGTGGCCAGATCGTCGGCGCGCAGGCAGGCCATGGCGGCGTGCAGTTCGTGGATGACCAGCTTCAACCACAGCTCGGCAACCTGATGCTGGATGACGAACAGCATTTCGTCGTGCTGTGGCGGGTCGCTGAGCGGCTTCTGGGCCGACAACAGCGTATCCAGACACAGATAGCCGCCATAGCACAGCCGATCGCGCAGATCGGTGGTGATTTCGCGCTCCAGCGGACGCAGATTGTCTTCCTGGCTCATTTTTGACTCCGAAGTGCGGGGGAGAGAGGGCGCGTCGCACCGTCGCGTCATCGAACGCCCGGCCGGGGGCCGGCCGGGCAGCATCTGCCGAAATTGTCATCGCCTTGACCCGGAAAGCCGGCTACTATCGGCCGTTCTTAGTGTGACAGACTCATCACTTCGGCCTGCCGGTCACCAGCGAACGCTGCCCGGACCGCATCCCGATCGTCTTGGCTATCAGGGGAACACCATGGGAATCGTATCGGTTTTTGCGCGTGGCGCGATGCTTCTGCTGCTGGCGGCGGTCCTGCCGGCGCAGGCGCAAGTTGTGGTCAGTCAGGTTTATGGCGGTGGCGGCAACTCCGGCGCGCCGATCCGCAGCGACTTCATCGAACTGTTCAACAGCGGCGACGCCGCGGTCAGCGTCGACGGCTGGTCGGTGCAATACGCCTCGGCAGCCGGTACCTCCTGGCAGCGGACCGATCTGGCTGGCAGCATCGCGCCCGGCGGCTATTACCTGGTCAAGCAGGCCGACGGCGCCAACACCACCGCCCCGGCCCTGCCCGATCCCGATGCCGTTGGCACCATCGCGATGTCCTCGACCAATGGCAAGGTCGCCCTGGTTTCCAGCACCACGGCGCTCAGCGGCGCCTGCCCGCTGGGCGCGGATGCCACCATCGTGGACTTCGTCGGTTTCGGCAGCACCGCCAGTTGCTTCGAGGGTAGCGGCTCGACTCCAACCTTGAGCAACAGCCTGGCCGCGCTGCGCGCCGATGCCGGCTGCACCGACAGCGACAACAACAGCGTCGATTTCGCCACCGGCAGCCCGGCGCCGCGAAACAGCGCCTCGCCGAGCACGGATTGCGGCGGCGGCACCGACCCGACCGATCCGTCGGGTAGCGGCAGCGCCAACCCGGCCTCGGCCGAGGTCGGCGCCAGCGTGCTGTTCACCGTCGATGTCACCCCGGGCAGCAACCCGGAAAGCACCGGCCTGACCGTCACCGGCGATTTCACCGCCATCGGCGGCGGCAATGCGGTCGCCTTCAGCGCCGCGCCGGGCAGCACCAGCTTCACCGCCAATGTCGGCATCGCCGCCGGCACCACGCCGGGCGACAAGACCCTGCCGATCAGCATCAGCGATGCCGAAAGCCGGACCGGCAACGCCCAGATTCTGCTCACCGTCACCAGCAGCGGCGGTGGTGGCGATCCGACTGGCGTGGTGATCAGCCAGGTCTACGGCGGTGGCGGCAATTCCGGCGCCACCCTGCGCAACGACTTCATCGAGCTGTTCAACCCGGGCAGCACGGCGATCTCGCTCGATGGCGCCTCGGTGCAGTACGCATCCTCGACCGGAACCAGCTGGCAGGTGACCGCGCTGTCCGGCAGCATCCCGGCCCAGGGCTACTTCCTGGTGCAACAGGCCGCTGGCTCCGGCGGCAGTCAGAATCTGCCGACGCCCGATGCGATCGGCACCATCGGCATGTCCGGCAGCAACGGCAAGGTCGCCCTGGTTGGCTCGACCACCGCCCTGTCCGGCGCCTGCCCGCTCGGCGGAGCCGCCAACATCGCCGATTTCGTCGGCTATGGCAGCGCCAACTGCTTCGAGGGCAGCGGCGCCACGTCGGCACTGAGCAACACCACCGCCGCACTCCGGCTCGGCGACGGTTGCACCGATACCAATGTCAACTCGGCCGACTTCACCACCGGCGTCCCGGCGCCGCGCAACAGCGCTTCGGCCAGCAAGGACTGCGACGCCCCGCCGCCGCCGGTGGTCGTGGTGCCGATTTCCACGGTGCAGGGTTCGGGTAATGTGTCGCCCTTGCTGGGCGAAGTCGCGACGGTCGAAGGCATCGTCACCGCGCGCAAGTCCAACGGGTTCTTCCTCCAGACCCCGGATGCCGAGGTCGATGCCGACCCGACCACTTCGGAAGGCCTGTTCGTGTTCACCACCAGTGCCGGCGCACCCGCCGCGGCCCAGGTCGGCAATCGCGTGCAGGTCACCGGCACGGTGGCGGAATTCACCCCGTCCTCGGCGCCCAACCAGCTGTCGCTTGGCCAGCTCACGTTTGCCACCACCACGCTGATCGACACCGGCAATCCGTTGCCGACGCCGGTCGTTCTGGGCGTGGCCGAACTGGACCCGGCCAATCCAGTCGACTTCCTGGAGCGCTATGAAGGCATGCGCGTGGCAGTGGCCGAGCTGACCGTCGCCGCGCCGTCGCTGGCCGGCATCAACGAGAGCCAGGCGACCGCCACCGGCAATGGCGTGTTCTACGGCGTGCCGGCCGGCATTTCCCGCCCGCTGCGCGAAACGGGCGTGGGCGTGCTCGACGTGACGCCGTTCCCGGCCGGCGTTTCGCCTCCGATCTACGACACCAACCCGGAGCTGCTGCGCATCGACAGTCGTGGCGCCGGCGGCACCGCCATCGATGTCGATGTCGGCGCCACCGTCAGCGGGCTGGTCGGTGTGCTCGATTACGGCTTTGCGGCGTATTCGATCTTGCCCGATCCGACTTCTCCGCCGGCGGTCAGCGGCGGCACGCCGCCGCGCCCGGCGCGGGCGGCTGCAGAGACCGACGTCACCATCGCCAGCTTCAACGTGCAGCGCTTGTTCGACGACGATTCCGGCAACAATGTCGGCGGTTCGCCGACCCTGACCACGGCCGCCTACCAGGCACGCCTGGTCAAGACCGCCAACGCGCTGTGCGCCTTCCTCGGCACGCCCGACATCGTGGGCATCGTGGAAATCGAGGGTATCGATGCGCTGACCGATCTGGCCAACGCGGTCAACGGCAACCTGCCCGGCACCTGCAACGAGGATGCGCAGTACATTGCCTTCCTGGAAGAAGGCAACGATGTCGGTGGCATCGATGTCGGCTTCCTGGTTGATACCGCGCCGGTGGCTACCGGCCTGCCGCGGGTGACCGTGGTCGAGGTGGTTCAGGAGGGCAAGGACACACTTCAGAGCAACCCCAACGGGACGTCCTCGCTGCTCAACGACCGCCCGCCGCTGCGTCTGAATGCGTTGGTCAATGGCGACAACGGCGAGGCGCTGCCGCTGACCGTCATCGCCAACCATCTGCGCTCGCTCAATGGCATCAACGATGTCCGCAGCGGCAGCAACGGCTGGCCGACCACCGGCGACCGGATCCGCGACAAGCGCATCAAACAGGCGCAATTCCTGGCCGGGCTGGTGCAGGCCCGCCAGGCCGCCGATCCGGATGAGGCGATCGTGCTGCTCGGCGATTTCAATGCCTTCGAGTTCAGTGACGGCTACGCCGACGTCATGGGCATTGCCACCGGCCTTCCGGCCCCGGCCGACAGCGTGGTGGCGCACGGCGACAGCCCGCTCGACCCGGCGCTGCTCAATCTGACCCTGATCAAGCCGACGGCCGAGCGCTATTCGTTCGTATTCGACGGCAGCGCGCAGACCCTGGATCACATCGTGGTCAATGGTGCCGCGATGGCTGCGGTCGGTTCGATCGATGTCGACCACGCGCGGATCAACGCCGACTTCCGGGGTTCGGATTTCGGCAACTTCGCAGTGCCCACCCGCGTATCGGATCATGATCCGGTGATCGCCTACCTGTCGGTGCCGAGTTTCCTCGACGCCGATCTGACACTGAGCATCGAATCATCGCCGTTGCCGGTGCTGTCGGGTAACGATGCCGTGTTCGAGGTGGTGATCGCCAACGCCGGCCCGTCCAGTGCGGCTTCGCCGACAGTGACCATCGATGTATCGGCCGCCGCCGATGCCATCTTGCTGGCTCCGGAAGCCGGCTGGAACTGCCTGGTATCGCCGGTCGAGGCGTCCAGCAGCCAGGTCGCCTGTTCGGCAGTGGAGTTGGTCGATCAGGACAGCGCGCGAATCGGGCTGCGGGTCCGCACCACGCGTGTCGCGGCGATCCAGTTCCTCACGGTTTCCGCCACGGCAGCCACGGCCAGCAATGACCCGGTATCGGCCAATGACGGCGACCAGGCCAGCGTGCGCGTGGTTGGAAAGCCGCAGTAAACCGCAAACCGGGCGCCCTCGGGCGCCCGGTTTTCCCCAAAATGCGGCGCTGCGCCTTGCCTTGCAGCGCCGCGGACTGGTATCAAGTCAGGTCTACCCGGCCTGACCAGTGATATGACAACAGTCGCCAGCTTCACGATCGACTACCGGCAGTACCTCTCCGAGGACGGCACACCGCTGACCGACGACCTGCCCGCATTCGCGCGCGACGCGGATGCGATCGGCGCAACCCTGGTGCCGCTGTACAAATCCATGCTGCGGCTGCGCGCCTTCGATGCCAAGGCGGTGGCGCTTCAGCGCACCGGCAAGTTGGGCACCTACGCCTCCTGTCTGGGCCACGAGGCCGCGCAGGTCGGCATCGGCGCCGCCATGCGCCCGGAAGACGTGCTGGCGCCCAGCTACCGCGAGTACGGCGCGCAGATCTACCGCGGCGTCAAGCCGCGCGAGATTCTCATGTACTGGGGCGGCGACGAGCGCGGCAACGATTTTTCTGGCCCCAAGCACGATTATCCCTGGTGCGTGCCGATCGCCACCCAGTGTCTGCATGCCGCCGGCGCGGCGCTGGCCTTCAAGCTGCGCGGCGAAAAACGGGTCGCGGTCGCCTGCGTCGGCGATGGCGGCTCGTCGAAGACCGACACCTACGCCGCGATCAACTCGGCCGGCGCCTACGCCCTGCCGTTCGTGCAATGCATCATCAACAACCAATGGGCAATCTCGGTGCCGCGCTCGGCCCAGACCGGCGCCCAGACCCTGGCCCAGAAGGGCCTGGCCGGCGGTTTGCACTGCCAGCAGGTGGACGGCAACGACCTGATCGCCGTGCTGGCGGTGATGACCGAGGCGGTCGAGCGGGCCCGGGCCGGCGATGGCGGCAGCGTGATCGAACTGATCACCTATCGACTGTCCGACCACACCACGGCCGACGATGCGCGCCGCTATCGCAACGACGCCGAGGTCAAGGCCGCCTGGCTGCGTGAGCCGATGCCTCGCATCAAGGCGTTTCTGATCGCCAATGGCGTGTGGAGTGAGGCCGAGGAGGCCGACTGGCTTGAGCAAAGCCGGGCCTACGTGGAAGCCGAGGTGGACGCCTATCTGGCCAGCACCAACCAGCCGCTGGAGTCGATGTTCGATTTCGTCTACGGCGATATGCCGGAGGATCTGGCGCGCCAGAAGGCCGCCGCTCTGGCCTGGGAGCGTCGCGATGGTTGAGCCACTACCCGGCCCGTCCAGTGCATGCCACGCGCCGCCGAATGATCGACACAGGAGGTCCGAATCTTGCCCGCAATCACCTTGATCGAAGCCGTCACCCAGGCGCTGGCCTGGGAAATGGAGCACGACTCGCGCGTTCTGGTGCTGGGCGAGGATGTCGGCGTCAACGGCGGCGTGTTTCGGGCTACCGCTGGCCTGCGGCAGCGGTTCGGCGAGGACCGGGTGTTCGACACCCCGCTGGATGAAACCACGATTGCCGGCTTGACCGTCGGCCTGGCCAGCCAGGGCATGCTGCCGGTGGCCGAAGTGCAGTTCGATGGCTTCGTCTACCCGATGCTCGACCACATCATCAGCCACGCCGCGCGCTTTCGCTTCCGCACCCGGGGCCGGTTGACCTGCCCGATGGTGCTGCGGGTGCCCTGGGGCGGCGGCATCCGGGCGCCCGAGCATCACTCCGAGGCCAATGAGGCGATGTTCACCAATGTGCCCGGCCTGCGCGTGGTGCTGGCCAGCTCGCCGGCCCGTGCCTACGGCCTGCTGCTGGCGGCGATCCGCGACCCGGACCCGGTGATCTACATGGAGCCGAAGCGGATCTACCGGCAATACAAGGAAGACGTACCGGACGACGGCGAAGCGCTGCCGCTGGATGTCTGCTTCGTGCTGCGCGACGGCAGCGACGTGACGCTGGTGACCTGGGGCGCCCAAGTTAAGGAATGCCTCGAAGCCGCCGAGCAACTGGCCAGCGAGGGCATCAGCGCCGAGGTGATCGATGTCGCCACGCTCAAGCCGCTGGATTTCGACACCATCGCCGAGTCGGTGGCCAAGACCGGCCGCTGCGTGATCGTCCACGAGGCGCCCGGCACCGGCGGCTTCGGTGCCGAGATCGCCGCCCGCTTGGCCGAGCACTCGATGTACGATCTGCTGGCGCCCGTGGAGCGGGTGACCGGCTACGACACCCCGATGCCACTGTTCAGACTGGAGATGAAATACCTGCCGAGCGTCGCCAAGATCGTGGCGGCAGCGAAGCGTACGATGGCTTAGTGCCGGGATTGGGGATTCGGGATTTGGGATTCGAAAGGGCAGAGCAACCCCCCAAACCTGGAATCCCGAATCCCACCGCCCCAATCCCCAATCCCCAATCCCCAATCCCGAATCCCGAATCCCGAACCCCATGACCCAAAAAACCTTTCATCTGCCCGATCTTGGCGAAGGACTGCCTGATGCCACCATCGTCGACTGGATGGTCAAGGAAGGCGATGTGGTCCGCCTCGATGATCCGCTGGTTTCGATGGAGACGGCCAAGGCCGTGGTCGAGGTGCCTGCGCCGTGCTCGGGCAAGGTGTTGTCGCTGGCCGGGGGCGCGGGCGACGTGATCGCCACCGGCGCCGTGCTGGCCACCTTCGAGCTCGACCCCAACCTGCCGCAACGTGCCGAAGGCCACGACACCGGCCACCACCACGCCGGCTCCGCAGCTGCGGCGCAAACCAGTCCGGCCGCGCCTTCCGAGCCCACCGAGTCGGCAACCGAGCCGGCCGCCCGGCCGGATGCCGGCACCGTGGTCGGCGCCATGGAAACCAGCGATCGCGTGCACACCGAGCAGGCCTCCAGCGCCGGCGGCGTCAAGGCGATGCCGGCGGTCAGGGCACTGGCCAGGAAACTCAAGATCGACCTCAGTCGGGTCACGCCAAGCGGCGAAGGCGGCGTGGTCACGCTCAGTGATGTCAAAGCCGCGGCCGCCGCCGGAACTGCCGCTGCTGCCCCCGGTTCCGCCTGGAAATCTGCTGCGTCCGGATCAGCAGCCACGGCCGCGCATGCGACAAGTCAGCCCGCTCCCGCCCAGCGCGCTCCCGCGCCCGAGGGCGGAAGGCAGGCAGCCTCTCGCACCACCATCTCGGCCGCCGGACGCCCGATGCGCACCCTGCCGCCAGGCATCAGCGCCAGCGGACAGCCCGAGCCGCTGCGCGGTGTGCGCCGAAACATGGCGCGGGTGATGGCCGATGCCCACGCCAAGGTAGTGCCCACCACACTGTGCGACGACGCCGACATTCAAGCCTGGTCGCCCGGCAACGACATCACCGTGCGGCTGTGCCGCGCCATCGTCGCCGCCTGTCGCAGCGTGCCGGCGCTCAACGCCTGGTTCGATGGCGCCACCCTGACCCGCACCCTGCACCCGCATGTCGACATCGGCATCGCGGTGGACACCGATGACGGCCTGTTCGTGCCGGCGCTGCGCAACGCCGACCTGCTCGACGCCGTGGCCACCCGCGCCGCCGTCGACCGGCTGCGCGCCCAGGTGGCCGACCGCAGCATTCCCGCCAGCGAACTCGCCGGGCACACCATCAGCCTGTCGAATTTCGGCATGTTCGCCGGCCGCTACGCAACGCCGATCATCGTCCCGCCCACCGTCGCCATCGTCGCTGCCGGACGCGGCCGACACCAGATAACCCCGGTGGTCGGCGGTTTCGAGTCCCGAAAAGTGATCCCCTTGTCGCTGACCTTCGACCACCGCGCCTGCACCGGCGGCGAGGCAGCCCGATTTTTACGCGCGCTGATGGATGACCTGGCGCTGGCGGGATGATGGGCGGGATTTGGGATTTGGGAATCGGGATTTGGGAATCGGGAATCGGGAATCGGCATTCGGCATTCGGCATTCGATTCAGGGTCGCGAAACCGCGCCGACGATTGTCAACGGCCTGTGGTCCCGGCATTCGCTGCGCTCGTGCCGGGCTACCCGAGCTAGCCGGGCTACGCGAGTGTGCGGCGCCTTCTGCAACTCGAACAACCCGAGGTAGCCAGGCTTAGGTCGAAGGCCGTAAGCCGGGACGACGAGGTGTTTCGTCGCAGCCCGTGGCTCCGGCATTCGCTGCGCTCGTGCCGGGCTACCCGAGCCAGCCGAACTACGCAAGCAGTGCGCGAGTCACCGGCGGGCATGGCTGCGGGCGACGGGCATGGCCGTGGCGTCCAGCGACCGCGCGATGCCCGCTTTCAACCGTGTCTCGGTCAGGAAAGCTTCGATTGCAGGTAGTTCTGCTCGCCGATGCGTGCGATCAGGCCGAGCTGGGTTTCCAGCCAGTCGACATGTTCTTCCTCGTCTTCGAGGATCTTCTCGAACAGCTCGCGGCTAACGTAATCGCTCACCTGCTCGCAGTGCGCGATGGCAACGCGCAGATCGGGGATGGCGAGCAACTCCAGCTTGAGATCGCACTCCAGCGTGTCGACCGGGGTCTCGCCGATCATCAGCTTGCCCAGACTCTGAAGGTTGGGTAGCCCCTCGAGAAACAGGATGCGCTCGATCAGGGCGTCGGCGTGCTTCATCTCGTCGATCGACTCGTGCCGGGCCTTCTCTGCCAGCTCTTTCAGGCCCCAGTCGGCCAGCATCTTCGCATGCAGGAAGTACTGATTGATGGCGGTCAGTTCGTTGAACAGCACCTTGTTGAGGTGCTCGATGACCTTGGTGTCGCCTTTCATGCCGATGACTCCAATTCGTGGACGCCACCAGTCTAGCGAGGTGCGCTTGCAGGCGTCGAAACGAGAATCGAAGGCATTGCCAGTTGCGGGCACGCCGGGCCGGGAAATAGTCTGCGGCGAACGCCCGCGGTTGCCCTTGAACCCCGCCGGGCCTGGACGCGATGGTCAGGACTGGCTCAGAGGCGAATCGCCCGGTGCCCGCAGGACCAACGCAGTGTGCACCGCTGCCCCGCAACCAAGCCCAGGTCCGGGGCGGAACCGCCGACTGCCCGCTCAGGCGGCGGCAAGCATCGGCACCGGGAAAGGCCGCGCAAAGGAGGTTTCAGCAAGAATCTGGGCGGCAGTTTCGGCACAGCAACCGCAACCTGTACCGCAACCGGTACGGGCCGCCAGCTCGTCGAGGCTACCGCAACCGTTGGCGGCTGCTTCGCGGACTTGGCGCTCGGTGATGCCGTGGCAGAGGCATACGTACATGGACAGACATTCAGCCAAACGAGAATGACTGTCATTCAACCCATATTGCGAATGATTGTCAATAGCCGCGCCAGCCTCGCGTGCCCGGCGTTCAGACTCCCTGACCGGAGCGCTTCAGCTTGCGGGTGCGCCACCACGGCTCGGGCATCCCCCGCTCAGGGATGGTTGCAGCGACGCGTCGCGCCATCGGCGCCAGGTGCACCAGCGCCCGCCAGTAGACCTGGCGCTTGAAGGTGACGACATTTTCGGCCGGGTACCAGAAATCGACCCAGCGCCACTGATCGAACTCAGGCTTCTCGTTGGCATCGAGGCGCAAATCGCTGTCGCGGCCCTGCATGCGCAGCAGAAACCAGACCTGCTTCTGCCCGATGCAGCGCAACCCCGAGCGCTCGCGCAGGCAGTGGCGCGGCAGCCGGTAGCGTAGCCAGCCCGGCGTGGAGGCCAGCACCTCGACATGCTGCGGCAGCAGACCGGTTTCCTCTTCCAGCTCGCGGAACATCGCTTCCAGCGGCGTCTCGTCGCTGTTCATGCCACCTTGCGGAAACTGCCAGCCATCACGCCTCACGCGACGTGCCCAGAACACGCTGCCATCGTCGCGCATCAGCACGATACCCACGTTCGGGCGATAACCGTCCGGATCGATCACGGGACGGACTCCAATACTTCACTACCGCCAAGGGTGCCACGCCGTGCACCGTGTCACAAGCCGGTCATCGACCCGGGCATCGGCCCGTCGCAGCCAATCCGGGCTGCGCGTTGACCAAACCGGTCCAGCCATGGATAATTCGCGGTTCGCTTGCGGCGATTGAGGCAAACCGCCCCGCCCCAAGCCACCCGATGGCTATGTAGCTCAGCCGGTTAGAGCACGTCACTCATAATGACGGGGTCGGTGGTTCGAGTCCACCCATAGCCACCATTCGACACATGCCAAGCCATCCCTAGAAGCACCATAAACCCGCATTTTTGCGGGTTTTTTTGTGTCTTTCTTGTCCCATGCTGTACCCGCCCGTTCCGTTGTTTCCCGTGTTCTTTGGGGGTATCTTTGGGGTACCAAACGCCTTCCACTTGCCCGGTACCCCCAATGCATCGTGTCGATGACTTACCCAACTTGCCCCAAGTTTATTTGCAGACTTACTTTTTCAGGTGGGGACAGTGGGGACACCGGGGACAACCAAGCGTGGCGCGGCTCTCCGTGTCCCCACTTGGCAAAGCCCAAGTGGGGACAGTGGGGACAACCAAGCGTGGCGCGGGTTTCGGCGGTTTTTGCCGTCCTGATCGACGCACTATTGGCCATGTCGCTGGCTACGCATCGCCGCCTTGAAGTTGGCGTAAAGCCAAGGAAAACCAATGCGTTACTCAGTATCAACAGGCCATCGCATGAACTAAAACATCGAAGTGGGGACACCGGGGCACAAACGGCCGCCAAGCGCGGCTCGACTACTCAACCAACGCACTGAACCGACCACCGATTACCAACCCGGAGACGCTCGCATGGCCCGACGTGTAGCCCCCTTGACCGAATTGCACTGTCAACGTGCCAAGTACAACCCCGAAGGGGGGAACAAGCTGTTCGACGGCGGCGGCTTGTTCCTTGAATTACGGCCAAACGGAGTGAAGCTGTGGCGTCTGAAATACCGATTCGCCGGCAAGGAAAAGCTGTTGGCGCTCGGGGCGTACCCCGACATCAGCCGCGAAGCGGCGCGATCGGAGCGGAGCAAGGCCCGCACGATGCTGGCGACAAACATTGATCCGTGCCTGGTGCGAAAAGCCGCCAAGCGAAGTATGAACGTCGCCGCTGGCAATACGTTCGAGGGCATCGCCCGCGAGTGGTTCGAGCGGTTTTCGCCCGGGTGGGCGCTTGCGCACTCTTCAAAAGTGATAGGACGCCTGGAAAAGGACGTTTTCCCGTGGCTTGGGCACAGGCCCATTGCCGAGCTGGATGCACCCGAAATACTCGAAGCGCTCCGACGCGTTGAAGCACGCGGCGCGTTGGACACAGCCCGCCGCGTCCGCCAGTACTTCGGGCAGGTGTTCCGCTACGCAATCGCCACATCCCGCGCCAAACGCGACCCATCAGCCGACTTGCGCGGAGCGATCGCGCCACCGCCGAAGCGCCATTACGCCACTGTCACCGAACCCTTGCGCATAGGTGAGCTGCTGCGCGCAATCGACGGCTATCACGGCACCTACACCACCCGCGCCGCGTTGCAACTTGCCCCGCTGGTGTTTGTGCGCCCTGGCGAGCTCCGAAAAGCCGAGTGGTCGGAGTTCGACCTTGACAAAGCCGAATGGCGCATTCCACCGGAGCGGCTGAAACTGAAGATGGCGGCCAAACTCACGTCGCGACATCCGCATATCGTGCCGCTGGCCACTCAAGTTTCCGAAATACTGCTCGAATTGCAGCGCCTCACTGGTTCCGGCCGATACGTCTTTCCGAGCGTCCGCACCGGTACTCGGGCCATGAGCGACAACACGGTGAACGCCGGTCTGCGCCGTTTGGGATTCGAGAAAACCGAGATCGTCGGCCACGGGTTCCGGCACATGGCGTCAACCCTGCTGAACGAACGCGGATGGAGCCCCGACGCCATCGAGCGCCAATTGGCGCACAAGCCGCAAGGCGTGCGCGCGGTCTACAACCTGGCCGAATACCTTCCCGAGCGCCGCCGCATGATGCAGGCATGGGCTGATTACCTGGACGCGCTGCGCGCCGGTTTGCCTGGCGCTGTGCTTGGTGGGCCACTTGCGAAGCCATGAACTCTCGCGGCGGCGCGCAATGACGGCTGTTCCACACGTGCCGTCATTGCGTGCGTGGCAACGGATCCGTACGCTCAATGCAGATCCAGACCGCCTTGAGGGATAGTGCATGAGCCGTGGCCACCAGCTTGGCCCAAAGCAGCTTTGCCCGCACTGCGACTCGCCGATGATGTGCCGCACGTCGCAAATGATCTCGCCGCTTGTGCGCGAGCTCACGTATCAATGTACGGATGTCGAGTGCGGGTACTGTTGTGCCAACGAGAATCGCATGGTGCGGGATATCAGGCCAAGCATGAAATCAAAGCCGAGCGTGCCGTGCGTACCGATGGCGCGCAAGCGCCGCTGGAAGAAGAAGCCGGCGACACCGGAAACCGTCGCCGCGCCAGACGATAAACCCGCCGACTGATCCGCGCGGGCAAGCCACCAGCCAAGGCGCAGACACTTCTTTTCCGACACGGCCGCCGCGCAAGCACGCGTTCGAGCGGTTGCGGCACGGCGCACCCTGCAAGCCGACCTCTTGACCCCGCAACTTCCGTGGCCGCCACGGCCGCTGCCGCCGTCGGCTGATCGATCACGCCCGGATATCGGCGCTTTGCGACTGGCTCGCCCCCGGCTTTTTGGGTTCGCACGCGGTTTTACATGTATATAAACGATACACAGCCAGAACCGCGTGCATGCCCGCCGCCCCATGTAGATAGTAGGTACCGCCGATTAACCCCCGCGACGGCTTGGCACTTGCCAACCGTGCGAACCGATGAGGCGGACATGAAACCGACGGCAGCACAGCGCAATCCAAGCAATACACGCACCGCACACGGCGACACTGGCGCGCCGCCGCGCGAACGGTTTATTCGGCAGCGCGAGGTGCAACACATCACCGGGATATCACGCACCCATGTCTATCGGCTGATCGCTGCCGGCGAGTTTCCAAAGCCCGTCCGCCTTGGGGTGCAGTCCGTGGCCTGGCTGGAATCCGAAGTAACCGCCTGGATGCAACGCAAGATCGCCGCAGTCCGGGGGGGCGATGCGTGAGCCGCCCGCTTTCTCAGCGCTGCCCGCATTGTGGCGGTCTGGCAAAGGTACGAACCAGCCTCACGCTTTCACCCCTTTACCGCGAGGCAACGTTCCACTGCCAAGACCCTTACTGCGGCTTTTCATGGGTCGCTGGCATAGAAGCGCTACGCGAGCTCAGCCCCAGCGGAATGCCAAACCCTGAAATCCAGTTGCCGAGCCGCAAGACCGGTGCCACTGCCAGCGGAAACGCTGGCGCCCCAACCAAGGAACCCGCCCCATGAACAATCTGAACCTCACCATCGCCGGCCAGAAGTTTTCGCTCTCCCTTGACGATGCTGTGTTCATCGCCGAATCGTTACGTGCGGCTGCTGTTCGCCCCGGTCTTCATCACGACTATTCCCGAACCACGGCGATAGGCGTGGTCAGCGTCGCGGCCGGTGCCGCGACGCACGCTACCGGCCCGACGAAAGCGCAGCACTTCGGCGACAGCAACCAAGGTTCTGGCACTGTCGCGCCAGTCGTTACCGACTGCTGATCGATGCACACACCGCGCCATCGAAACGGCGAGCAAAAGCGCCCGGCACAGCCGCGAACCGGGCAAGTCCGCTTTCGTCGGGCGCGGTGCCGCCGCCGCGCCAAAGGCGGCCCGATGGTGCGCGCACCCATACGCTTGTCGCCGCCCTCAAGCGGCGGACAGCTCTTCGCGGATCACCCGGCGAAGCGTGCGTTCAAGCACGCCCTCACGCTCTTGCACATGCAACCGCAACACGTCGTTGATCGCCGTCTGGTAATTCCCGCCCTTGGCAACTTGCGCGCGAAAGTAGGCCAACACGTCGGCATCGATTCGGATGGTAATCCGCTCTTTGCCCGCATTCTCGGCCTGCAATTTCACCAGCGCCGGCACCTGGCTGGCGCGCTTGCCTTTGCTGAAGTCGTATTCTTTGCGCATGGTTCAACCCTCGTAATGGCTTGCCTCGCCGGGACTGGCTTTGCGGGCGGAAATGATGCGCAACACATCGGCATCGCGTTCAACCCACACCACGACCAGCAAGAAATCGGTGTAGCAGCGGCCAAGCGTCGAAAAGCGCGCTTCGTCATGGCTGCCGGCATCTTCCAGCGTTATCGATGCCGGGTCATAAAACACGCCAACGGCGTCGGCAAAATCCACACCATGCTTGGCCAGATTGGTGCGCCGCTTGGCTTCGTTCCACTCGAATCGCATGCGTCAACTGTATGCCATATGTGCATACGTGGCAAGCCGAGCGCGTGCCGTCACTGCCGCACGCGCTGGCACTTGACAACGGTCGAACAGCGGCTATACCCTTCATCCGTCGCCGCACAATCGGCGACCGGGCGTGAGAACCCGAACAATCCAACGGCGCGCAAGCGCCGCATACTGCCGGCGCTTTTTTTGTGCCCGCAGGTTGTCATCTGCGGCGGGCGTGCAGGGCAGGCTTCGGCCTGGCCGGCTTCCGTTGGTGCCGGTTTCTCACCCCTGTACGTCCGCCACCTTGCACGCGCAACTGCGGTCGGTGGCGGTTCCTCTCAGCCGAAGGAGCCTTGCCATGCATAACCATCTCTCGACGTACAGCGCACCAACTGCCGTCACTCCATCCCTGATCGATCGCCTTGCTGCCTCCATCGCCGCCACCGCAGCGCGCGAGGTGCTGGCATGAACTCCGCCATCGAAGCGATCCGCGAAGAGCTCCAACGCGCCGAACAAGCCTTGCCCAGGATCATCGCGGCGCGCCAAAAGGCGCAGATGATTGCCGACATTGCCGGCGAAAAAATCGGCACTGTGACCGTTGACAGTGAAGACCTTTCCGGCACGTTGGACGAATTCGCCGACACGGGACGCTTGGCGCAAGACTGCATCGATAACCTGTTGACCGCGTTCCGCGGCGGCCTGCTGCGAAAAGAGTTCGGCGGGCACCCGGTGCCGCCGCTGCGTGACGATAACGGGCAGTTCGCTTCCCGCCGAAACCGGGCGCAGAGCGCGGAACCCTCGCCGCCTTTCTCTGGATCCGCCAACGCGGCCGCATCCGGCGACTTTATCACCGCCGCTCAATTGGCAGAGCGGATGATTGCGATTGCCGCAGAATGCGAGCGGCTTTCGGAAGATGCCAGCCGCTGGCATGACGCGCTCGACAACGAGGATTCCGCAAAGGCATCTGCCGGCAGGGTTGAACTGATTGACGCGATGGTTCGGCTGGCCGATCACGTCGCTTTGCAATGGTCGGTGATTCAAGGCGAGGGGGAACGCGATGAATAGCGCGCCCGTACGCTGGCAGGGGCACGCCGGCGAAGATCGTACCAACCTGCATTGCGCTCAGTTGCAAGCAAGCGAGGCCGCCAACCCACGCTCGCAAAGTGCTGTCGCGGCATTCGCTGCCAATCGTTTGTGCCTTGGCACGCCGCGCAGCGACGCCTACCGGGCAGGCTATTGCGCGCAGTTACTGTGGTTCGCGAACGGGTCGCCCAAAGGCGTCGGCGCTGGGCACCCTCCATATGCCATCGGCACGTCTGACGCGGACGCCTGGATGGCTGGCTCGGACGCCGCCGCCAGCCCGCTGAGTCGTGTCGATTGGGCAACGTCCCTTAAGGTTCAACCCAACGTATCGGAGACCTTATGACCCTGTTTGACATCACAACCGTTCACCCGGACGAGCTGGCGCGCTGGCGCAAGGCGCAAGCCGTGTCCCTGGCCAAGTGGCGCGAAGCGGGCAACCCGTCACGCAAGGAGTTGGATCGATTGCGCCTGCCGCGCGGCTGCGGTGCGCGCCAACATTACAACCAAGTGTGCATCCCGATGCTTGATGAACATGGCGAGTTGTGGGCGTTACAGTTTCCGCAACCCGATGGCGAGTCCGCGCTCTATCGGTTTCATTCGCGGCTTGCCGGTCTTCGCCACCACATTGGCGGCGGTATCAATGGCGCGGTCGGCGTGACGATTCATGTTGCCGACGCGTGCCTGTTTCGCAACGAGGAAAGCACGCCGGCCGTGGTCGCCTTTGAGCCGGAAAACCTGGCCGCTGTCGCGGCGTCTCTGCGCGCGCTGCATCCGAGCGCACGCGTTGTCATCTGGGCAGCTCGGGAGCGCGAGTTGGACGCGGTAAAGGTGGCAGCGGCGCAGGCAAACGTGCCTTGGGCAAGCCCCTTTGAAATCGGCTTGATTTTTACCGACCCAGATCACTTTCCCGAGCGGTTGCATGCCAAACCCGGCTCACGCGGCACCGACCGGGACAGGGGCGAACCGTGAGCACGAGCGATGCGATGCAGCGTTTTGCTGCCGCCATGCATGCCTACGGACTGGAAGCCGATCGGTTGCAAGCCGATGGCTACATTCACCGCGTGCGTGCCGACGGCGACAAGGGCGGCAAGCGAAGCGGCTGGTATGTGCTTTATCTGGATGTCGCGCCATCCGGTGCATTCGGGGACTGGCGCACTGGCGACATGCAGCGTTGGCATTGTGCGACGGAGCACCCGCCAAGCATTGCCGAACGCAGGCGGATAGACGCCGCTATCGTGCTCGCGCGCGAACAGCGCGAACGCGAGCGGGCAGCCGGACGCAGGGCAGCGCAGACCAAAGCAATCAGCGAATGGGATGCTGCCGACCCAGCCAAGCCAACGCACCCCTATCTTGAACAAAAAGGCGTAGCAGCATACGGACTTCGCCAACGCGGTGGCCGCGTGCTGATCCCGATGCGCGACATCGATGGCAAGCTGTGGGCGCTGCAATCCATCTCCGCGAACGGCAGCAAGCGGTTTATGCGCAGCGCACGCAAGCGTGGCCTGTACCACGCCATCGGCGGCACGCCAATCGATGTTCTTTGCGTGGCCGAAGGCTACGCGACCGCAGCAAGCATCCATGAAGCAACAGGCTATCCGGTAGCGGTGGCGTTTGACTGCGGCAACCTGCTTCCGGTCGCCCGCGCATTGCGGGCGAAGTACCCCAGCGTTCGCCTGGTTCTATGTGCGGACAACGACACGGCCACCGCCGAGCGGCTCGGCCGCAATCCTGGCATCGAAGCCGCCACCGCTGCCGCACGGGCAGTTGGTGGAATCGTGGTTTCGCCCCCCAATGTCCCGGCACTGCCGGATCAAGGAATGTTCGATGAAACTTGCCCGTTCGCCTTCACCTGACCAAGATGGCGATGCACAAGCACTACCGCCAAATGACTTCAACGATATGGCACAGGCTGGGGGACGCGAAGTGGTGCGCGCTCACTTCGCCAAAGCCTTGCATGATGTGGAAAGCGCGCCGAAAGGACCACACTTCCGTGTTGACGATAAAGGCGTCTGGTATGTCGGCGTAACCGCCGACGGTGAGTTATCGGAGCCAGCATGGATTTGCTCGACATTGCACGTGCTGGCCAAGACCCGCGATGCGCAAAGCGAGCAATGGGGCCGCTTGTTGGAATGGCGAGATGCCGACGGGCATGCGCACAGGTGGGCAGCACCCGCCGCGATGCTGGTGGGCGATGGCCGCGACTTTGCGCGCGAATTGGCAAGCGGTGGCGTTGAAGTCGCACCTGGTGCGAACGCATTGAAACGCCTGCTTGCCTACGTTATGACGCAAAAATCCGATCAACGCGCGCGCTGTGTTCTTGCCCCAGGCTGGCATGGCCACCAATACGTGTTGCCAACAGGCGAAGCCCTTGGCGACACCACCGAAGCGATTGTGTACCAACACACTGGCGGGGTGGCGCTGCATTACGGCACGAACGGCGATTGGCGCACCAATGTTGCGCCGGCCTGCGTCGGCAATGCACGCTTGTTGTTGGCGGTATCGGCGATGTTCGCCGGCCCGCTACTTCGCCTGGCCGGCATCGACGGCGGCGGCTTTCACTTCGTTGGTACCAGCTCGACCGGCAAAAGTACATTGCTCCGTGTTGCGGCCAGCGTTGCCGGGTCGCCGCGCTACGCCCGCGAATGGCGCGTGACTGCAAACGGCCTTGAAGGCGTTGCCGTGTTGCACAACGACGCCACCTTGATTCTGGATGAACTTGCTCAGATAGATGCCAACCAAGCCAGCGAAGCCGTTTACTTGCTGGCCAACGGCACCGGCAAGAGCCGCGCCAACCGCTCGGGCGATTCTCGCGCCACCGCGCAATGGCTGGTGCAAACGCTGTCGGCTGGCGAAGTCGGACTTGCCCAGCATATCGCCCAAGTCGGCAAACAGGCGCGTGCAGGTCAGGCGGTGCGCTTGGCGGAGGTTCCCGCCGATGCGGGTAACGGGCTCGGTGTTTTCGATCGACTGCACGATGCTGCAAGTGGCCAAGCGTTTTCGGTCGCGTTGGTCTCGCGCAGCGCTGAACATTACGGCACCGCTTGGCGACCTTGGTTGGATTGGTTGGCAACGCAAATCCCACTCGGCATCGGTTCGCGGATCAAGCGCGAAATCGCGGACTTCCAAAAGCGCTTCGTTCCTGCACTCGCCGACGGGCAAGTAAGCCGCGTCGCGGCGCGGTTTGCCCTCGCTGCTGTGGCGGGCGAGTTGGCGACCGAAGCAGGGCTTACCGGATGGCCGGCCGGCGAGGCTCAGCGCGGCGCGGCGGCGGGGCTAGAAGCATGGATTGAACGACGCGGCGGCAGTGGCAACAGCGAGAAAGGCGCGCTGTTGGCGCAGGTGCAAGCGTTCTGCGAGGCGCACGGCGAAGGCCGCTTTCAAGATCTTCAACGCGAGCACGAACGACCGCCGATCAATCGCGTCGGATTCACGCGCACCGACTTTTCCGGGAATCTGGAATACCTGGTGCTGGCTGAAGCATTCAAGCGCGAACTTTGCAAAGGCTTCGACTCTACCCAAGCCGCGCGATGGCTGCGTGAAGCGCAATGGTTGGTGCCAAGCAGCGATGGACGCTTGAGCCAGAAACCCCGAATAAAAGGCATCGGCGTACTTCGCGTCTACGTGCTCAGTGCGGCCGCAGTCCATGGTTTCGAGGAATCGACGGTAGACGATGGCAGCGGCTTTGCCAAAGGCGCAACCGACACATGAACCGATGATTCACCCCGCGCTTCGGCGCAACCACCCACCAACGAAAGCAAGAGGTCCGCAATGAACACCCATTCAGCACCCCCCATCGAAGAAGCCACCCGCGCTTACAACGACGCTTACAAACAACATGGCGAGGCGGTCACTGCCTTCACGACGGCACATGAAACCTTGTCGCGCGTGACGCTTCGGCGCGATCGGATGCGCGCCATGATTGCTGCCGCCGATACCGAATCCGCTGCGCATAAAGCGGAATGGGTGCGGCGGCTGCGCGAAGATGACGGCGAGTTGTCGCCCGAAGTAAAGAAGCTGCGGAAGTTACAGCGCGACGGCGAGGAATTGGCCAGCGAGTACCGCGACATGCTGGATGAATCGCTGATCGCACACCAGCAGGCGGAGATAGACGCGTTGCTTGCGGCCCGCAACATGGATGAACGGCGGCGCGCCGCGTTGATCAAGTTGTCTGAATTGGAGCTTGCACGGGCGCTGGAAGAATCCGTTTCCGGGTTCGCCCGCGCGTTCGCGCTTGCAACGCTGGCGCACGAACAATCGCCGGTGGTGGATCGTCGGTTCAGCCAAGGGCGAACCGTTGATGAAAAGGCCATGGCCACCATCGTTTCCGCAATCACAGCCCAAGCCAAAAGCGCAGCCCAGGCCAACGCGATGCCGCGTGGCGCGGACGATCTGCCGGCAGACCTGGCAAAGAAACGCGATATCACGCCGCTGTCGTGGGACGACACGGAAAGCCAAATCACCCTGCATCGGAAACAAGCCGCAGTGGCAGCAAAAAGCGCCGCATAGGTGCGCGGCCATGCAGCCTGTACAACGACATCGCAATTGAACCGTTAGCGCCCCTGGTCGGGATCGATCGGGGGCGCGCGTGGCACTGTCGCAGTGCCCGTCAACAAACACCGCTCAGCACAACCGCTCAGGAAGCCGTGCGGCACGCTCAGCGGATTGAACGCCCCGGAGCCGCGCACTCAGCGATGCACGCCAACAAAGACCGCTTGGAACGCACAGAACCCCCATTTGCGGCTGGTTCTGACCTCGGCATATGCGCGCGTCGTCTTCCCCCCTCCACGCCTACCCGCTCTATGGCTCCCTTTCGACTCAAGCGGCAAACCACGGCGCAAGCCAAGCGCACCAACACGCGATCGCAACGGCCGCCGCGTTGAAAGCTGCCGCGAAACGATGCGATAGAGCGCCAAAAATCAAGCAGTGCCAAGCGGAAAACCGCGCTCTGCGGCGCTTGGCGCAGCGCTTGTCGGCGTAAACCCGGCCCGTCGCGTCACACGTGCGCCAAGCGCGAGCGACGCGGCACATTGTCCCAACATTTTGTCCCCACTGTCCCCACTTGGGCTTTGCCAAGTGGGGACACGGAGAGCCGCGCCACGCTTGGTTGTCCCCGGTGTCCCCACTGTCCCCACCTGAAAAAGTAAGTCTGCAAATAAATCAGGAGTTGGTACCAGTTGGGACAGGGCCATTTAGCGGGAAGGCATACTTTTTCTTACCTAAGTGGGGACAGGGGACAACCGCATTCCTTCAACGCTTTCCCTCGTTTTGGGGGTATCTTTGGGGGTACATACCGCAACAACTCCACTTTTTATTCATATTTATCAATGCGATGTATGTTAAGTTAGAACTCACCCATAGCCACCATCTCCAAGTAGCCGTCTAGGAAGCACGCAAGCCCGCGATTATGCTGGTTTTTTGTGCCTTCGCGCCTCGTGCTTGAACCAACCATTTAGCCGTCGAAGGAGGCAAAAAAGCGCTCGATTCCCCGCATGTGACACTTCCTGTGACAGTCCCGCGTGTCACATACGCCACGGCAACCGCGATTTTGACCCCAGCATACCGTGCCGTGCGCGCCAGTTAGACACACCCACCCATTTCGATTCGATCGTCTTCTTGTTCACCGAGAACGCGGCATTGCGCTACAGCTGAGTGAAGCGGCGCAATGGACTGCTTGATGAGCGTACGTCGCTCCAAATCATGATCGAGGACAGCGTAGACGGTGAATCGCCCCGCCTTTCGTGAAGTCTGCTTGGTTTAAGTAGCGCCACCCCAGCAACAGGCTGGTTGGCGAATTGCCGGAGTTTGCAGAAACAATCGGCAAAAAAATCGCACCGTTCAGTATCTTCGTGGTCTACGATGGGATTGCTGTCAATTCAGGGAGAAGCTTCGCGTGGGCAGACCAGAAAACCGTCGCTGGCGAGTGTCCCCAACGATGCTGAGTCTTATTGCCGGCATTATGCTGGCGACTTCCGGGACCGCACTTGCGCAGTCGGTGTGGCGGGCCGGTTGGGCCAATGACGAGTTTTTCAACTCCGACAACCAGTTCAGCAACGGGCTATTCCTGCAAGAACATTCGGAGCTGGCCGATTCGCTGGCGACAACCAGGGGCACGCCGGCATTCGGCAAGGTGCTGGCCAACTGGGTGCTGCCCGCCCGCGCCGGCCTGCACTACCGCGAGACCTGGGCGGTCGGCCACAACTTCCAGACGCCCGACGACATTGGCCGTGACGACGTGATCCTGACCGATGTTCCCTACATCAGCATGGCCGGCTGGGCCAACTCATTCATCGCGTTCAACGACGACGAGCTGACCGGTTTCCAGACCATGCTCGGATGGGCCGGCGACCTCACCCTGGGCGAGCAGCTTCAGGAGGCGGCCCACGAGATCAGCGGCGCGACCGATCCCCGCGGGTGGGACAACCAGCTGAAAAACGAGCCGTTGCTCAACGTCTACGCGATGCGCAAGCAGAAGTTCTACAACGGCAAATGGATGGACGCGGCCTGGAACGTCGACGCCGCGCTCGGCAACTTCTTCACCTTCGGACAGGCCGCGCTGGAATTCCGCTTCGGCCATCGGCCGGGCGGGTTCGCGCCGGCCGCGACGCCTTTCGGCCGCAACTTGGACTACGACGCCCGTATCCAGGCACCCGGAGAAAGTTACTTCTACGCCAGCGCCATCGTTCGCGGCACCGGCTTGCTGTTCGCCATGCCGCGCCACGGCAACCTGCTGCGCAGCGGCAACGAATGGACCGACAACGAGCGGATCGATCCGAACAATCTGCTCGGCCAAGTGGTACTCGGGCTGCACTACGAGCGGGCGAACTGGGGGCTGCACTTGACAATGCACCTGGCGACAGATTCGGTGGACACCGAGCCCGGATCGGACCTGAGTGATCCCAGCAACAATTTCGGAATCCTGACCGCAGAGTGGAAGTTCTGAACGCCTGAAAACGCTCGTCCATCCGCATACGGCGTTTTCGCGATTTCAGTGCACGAACGGCCTCGGCAGCACCCGGGATGACGCCAGTCGGGCACGCGACAAGATGCATCCGGCTCGGCCGGGAGGCTTCTTTCGCACGATGACATGCACCCCCGCAAGCACCGGGAATTCAATCGCCCTTTCGGGATGCCTGGCATGCAGCCAGCGGTCGCGCAAGCTTCCGACCAGGTCCGAGTCGGACGTTCGCGAGTGGGATTTCAGCATCGCAGGGCCGCCCCGCCTTGCCGTCAATGAACATTGCACGCCGGCCTTTGTTCGCCGATCCCCAACAGCGCGCCGATCATCGTGCCAGCGGCCCGGTCCCGCGCTCGGCGACCGGCTCAGGCCGACCCGCCTCCTTCAACCACTTCGTTGTAGCGCACCAGCTGGCGCTCGTGATACAGGCCACGGGCCAGGCTGAAGCACATCGCCAACAGCACAAAGGTGAATGGCAGGCCGCTACTGACCGCGCCGGCCTGCAGCGCCTGTAGCGCGGCGCTGCCGCCTACGCCCAGCAACACCGCCGCGACCACGCCTTCGATCGTGGCCCAGAACACGCGCTGTGGCACCGGGGCGTCGATCTTTCCGCCGGCGGTGATCGAGTCGATCACCAACGAGCCGGAATCCGAAGATGTGATGAAAAATACCAGCACCAGCACAATCGACAGCAGCGAAGTCACGGTGCCCAGGGGCAGCTCGGCCAACATCTGGAACAAGGCCAGCGACGAGTCGCCAATGCCGTCGGCCAGCGCGCCGACGCCTCGCTGCGCCTGATCGACACCTTTGCCACCGAAGGCACTCATCCAGACTGTGGTGACCAGAGTCGGCACGACCAGCACCGCCGTGAGGAACTGGCGGACGGTTCTGCCCCGCGAGACCCGGGCAATGAACATGCCGACGAACGGCGACCAGGAAATCCACCACGCCCAGTAAAAGATCGTCCACGAATGATAAAAGGTCGAATCCTCACGTCCGATGGGGTTGCTCAGCGGGCCCATGAAGTTCGCGTAGGCAACGGCGGTTTCGGCAAAGCGGGCGACGAAGCCCGACAGCGAGCCGGCGATGATCACGAACATGAGTAGAGCGAAGGCAAGAATCATGTTCACGTTGCTCAGCAACTTGACGCCGCCATCGATGCCGCGGATCACAGAGACGATCGCGATTGCCGTGACCGCGATGATGATCACGATCTGCGTGCCGAGGCCACCGCTGATGCCGAACAGGAACGCCATGCCACCCGCAGCCTGCTGTGCGCCGAGCCCAAGCGAAGTGGCCAAGCCGAACAGGGTCGCAAGAACCGCCAGAGTATCGATCACGTTGCCGGGCCAGCCCCAGACCCGCTCGCCCAGCAGCGGGTAAAACGTGGAGCGGATGGTCAGCGGCATTCCTTTGTTATAGGTGAAAAATGCCAGCGAAAGCGCCACCACACCATAGATCGCCCAGGGATGGAGGCCCCAGTGATACATGGTTGCGCCCAGCGCCGCCGCGCGGGCGGCGTCTGTGCCGCCCGGCGTATTCAGCGGGCTGCCGAACCACTCGGTGAAATAGCCGACCGGCTCGGCAACGCTCCAGAACATGAGGCCGATACCCATTCCGGCAGCGAACAGCATCGATAGCCAGGACAGGGTCGAGTAGTCCGGCCGGGCGTCATCGCCGCCGAGACGGATAGTGCCGACCGGCAGCACGATCAACGCGAGACAGAACAGCACGAACAGGTTGCCTGCCGAAAGGAACAACCAGTCGAAGGCATTCTGGATCCAGTTACGCGTTGCCTCGAGAGTCTCCCGAGACTGATCGGGGAACAGCAAAGAGGCCACCACGAACACCACGATGAGCGTGGCACTGACGAAAAATACCGGGTTGTGCAGATCGAAGCCCCACTTCTGCAGGTTGTCCTGGCCGAGCTCGTAATCGGTGTTGTAGATCTGCTCGATCTGCTCGACGGCCTGCGCGGCCTGCTCAATCTCTTCGCTCAAGAATGCTCTCCCCTGATGTGCAACTCGCGTTTCGAATTGCCATCGCAGTGATGACGTGTGCCGGCCCGACAGTCAGGCGGCAACCAACAGCTACCTGTACTTGAATTCTCTAGAAATAGAACCCGAGGTTGACGTTGAAGCGCGAACGCCAGCGCCCTGCACTGGCACCATTCAGGCCGATCCCGTCGCCGCCCGCGAACCACATGTTCTTGCCGGCGATCCAGTCGAAGTAGGCGAACAAGCCCCCCGCCGAGACCGAGCAGCCGGTCACGTTCTGAATCGACTCGGCGCTGTCGGCAACGCGTGGATCGATGAGCGTGAAGTCGTTGTAGCAAGTCATTTCATCGACCGGGCCGAATGACACCGGCAGACTGCGCGCCAGGTTGATACTGTAGACATTGGCCTCGGCGGCCATGAGGAATGGAAAATCGAACGCGCCGGTCTGGACGAAATCCTCGCTGACCCCGGCCGGGTTGTCCGGCTTGAAGGAATAACGAAGCCCCTGGAACTGCACATTCCAGGGCCCGACATCGGCGTTGAGATGCGCGGCCACCGCCCAGCGCTCGCCCTTGGATCGAGTCGTCTGGTTCCAGATCTGGCCGCCTTCGAGGCTGACACCGAGATCGAGGGTCGCAGCCGTGCTCAGCTCGAGATGCCGCTCGGCCCTGAAGTTCAACTGGTTGATTTCGCTGTTCTGCTGCTCGCCGGCGGTCACCAGGTCGAACGAGTATCGGCCGAAGCGGCTGTCGTTCGCATACTCGGGATTCTTGTAGAAGGCGTAGTGCAGGGTCCAGTCATCATTCGGTCGATGGATGAACTTGACCCCTGAGTCGTAGTCGTCTTCGAAGCCGAGGTAGTAGGTTCCGCCGAACCAGAAGCTGTGGCTGGCATACGGCAAAAGTCCGAATGGAACCTGGTGGATTCCGACCTGACCCTGAAGCGTTTCGGAAAAGTCATAGCCGAGCCAGCCGTGGTGGATCGCCTGGAAATCGTTGTAGCGGCGCCATTCCGCGCTCAGCAACACGTCGCCAACGGCACCGTCGACGTTGATCCGGAACAGCTCGAGCTCGAAATCGCCAACCCGATCCTTGTTGCTTTCGTCGAAGTCGCGCCAGGCGTAGTTCAGACGCAAGGCTCCGCCGAACTCGATCCCCGACGGTTCCGGCGCGAGCTGCTGACCCTCGAGTGCAGCGACCCGCGACTCGAGCGCATCTACCGACCCGGCCTCGACGCTATCGGGCGCGACAGATGGCGGCTCGACCACCGATGGCGACCCGGCCGCGTCGATCTGGTCGAGCCGATGCTGCAACGCCGCGAGCTCTGACTGCATGCGCACGATCTGCTCGCGCAACAACTCGACTTCGTCTGAGGAGCCGGGCTCGCCGGCGTGAAGAATTGAACAGCCAGACAGGCCGAGCAGCAAACACGCTGCCGGCAGGCGGCTTCGGATTGCTGGTGACATCAACTGTCCCGATCCTGGCCAATTTTTAACCTAGCCGATCAAGACCACACATGCAAACCGGGGTTGGACCGTGCCGAAGGGCAGGAATTCCAAAGCCCCAGGGTCTTCGCAGCAAGGGCTCAGCCGCTCGGTGCGGCGGTTTTCGGCAAGTCCCGGCATGGAATTGAGGCCCACAGGATCGCTCGCTTCGCTGACGCGGCGGGCCAATACTGGGAAGATGCAAAAGCCTCAATGCCCGATGGGCTTCAGAAAGCCGGCATCTGGAGAAACCCTCGCCCTTGGTGGGTTCAGTCGGGGCAAATCGGCAGCTGGCACGGCGCTGGAAACCGCCGGGAGCCGGCGAAGGCGGCGAAAAGGATGCTCTGGAGAAACTGTCATTGCGAGGAGCGAAGCGACGTGGCAATCCAGAAATGTGTCGAAAAACAAAGCACTGGATTGCTTCGCTGCGCTCGCAATGACGCCGGAGACAATTGATCAGAGGTTCCCTAAGGCCGCTTATACTTCCTGTGGCTCCTTGGTGACAGCGTGACGCAAATCGAGAGTGCTGCCGAATTTGGCATGGAGCATAACCTCGGCCTGACCTGCGATCCGATTGGCCAGCTGGCGCGGATTCCGTGCATCAATCGTTATGCGGTGGGCGCGGTGAAATGTCGCAAGGCGTCGCCTGGTGATGACAAACATCGCGTAGCCTGCCTGCAGTCGGCAGAGTGGTTTTACGTCATTCGCCGGCAGAAGCCGGAAGTTTCGACCGGCCGGTAGGCACGAGCCCGCAAATCCGCAGAAGGCAACAAGCAATGGAGTCGATTTACTACGTGTTGTGCTGGCATTGCCATCGGCGTTGCAAGCACTGCTACGAGGCCCGTTTCCGGCCCTACGTCCGCGATGCGCTGGAGGACGTGGTGTCCGAGGCGGAACGCAACGCGCCACGTATCGTTGCCCATCTGCCGCCGAAGATGATGTATCGCGACTGGCACCATCCCATGCCCGACGGCAACCTGGCCGAGCGTCGCGGCCGGATCATCCTGTCCGGCGGCGACGTGCTCACCGAGCCGGTGCGTGAGCGCGTGCTCTACCCGACGCTGCGCGCGATTCGCGCGCGCTATCAGGCGGTGGGCGGCGTCAATATGGTGGTGCAGACCACCGGCGACCTGCTGACGCCGACAATCATCGATGAACTGCTGGACTGCGGAGTGTGGATGATTTCAGTCGCCGGCCTCGACGACTACCACGTTGGCATGCAGGGCGACGGTTCCCAGCGCCTGCTCGATAGGCTGGAAGGCTGGTTTCATGCCGCCGGCATCCGGCGCTCCGGGGTGCAGGCCGACGAACGCGCCTGGATGGATGAAGCCGGGCCGGTCTACAGCGCTTTCGGGGCCACCGAGGACGCCTGGATCGGCAAGCTCTGGCCGCGTGGCCGGGCCTGGGAAAACAGCCTGTCCAAGGCCGGCCTGGGCGACAATTTCTGCAATGCCTGGTCGGGCGGACTCAACTTTCTCGATTACGGCCGTTCCGGTTCGGAGGTGTCGATCGACCCGTCCGGCGACGTGTTCCCGTGCTGCCTGAAGACCGCGCACCCGCTCGGCAACCTGGTCGAGGAGCCGTTGCTGGAAATCCTCGACAGTCTGGCCGGGCATCCAGCGCTGGAAGCGATCAACGCCGGCAAGCCCGAGCGCATGGGCCTGCACGCGGGCTGGAGCGTCGAACGATTTGTGGATGCCGCGCACACGCAGATGCCGGATGGCCGCGCCTATGCCAACCTGTGCATCGGCTGCGACCGATTTTTCGCTGAGGTGCTGGGTTCGGCGCTGGATGATTTGCGAGCCCGACGTCTGGCTCGGCGGCAGGCAGCCGGATCATCGCAATGATCGCGAAAGCGCGGATTCCCCATCGTCGAAAGTCCATCCTGGGCCGGCTGCTGCAAGCCTTCTGCATCGGCATGCTGGTGATTGCCGCTCAGGCCGCAGCCGAATCGCCGAATCCCGCCGACTGGCCACAGGTCGAGCGCGAGGCGCGCGGACAGAGCGTGTATTTCAACGCCTGGGCCGGCGAGCCGAAAATCAACGACTACATTGCGTGGGTGGCGACGCAGGTCGAGCAGCGTTTCGGCATTGATCTGGTGCACGTAAAACTGGCCGATACCGCAGTTGCGGTGTCGCGGGTGCTGGCGGAAAAGCAGGCCGGCAATACCACCAACGGTGCGGTCGATCTGCTGTGGATCAACGGTGAAAATTTTGCGGCACTGAAAAACGCTGGCTTGTTGTTCGGGCCCTGGGCCGAGCAGTTGCCCAACTTCCATCTAACCGATCCAGACAACAATCCCGCCGTGCGGACCGACTTCACCGTGCCGGTCGAGGGTTATGAGGCGCCCTGGAGTAAGGCGCGGGTGGTGTTCTATTACGATGGCGCGGTGACTGGCCCGCCGCCGCGCAGCATCGCCGAGTTGTTGCCCTGGGCACGACAGCATCGCGGTCAGTTCACTTACGCGCGGCCACCACAATTTATCGGAACCACCTTTCTCAAGCAGGCCCTGCTGGAGCTGGCAAGCGACCGGCAGGCGCTGTACGCGCCGGTCGAACAGGCCGACTTTGCTGCGGTGACCGCGCCGTTATGGGCATACCTCGATGCCCTGCATCCGTATCTGTGGCGTTCCGGCCGCGCATTTCCCGACAGCGGCCCGGCACTGCGCCGATTGCTGGCGGATGGCGAGCTGAGCCTGGCCTATACCTTCAGTGCCGGCGACGTGGTGGCCGCCATCGCCAGGCGCGAATTGCCGGTCGGCGTGCGCAGCTACGTGTTCGATTCCGGCACCATCGGCAACGTGAATTTTCTCGCCATTCCGTTCAATGCCAGGCACAAGGCGGCGGCAATGGTGGTGGCCAACTTTTTGCTCTCGCCCGAGGCGCAGGCGCGCAAGCTCGATCCGCAGGTCTGGGGCAGTGCCACCGTGCTGTCGCTGGCGCAGCTCGATGCCGCCGACCGCGCGCGGTTTGCGACCTGGGCCACATTGCCTGGCGCGCTGCCGGCGACGGCGCCCACGCGAGTGCTGGCCGAACCGCATCCGAGCTGGGTCGCCGCCCTCGAGCACGCGTGGCTGCAGCGCTATGTCGGGCGCTGATCGGGTGCGGCGGTAATCACGGATGATGTTGCGCTGGATACCGCGTCTGATCATCGGCCTGCTGGTGTTGCCGATCGCCGCCGGCTTGCTGCTGGCGCTGTTGCCGGCGTTCGGCTACCTGCCGGTGCTGGGCGGAGAACAGGTCGGCATGCAGCATTGGCGCGATCTGTTGCAGGCGCCGGGGATCTGGCGCTCGATCGGGGTCAGCTATTCTTCCGGCCTGCTGACTACCCTGGTGTCGCTTATCGTGGTTTTTTGTTTCCTCGCCGGGTTCAGCGGCAGCCGCTTCGATCGCTGGATCCGTCGGCTGATTTCGCCCCTGCTGTCGGTGCCGCATGCGGCGGCCGCGTTTGGTCTGGCGTTTCTGATCACCCCCGCCGGTCTGATCGCACGCTGGGTTTCTCCCGCGCTCAGCGGTTGGCAGCGGCCGCCGGACCTGATGATCGGTCAGGACGCCTGGGGCCTGTCGCTGATGGCCGGGTTGGTCGTCAAGGAGATTCCATTCCTGTTGTTGATGGCGTTCGCCGCCCTGCCGCAGGTCAATCCCGGTCAATCGGTGATGCTGGCCCGCTCGCTGGGTTATCGCCCGCGCGTGGCCTGGTTCAAGGTGGTGGCGCCGCGGCTGTATCCGTTGATCCGGCTGCCGGTGTATGCAGTGTTGGCCTATGCGTCTTCAACTGTGGACGTGGCGATGATCCTGGGCCCGAATCTGCCACCAACGTTGAGCGTGCAGGTCGTCGCCTGGTTCAACGATCCGGATCTGGACATGCGTTTCCTCGCGTCGGCCGGCGCCATCGCGCAGCTGTTGGTGACCCTGGCATTGCTGTCGACCTGGTGGCTGCTGGAGCAGGCGACAGCAGCAGTGTTTTCGCTATGGGTAGCGCGCGGTGGTCGCCATCGCGGTGAACAGTTGATCCGGATGTTTGGCAGCGGCTCCATGGCGCTGGCCGTCGCCGTAGCGGCCATGGCATTGCTGGCGCTGGCGCTCAACAGCATAGCCGGGATGTGGCGGTTTCCCGCCGCGTGGCCCGACAGTGTCGGCCTGGACAACTGGATACACGCGGCGCCATCGCTGTCCGGCCCGATTACGACCACGCTGTTGATCGCGTGTGTAGCCACCGTGATTGCTACAGTTCTGGTGGTCAGCGCGCTGGAACGTGAGCAGCGCGTGGGTGATCGGCCGGCATGGGCATTGTGGCTGCTGTACCTGCCATTGCTGGTACCGCAGGTGGCGTTTTTGTCCGGTATCACCGTGGTCAGCGTGTATTTCAGTGCCGCACCGGCATGGTGGCTGGTGATGCTTGGGCATCTTTTATTTGTGCTGCCATATGTATTCCTGACCTTGTCCGAAGCGTACCGTCGCCTCGATCCACGCTGGAGCCATGTTGCGCATGCGCTGGGCGCGTCGACCAACGCGGTTTTCTGGCGCGTACGCTTGCCGTTGCTGTTCGCCCCGATGCTCACTGCTCTCGCGCTGGGTCTGGCAATCAGCATCAGTCAGTACCTGCCGACGCAATTGCTTGGGGCAGGCCGCATCAGCACGGTGACCACCGAAGCGGTGGCGCTATCGTCCGGTGGTGATCGCCGTTTGATCGGGGTCTGGGGGCTGGTGCAGGCGCTGTTGCCATTGTTGGGTTTTATCGTCGCCCTGATGTTGCCGCGCGTGCTGTGGCACAACCGGCGCGGAATGCGGGAGGTTCATTGAACGCGATGCGCGATCTGCAGTTGACGGCGGTACGGCTGTGCCTGGATGGCCGGGTGTTGCTGGCAATCGACGCCACGGTGCGTGCCGGCGATGTGCTGACGATCATGGGTCCGTCGGGCTCGGGCAAGTCCAGCCTGCTGGCATTCGTCGCCGGTTTTTTGCCGGCGACGTTTACCGCCAGCGGCACGGTATGGTTGGCCGGGCAGGACATCACCGGCCTGCCGGCCGAGCGCTCGGGAGTGGGTTTGCTGTTCCAGGACCCGTTGCTGTTTCCGCATTTGTCGGTGGCCGGCAATTTGCGGTTTGGGCTCAAGGAGCACGGCGCCGGCGCGGCCACGTTGATCGACGAGGCGCTGCAACAAATCGGCCTGGCCGGATTCGCCCATCGCGATCCGGCCACCTTGTCCGGCGGCCAAAAGGCGCGGGTGGCATTGATGCGTTTGCTGCTTTCAAAGCCGCGCGCGGTATTGCTCGACGAGCCGTTCTCCAAGCTTGATGCCGGACTGCGCCACGAGATGCGCGAACTGGCATTCGGCCATCTGCGTGCCTCGGGCCTGCCGACCCTGTTGGTTACCCACGATGAAGCCGACGCGCGCGATGCCGGCGGGCCGGTGATTGTGCTGTAACGGCATGATCGCTCAGCGCTACACTTTGAACTGGCTGCACCAGACCGGAGCCTGGCGAAACGCGCACCCTCGATGGTCCCAATCGGGGTGGAACAGCGGCTGGCAAACTGCTGGATACTGCCTGTGCCCTCGAGCAGGGGCCGCTGGTGATCCGCCGGTTGCGATTGCCGATGCCCGATTTGGAGCAGAAATTCCGACGCATGGTGTTCAACATAGTCGCCAGCAATCAGCGCGATCGCGCCGGGAGCATCGCCATCCTGATGGACAAGCCGGCCTGCTGGTCGCTGTCGCCCGCCTTCGATCCGACCTACGGCCGCAACCCTCAGCGCGCTTGGACTGCGAACCACCAGACGGCGCTGAACGGCAAACGCGACGGCCTTGCCATGGATGATTTCAAACAGTGCGCGAATGCCGCCACCCTGAAACGGGGCCGCAGCGAGCGGGCGTGGCGAAAGCGATCGCAACGGTGAAGCGCTGGCCCGAGCCCGCGCAGGGCGCCAATATCGACGCGCTTTGGCGCACGCAGATACGAGAGCGCCTGCGTTTGACGTTCGCGACCGCATAGCCGCGTAAATTTCGCGGCGCCGCTATCGGGCCACGCCATGCTGCGCTGTCGCTGATGACGCCAACTCGCGGATCGGGCGCACTGGCCGAACCTCGATACTGCCAGAGCGAGCGGGTGGAATCTGTGCCGCGAGCAGAAGCGCTTCATTGAGATCGATCGCGTCGATGAGATAAAAGCCGGCAAGCTGCTCCTTGGTTTCCGCAAACGGGCCGTCGGTAATCCGGGTGCGACCATTGCGCACGCGCACCGTGGTGGCGGTATTCACGGACTCAAGTGCCTCGGAGGCGATGCACTGCCCACTGGCACGGATCGCGGCGTCGTAGGCCAGACATTCGCTGTCGGCAACCGGATGCGGCAGCGACTCGTCGAGGTAGACCAGACACAGGTATTTCATGGCTGACCCCTCTCGCCGTCGCAGGTCGGCGGCATGTCGCGCATGGCCTGCTGCATCTCGTCCATGCTCGCGTCGCGCACGTGCGTGGCGACCGACCAGCGGTGGCCGAACGGGTCTTCGAGCTGGCCGTAACGATCGCCCCAGAACATGTCCTGTACCGGCATTGTGACCTTGGCGCCGGCTTTCACCGCGCGGGCGACGAAGTCATCGACGCTCTCGACGTAAAGGTGGATCGTGACCGGCGAGCCACCGAGCGCCTTCGGCCCATGGGAGCCCCATTCGGGAAAATCGTCCACCAGCATCAGCGTCGAGTCGCCGATGCGGATCGCGGCGTGTATCAGCTTGCCGTCCGGCCCCGGCATGCGCGCGATCTCCTCGGCACCGAACGCCTGCTGGTAGAACGCGATCGCTTCGGCCGCGCCCTCGCAGACCAGGTGCGGGGTGACGGTGTGCATTCCGTCGGGGATGGGTTTGACTTGTGGCATGACAACTTTCTCCTGTCGCCTGGGTTAAGCGGCGATGCGTGGCGACTCGATTCCGACATGGGATGTCAACCGCGACACGCCGCCTCAATCGCGGCAATGTCGATTTTTGTCATCTGCATCATCGCATCGAACGCGCGCTTGGCGACTGCCGGGTCAGCGTCGGAGATCGCCTGGGTCAGAGCGATTGGCGTGATCTGCCAAGACAGCCCCCATTTGTCCTTGCACCACCCGCAGGCGCTTTCCTGTCCGCCGTTATCCACGATCGCGTTCCAGTAGCGATCGGTTTCGGCCTGGTCCGCAGTGGCAACCTGAAATGAAAATGCCTCGCTGTGCTTGAACGCTGGGCCGCCGTTGAGGCCGAGGCACTGGATCCCAAAAACGGTAAACCAGACGGTCAGCACATCCCCCTGCGTGCCCGACGGGAAATCTCCAGGGGCACGGTACACCTCGCCAACGGCCGAATCGGGAAATGTTCTGGCATAAAACTGCGCCGCCTGTTCAGCGTCGCCATCGTACCAAAGGCAAATCGTGTTCTTCGCGGGCGTCATCATGTCGCTTCTCCATCGAGATGAACTGTCGGAACCCGGGCCTCCGATGCCCAACGCGGGTTCATTGGTTTCTGGAGACCTGCCGATACGTACGCGCCTCCTGTTCCTTCAATTCCGGCGTGAACTCTTCGCCGAAGTCCTCGGCCTCGAACACCTGACGGATTTCGATTTCGGAGTCGCCCGGCATCGGGTTGGGGCAGCGCTTGACCCACTCGATCGCCTCCTCCATCGACTTCGCTTTCCACAGCCAGAAGCCGGCGATGAGTTCCTTGGTCTCGGCGAAGGGGCCGTCGATCACGGTCCGATTGGTCCCGGAGAAACGCACCCGCGCACCTTTCGAACTCGGGTGCAGACCTTCACCCGCGAGCATGATGCCCGCCTCGGCCAGTTCCTCGTTGTACTTGCCCATCGCGGTCAACAGCTCCTGGCTCGGCATTGCGCCCGCCTCCGAGTCTCCGGTCGCCTTGACGATGATCATGAATCGCATGCTCGGTTCTCCTTGAAATGATGGTCGTTGTCGTTAGGTAGTCGAACGGCGAGGCGCCATTTCGACATCGGCCACACGGCCAAGAGATTATCCGTAAATAGTGCAAACTGCCGTTCCGAGGCCGCACAGCACGCGGCATGGGAGCAAGGCCTTGGTGAACCGAGTCGATTCATGGGCAGTGACTGATGCCTTCTGGCAGCGCGTGGAGCCGCTGATTCCGCAGCGCGTGGTGGCAGCCAAGAAGAGGTATTTACGCAAGCCCGGAGCTGGGCGTCCGCCCAAGCCGGCGCGGCAGGTGTTCGAGGCGATCGTGTACGTGCTGCGCACGGGCTGCCAGTGGAAAGCGAGGCGCAGGCCAAGCGACGTGAGCCGACCAAGAAGGCCAGGCGATGGGTGGTCGAGGTCTGCCATAGCTGGTTCAACCGCTTCCGTAAGCTGCCAGTCCGCTACGAGAAGCTTGAACGCAGCTTTGTAGCACTCCACCACCTCGCCGCTGCGATCATCGCCTTTCGCAAGGTGCCGTTGAAGGTCAACATATTTACGGATAGGTTCTAAGCAGCCGCCGCGAAATCGCCTAGTTGGGCGGCAAGCGCGCGCTGGAAGGCGGGTCGCGCGGTGCAGCGCTCGACGTAGGCTGCAAGGCGCTCATTGCCGGTGACGATGCCGGTGTAGTGGAGGGCTCGCAGTACCGTCGCCATCATCAGATCGCCGGCCGTGAAGCGGTCACCGTCGAGATAGGGCTGGTCGCCAAGCGCTCCAGAGAGCGCCGAAAGGCGCTTGTGCACGAAATCCACGGCGCCCGGGCGCCGCAGCTTCGCCCATTCCTCGTTCACGTAGAACAGATCGATCAACGCGAGGTTCATCACGAAAGGCTCGACGGAATTGAGCGCAGCGACCAGCCACTGCACCGCCCGCGCTCGTGCGCCGGCGTCCTTCGGCAGCAGCGTCTGGCTGCGTTCGCCGACATGCAGCACGATGGCCCCGGACTCGAACAGAACGAGACCGTCCTCCTCGAAGATCGGCACCTGCCCGAAGGGTTGCAGGGCGCGGTAGTCCGGTCTGTCCTGATCGCCCTGCTCAAGCAGGCGCGTTGCGTAGGGCAGACCGGCTTCCTCCAGTGCCCAGCGCACGCGCAGGTCGCGCACCTGGCCCTTGGCGAAATCCGGTACCCATTTGAATGCGGAAATCGTGATCATGCAGTGTTGTCCTTCGAGATGAGTTGGTCATGCATATCTTTGTCGAACGAGGCGCACCGATTTCGACAACGGCTGTTATGGCTCCTTCAATTCCGCCAGCCGCTGCCCGAGGCGCCGCTCCGGCTCCTGTTGGGACAAGGCCAGCGCGCGCTCGTAGGCGGACCGCGCGTCGGCGGTGCGCCCCAGCCGGCGACACAGATCGGCGCGCGCGGCATGAGCAAAGCGATAGTCCGCCAATTCCCCTTGTGCCAGCAGCTCATCGACCAACGCCAAGCCCGCTTTGGCGCCGTCGCGCATGGCCACCGCGACCGCGCGATTTAGCGCAATCACCGGTGACCGGTCCAGGCGCAGCAATGCCCCATACAAGGCGACGATTTGCGCCCAATCGGTGTCGGCGTGGCAGGCCGCCTCGGCATGTACCGCCGCGATTGCGGCCTGGATCAAGTACGGCCCGATCCGCCGCGGCGCCAGCCCGCGCTCCAGCAACGCGATGCCCTCGGCGATCAACTCGCGGTCCCACTGCGCGCGGTCCTGCGCTTCGAGCAGCACCAGATCGCCTGCGGGGGATACCCGCGCCGCACGCCGTGAGTCGTGCAGCAGCATCAGCGCGAGCAGACCGAGCGCCTCGGGCTCGGGCAGCAGTTGCACGAGCAAGCGCGCCAGACGGATCGCTTCGGCACTCAGATCGTGGCGGGTCAGCGAGCCGCCCGACGAGGCGGCATAACCCTCGTTGAAAATGAGGTAGATCACCTGCAGCACGCTGTCCAATCGCTCCGGCAACTGCGCGCGCTCCGGCACTTGATAGGCGATGCCGGCGTGGCGGATTTTGTGTTTGGCGCGAACGATGCGCTGCGCCAGCGTTGCGGGCGCGATGAGAAAGGCGTGTGCGATTTCCTCGGTGCTCAAACCGCACACTTCGCGCAGCGTCAGCGCAGTTCGCGCTTCGGCGTTCAGCGCCGGATGGCAGCAGGTGAAGATCAGGCGCAGGCGATCATCGGCGATCGCATAGTGTTCGCCGTCCGGAGCGTCGGCTGCAATCAGCGCATCGGGGTGGGCGTCGAGCGAATCGAAACGCGCGTCGCGGCGCAGCGCATCGATCGCCTTGAAGCGCCCGGCCGAAACCAGCCAGGCGCGCGGATTCGCCGGTATACCGTCGCTTGGCCATTGCAGCAGCGCGGCGCGGAATGCGTCATGCAGGGCCTCTTCGGCGCGATCGAAGTCGCCGAGCAGGCGGATCAGGGTTGCAAAGATGATGCGCGATTCAGCCCGGTAGAGTGAGTCCAGGCGTTCGCGCACGTCATGCGGGTCGAGGTGGCTCATCGCGGTAATCGCGCGCGGTTACTGATGGTCGGTGGGACTATCGTAACGGCAGGCGCGCAGGATGATGCGCTACTGTCTGAACACACGAGAACTCGTCATGGGTGCGCCAAAGTGAGCCAGCGCGTCCAAAAATCAAGGAGACAGCCATGACAGACAACCAATACGACCTGATCGTGATCGGCACCGGCACCGCGGCCTCGGTGACCGCGTTCGACTGCCGCAAAGCCGGCTGGTCGGTGGCGGTAATCGACCACCGTCCATTCGGTGGCACTTGCGCGCTGCGTGGCTGCGACCCGAAGAAAATGCTGATCGCCGCCACCGAAGTGATCGACGGTTTCGAGCGCATGGGCGCCATTGACACGGTGCAGGGCGCGGCCCGCATCGACTGGGCCGCGCTGCAGCGCCACAAGCGCTCGTTCACCGATCCGGTGCCAGACAAGCGTGAGCAGGGGTATGCCAAACAGGGAATCGACGCCTGGCACGGCCGTGCCCGGTTCACCGACCGCAATACGGTCATGGTCGGCGACACAAGGCTGACCGGCAGACACATCGTCATCGCCGCCGGTGCCGAGCCGACCCGATTGCCGATCGAGGGCGCCAGGTATCTGGCCTTGAGCGACGACTTTCTGGAACTGGAAGCTCTGCCGCGCCGTATCGTGCTGGTCGGTGGCGGCTATATCGGCTTCGAGTTTGCCCAAATTGCGGCCCGGGCCGGCGCCGAGGTCACCATTTTCAATCGGGGCCGGCAGCCGCTTGCCGGCTTCGATCCGGATCTGGTCGCGCTGCTGGTCGAACGCACCCGCGCGCTCGGCGTGGACGTGCGGCTCGGCCACGAGGTCAAGGCGGTGCGCAAGACCGAAAACGGCTTCGAGGTTCAAGCCGACGGCCCGAACGGACGTGTGGACATTGCCACCGATCTCGCCATCCACAGCGGCGGTCGCAAACCGATGCTGGAGGCGCTGGACCTGGATGCCGCGGGCATCGGCCATGACAAGGGCCGGCTCACGCTGGACAAGCACTTTCGCAGCACGACGAACCCGGCAGTGTACGCGGCCGGCGACGCCGCCGGCGGTCCGTTGCCATTGACTCCGGTGGCCGCGCTGGAGGCGCGCGCGGTGGTCGACAACCTACTGCACGACAAGCACGCGACGGTGGACTACACCGGCATCCCCAGCGTTGTGTTCACCCAGCCGCCACTGGCCCGGGTCGGCCTGCTGGAGGCCGAGGCCAGGCAGCAGGGCCTGCGCTTCAAGGTCAAGCACGAGCGCGTGCCTGGCTGGTTCACCGCACGACGAATCAACGAGCCGTGCTACGCCTACAAGGTGCTGGTCGAAGAAGACAGCCAGCGCATCCTCGGCGCCCATCTGGTCGGCCCGGAGGCCAGCGAGGTGATCAACCTGTTCGGCTTCGCCATGCGCAGCGGACTGAACGCCGATGCCATCCGCCACGCCACCTTCGCCTACCCGACTGCGGCATCGGATGTCGAATCGATGTTGCCGTAGCCGGCCAGCAGACCGGCTTTCCGGCCACAGGCGGGGGGAGATCCGTGTCGGCCGAGTGACGAAGGATCCACTCGACCTCCGGCAGATCTTCGATGTTCGCGAAGACCATGACGGAGCCGCCGCAATTCGGGCATGTCTCCACATCGAGCTGAAACAGCCGATTGAGGTGTTGCGCTCATCGCGTCGCCGCGCGTTTCGATGTGGGAGAGCCGGCGAGAGCATGCGCTCTGCTCTGCCCGCGACATTCCAATGCCCCCGCGTGCGCACGATTCCGGCCCGGCGCTCCCTTCACTGAGCCTCGGGTAAACTCCGCGGCATGAAGAATCATCGAATCTTCATCTGCGCCATTTGCCTGTTTGCGGTCGCGCTCGGCCTACCGGCGCTGGGCCAGGAACCCGCACCGGTCACCGTCGCCCAGCCCGAGGTGCGTCCGGCAGTGGATCGGGTGGAATTGACGGGATCGTTCACCGCCCGGCGTGCGGCGCAGCTGTCGCCGCGACTGTCTGGGCTGGTCGAGACGATCAGCATCGATGCCGGCGACACGGTCGAGGCCGGCGATGTGGTGGTCCGACTGGACGACAGCCTGGCGCAGCTGCAGCTGGCGCAGGCCGTAGCGTTGGTGGCACAGGCCAGGGCCGCGTTCGACGAAGCCGTGCGGCTGCGCGACGAGGCGGAACGGCTGGGCGAGGACAAATTCCTTCCGAATACCTTGATCCAGGCGCGCAAGTCGGCGGTACACGTCGCCAAGGCGTCCCTGGATGTTGCCGGCGCCGAACGCGACACGGCCGCCGAGCGACTCGAGCGCCACGCCATCATCGCGCCGTTCGGCGGCGTCATCGCACGCCGGTTGACCGAAGCCGGCGAATGGGTGGAGACGGGTACGGCCGTAGCCGAACTGGTCGCCGTCGACGATCTGTGGCTGGATGTCCAGGTGCCGCAGCGGCTGTGGCCCCGGCTGCGCCAGGACACCCGTGTTGACGCCGTGGTCGACGCGCTCGGTGGGCGGGCGTTCGCCGCCGCCGTCGCCGCGCGCGTGCCGGTCAGCGACCCGAGCGCGCGCACCTTTCTACTCCGGCTGAAGCTGACCGATGCCAATGCCGATGCCGAGATCACGCCCGGCATGTCGGCGCGCGTCGTGTTGCGCCTGAGCACCGGCGCCGATGCGGTGCTGGTGCCGCGCGATGCGCTGATTCGCTATCCCGACGGCACGATCACCGTTTTCGTTCTCGACGATGCAATCACCCCGCCCAAGGTCCGCCAGCGTCAAGTGGTCATCGGCCGGGCTGAAGGCGACATGGCGGTGATCGAATCCGGCCTCGACGCCGGCCAGCCCGTGGTGGTGCGCGGCAACGAAGCGCTCAACGACGACGACATCGTGCGCGTGGTAAGCGAATAATGTTCGCTGGCGTCATCCGGCACGGCACCATTCTTGCGGTCGTCGTGCTGGTGATCTGCGTGCTGGGCATACTGGCGGCCACGCGCATTCCGGTCCAGATGATCCCCGATCTGGAAGTGCGGGTGGTCAGCGTCGACACGCGCTGGCCGGGCGCCACTCCGCAGGACGTGGAAAAGGAAATACTCATCGAGCAGGAGGAATACCTGCGCTCGCTGCCTGGCCTCGAGCGAATGATTTCCACGGCGTCCTACGGCCGTGCGCAAATCCAGCTCGAGTTCCCGTTCGGCGTCGATATCAACGAAGCGCTGATCCGGGTCAACAACGCGCTCAGCCAGGTGCCCGACTACCCCGAAAACGTCGACGAGCCGAGCCTGGATGCCAGTTCGTTCTCGCAGAATTCGTTCATGTACCTGCGCGTGGAGCCGCTGGAAGGCAACCCGTTCAAGCTCGACATGACCTTGATGCGCGACTTCGTCGACGACAATGTGCGCGTCCGTATGGAGCGCGTGCCCGGCGTGTCGAAAGTGAATGTCGGCGGCGGGGCCGAGCGCCAGGTGCGCATCCTGATCGACCCTGCTGCGGCGGCTGAGCGGGGCATTTCGCTGGCCGATATCCGGGATGCCATCCGGGGCCGCAACCGGGACGTGTCCGGCGGCGACGTGGAGGCCGGCAAGCGCCGCTATCTGCTCAGAACCGTCGGTCGGTTCGAGTCGGTCGAGCAGATGGAGGAGATGATCGTCGCGCGACTGGGCGACAGCCTGGTGCGGCTGGGCGACATCGCCGAAGTCGAGATGTCGCACTACGAATTGCGCGACCGCTCGTCGGTCAACGGCAAGGCCAACATCAGCGTGTCCGTTGACCGCGAACCGGGTTCGAACGTCATCGACATCAAGCGGGCGATGTTGCCGACCATCGACGAGATCAACGCCGACCTGCTCGATCCGCTGGGCATGCGATTGGTGCTGACCACCGACGACGTGCGTTACGTGCAGGCCTCGGTGGCCAACGTCTGGCAGAACCTGATCCTCGGCGCACTGCTGGCGACGGCGGTGATGTTCCTGTTCCTGCGCTCGGGCCGGGCGACGCTGGTCGGCGTCGTCGGCGTGCCGATCTGCACCGTCGCCGCGTTCATCGGCCTGCTGGCGGCCGGGCGCACGATCAACGTGATCTCGTTGGCCGGCGTGGCGTTCGCCATCGGCATGACGCTGGATAACTCGATCGTCGTGCTGGAAGCCATAGAACGCAAGCGCCGCGAAGGCATGGAAAAGATGCAGGCTGCGCTGGAGGGGGTCCGGCAGGTGTGGCCGGCGGTGCTGGCCTCGACCATGACCACGGTACTGGTGTTCGCGCCGATATTCTTCATCCGTCAGGAGGCCGGCCAGCTCTACTCGGACGTCGCCGTGGCGATCTCCGCCTCGATATTCGCCAGCATGCTGGTGGCGATCACGGTGGTGCCTACCCTGTCGTCCAGACTGGACTTCGGCATCCGGGGCAGTGAGGAGACCGGGGCGGGATTGAGAAAGCGGATCGTCGATTGCGTCGGCTGGCTGGTCGCTACAGCGCGGCGTAGGCGGGTGACCGTGGGCGCGACCCTGGGCGGCGTGATCGCCATCCTGGTGTTCCTGACCCCACCCGCGGAATACCTGCCCGAGGGCGAGGAGGCCAAGATCTTCTCGCTGATGATCGCGCCGCCGGGCTACAACCTGAGCGAAATGACGCGGATTTCCGAGCAGGTCGCGAATCATTTCCTGCCCCACGTCGACGGCGATCCCGAAGCATTTGAACGCGGCAAGAGCGACGTGCCGGCGCTGGATTACATGATCATGTCGGTCAGCCCGGACAACCTGCGCATCATCGCCGAGACGGTCGACCCCGACCACATCGACGATCTCATGCGCATCGTGACCGAACACTACGAAACCTACCCGGGCATGCGCGCGTTTTCCAATCGCGGCTCGATCATCTCGGGCAACGAGGGCGGCACCCGCAGCGTCAACCTCGATATCAGCGGCCAGGACCTGGCCGAAATTTATGGCGTGGCGCGAACTGCCATGAGTTACGCCGAGAACGCGTTCGACAATCCGCAGATCGGCTCGTCGCCGGGCTCGCTGTCGCTGGACCAGCCACTGATCGAGATCCGCCCCGACTGGGCGCGCGCGGCCGAACTGGGTTTCAGCGCGAACGAGCTGGGCTTTGCTGTGGCGGCCCTTACCGATGGCGCGTTTGTCGACGAGTATTTCCGCGGCGACGACAAGATCGACATGTTCGTGTTCTCAAGTGCCGGCAGCGATCGCGAACTGGCCGGCATCGAGGATCTGCCGGTGTACGCGCCTTCCGGGCAGGTAGTGCCGCTTTCGGCCATTGCCGACCTGGTCGAAACCGTGGACACCGATTCGGTGCGTCGCTTGAACGGCCGCCGCACCGTGACCCTGAACGTGATTCCGCCGCGCTCGATCGCGCTCGAGACGGCGGTCGAATGGGTGCGCGCCGAAGTGATAGAAAAGTTGCGCCGCGAAGGCGGGTTGCCGCAATCGGTGTCCATCGACATTTCCGGGGCCAGCGATCAGCTCACCGAAACGCGCGAGGCGTTGGGCGGCAATTACCTGGTCGCCATCATCCTGAGCTTCCTGGTCATGGTCGCCATCTTCAGGCACTGGGGCTGGCCGCTGGTGATCCTGACCGCCGTACCGCTGGGAATCGCCGGCGGCGTCGCGGGACTGGTCGCGCTCAACGCGGTCGGCGTACGTCAGCCGTTCGACATGATCACCATGCTGGGCTTCCTGATCCTCCTCGGTGTAGTGGTCAACAACCCGATTCTGATCGTCGATCAAACCATTTCCAATCTCCGCGAGGGCACCGATGACGTTGTCGAAGCGGTGCGCGAAGCCGTTTCCAGCCGCATCCGGCCGATCATGATGTCGATGATCACCACGCTGTTCGGCCTGGCGCCGCTGGTGTTCATCCCCGGCGAGGGCACCGAGCTCTACCGCGGCGTCGGTGTGGTCGTGCTCTCCGGGCTGCTGTTCGCCACGCTGGTAACACTGACTTTCCTGCCCGCCCTGCTGGTCAGCATCCTGAAATTAGTTCGCCGCAACACGCAACCCGCCTCCGGTTAGGGTGAAAGAGCAGAAACGCCAAAGCCCCTTCGATTCCGCAGCAGGCGTCCAGCCGCTCGCGCTCCCGCCTGTAGAGGGCGCAGGCTGGGGTGCAGCACCTGAAATCTGAGTCCAGGGTTTCAGCCAGGCAAGACGGTTCGATCAGGCAGAAGGCCTCTAGCCGCGCGTCAGCAGCAAGGCCACGCCCAACAGATAGAGAACCATGATGGATACGCTTTCCATCCCGATTTGGCCGATGCCATGGCGCTCACGGCGAATCAGCCCCATCAGCAGCACCCCCGACATCAGCAGAGTCAGGACCGCCCAGAATTTCGAATCCTCTGGCATCGCATGGTAGATCGACCCATCCCGGTAGGCGATGTCGGAAGCCGCGGTAAACAGCGTATCGAAGGCATTGCCACCGATGATGCCGCCGACGGCCAGAGTCAACGCACCACGCCGAACGGCAGCAATGGATGTCACCAACTCGGGAATCGACGTACTGATGGCGGTCAACATGACCCCGACCACCGTCTGGGTCAGATTGGCCCTGTCCGCGATCACCGTTGCAGCCGGCTCCAGCGTCCAACCCGCGAGAGCCAGCACTGACATAAGCAGAAGAAATTCGGCCCACAGCCGAGACAGTGGCGGCATGGCAGTCAGGTGGTCCGGCTTGTCTTCCCGGGTTTCTCTGGTAATTGAAGGGCGCCACATCGGGGAGTCATTCGCGCGCCGCACCAGGAGGGTACCGTAGACGTAAACACCCAGCAGGACAGGCGTTACCGGGTGAACGCCGGCAATCGCGTAGTCTGGCAGGTAGGGGGCAAAGAGAATCAGCGACAACAGGCAGATCAGCAGGCTGTTCTGCATCATGTTGGGTACAGATGCAGCAGCATGCTCAAGATTCGCGCGGCGGTAGACCATATCCGCAATTGCCAGGAAAAAAGTCTGCACTGCGATACCGCCCAGCGCGTTGCTCACTGCCAGCTCAGCGTGGCCGTTCCACGCAGCCGTCACCGAAAGAACTGAGCCGCCCAAGGATGTGGAGGCACCCAAGAGTATTGCCCCGGCCACGGCCTCGCCTATTCCGGTGCGGTCAGCGAGCTGGTCCACGACCCGCGTGATACGTGTGCCTGCCAAGGCAATTACCACAGCGCACGCGCAAAAAACAACGCTGCCATGAAACAAGGTCCAGCTTTCTGGATCCGTTGGAAGCATCGTGCTTTCCCTTACCAGCTCTACAGAAATGGCGAGAAGCGGCGGATCCAAAGCATCATGGTCCCGCCCAGGGATATATCCGTGTCGATCACCTGAATCCGTGACCCTCAGCGCTCCCTTGCCCACGCCGACGGAAACTGCTCGAGGCGACGGCACCGCGATGAACTATTCCGGAAGCGGTATGAACTCGGCGGCATCGCCAACGGGCAGCTTCATCCGCTGCTGAAGCCAGTCTTCCTTCGCCTGCTCGAGCCGTTCCTTCGAGGAGGACACGAAGTTCCAGAACATGAATCGCTCCCCGATCGGTTCTCCGCCCAACACGATGGCAACGGCCGGGCACAGCGCTGTAATCCGCACGCCCTTTCCGGGTGTCAAGACAGCCATTTGCCCGCTCTGGAGCCTGGTGCCTGCAACCTCGATCTCGCCCGACGCGACATAGACGGCGCGCTCGCGATACTCGGCAACTGCCTCGCGGGAGCTGTCGGCATCCATCTGCCAATGTTCGTAGAACAGGGGCGAATGGGTCTTCACACCGGCACGCAGCCCGTTTGCTTCGCCGGCAACCAGTCGCCCGTGCACGCCACCTTCCGACCACTCGGGCAGGTCGCTGCTGTCATAGTGATAGAAGGCCGGATCAGTCTCCTCGTCCTCCTTCGGCAGCGCCACCCACGTCTGGATGCCGTGCAAATGGGCGCCCTCCTCCCTGGCACGTCCAAAACGCTCACTGTGAGTAATACCGCTGCCGGCAACCATCCAGTTGACCTCGCCAGGGCGGATTTCCTGCCGGAACCCCAGGCTGTCGCGATGAGTGATGGCGCCGTGGAACAGATAGGTGACGGTAGAAAGACCAATATGCGGGTGCGGGCGAACGTCCAGTGATCGGGAAATTCCCGGGGCGAGATCAACGGGGCCCACATGGTCGAAGAAGATGAACGGCCCCACCATGCGTCGCTTCCTGAATGGAAGAACGCGACCGACTTCGAAACCACCACCGAGATCGTGCCCGCGCCTGTCAATGATAAGCTCGATCATGTCTCCTGCTCCTGCTCCCGACGCACCCCAAGCCAGATTACGCGAACGCCGCCGAACGGGAGACATCCGTCGGCGGCCCGTTCGTGGATGCGTCGAATGCGCTCATTCCTTCCTTGCGGCCGTGATTGCGAGGTAGCTGTTCATCAGATTCCGGTAGTCCGGGATGTGATTGGAGAACAGCGCGCCCAGGCCTTCGATGTCATTCCGCCAATCGCGATGCAGCTCGCAGGCGACGCCGAACCAGGTCACCAGCTGGGCGCCCGCTTCAGCCATGCGCTTCCAGGCGGAAAGGCGGGTCACTTCGCTGAACGTTCCCGACGCATCGGTTACCACAAATACCTCATAGCCCTCCTCGATGGCCGACAGCGCCGGGAAAGCCACGCACACTTCGGTGACGACTCCGGCGATGATCAGCTGCTTGCGTCCCGTCGCCTTGACGGCCTTGACGAAATCCTCGTTGTCCCAGGCGTTGATCTGGCCCGGACGCGCAATATAGGGCGTATTCGGAAAGGCATCCTTGAGCTCGGGTACGAGCGGCCCGTTGGGGCCCTCTTCAAAACTGGTGGTCAGGATGGTCGGCAGCTGAAAATATTTGGCGAGATCGGCGAGGGCGAGAACGTTGTTCTTGAACTTGTCTGGATCGAAATCCCGCACCAGCGAAAGCAGACCGGTCTGATGATCGACGAGCAGCACCGCAGCCTTGTTTTTGTCAAGACGAACATAGGGTTTGGTCATGATTTACTCCAGTTATTCGTATCCCCCCGGGATTCACCGAAATACAGTGGAACAAAACATCGCCGGACGCGGCAATCCCGGCATCACAGGCGGACTGCCCACCCGACTGCCGCGGGCGGAGCAGCGCACCATCACTGGCGCCAGACGGCGGCACGGTCGCTTCCCCAAGCAGCTTTCGTGCCCGGCTCTCACAGCCTAATATCCGAACAATCCAGCCGCAAGAAAGGCCCAAGAAGACCGTGAACCGGTAGATCCAAACGTCATGGCGGGCACGACTTGGCAGGTTCAGATTCTGCCTGAAGGCACCATGTCGTATGTGGCCGTACTTGCATCGTGCCCGTTGTGTGCCACGTCCTGGCCTGACCGCGAAGCAGAATATGGGGGATCCCGCTCTGCGCCCCTCGCTTCCAAGGATTGCCCGTCGACTCGACTGGGCGTAGGGTTCATGTCGACTGCTGCCAACGAGGTTTCGCATGCGCCAGGGCGTCTGTTTTTTGGTTCTCGTCGGGCTGTGCGCTTCCGCCGCCATGGCGCGCGAACCCAAACCCGGACAAACCTGCATGGATGCGCGGGACATGCTGCGCAGCGTCACCATTTCGCCACAGCTGGTGACGGTGGCCACGTCCACGGGTGCCTATCGGATCGATCTGGCGGCGCACTGCGAGATGCCGCCCGGCGCTGAGCTGTCGATCCTGGCCTGGGAGGGCTGGGTGTGCGGCGGGGAGCGCGAGTTCCTGCGCGCTGGGGATGCGCTTTGCCCGATCGAACAGGTGCAGCCGATCGAATACAGGGAATTCACCCGACTCACCCATCTGGCCGCCGGCCGGGGCGGCCAGGGGGACGTGACCATACTCGATGAGGTCGAGGTGATCGGCAAGCCATCGCGGCGCGGCTTCATCGCATCGACCGAATACTGCTTCGACCCTGGCCACCTGCGCGGCTGGTCGGAAGAAGACGGAGCCGTGGTGGTCGAAACCTCGCCACGACGCGCAGGCGGCAATCGACGCTATCGGGTCGAATTGGCCGGCAACTGCTCCGATCTCGCCGGCGCGCAATCGATCCAGTTCCGCTCTGGCGTCGGCATCGGCGTGATCTGCGCCAACCCCGGCGACACGCTGGTCGTGCTGGATGCGCGCTCCGGATTCTTTGCCGGCCGCTCGCGGTCGAGCCTGATAAGCGGCGCCGGTTGCGCGATCAGCGCGGTGTTTCCGGTTGGCGGTTGAGTTCGGGTGATGGGTTAACGCGGACACCCATCGCCGCAGCGCCCCGCCGCACTCAGGCCGGCACGCGCACCCAGCCTTCCATCAGCACCCTGGCGCTGCGGCTCATGATGGCCTTGCGCACGGTCCATTGGCCGTCGATCTGCACGGCTTCGGCGCCGACCCGCAGGGTGCCTGACGGGTGGCCGAAGCGCACTGCATTGCGCGGGCCGCCACCGGCAGCCAGATTCACTACTGTGCCGGGCACGGCGGCGGCGGTGGCGATGGCCACGGCGGCGGTGCCCATCATGGCGTGGTGCAGCTTGCCCATCGACAGGGCGCGCACCTGCAGGTCGATGTCCTGGGCGGCGATGCGTTTTCCGCTGGAGGCGATGTAGTCGGCCGGCGGCGCGACGAAGGCCACTTTCGGCGTGTGCTGGCGCTTGGCCGCCTCGGACAGATCGGCGATCAGGCCCATGCGCAGGGCACCGTGGGCGCGCAGTGTCTCGAACCGGGCCAGCGCGGCGGCATCGCCGTTGATCGCGTCCTGCAACTCGCTGCCGGTATAGCCGATGTCGGCGGCGTTGACGAACACGGTTGGGATGCCGGCATCGATCAAGGTGGCCTGCAGACGTCCGATTCCGGGCACATCAAGCGTGTCGATCCGATTGCCGGTGGGGAACATCGCGCCACCGCCTTCGCCGTCGTCGGCCGGGTCGATGAATTCCAGCACGATCTCGGCGGCCGGAAAGGCGACGCCGTCGAGTTCGAAATCGCCGGTCTCCTGCACCTGGCCATCGGCAATCGGCACATGGACGACGATCGTCTTGCCGATGTTGGCCTGCCATACGCGGACCGGGAAAACGCCATCGCGCGGCAGGCGGGCCGGGTCGATGAAGCCGTTGGCGATGGCGAACGGCCCGACAGCGGTGCTCAGGTTGCCGCAGTTGCCGCTCCAGTCGACGAAGGATTCGCTGATCGCAACCTGGCCGTAGAGATAATCCACGTCGTGATCGGGCTGGCTGCTGGCGGAGATGATCACGCATTTGCTGGTGCTGGAAGTGGCGCCGCCCATGCCGTCGGTGTGCTTGCCGTAGGGATCGGGGCTGCCGATCACCCGCATCAGCAGGGCGTCGCGCGCCGGGCCGGGCACCTGGGCTTCGGCCGGCAGGTCCTGAAGGCGGAAGAACACGCCCTTGCTGGTGCCGCCGCGCAAATAGGTGGCGGGGATTTTTAGTTGCGGGGCATGCATGTCGGTCCGCTCCAGGTCATTGCTGCGAGTGCGCTCATGCCGCCTGCGCGGAATCCAGAAAATCCTGGGCGAATCGTTGCAGCACGCCGCCGGCTTCGTAGATCGACACTTCTTCGTCGGAATCCAGGCGGCAGACGACGGGCACTTCCAGCCGCTCGCCGTTGCGACGGTTGACCACCAGGGTGAGTCGGGCACCCGGTGTTCGCTCGCCGGTCACATCGTAGGTTTCGCTGCCGTCCAGGGCCAGCGTGTGGCGTGTGGTGCCGGACAGAAACTCCAGCGGCAGCACGCCCATGCCGATCAGGTTGGTGCGGTGGATGCGCTCGAAGCCCTCGGCCGCGATCGCCTCCACGCCGGCCAGTCGCACGCCCTTGGCGGCCCAGTCGCGCGAGCTGCCCTGGCCGTAGTCGGCGCCGGCGATGATGATCAGCGGCTGGCCGCGTTCCATGTAGGTCTCGATCGCCTCCCACATGCGCATGACCTTGCCGTCCGGCTCGACCCGAGCCAGCGAGCCCTGTTTCACCCGGCCGTCGACGATGGCCATTTCGTTGATCAACTTCGGGTTGGCGAAGGTGGCGCGCTGGGCGGTGAGGTGATCGCCGCGGTGGGTGGCATAGGAATTGAAGTCCTCCTCGGGCACGCCCATCCGGGTCAGATACTCGCCGGCGGCGCTATCGGCCATGATCGCGTTGGATGGCGACAGATGGTCGGTGGTGATGTTGTCGCCCAGCAACGCCAGCGGGCGCATGCCGGTCAGCGCGCGGGCGCCGGCCAGCGCGCCTTCCCAGTATGGCGGTCGGCGGATGTAGGTGCTCTGTGCGCGCCAGTCGTAGAGCGGACTGACTTTTTCGCCGGTTTCCACAACGACCTTGAACATCGGCTCATAAACCCGGCGGAACTGCTCGGGCTTGACCGCCGATTGGACGATGGCGTCGATCTCGGCATCGCTCGGCCACAGATCCTTGAGCAGGATCGGCGAGCCATCGGCACGATGGCCCAGGGCGTCCTTCTCGATGTCGAAGCGAATGGTGCCTGCGATGGCGTAGGCCACCACCAGCGGCGGCGAGGCCAGGAAGGCCTGTTTGGCATACGGATGGATGCGGCCGTCGAAGTTGCGATTGCCCGACAGCACGGCGGTGGCGTACAGGTCGCGCTCGATGATTTCCTGCTGGATGGCCGGATCCAGCGCGCCGCTCATGCCGTTGCAGGTAGTGCAGGCGAACGCCACGATGCCGAAGCCGAGGCGCTCCAGTTCCGACTTCAGGCCGGCTTCTTCCAGATACAGCGCCACCGCGCGCGAGCCGGGCGCCAGCGAGCTTTTCACCCAGGGCTTGCGCACCAGGCCGGCGCGGTTGGCATTGCGCGCCAGCAGGCCGGCGGCGATCACGTTGCGCGGGTTGGATGTGTTGGTGCAGCTGGTGATGGCGGCGATGATCACTGCGCCATCGGGCATCAGGCCCTCGGCCTCCTGGGCGCGGGCCGCGACGAGATTTCCGGCGATGCCTCTGGCCGCGAGGTCGGCGGTTGCCACCCGGGCATGCGGATTGGACGGGCCAGCCATGTTGCGGCCCACCGAGGACAGGTCGAAATGCAGCGTGCGCTCATAACAGGCATCGGTCAGCGCGTCGGCCCACAGGCCGGCGGCCTTGGCGTAAGTTTCCACCAGCGCCACCTGCTCGTCGCTGCGGCCGGTGAGCCTGAGGTAGTCGAGGGTCTGCGGGTCGATGAAAAACATCGCGGCGGTGGCGCCGTATTCGGGCGCCATGTTGGAGATCGTGGCGCGGTCGCCCAGGGTAAGCGCTGCGGCGCCCTCGCCGCGGAACTCCAGCCACGCACCGACCACCTTCTGCTGCCGCAGAAATTCGGTCAGCGCCAGCACGATGTCGGTCGCAGTGATGCCGGGCTGCGGTCGTCCGGCCAGCTCGACGCCGATGATGTCGGGCAGCCGCATCCAGGACGCGCGGCCGAGCATCACGTTCTCGGCCTCCAGCCCACCCACGCCGATCGCGATCACGCCCAGCGCATCGACGTGCGGGGTGTGGCTGTCGGTGCCGACACAGGTATCCGGGTGGGCCACCCCGTCGGTCACGCCGACCACCGGGCTCATCCGCTCCAGATTGATCTGATGCATGATGCCGTTGCCCGGCGGAATCACATCGACGTTCTTGAATGCCTTTTTGGTCCAGTCGATGAAGTGGAAGCGGTCCTCGTTGCGGCGATCCTCGATGGCGCGGTTTTTCTCGAAGGCATTCGGATCGAAGCCGCCGCACTCCACCGCCAGCGAGTGGTCGACAATCAACTGCACCGGCACCACGGGGTTCACCTGAGCCGGATCGCCGCCCTCATCGGCGATCGCATCGCGCAAGCCGGCGAGATCGACCAGCGCGGTCTGGCCGAGGATGTCGTGGCACACCACGCGCGCTGGAAACCACGGGAAATCCAGATCGCGTTTGCGTTCGATCAACTGGCGCAACGATGCTTCCAGAGCCTGCGGGTTACAGCGGCGCACCAGATTTTCGGCCAGCACGCGCGAGCTGTAGGGCAGCGCGTCATAGGCGCCGGGCTGAACGGCATCGACGGCTTCGCGCGCATCGAACCAGTCGAGACGGGTGCCGGGCAGCGGCTTGCGGTGGGCGGTGTTCATGGGCGGGCTCCTCGGGCAGATGATCATTATCCGGGATCGGACTCGACGGCGTCACTCACGCTGCCCATAACCGTCGATTCGATCAGGACAAGCGAACGCTGAGCTATGCGCCGATCCTGATTGCCTCGACTCGCAGCAAGACTGTCCCATCGAGTCGAATCGGGTAGGGAGCCGGAACACTCCGGCCCCCTCCCACACCACCGTACGTGCGGTTCCGCATACGGCGGTTCACGAGTGACACTGAAGATACCGGCTGGTATCGATCATTGAGACCAACCGCAGCCGGTCGAAGAAGGCTTTCGGAAACGCCTGATTCATGTGACTGGCTCCACTGTTCCACCACGGGCCCTGCCCATTGTGGCCAGAGTGCCAAGCCCGCGCCTCCGACAGCCCTTGCTTACGCAGCAGCGCAGTACGCCGCTGACGCGTCTTGGCCTGGCGCCATAGCAGGCAACGCAGCCGACGCCGCAGCCATCCGTCCAGGTCCTTCCACACCGTCTTGCTCTCGCTGAGCTGGAAGTAGCCGATCCATCCACGAAGCACCGGATTCAGTGTCTCGATGGTATGGGTCAGGCTACGCCCGCGCCCTTGACGCATCAGTTCACGCACGCGGCCAGTCAGACGCATCACGCTTTCCTGCGCGACCTTGAGCCTGATCCAACCACCCGCATTCGTCAGGGTGTAGCCCAGAAACTTGCGTTTCCAAGGCCGCGCGCACGCACTTTTCGCGTCATTGACCTGCAACTTCAGGCGCTCTTCCAGGAACACCTTCATGGCAGCCATCACGCGTTGCCCTGCCGCTTCGCTTCGGACATAGATGTTGCAGTCATCCGCATAACGGCAGAACGCGTGTCCGCGTTTCTCCAGTTCACGATCCCAGTCCGTGAGCAGGATGTTCGACAGCAATGGCGACAACGGCCCGCCTTGCGGCGTGCCCTGATCCCTTGCCGTTTCCACCCCGTCACGCATCAGGCCCGCTTCCAGATAACGGCGGATCAGCTTGAGCACCCGCGCGTCGTCGACGTGCCGGGCTACCCGCGACATCAGGATGTCGTGGTTGACCCGGTCGAAGAACTTCTCCAAGTCCATATCCACCACCCACGCACGGCCCTCTTGCACATAGTGCTTGGCCGCACGCAGAGCTTGATGGGCACTGCGCCCCGGCCGGAAGCCGTAGCTCGATGCGGAGAACGTCGGCTCGACGATCGGTTGAAGGACTTGCAACAGCGCTTGCTGGATCAGCCGGTCCAGCACCGTCGGGATGCCCAGTGTCCGCACCCCGCCCGAAGGCTTGGGAATGTCCACCGCGCGCACCGCCGACGGCAGGTAACTGCCGTCCAGCAAGGCTGCCCTCACGCGGGGCCAGTGCTTCTTCAGCCAGTCCTTGAACGATCCCACCGTCAGGCCATCGACCCCCGGTGCGCCACCGTTGCGAACCACTTTCTGATACGCCGACCACACGTTGCTGCTTTCGATCACGGCCTCCATCAGCCGTGACACCTCCGCTTTCGTTTGCCCGGCTGCCGCCGTGATCGACTCAGCACCACACGGCCTACCCACGGGATACTGTCCCGCCTCTTGGCCCTTGGCCCCGGCTTCCCGGGCTTCTGCCTTGTCGTCGATCATCGAGGTTCAACCGTCCTAATCGCGGTCTCTCATGTTCGGCCCTTCGGTCGTACCGACCCTACTATGGCCTCGGCTGACTTCTCGCTCCGCCTCGCGGCGTCGCCCTTTCAGGCACGAGGCGAGATCTCCCCGGGTATGACGCACCTGCCTTCCCGCTTATGCCTGTCGGATCTACGCCACGTCGTCTGTGCAAGTACCGGGCTTTGGCCTTTTTGGCTGCCTTACCCCAACGTGTCGCCTCGTATCCGCTTCTTGTTCATCAGGCCAGCGTTTTGCCTCGGGCTTCCTCCAGACGACCAGTCACCCGAATCGCCCTTGCCTCTGGCTAACTCTTCCCCTTGCCGGGTGAGTAGAGGACTTTCACCTCCAAGCAAGTGCGCCCTGCCGGGCGCACTAAAAAAACGCCCCGGCACAAACCGAGGCGTTTCGACTGGCTGACGCTTGTGGCAATCAGTGTTCGTCGTGGAACTGTTCTTCCTCGGTCGAGCCTTTCAGCGCGGTGGTGGAAGACTGGCCGCCCTGAATGGTCTGGGTGACGGTGTCGAAATAGCCGGTGCCGACTTCGCGCTGGTGCTTGACGGCGGTGAAACCGCGATCGGCAGCGGCGAACTCGGCCTCCTGGAGCTCGACGAAGGCGCTCATCTGGCGACGGGCATAGCCGTGGGCCAGGTTGAACATGCCGTAGTTGAGCGCATGGAAGCCGGCCAGGGTGATGAACTGGAACTTGTAGCCGTAAGTGGCGATGGTCTTCTGGAAGCCGGCGATGGTGGCGTCGTCGAGGTTTTTCTTCCAGTTGAAGCTGGGCGAGCAGTTGTAGGCCAGCATCTTGCCGGGGAACTTGGCGTGGATCGCCTCGGCAAACTTGCGGGCGAATTTGAGATCGGGCTTGCCGGTCTCGCACCAGACCAGATCGGCATAGGGCGCGTAGGCCAGGCCACGGCTGATCGCCTGATCGAGGCCGTTGCGGGTCTTGTAGAAGCCTTCGACGGTGCGCTCGCCGGTGCAGAACGGCTGATCGTTGGGGTCGACATCGGAGGTCAGCAGGTCGGCGGCTTCGGCATCGGTGCGGGCGACCACGAGGGTCGGCACGCCGCTGACATCGGCTGCCAGACGTGCGGCAGTCAGCTTGTCGACCGCTTCGCGGGTCGGCACCAGCACCTTGCCACCCATGTGGCCGCACTTCTTGACGCTGGCCAGCTGGTCTTCGAAGTGCACGCCGGCGGCGCCAGCCTCGATCATCGCCTTCATCAGCTCGAAGGCATTGAGCACGCCGCCGAAGCCGGCCTCGGCATCGGCCACGATCGGCTGCAGGAAATCGATGCTGTCGTCGCCCTCGGCGTGATACAGCTGATCGGCGCGCAGCAGGGTGTTGTTGATCCGCTTGACCACCTGCGGCACCGAGTTGGCCGGGTACAGCGACTGATCGGGGTACATCTCGCCGGCCACGTTGGCATCGGCGGCCACCTGCCAGCCGGACAGGTAGATGGCCTTGAGGCCGGCCTTGACCTGCTGCATGGCCTGGTTGCCGGTCAGCGCGCCCAGCGCGTTGACGAAATCGGTTTCGTTGAGGCTTTTCCAGAGCTTCTCCGCGCCCAGCCGGGCCAGCGAGTGCTCGACCGCCACGGTGCCGCGCAAGCGCACCACATCGGCCGCGGTGTAGGCGCGGGTGATGCCTTTCCAGCGCGGGTTGGTGTCCCAGTCTTTTTGCAGCTGTTCTGCGGTCGGGAGGGCGTTGCTCATGGTGCGAACCTCAAGGGAAGGGGAGTGGACACCGTCCCGACTCTGCGTGTCTGCGGCCGGGTGGGCGGTAGAAATGGGTGCATCGCTTGCTGCACGGTTACGGTATGCCTGATGGCACTATTTGACAAACAATTGTTTTGAATAGTTTGTATAAGTTTATGTAATACTTTGTTCATGAACTCCGGAACGCCGCAGCTCTACTACAAGGGCGAGCGCCTCAGGTCGCTGCGCGCGTTCTGTCAGACCGCCCGTCTCGGCTCGGTGTCGCGTGCCGCCGAAGCACTGTTTCTCAGCCAACCGGCGGTCAGTCTTCAGCTCAAGGCGCTGGAACGCAGTTTCGGCGAACGGCTGTTCGAGCGCCGGGGCCGGCGGCTCAATCTCACCCGGGAGGGCGAGGTGCTGTACGAATTGGCCCTGCCGCTGGTCGAAGAGCTGGACAGCCTCGAAGAGCGCTTCCGCAACCGGCTGCGTGGCCTGTCGGCCGGCGAACTGCATATCGCCGCCGGCTCTTCGACCATCCTCTACCTGCTGCCGCCGTTGGTGCAGGCGTTTCGTGGTGCGTTTCCCGACATGCGCCTGGAACTGCACAACGTCACCGGCGTGGACGGGCTGGCGCTGCTGCGCTCGGACACCGTCGATTTCGCGGTCGGCTCGATGCTGGAAGTGCCGCGCGATCTGGATTACGCGCCGGTCTACCGCTTCGACCAGATGCTGATCACGCCCAGGGATCATCCTCTGGCGCACAAGCCCGACATCCAGATCGAAGACCTCTCGCCCTACGGTTTGATTCTCCCGCCGCGCCGCCTGACCACCTACCGGTTGGTCGACATGGTGTTTCAGAAGCGTCGGGTGCCCTACACCGTCGCGCTGGAGGTCGGCGGCTGGGAAGTCATCAAGCAATACGTGGCCATGGGCCTGGGGATTTCCATCGTCACCAGCTTCTGCCTGACCGAGGCCGACCGCGAGCGCCTGGCGGTCCGCGAGATGGGCGCATTCTTCCCGCCGCGCAGCTACGGCGTGGTCAGCCGAAAAGGGAAATACCTCAGCGAACCGGCACGCGGCTTCCTGGACCTGGTCAAACCCGGCCTGCTGCAAGGCCGCGCCTACGACGAACCGGGCCACTCGGAGCGCTAAGGCCGGGGCGGCGCCTACCGTCCGGCGTGAAGAGTCACCGGCTTCTGTACAACGCATGCCGCCAAGGAAACTCTGATCAATTGTCTCCGGCGTCATTGCGAGCGCAGCGAAGCAATCCAGTGCTGTGTTTTACAGAACATTCTTGGATTGCCACGTCGCTTCGCTCCTCGCAATGACAGCCTCTTCAGAGCATCCCTAAAGCGTATGCCTTTGCTGGCTGTTTATGCCCAGCGCCGGGAGCACGCGCCGGTGGTTGCAGCACCGGATTCTGCCGGCGAATGCCCGCATCGCGTTTTGTCCGCTCTTGCAGCAATGGAGGCAAGCCTGGTTGTGGCAAGCTAGGCGGGTGGAAGCAGCCCTTCTGAGGCAACTATGTCGAGCGATCTTGAAGTCCTCCAAGCGGAAGTCCTCCGTCTCTCCCCCGCAGATCGGGCACGCCTGCTGGATCGCTTGGTAGCGAGTTTGGATGTCGATGCCAGTACGGAGGCCGCCTGGGACGCCATTGCGGACCAGAGAGAGCAGGAAGTCAGTGCTGGCACCGCCCAAGCAGTCCCAGTGGACGTTGCCATCGCTCGGCTGGAGGCTCGCTTTCCGGGATGAAGATCACTCTTCACCCCGAGGCCGAACGAGACTTGCTCGATGCGGCGAGCTTCTATGAGTGAGAAGGATCGCCAGCACTTGCGGCGCGGTTCGTCGCCGAGTTCAAGCGCATGGCCGTTCTGCTTGCCGAACAACCCGAGATCGGTTCCCCTCGAAGTCGTGGCCGGCGAGGTTTCGCGATGAGCGTGTTCCCCTACACACTCGTCTACAAGGTATTCGGTGAAGAGATCAAGATTCTGGTCGTCAAGCACGACAGCCGCCATCCCGGCTACGGGGGCAGTCGATCGCAAGCCGATTCTGGTCGTCAGTAGCGGCGCCTGCTCACTCCGCTGGAATGGCCTGCCATCGGCAGGCCGCTTGTCCGCGCACCGGCCAGTGTCATCACCCGTTGCATGGGCCGAGCGCTTTCCCGGCGTCGGTCTCTCAGCACAAACGTGAGAGGGCGCATGAGGCACGTTTCAGCATCGGTCGCCGTTTTGCTGCTTTCAGGCTGCGCGCACTGGTTCGGCCCCGCAGACGGAATGTTCAACGCGGTCGGCTCCGCGCCGGGCACCACGCCATGCCAGCTGGCGGTTGCTCCGCTGGGCTCCACGCGCGGCGCGGTGGAGCGAACTGTATCAGGCGAGTTTCGAGAGACCATTGTCGTGAACCCCTCATCCGGGAATCATCGCGTCACGTTGAGCTGTGACAGTGCCGTCGTTGCAGATCGCACGTTCAAGTACGGTCGAGATGTACGCATGGGTGGGGAACTGTTGGTCAATGGCGGCGCGCCCTGATCGGGTAAGGACGAGCTTCCAATCACACCCTCCCCACACCACCCGACATGCGGGTTCGCACCGGGCGGTTCGCGTCCCGTTACCCCACCCCCAGCGCCAGCAGATGCTTGATCCGGGTGCACACCCGGCGTCACTGCTACCCGGATCATCACGTCCGCGGTATGGCCCACGTAGACAACATGGTCGCCCTCGCAGGCTGAAGAGGCCTGCCTCCGTCGGTATCGTGGATTGCGCTCAAGGAGTGCAGAGCCACATGCTGCGGACGGAGCCAGCAGCCCATCATTTGAGGAGGCAGGCCATGAACAATGTTACGGGTATTCGGAAGTATGTGGGACTGGATGTGCACAAAGCCACGGTGTCGATTGCGGTAGCCGACGCGCAGGCAGGGGAGGTGCGCGATGTGAGCACGGTGGCAAACGATCTGCACGCGATTCGCACGGTGCTGCGCAAGTTGGGCGGGCCGGGCGCGCTGCGGGTTGTGTACGAGGCCGGGCCGACCGGGTACGGCCTTTACCGCTGGTTGGTGGCTGAGGGCTATGCGGCTCAGGTGATTGCGCCGTCGTTGATTCCACGCAAGGCGGGTGATCGGGTCAAGACCGACCGGCGCGATGCCCGTCTCCTGGCGCGATTGGCACGCGCCGGAGAGCTGACACCGATCCAGATACCCGACGTGGCGGACGAGGCGGTGCGCGACCTGTCGCGGGCGCGGGAGGACTTGGTGGAGGCCCGCACCTCGGCCCGGCAGCGCCTGCAAGCACTGCTGCTGCGCCACGGGATGGTATTCAGCGGCAAGACCCGCTGGACCAAGGCCCACGACCGTTGGTTGTCGACGCTGGCATTCGCCAGTCCCGCGCAGCAGACGGCGTTCACCGAGTACTGGGAGGCGGTCAAGCGCGCCGACGCAGCGATAGAGCGTCTGACCCAGGCGTTGCGCGACGCGGTGCAGGCCTGGCAGTGGCAACCGGTGGTGACAGCACTGATGGCCATGCGCGGATTCGATCTGGTGGCGGCGGTAACGGTGGTGGCGGAGCTGGGCGATGTGCGGCGGTTCACCCACCCGCGCGAGCTGATGGCCTATCTGGGCCTGGTGCCCAGCGAACACTCCTCGGGTGCCACCAGACGCAAAGGCGGCATCACCAAGACCGGCAACGGTCACGTGCGTCGAATCATGATCGAGGCGTCCTGGTGCTACCGCTTCCCCGCCCGCATCGGGAAAGGGCTCAACGAGCGCCAACAGGGCCAAGCCGATGCCATCTGTGATCTGTCATGGAAAGCACAACACCGGCTGTGCAGACGATTCAGCGCCTTGCGTGCACGAGGGCTGCACCAGAACCAGGTCTGCGTGGCGGTGGCGCGTGAGCTGGCTGGCTTCATCTGGGCGATGGCGCGAATCGCCCAGCCGGCGGCGACCTGAAGCGGCGGCAAAGAAACCACCCCCCCCTCACAAAACCACGTGCAGTGGCGATGGCGATGCGGCGCGGGAAGCGACAGGAAGAACCCTCGACCGGGCTAAACAGGCACCCATGCGGGTGATCCGCGTCAGTAGACAGAGGCAGCTTCCCGACGAATCGTTGAACGGTGCGAACCCACGGATATCAGCAGGATTCATCGTCGAAACACCCGCCCGCGCCGCATCGCCGTCACCACTGCAGGAGGAGGACGCTATCGAAGAAGCACCGGTCAGCAGACACAAAACAGAGCAAACAACTCGCTCCGTTGACATGGGCGACCATATCAGCCCGGCACGAGCGAAGCGAATGCCGGGGCCGCCGGATAACCACCGAAACCCAACAACCCCTCCGCCAGCGCGTACACGCAATCTCCGGGCTGTATCGGCGAGCAACCCGCACACGCTACGCCACGAGGGGTGCGGATGAATGACACGATGCGGACTCCATCACGTATGCGGCATCGCCCACGCAGCCCGGCACGAACGAAGCGAATGCCGGGACCGCCGGATAACCACCGCACCCCGACGAATCCACCGGCACCCAACAGGCAATCTCCAGGTCGGATCGGTCGAGCCATCCGAGCACACCGCGCCACGACGGGAATGGATGACCCAATGATGCACCTGACCCCGGTTCGACTCCTAATCGGGACCCGCCAAACCATACCCCAAGCCAAACACCAAGCGCCATGCATGTCCGCGCCGGATCAGCCAACCTGGACGCCTCACGCCCTTACCACTTGCCGCCGCACCCACGCGGTGAGAGGATGGCAGCACAATGCGTCCAGTCGATTAGAAAACGCTGCATGCTTAGGCTGCGGGCTTAGGCTGCACCATCGGAGTAATCGGTTGTTCTAGTTAGAATTTATCCTACCCCAACGCGCCCGAAATCCGACTTAGGCTGCGGGCTTAGGAACCTCTGATTTATTCGACTATGTCAGATGCGGGGTTTTGTACGTCATTGATTTTGATGGCATGGCTCGGCGCTGATGTTCGGGTTGTCCAATAAATCAGAGCTTCCCTTACACGGCGATTTGCCGTCGAATAGTAGTTAGGACGCACTACAGACCTTTTCGCAGATGGAGGATCCAATGAGAGCTTTTGGTATTGCCGTCTTTGCGTCGATCTCTCTGGCCGCATGCGCAACTACAAGTTGGCCTGCTGACGTGAATCCATCCGCCATTTCCGATGCACCAGATCATTTCCTGGTACTTGATAGCTCAACTGGAGCCACTTCGGAACCGTCAGGGCCGGCTTGTCGAAGCCCCATGACCGACCCGCGGGACGGCACTCGACTTGCACTCATTCGATCCAATGGTGGGTTCGGAGACTATCGGCCTGATAAGCAACGCTATGGCCTCATGGGCAAACAGTTGTTGCGCATCAACTGCCGTGATGGACGGCCGGTCGGGGCAACGGCGGGTGCGCCCTAACGTATAAGGATAGATCGCGCGCAGCCGCGATCTGATCTGATCGTTCAAGCCGACGCCTTCGGCGCGGCTTAACTAAGGCGTTAGGCAGCGTGTGAGCATACTCGCGTGGTTTCTAAGAGAGCGGCAATGGCGACGTGATCACATCGCCGCATTTTCGGTCGTGACGCAAGAGGAGACAGACGGCCTGACTGTGTTTCAGCATCAAGCACTCTCTGCTGTATCCAGGTGTGTGGGAACGGAGCGATTCCAACGTTTCGCTATGGAAAAGGAGCAGGGTAGCTATCTCACTGTTCCGCTCGACAGTATCGGCGCAGAACTCTACATCTATCCGAACGAAGCAGCGATCTTCGGAGCCAAGCCGTACGCTTGGTTTGAGGAGTGGGACTACCGAACACCGGACGATCTTTTGGAGGCACTGATTGATGAGTGTAAGTCGCGTGCTGCCTAACTGCGCATCCCAGCCGAGCACACCGTCTAGCGCCGGTGCGCCGGCTGAACTTGGGCGTTCGGCGCCTACCGAGCAGTCGTAGGAGATTGAAGTCTTGAATTCGTCGGATCTCGATTACCTTGTCAGGAGCCAAGTGTTCGATTTCCTTGGCGAGCTGACAGATCGACATGGCGACGTATTGCCCATTGGTCCGCTTCGGGAGGGAATACAGTTCCGTGGTGAACGCGTCCCACTCCTTGGGCCACAGGGAATTTTCAAGCCAAAACTTTTGGAGCTGCCACTTTCCATAACTACAGCTCCGAATAGCCCCTACGACGATTCCTTCACCTCCGAAGGGATGGTGCGGTACCGGTATCGCGGTACTGATCCACAGCACCATGACAATGTTCGTCTTCGTGCCGCGATGATGCAAAGAAAGCCGTTGGTCTACTTCCACGGCGTCGTTCCTGGGCGGTATGTCGCTGCGTGGCCCGCATATGTCGTTGGTGATGATCCAAAGGGGCTGCACGTAACAGTCGCAGTAGATGACAAGGCATCGCTATCGGTGCCCCTGGAGAACTGGGCCGCGGATGATGGTTCAGATGTACGGCGCAGATATATCACCTCAGCAGTGAAGATTCGGCTACATCAGCGCCTGTTCCGGGAGCGGGTCCTGGCGGCATATCGGGAGCAATGCGCACTTTGTCGGCTCCGGCATGTCACGCTGCTTGAGGCTGCACACATCACGCCAGATTCCGACCCAGACGGTGAGCCGGTCGTTGCAAACGGTGTATCCCTTTGCAAACTTCATCACGCGGCGTTCGATCAAAACATTCTTGGGATTCGGCCCGACTACGTTGTTGAGATTCGGCAGGACATCCTAGAGGAGGTCGATGGCCCGATGCTCCGGTTCGGACTTCAGGAAATGCATGGAAGCAAGATCAATGTTCCCCGCAGGGAGCATTTACGGCCAGACAAAATCGCACTTGAACAGCGGTACCAATCGTTCCGGGAAGCGCGATGAAGACGGCGCCGAACAAATCGCTGCAGGGGACGTTTAACCCGCCAGCCAATTTTGCTACCGCAGAATTGTCGTTCGCCTCAAACGCCCCTGAGCTCAGGCGTTAGGCATCAAAGGCAAAAATGATGTGAGAGCGTTGATCGTGCTGGCAGCTGCGCTAATGATCGCAACGGGTGCGCTGGCGGGAGAGTGTGAACAACCGCAAACTCAGCTGGAGATGAATCTCTGCGCGAAGGAAGCGTATGAGAGCGCAAACACTGATCTGGCCATACTGTTTGCTTCCATGGTCGAGGAGTCGGATGAGGCGAGAGCGGAGTTATGGAAGAAAAGCCAAGACATGTGGCTCGCTTACCGTGACGCTACGTGCGCTGTTTACGCAGACTTGGCGCGAGGCGGAACAATGGCCGGCGCGCTGCATGGAAACTGCATGTCGGAGATCACGAGGGGCCGCATCAATGAGATTCAGAAGATCCGGTCCTATTTCGAGCGTTGATGCCCAATCGGGTAAGGGCGGGCTTCTAACCCGCCCTCCCCACACCACCCGGCATGCGGGTCCGCACCGGGCGGTTCGCAAGCAGGGAGCACACGACGGTGTCACGCATAACCCTGCGCCTTCAGCCACAACGTCCGCACCGAAATGAGCCCTTGGCGTTCCAGCCAGTCGTTGCTCATCGCCATTTGCGTCGCTTGCGTCTTCGACAGGTGCCAGTAGCTTTTGCTGCTGAGCCCCGTCAGGATCGCTTGCCGTTTCCCCACACCCAGCGCCAGCAGGTGCTTGATCTTGGTGCGCACCCGGCGCCACTGTTTCCAGTAGCACATGCGCAGGCGGCGCCTGATCCACGCGTCGATCTCCGGAATCGGCCGGTAATACTCGGATTTCCCAAAGTACCCCAGCCAGCCCCGGAGATACTGCGCGAGCTTGTAGAGCCGGTAGGCCATCGACACGCCCCAGCTTCGCCCCGTCAGTTGCCGGATGCGGTGCTGGAAGTCGGCGAAGGCGTCGTCCGACCAACGCAGCTTCGTTCCCCGGAAGGTGTAGCCCAGGTAGGTCGCTTGGTCAGTCGGGACGACCCGGCTCTTGTGCGCGTTGACCGTGAATTTCAGCGTCTTGGTCAGGTAGCGGCTGATGCTGGCCATGACTCGCTCGCCGGCCCGTTCGCTTTCGACCAGGATCATCACGTCGTCGGCATAGCGGACGAAGCGGTGGCCCCGGCGTTCCAGTTCCCGGTCCAGGTCGTCGAGCAGAATGTTGGCCAGCAGCGGCGACAACGGACCGCCTTGCGGCGTGCCGATGTCGGTGGCGTGCAGGTCTTCCCCGTTCAGGACGCCCGCCCTGAGATAGCGGCCGATCAGCGCCAGCAGCCGCGGGTCGCGGACCTTTCTGGCCACGCGGGCCATGAGGACGTCGTGCTGGACGGTGTCGAAGAATTTCTCCAGGTCCAGATCGACGGCGATGCGGTGGCCGGCCTTGAGGTGGCCGCGTACCTGTTCCAGGGCTCCGTGGGCGGAGCGTTCTGGCCTGAACCCGTGGCTCGATGTGCTGAAGCCGGGGTCGAAGATCGGGGTGAGCACTTGGGCGATGGCTTGCTGGATGACCCGGTCGGTGACGGTGGGAATGCCCAGGGGGCGTTCGCCTCCGCTGCGCTTGGGGATCATCACGCGCCGCACCGGCTGCGGGCGATAGCTGCCTGCTTCCAGTTGTCGGCGGGTTTGCGCCCAGTGCTCGGCGGCATGAGTGGGCCAGTCCTCGACGCCGAGGCCGTCGATTCCCGGCGCGCCTCGGTTGGCTTTGACCCGTTTCCACGCCCGTTGCAGGTTGGCGCGGTCAAGTACCCGCGCCATCAGCTCGTCGTGCAAGGCTGGCTGGCCGGCGTCACGCGCCATGACCGCTCCCCCGTTCGGGTTCAGCACGGTCTGGCAGTGCGCCGGGGCTCGTCCTTGTCTGCTTGCGTTCGGCCCTTCGCCCTGGACCCGCAGCGACTATGGCCTCTGCTGACAAAATCGCCGGGAGCGATTTTGAACAGCCGCAGGCTGGCCCGCAGGGCGAGCCCCAGGGATGGGGCGAGTACTTCTGCCCAATCACGCCGCGTGTTGCCACGTGGCGCGCCATGGGGCGGCTTGCGGTGCGTCGGGTTTCGCTCGGCCGGGCTCGACACGGCCCGGTCGCCTGGCTCTTGGTCACCCAGTGCGCCATCTGGGAGTGTCGCAAGCTCGCCGCCATCGCTGGTTCGGCAGATCTCCCCGAATAAGAACATGAACTTTCCGTGCACAAACGCCGCATTTACCCTATCCCCCGTTCCTGGCGGGCTTTGTCATCTTGTGCTGACTCGCCCAGGGACTGAGCCTTCTATGCGGTTTCTGTCCGTCGCCTCGCACGTTTGCGCTCCGGCTTCCTTCGGACCAGCCCTCGCGGACTTGCCCTTGCCTTCGGCTAGTGGTTACATCTGTCCAGCAGGACATTACAGGGACTCCCACAGGGGACTTGCGCCCCATCAGTTCATGCCCATGTCGGGCGTACACAATTCATTCAAGCCGAAGCCGCTTCGCGGCTCGGCTTAATTCAGGTGTTAGCGGCTTATGAATCTCGGAAAAGCACTCATGCTGCTGCTGGCTAGTGCATTGCTCGCAGCATGCACCATTTTTCCTAAAGCACGCGACGTTACCGTGGAAGGGATCGTCAGAGACGAGCAGGGCCGCCCGTTGGCTGGAGTCGAGATTTATTACGCGGTGCTCAAGTTTCGACCAGGCATGCCCGGTGTTGGGGAGCACGGCTACGTGACTACAGACCTCAACGGCCGATACCTAGTCAAGGTCGGGACCTTGTACGACATACTTAGCCTTTCCGAAATTAGGAGCGACTTTGGATGTGGACCACTCGCCGACATTCCCGCAGCAGATTTTTCGAACACACATGTGCTCGTACGAGACTTCATATGTCCGCAAGCCGCTAACAGTTCGTCCAAGCCGACGCCGCTTCGCGGCGCGGCTTAACTCCGGCGTTGGGCATAAAGGGAAGAAATATGAAGTGCTTTAATCATCCAGAGGTCGAGGCTGTTGGCAGTTGCAAAGCCTGTTGCAAAGGGCTTTGCATGGATTGCGCGGCTGATCTAGGGCATGGGCTTGCCTGCAAGACCTCGCACATTGAGGCGGTTGAGAACTTGAACGCTCTCATAAGCCGGAATGTGCGAATCGGAAATATCAACACGCGCGGCAAATTCATCATGCCGCTCTTTTACGGCTTTATGGGTGCCGTATTCCTTCTCTCTGGAGTAATAACGGGCACCCGCGCGTCGCCTTTCAGCATTGTAATGGGCGCAGGCTTCATAGTATTCGCGCTCGTCACCTTGGCCATAGGCCGCAAGGCGTGGGGCAAGTAGGCCTCATGCCCAATCGGGTAAGGGAGGGCTTCTAACCCGCCCTCCCCACACCACCCGGCATGCGCGTCCGCACCGGGCGGTTCGCAAGCAGGGAGCACACGACGGTGTCACGCATAACCCTGCGCCTTCGGCCACAACGTCCGCACGGAAATGAGTCCCTGGCGTTCCAGCCAGTCGTTGCTCATCGCCATCTGCGTCGCTTGCGTCTTCGACAGGTGCCAGTAGCTTTTGATGCACAGCCCCGTCAGGATCGCATGCCGTTTCCCTACCCCCCTCTGTCACGATAGTTGTCCGCTCTTCTGTCACGTGAACCGACCGGGCCGGCCTGGAGCCGGGGAGTACGGGCGCCCTGCGGTTGACGCAGTAAGGAATAATCCTTACACTCGCGCCTGTATCTTGGGAGGCAGGAGCCTTGCCATGTCCAGCATTCACGCACTCGCCACGATCACTTCCAAGGGACAAATCACGCTGCCCAGGCCGATCCGACAGGCGTTGGGCGTCGATGCCGGAAGCAAGGTGGCGTTTGACCTGCGGGACGGCCAAGTCGTCGTCACCCGTGCGGATCCGGAGCACGAAGATCCGGTGATCGGTGCTTTCCTGGGGCTGCTGGAGGCCGACATTCGCGCGGGCCGGCACCTGCAAGCCTTGCCGGATGAACTCGCCCAAGCCATGTTGGCGAACGCCGGTCATACGCTGAACCTCGATGAAGAAATCGACGGGGACGTGGCGCTCTGATGCAGCGTCATGGCTGGACGCTGCTGTTCCACGCGGGCGTGATTGAGCAATTGCGTACACTGCATGCGGCCGTGCAGCGGGCGCAGCGCAATGACCCACTGGGGTTTGAAGGCAACGCCAACGTAAAGCTGTTCCGCGCGCTGAGCCAATTGATCATGGAAGTCGTGCCGAGCGACCCAGCTCGCGACGCGTACCGACAGGGCAACACCCTTGGGCCTTCATACTGTCATTGGCGACGCGCGAAGATCGGACGGCGGTTTCGCGTGTTCTTCCGCTATGACTCAAGGGCCAAGGTGATCGTTTTTGCGTGGGTCAACGACGAACAGACCTTGCGCGCGGCGGGCAGCAGATCCGATCCCTATGCGGTGTTCGAGAGGCTGCTTGCGCGCGGCAACCCGCCTGATGATTGGGCCGCGCTGGTAGCGGCGAGCAAGGCGGAGTGGGCCACGGAACGACAGGTCCGCAAATGAGGCAACGCCGACCGATGTGCCGCCGCCAAATTCGGTGGCGGGGTGCGTTGCCCGGACGCGGACCAAGGCGCACTGACAAGACCTTTTGCCGGGTCATGCGAAGGCGACCAGCGCCGCCTGCGGTTGGGCCACACCTACGGCCAACCGGGGCACGCCCGAAGCGCTGAACCGCAATCCGCCGCGCGACCTGGCTATCGGGCCAGTTGCACCAGCCGGTCGCCCAATCCGAGCCGGGCGGCCACGGCGCGGGAGCCGTCGGGCGAAAAATGGCCTTCGTCGCGGTACAGCATCACGCCGTCGAGCGCGGTTCGGCAGGTGCCGAAATCGCACAGCAGACTGTCGAAATCGAGAACTGCGACATCGGCCTGTCGGCCAAGCCGTTGAAGGTAATCCAGCACCTGGCGTTTGCTGTCCCGGTAGGATTCGGCCGGCATGTCGCAATTCCGGCTGGCTGCGGCCAGGGTGCGGGCCAGCGCCTTGCGCTCGGCGCAGTGGGTGTAGTCCACGCCATTGCTCGGCGGCGGGGCGACCACCACCACCCGTTTGCCCAGCGAGCGCAGCGCGGCGATGGTTTCGATCTGGGCCGACAAGGCCCGCTCCATGGACGGCGGCTCGACCTGCAATCGGTCGCCATCGGCCACCAGCAAGCGCCGGTTTGCGGTGTCGAAGTAAGGGTAGTAGGGGCTGGATAGCACCACGGTTTCGATGTGCCGATCCGTGGCCAGGTAGGCCAGTACCGAGCGGTTGAGCGACAGGCAGTCTTCCGCCAGCGGCCTGGGAAAGCCCTCGGCGATCTGCGCCACGCCCGCCAGCGGGGCGCAACTGCTCTTGGTCGCCTGGATCACGCCCAGATGGGTGCTGGACGCGATACCCGGCACCAGATGCATGGCGAACGAGTCGCCCCAGACCATGATCCGCGGCCGATCGGCGTTGCGGCAGATCTCCAGCGGTTCGAAGCGCTGGTAGAAATCGCAATGTTTGTGAAACCCGACGTTGTCGCTGCGGTCGATGCGCAGACCGCTGAATGCCAGCGCATTCTGGCTCTTGACCCAATTGATCATCACCACGGGAGACAGGGCAAGCAGCAAGGTGACCGAGAATGCGCCGGCGGCAAGCCCCGGCGTCACCTGAAACTGCGCCCGGCGCGCCGGTTGTTCGACGAAGCGGTACATCAGCCACGCCACCGGAATCGACGCCAGCACCAGACCGGGCAACAGCCACACCAGCGTGTCGGCGCCGGCCGGATCGCCGGCAAGCGCGTTGCGGGCCAGTGCGACAGCCGGCCAGTGAACCAGGTACAGCGAATAGGAAATATCGCCTATCCAGGCCAGCGGGAAATTCGCCCGCCCGGCCGCCAGGACGGGGTGACGCCTGAAGATCACTACCGCTGTGGCCGCGCAGACCAGCGCGTTGTCGAACGGCACCAACAAATCGCTGCCCCACACCGGAACCGCGATCAACGCCACCAGCGCCGGCCAGAACGCAAGCCGGCCACCTGGGCCGTGGCGCAGGCCACGCAACTCGGCCAGGGCCAGCAGCGAACCGACCGCGAGCTCCCATCCTCGCGAGGGCAAAAGATAGAACGCCGCCGCGGGGTCGGTGCCGGCCCAATGCATGTGCAGCGTCAGGCTGGCCAGGGCCAGGATTCCGGTCAGCACCAGCCAGAAACGGCGTGCGACGAAGACCAGAAACAGCGGCAACAGCAGGTAATACTGCTCCTCGATCGCCAGCGACCAGATGTGCAGCAAAGGCTTGAGCTCGGCGGCGCCGGAAAAATAGCCCGCCTGCTGCCACAGCGCGAAGTTGCCGGTGAAGGTCAATGCGCCGAGCAGCTGGAGCACAAAATCGTTCCACTCGCGGTAGTCGAGCAGATAGACCGCCGCAATGGTGGTCAGGGCGAGCGTGGCATAGGCCGCCGGCAGCAGGCGTCGGGCGCGACGCAGATAGAAGTCAGTGAATCGAAAGCGTCCAAGCGCGATCTGCCCGGCCACCATGCGGGTGATCAGGTAGCCGGAGATGACGAAGAAGATGTCGACGCCGAGATACCCGGCGGCCGCGATACCGGCACCGGAGTGATAGACCAGGACCAGGAGCACCGCCAAGCCCCGCAGGGCCTGAATGTCGTTGCGATGGCGCGGCGCTCCAGCCCCGGCGCCGAGGTTGGCAGGGCTCACGACCCCGGAGCGCTAGTGCCGGCCACGGCAATCGTTATCGGGTGCCACACCGCGGTTCGCCTCGGGACACTCAGAAACGTCGCTCCAGCGTGATGCCGAATGCCGCGCCCTCGAAGGCACCGGTACTCTGCACCCGCTCGACGTAGCCGGCGCGCACTTTCAACTGCCAGTCGCTGAAGATGCCCTTGGTGTATTCCACCGACACGTCGCTGGCGCGCTCCCAGTCGTCGAACGTTTCGTCGCGCTGGACGCCAAGACCCAACTGCACGCTCAGACCCGAGTCGCTGGTCAGCGGAACATAGGCGCCGACCAGGGCACCGACCCGCCGGTAGTTGTCGGGCGAGTAGTAGCCGTTATCGTTGTCGCGCTCGAAGTGGATCCACTCGCCGGACAGGCCGGCGTCGAGCTGAAGGTCTGGCGTGCGAATCATCGCCCTCCGCCACACGCCGTTGATGTGCACGCCTTCGTTGTCGTCGCTTTGGTCGTTGAAGGCGCCGCCGATATCGATGGTATTTCGCAAGTCCGGCTTGATCCTCACCCGGGTGTAGGCACCCGTGCGCGTGATGTCGCGGTCGAGCGAGCGCGGCGACGCGGTGACCCGGTCGCGCTCGAGGCCAACCAGGAAAGAGAACGTGTCGCTGGCCAGGGCATCGAGTTCCAGCGCGTAGATCGCCTTGCTGTCCTGGGTGTCAAGATCGGACACGCCGACTCGCGCGGTAACCGCGTAGTCGTCGTCGATCGCGTAGCGGGCGCCGACGGTCAGCCGGCGATCATGGACATTGTTGCCGCCACTGTCCGGCGCGAACGGCCCGCCGATCGGCGCACGGACCCGGCGCTCGCCAACGCCGGCCAGCAGAGTCAATTGATCGTTGCGAACCCAGCGACCATCGACGCCGTAATTGAGCGTGCGGATATCGTCGCTGTCTTCGAAGAAATCGAACCAGCCGATCACCTTCGAGGCGAGCACAATACGGGTCGATCGAACCAGATCGTGGGTTTCCTTGCTGTCCGGTTGAATCTGCTTGACCCGCTCGACATAAGCGCGCGCGCGGCCGGGCATCTGACCCTGCCGCAGGGCGATGCCCTGACCGTAGTTGAGCAGGTAGTCGTCCGGTTTGGCGTCCAGCAGCGGCGTGTTCAGCGCCAGCGACTCGTGCCGCCGACCGGCCCAGGCCAGCACATAGGCGCGCACCGCGCGGGATTCATCGTCGGCGCCGACTCTCGCCTCGAAGGCATCGAGCTCTTCGATGGTGCGCGCGTAATCTCCGGTCCAGGAATGGAAACGCACCAGGTCGAGCCCGGCGGCGCGATCGGCAGGGTGCGACTCCAGATAGGTGTTCATCAGCAGGATGGCTTCATCGAGCTGACCGGTCCATGCCTTGGTGCGGGCGACATCGGCCAGCACTTCGGTGCGCTCGGGCGCGGCGGCCAGGGCGCGCTGAAGACTGGCGTTCGAAGTCTGGCTATCGCCCAGCCAACTGGCGAGCTGCGAGCGCGCCAGCAGGTAATCGACGTTGTCGGGATCAAGATCCAGGGCGCGCCCATTGGCCGCCAACGCTCCCTCAAGATCGCCGGCCATGCCCAAGGCGCGCGAGTGTTCGAAGTGCAGGCTGGCGTCGTTGCCGGTCAGCCTGGCGGCCTGCCCATACGACTCCGCCGCACCGGCAGTGTCGCCTGCAGCCGCCTGCACCTGCGCCAGCCGCTGCCAGAGCACCGCATCGCCTGGACGCTGTTCGAGCGCGTCGCGATAGATTGAGGTCGCCTCGGTCCAGTCCTGGCGCATTTCTGCGGCGATACCGGCGTCGGGAACGTCCTGCGCCCAGCCGAGCGCCGGCGCGGCCAACGCAATGGCCAGAATCAGCGGTCGAACAGCGATCATTTTCGCCATTTTCGGTTACCCGTAATCCACAAATCGCCGGCAAAACGCAGGATGGTGACCATGTCGGCGATCAGCAGCAGATAGCGAATCGGGGCCACCAGCAGCGCCTTGAAGAAGGCCAGGATGCGATGACCCTTGGATATCGCCACCAGCACGCCGACCGAGATGATCGCCTCAGCCAGAATGGTCACCGCCAGAGGCTCCCACCAGCCCATCAGGATCATGACGATCAGGGCGGTTGGAAAACCGATTTTTTCCATCGAAGAAAGCAGGATCACCCAGCCAACCGGTCGGCCGATATCGATGGTGGCCTGCTCGCCGAACGCTTGTCGGTACTGCTCCTTGATCAGGCGCTTGTTCTGGATTTCGTGCCCGGCCTCGCCATGCGTTTCCGATCGCCGCTTGCGCCAGCGCTGGAAGCTCTTGAACGGGCTGCGCATCAGCGGATCGAAGTAATAACAGCTCTGCAGGAACGACGACGACCACAGGTACAGCTGGCGCGGAATCCGCCCAGCCTCGGGCTCCTCGGTACGGGCCACCACGTCATCGAGCTGAATATTGCGATAGCCCTCGGAGTTGAGCGCGAAGCCGATGAAGATGTCTTCCGAGTTGGTCAGATCGTCGCCGAACAGTGGCTCGTACTTGTCGAACAGGTCGACGATGTACTTGCGCCGGTAGGCCACCGCGCAGCCGACTGGGTTGGTGATGCTGCCGCAGAACACCATCTGCCCGCGATAGATGAATCGCTGCAGGAACAGGTACAGGGTTTCCCGATACACATTGGTAAGCCGCCACCAGATGCCCTTGAGGCCACGGCGCTTTTCCAGAAACGGATCCTTGAAACCGTCGCCGTTGACGTGCTCGGTCAAGGCCGGACGCGCCGCCAGGGCGTCGCGGTCGCGCTGGCGCATCGGCAGGATCGTGCCGCAGGCGCTGGCGATGCCGATGCCCTGATACAACTCCTCCACGCAGCGCTCGATGTAGCGCTCGTCCTCCAGGAACGTGTCGGCATCGAGGATGAACTCGACATCGTGATCGAATTCCCGAGCCTGGCGCTTGATGGTCGGCGTCTTGCCAATCGAAGTGGCGCGCTGGATGACCAGCAACGATAGTCCGGCCCGCGAGGCGAAGGCCCTGGCGCGCTCCACAGTGCGGTCGCCGCTGCCGTCGTCGACCAGAATCACCTGCCGTATCTTGAAGGTCTGTGCAGCTACCGATGCCAGGCACAGGACGATGTTGTCCTCCTCCCGAAAACACGGGATGACGACATCGACGACTGCCTGCCGCCAGTCCTCGGCGGGCGTTGGGACGGTACGGTCGGGACCCCTGATCAGCCCGTAAAGGCTAAGCAGCGTGTTGGGGCCAAGAACGAACCACGGGGCCGTGGCCATCCTCTACCTCCTTGTCAGCTTTGCGGCGCAGCGCGATCAAGTCGTCGATGGTTTGCTCGAGCGTGAACTTGTGCTCGAATCCGGTCAACGAACGCAGGCGGGTCAGGGCCGGTCGACGGCGACGGATGTCCTCGAAGTCCTCGCCATAGGCCTCGCGATACGGCTGATGCTGGATGACCGAGCGACCGCCGGCGCGCGCATTGATCAACGCAGCCAAGTCGTTCATGGAGATTTCCCGGTCGTTGCCGACGTTCACCACCAGACCGTCGGTGGTGGCCTCGTCGGCGACCGCGTCCAGCGCCACCACGGTGTCGCGGACATCACAGAACGAACGGGTCTGCACGCCATCGCCGAACACGGTGATCGGCTTGCCTTCGACCGCCTGCTCGACGAAGCGCGGAACCACCATGCCGTAGCGGCCGCGCTGGCGCGGGCCGACTGTGTTGAAAAAGCGCGCCACGGTAACCGGAATCCGGAACCGGCGGGCGTAGGACAGGCCCAGCGCCTCATCGCAGATCTTGCTGACTGAGTAGTTCCAGCGGGTACCGACGCGGGTGCTGACGTTGAGATCCATCTCCTCGTGCAGCAGGGATTCCTCGTTGTGACCATAGACTTCCGAGCTGGAGGCCAGCACCACCTGGGGCTTCCAGCCGGAATCGTTGACCGCGCGCAGCAGCCGCTCGCAGGCGGCGATGTTGACCGCCAGCACCTTGGTCGGCTCGGCCAGCACGCGGTAGACGCCCACCACGGCGGCCATGTGATAGATCCGGTCGGCCCAGCCGGCGGCCCTGGAAAGGCCTTCCCAGGTCAGCATATCCGCCTCGTCGAAGCGGAAGTTGGGCAAATCCATGAATGGCGCGATGTTGTCCAGCGTGCCGGTGGACAGATCGTCCACCACGTGCACCTGGTCGCCCTTGGCGAGGTGACGCTCGACGAGGTGGGAGCCAATGAATCCCGCCCCGCCAGTGATCAGCACATGCATACGGATCCCCTGTTGTCCGTGTTCGATTTGCCCCCGCGCAAAAGGTTTGCTCACGTGGGAGGTACAGAGTATCCGTGAACCACCTCACATTTCACAACTTTTTTACCCATTGATCCGCCTGCGCGCGCCGCTCATCGGAGACCGGTATCGCATCGGCGGCTAGTCGCAACTGCGGTGCTTGCCAACCCATGGCCGATACCAGGCCCGGATGCGGGCGATGTCGGCCTGCATGTCCTCGCTCAGTTCGAACACTTCGCCGACGCCAATCGTCCGGTCAGGATAGTGGAAATAGGCGCACACCACCGGCACATCGGACGGCCGGGCGATGCGCCAGAAGCCCGACTTCCAACGCTCGACCCGCCTGCGTGTGCCTTCCGGGGCAACCACCAGCCAAAGCGTTTCGGACTCGGCCATGGTCCGGGTCATTTCGCCGACCAGTCCCCCCGGCGCCGAACGATTGGTGGGAATGCCGCCCAGCCAGGTCAGCAGCCAGCCCAGCGGGCCCACGAACAGTTCGGCCTTGGCCATGAACTTGATGTCCAGACCCAAGCCCAACTTGGCGGCCAGGCCCCAGACCGCATCCCAGCCGGAAGAATGCGGCGCCGCCAGAATCATCAGCCGGCGATGCGCCGGAAAGGCGCCAATCATGCGCCAACCCCCGAGCCGCAGCACGCTGCGCCCGATCCAGCGCGCGACCGGTCCGTGCGTTCGTGGCGTGCATTCGGGCAAATGCACCTGCAGCGGTTGCCGGTGGCGCATCAGTCGTCTCCGGTCGGCGAGCGGCGTTGACGCTTGACGTTGGCGCGCACGCGCTTGCCCTCCAGCCGACGCACCTTGGAAGCGCGGGTGGGCCGGGTGGCGAGCCTCGGTTTGGGTGCCGACAGGCCGGACTCGATGAACGTGACCAGGCGCGCGCGGGCATCCTCGCGATTGCGGTCCTGACTGCGAAAGCGTTGCGCGTTGAGTACCAGCACGCCGTCGTCAGTCAGCCGGCGGTCGCGTCGCGCCAGCAGGCGCTGACGAATCGGTTCCGGCAATGACGGCGAGCCGGCGACATCGAAGCGCAGCTCGACCGCCGTGGCGACCTTGTTGACGTTCTGCCCGCCCGGCCCGGCCGAGCGCACGAAGCGCTCGACGAGTTCGTCATCGGGAATGGACAGATGGTCGGTAATGCGCAGCACGGCGTCCGGTCGGTTGGCGAGACATCGATTCTAGCCGGTATTGCCGCATTCGCCGGACCCCGCGCTTGGCTTCACCACACGCAGCCGACGCCTGCAATCGCGCGCGCGGGGGTCCATCACGGACGCAGAACCTCAGGCCTCGGGCAGCGTCCAGCCGAAGCGGTCCAGCACCCGCTGCCATGCAGTGTCGGGCGGCGCCAGCAGGGTCAGGCGCTGGCCGGTTTCGGGATGATCGAACGCCAGGCGCCAGGCATGCAGCAGCATGCGGTGCACACCCAAGTGCACGCGAAAAATGCGATTGCGATGGCCGTCGCCGTGACTGGTATCGCCGATCAGATGGTGGCCGGCATGGCGCAGATGGCGACGAATCTGGCGGAATCGGCCGGTCTGCGGCCGGCACAGCAGCAATGCGAACCGCGAGCTGTCAAAGCCGCCGGAGGCGACCGCCAGTTCGCCGGTCGCCAGGGTGCGGTAGTCGGTGCGCGCCGGCTTCTTGGCCGGCTTGCCGGGGCCGCCGTCCAGGTCGTGGTCGATGATGCCCTCCGGTGGATCGGGCCACCCGCGACACACGGCGAGATAGTCCTTTTCGACATCGCGCGCCATGAACGCCCGGCCCAATCCGGCGGCGATCGCCGAGTCGAAGGCCAGCAACAGACAGCCGCTGGTGGCCCGATCCAGGCGATGCGCGAAATACACCTTTTGGCCGAACTGCTCGCGCAGCCGGTCGAGGGCAAAATCGTGTTCGCCGCGGGCCAGCGCGCTGTCGTGCATCATCAGCCGGGCCGGCTTGTTGACCACGGCGAGCGACGCATCGCGGTACAGCACCTGGATCGGGTCGGGCACGGGTCAGCGGTGCCGGGGCCAGGCGGCCATGAAGGCGCCCAGCGCGCCCAGACCGGCCACCCAGGTGGCGGCCGGCAGGCCGACCAGCCGGGGACCACCGGCTTCCAGCCCGTAGAGCACGGCAGCAGCGACCAGCAGGCCGGTGCCCAGGATGGCGTAGACCGTCTTGCGCTGGCCCTGCCGGGTGGCATCGACCAACTCGGAAATTTCCTGCGAATGCATGCGAATCGTGTGCCGGCCCGAGCTTTGCTGCAGCAGCCACTCGCGCACCAGACGGGGCATGTCCGGCGCGTGGGTCATCAGCTCGGGCAGGCGCTTGCGGAACTCGCGGCGCAACTGGCTCGGGCTGTAGCGCTCGCGCAGAATCGATTCCAGCACCGGATGCGCCACCGCCCAGATATCCAGTTGTGGGTCCAATTGACGGCCGATGCCCTCGATGTTCAGCAGGGTTTTCTGTAGCAGAATCAGCTGCGGCTGAAGGGTGAGCTCGTATTGCTGCGCGGTGCGGAACAGCTTGACCAGCACTTCGCCGAGGGAAATCTCGGCCAGTGGCCGGGTGAAGTACGGCTCGCACACGGCGCGCACCGAGGCTTCGAGTTCGTCGATGCGCACGTGCGAGGGCATCCAGCCGGCTTCGACGTGCAACTCGGCAATCCGCCGGTAATCGCGGCCGAACATGGCCATGAAGTTTTCCGCCAGGTAGTACTGATCGGCCACCGGCAGTTGGCCCATGATGCCGAAATCCAGCGCGATGAAACGCGGGTTGTCGCGCCGGGCCGGGTCGGAGTCGACCCAGATGTTGCCGGCATGGGCATCGGCATGAAAGAAGTTGTCGCGAAACACCTGGGTGTAGAACACCCGCACGCCCTTGGCAGCCAGTTTGCGCCGGTCGATGCCGGCCGCGTCGATGGCCGCGATATCGTCGGAAGGAATGCCGCGCAGACGCTCCAGCGTGAGTACCCTCTCGGCGCTGAAATCCCAGAACACCTCGGGCACGTAGAGGTCTTCCGAGGCCAGCCAGTTGCGGCGCAGCAGGCTGGCGTTGGCGCCCTCGCGCTGCAGGTCGAGCTCGGCCGAGAGCGTGTGCTCGATCTCGGCCACCACATCCATCGGGCGGATCTTGTCGGCGCGCGGATGGGTCCGTGCGGCGACCTGGGCCAGCGCCCTGAGCAGACTCAAATCGGCGCCGATCTGCCGGCGCACGCCGGGCCGAAGCACCTTGATGACCACCTCGCGGCCGGGCTGCCCGGCCCGCCCATGCAGCCGGGCAGCGTGCACCTGGGCGATCGAGGCCGACGCCAGCGGCGTGATGTCGAACTCGGCAAATCGATCGGCAATCGGCGCACCGAGCTGCTGCTCGATGATGGCCTGCGCCTGTTCGCCCGGGAATGGCTGGACATGGTCCTGGAGCAGCGACAGCTCCTCGGCCAGATCCAGCGGCAGCAGGTCGCGCCGGGTCGACAGGATCTGGCCGAACTTGACGAAGATCGGGCCGAGCTCCTGCAGCGCCAGTCGCAGCCGCGCGCCGCGATTGAGTGCGGCGATCTCGGCGCTGGCGCGCGGCACGAAAGGCTTGAGCAGCGCGGCGTAACGGGCGAGGCGGGTTTCGTCGAGCAGCGAATCCAGCCGATAGCGCAGCAGCACGCGAAAGATGCGGGCGCTGCGCAGTACAACGTTCATCGGCTGGTCTCCGGAACGCCGCGACTCAGGCGCTCCATGCGCACGGCGAGACGTTCGACATCGTCGCGCAGCGCATCGACATCATCGTGAAAGGCATCCAGCTCGACCCGGGATGCGATGTCGCGGGATTCTTCGGTCAGGTAATCGGCGGCGTCACGGGCAAACGTTCGTGCGCTGCCGATGCCAGCCGAAAATGCCTGCTGCACACCCTTGGCCATCAGTCCGCCCCACACATCGCCGAAGGCATCTGCGAACGGTTTGCCCCAGTCCGGCGCGAACCCGCGCGCCATTTTCTGAAGCCGCTGTGCCAGTTCGGCATCGCCACTGACGTGGACGCGGCCACCCGGCGCGGTCCCGGAGTCGGCGAAAAACGGTAGTTGGCCGAGCAGTGCGCCCAACGTGCCGCGCAAGGACAGGTCGGGCGGCGACGCATCACTGACATTGGCCGGACCGACGCGCAACGACGCGTCCTGCACGGTGATCGCCAGCGCCAACGCTGGCGCGCTGAGCGCCAGTTCGATGCGCCTGCCGTCCAGCGCGGCCAGGTCGGCACGGGTGTCGGCGTCCAGCGCGAGCACGCGATTGAGCGCGGTCTCCAGCGCCTTGCCAGCCAGCGGTTTGATCGAGTCCAGCGGATGTGGCGAAGTCATCCCGGCATTCTACCGGCAGCGCGCCGTCAGCCCGTGCCGGCGTTGTGAAAATCCGCCTTCAGCCGGGCCAGCCCTTCATCGATGGTGACTCCTGGGCGGTAACCGAAATCGCGCTCGGCGGCGGAGATGTCGTACCAGTGCGGGGTGACCAACTGCTCGGCCAGAAACCGGGTCATCGGTGGCTCGCCGGACAGGCGCAGGACCAGCCACACACCCTCCAGCACGGCACCCAGCGTGTACGCCAGCCGGAACGGAATGCTCTTGTGCACGGTCGGCGCCCCGGCGGCATCCAGCAGGCCGTTGACCACTTGGTGCAGCGGCCGGGGCTCGCCGTTGGAAACGAAGTACGCCTTGCCGGCGCAGGCGCTGCCCGGCCAGAGGTGATCGAAAGCATCCAGGTGCGCCTGGGCGGCGTTGTCGATATAGGTGGTATCGATCCGGTTGTGGCCGCCATCGACGAAGCGCAGGCGCCCGGCTTTGGCGCGGGACACCAGCCGTGGCAGCAACTGGTTATCGCCCGGGCCCCAGATCAGTCGCGGACGCAGCGCCACCGTCGCCAGTGTGGCGTCATTGGCCGCCAGGACGGCCTTTTCGGCAATGGTCTTGGTGGTCGGGTAATGCGCCTTGAAGCCTTCGCCGTAGGGCGTGTCGGACTCGTTGCCGCCCTCGACCGGATGCGTCGCGCGATGGGTGACGCTGGGCGTCGAGGTGTAGACCAAGCGCTGGATGCCGTGCGCCCGGCAGGCCGCCAGCACCGCTTCGGTGCCCAGCACATTGGCCCGGTGATAGTCCTGATACGCGCCCCAGGCGCCCGCCTTGGCGCCGATGTGAAACACCGCCTCGCAGCCCTCCGCTGCCGCCCGCAGCGCATCGGCATCGGCCAGATCGCCGCGCACTTCGATCACGCCCAGGGCCGCCAGCTCCGGATAGTGGCCGCGCTGATAGCTCAGCACGTCATAGCCGCGCTCGCGCAGCCGCCGGCAGACTGCCTGCCCGAGAAATCCGCCTCCGCCGGTAACCAGCACTTTCATCGAATCATCCCTCATTGCGCCGATTCCGGCGCTCATCGCCGGACCGGCAACTATGCCGTTTTTCGGATCGCTGTGCCGGCCGAGCCATTACCAGCCCCCACTGCGTCGGGGCGAGCCATGGCGCTGGATTCACGCGCTTGCCGATCCAGCCCGGCCAAGCGTGCGTCCGGCCCAGGCGGCCAATTGCTCCCGACCGATCTTGGCGTTGTGCCGAATGTCGACCGGAAAGCCGGGATGGAACAGGATCGTATCGATCGACGCAGTGTGCCGGTGTCCTTCGGCCAGCGCCTTGAGCTGCCCGGCGATGCGCGCCCGATGCGTCGCATCGCCGCTGCGGAACGGTTCGACGCACAGCACCGGGCGCTGCTCGCCGCGCGCGCCGACGCCGACCAGCGCCGTCCGACGCACATCGGGATGAACGTTGAACACCGGCTCCACTTGCTCGGTGTACAGCGGCCCGCGCGCGGTTTCCACGCGCTGGCCCTTGCGGCCGCAAAACCACAGCCGGCCATCGGCGTCGAAATATCCCAGATCGCCCATCCGGTGCACGATTCGGTACCCGCCATCGTCGAGCGGCTCGCGAATCTTCGCCAGCCGGGTGGCCTCGGGGCGGTTGAAGTAGCTGTCGGTCGCGGTCGGGCCGGCGACGGTGATCTCACCGATTTCCCCGGCCGGCATGGACTCGATCTGGCGCCAGTCTTCGATTGCGGAATCGTCGATGGCGATGATGCGCACCGCATTGGGCGCAACCGGACGGCCGACGCAGGTGCCGGCGCCGGCTTCGGTGAGCGCGCGCGTGGCCTCCAGCTCGCGCGATTCGATGACCGCTACCGGCAGGCATTCGGTGGCGCCGTAAGGCGTCCAGAACTGAGCCTCGGGCGGCAGCAGCTCGCGCATGCGCGCCACCACGTCGGGCGGCACCGGCGCACCGGCCGAGGTGACCCGGCGCAGCCCGGACAGCGGTGCCCCGTGCTCGGCCAGCACCCGCATCAGGGCAGGCGAACCGAACAGTTGATCGACAGCGAAGCGGTCGATGGCATCCAGCAGCCGGTGCGGGTCGGCCTGCGCCGGCCGGGTCGGGTCCATGTCGGGAATCACGCTGGCCAGACCCAGCGCGGGATCGAACAGCGCGAATGGCGGGAAAGTCGGCAGGTCCACGCCCCCCGGCGCAATCCCGAAGGCATCGCGCAGCTGCGCGATCTGAGCCAGAAAATGCCGGTGCCGGTAAACCACGCCCTTGGGCACGCCGGTGGAGCCGGAGGTGAACAGAATGGCGGCGATGTCGTCAGGGCCGGTGTCGACCTCGACCGCACCAGCCGCCGCGCCGGCGGCTTCGACCTGCGCCAGGGTCACCCCAGGCCAGAACCAGCGTCGCCCGACCGTCACTCGCCGTTGGACATGACCGCGGCCCCAGCCGAACAGCAGACTGGCCGCCTGCGCCAGAGGAATGCCGATGAACGCCCGCGGCTGGGCTTCGCCGAGGCAGGCCTTGAGCGCGCGTCGATCGATGCCCGGATCGACCAGCACCGGCACCACGCCGGCCTTGAACAGCGCGAACATCAGCGCGAAGAACTCCGGTCCCGGCCGCACCATCACCACCGCGCGCTCGCCGCGCACGATGCCGCGGCGGGCCAGGCCGGCCGCGATGGCATTCGAGCGCTGGTCGAGTTCGCGATAGGTCAGCGCAATGTCATAGCGTGCCATCCCTGACCGCGCCCGGCCGCCCGGACAGCGCAAGGCAATCGCATCAGGCCGCTCGGCGGCCATGCGGATCAACGCATCGGCGATGTTGCAGCGCTCGGCGGTCATCGCGGCATTGTAGCTGCTGCCGAAACCGTCTCCGGCCGAGCTCGTCATTCTCCACGCACTCGCGCAGGCGTTCTTGTGCCTGCGGCGCGCGGGTAGGCACGCGACATGGTTCGACGCGACGTCTCGGCCACACCCCGATGCGCCAAGACCATCGCTGTTCTGTAGGAGCGGGCCACGCCCGCGACCCGGATGGCCATACCTTGCCGTCGCTCGCGGGCATCGCCGGCGTCGTCAATTCCGCTACGCAAGCATGCAGGCACCCCGCGAAGACCGGAAATACCACGCCAGCACGCCACACCCCGGTCGCGGGCATGGCCCGCTCCTGCCGAGAGCGCTCAGACCGGATTGCGGTCGAGAAAATCGCGGATCGCCGGGCGAAGCCGTTCGTGGGCGTCTTCCAGCACGTAGTGACCGGCGTCGGGATAGGCATGGACGTCGGCGTGCGGCAGAGCCTGGCGAAAACGATCGAGAAAGTGCCGGTTGAACACGAAATCGCGCAGCCCCCAGCCGATGAATACTGGCCGATCGGCGAACTCGGCGAGGTGCTGGCCCGATGCTTCCACCAGCGCCCAGGCCGGATCGGACGGGCCAAGCGGAATATCCTGCACGAAGCGGTGCACGGCGCGCCGGTGATCCCAGCTGTCGTAGGGCGAAACCAGCGCCCTACGCTGATCCGTCGGCAACCGGCGCAGAACGCCTGAGCGCGCCGCGCCCTCGGCGAAGGCATTCAGCCCGCGCACCAGCAGCGCGCCGATCAGCGGCGTGCGGGCCAGCCGAAGCTGCCACGGCAGTCGTCGACCGATCGGCATGGGAAATGCGGCGGTATTGAGAATCACCAGCCGCCGCACCGCCGCAGCGTGGGCAAGCGCCCAGCCGAAGCCGATCATGCCGCCCCAGTCGTGCACCACCAGGGTCACCCGCTCCCGCACATCGAGCGCGTCGAGCAGCGTGCCCAGGTCTTCGACCCGCGATTGCAGGGTGTGGCGGTAGTGCGCATCGTCCGGCTTGTCCGACAGCCCCATGCCGATGTGATCAGGCACGATGCAGCGATAGCGGTTGCTGAGGCCAATCACCAGATGCCGCCAGTAATAGCTCCAGGACGGATTGCCGTGCACCATTACCAGCACTTCGCCATCGCGCGGGCCTTCGTCGAGATAATGCATGCGGATGCCCGGTCGCACTTCGCAGTGCCGGCTGGCGAACGGGTAATCGGGGTAAGTCATTCGGGAAATTCCAGTGTGAATTGGCGATCTTGGTCGTCGAACGGGTCGGCCAGAACGCGGCCGCCAGCGCGCACGATCATCGCATGCACCGCCGGCACGGCGTTGACTGCGCTCAGCGCGACTTCGGGATGGGCATTCACGAACACCCGGAACACCTCATCCGCGAACCCCTGGCCGATCAGCTCGACGCCGGCAAAGTCCAGCACGACGCGGCGAAAGCGATCCACGCGTTGAAGCAGGCGTTTGGCCTGCGAGCGGGAAATGAGATTTTCCTCGCCGATGCGGGCCAGGCGCACCGGAACCATGGTGCGTTCGAAATTGTATTCGTCGGGGCCACTCGAGAAGCGCTCGAAGACGTCACGGAGTGTGCGTTGCGAAGTGCGGGAAATCGCCATCAGGACCGAAGTGCCCTCCGCGGCACGGTCCAGATCGAGCAGCCAGTCCTCGGGATCGCCATCAAGATGATTGAATTCCAGACCGCCCGAGAAGATGGCGAATGCATCGAACACCCGCGAGGTGAAGAACACACCTTCGCCCGTGTGGCGGACCGGATCGGTGGTCAGCTTGCCCTTGGCCAGCTCCAGCAGGGCAAGGCGCTCATCAGGCAGATCCAGATGCCGAGCAATCTTCCGGAAGATGCCCATGCCGTTGTCGCGTACAAGCAGTGCGACGTCATCTTCATCGACCTCCACCTGGAGCCATAGCCGCTGGCCGTCGGAATGATCGATTGCGTTGTTCACCATCTCGGTCAGCCCATAGTGGCAAATATCGCTCACATTCGCGGCCACGCCCTCCAGAAGCGGCATCACGTCGGTGCGCCACACTTCGTCCTCCGCCAACCCGGCAAGCGAATAAACGCGGGTCAGCTCACGTCGCGGCCCTAGCGAGTAAAACGGCCGGGTGCTGCCCGACCGGGCCAGGCGACGGTCCGCGACCAAGGCACGAGCTCGGGTGGCCACGGTCTGACGGCTGACCCCGATCTCGCGCGCCACGGTCGCCACCAGGTCGCGCGGGTGAGCGGCCACGTGGGACAGTAAGGCCTGGTCTATCTCGACGTGACGGGACGGTCGGGGCATGGGCGGTCGCTGAAGGCGTCCCAGGAACTGTAAAGTTTCAGCGGCCTATTGACAAGTTATATCCTAAAGATTGACAAGTTTGCCCAACCCAGCAGTAAGACTCGCACAGCGTTATTGCTATCGAAGCAGCGGATATGATTGTTTAATCAATACTTTTTCGAAAAATCCCAGCTAGTGAAAGTCGACTTGGCTTAACCTCCGTGCTGCGCGCCGTGCCGTGCACGGCTTAGCGCGCGTCGAGACGGGCGCCGGAGATGGGTGTAGCCTTTTCGGCGTCCCTGCACTGCACGAACGCTCAAGTTCCACTTGGGACCGTTCCGGGATCCGGCTAGCGCAGGCGGGGCAATGGATTCTTGGAGTGGGTTGGGACTACTCGACCAGCGCCGGGCTCCCGAGACTTCTCAGGGGCCCTTCTGCTTTTCCGTAGGGATGAATCGAACCCGCGTGTCACCCCTGTTTTTCGTGCCGCAGCGGCCAGCCGCCAGCGGCATCGATGGCGGCGTCGATGTCCGACTGGAGTTCAAGGGTGCGCGCCAGCGCGGCGATGACGGCCTGGTAGTGGGTCAACTCGTCGTAGCTCAGTTGCCGGCCCTTGCGGTCCTTGAGCCATTTTTCGGCCACCCGGTAGCCGCCGATGTGGGTGTCCCACACCGCCTGCGGCACACCGTCGAAGTATTGCGCCGGGTTGATGTAGACCCGCCCCGTTTCGCGCACTTGCCCCTCCGGTAACGCGGTCGACGGCGAAGGTTCGGGCGCCCAGCGCACCTTGGCCACCTCGTTGCCGCCCGCGACATCGAAACGGGTGATGCGCGGCAGGATGGTTTGCATGGTGTGCAGCGCGATCAGCTCGCGGCCGGCTTCGACCAGGCTGTCGAACAGCGCGCGGTCCGAGGTCAGCGGCACGCGCGGAAAATCGCGCTTGAGGAAGTCGGCGTAGCGGGCGCGGTACGAGGGCGCATACAACAGGGCGTAGAGGTAGGCCAGCGTGTCTTCCGGCGTTGGTGTACGCCCGACCGCCGCGGCCAGCGCCGCAACGAATTCCGGCGCCAGGTTGGCGGTCTTCTCGCGCGGCGCAGCGTCGAGCAGGTCAGTGGATTGGCGGGGGTAGAGCCACAGTGGAATCATGTAGGCGCCTCCGCGCCTGAAGAGATTCAGATCGGTAGGGCGCGAGACAACAAAGTAGGGACCCAGCGCAACTCCTCCAAAGGCGTCAGCGTTCTTTGGCACGACCAGTGCTGTGTTCTCATGCAAGAGTTGTTCAGTGATGCGCTCGCGTCGGTGTACGAGAACGTTTCGGTTGTCTATGGTCCATCGCTGGTCGAAAGGGCGGTAGTCGAGCTCAAGTGAGCTACTCGTCAGGTCCACGAGCGGCAACTCCGCTTTCGCTCGTGAATAACGCCACTGGTCCTGTGCGCAAAGCGCAAACAGGGTTCGTGCTTCAGCTTCCGTATCAGTCAAAACGAGACGATTTACTTTTTCGATCGCCTCATCGCGTGTCCACGAAATAGCAAAATCGTCATGTTGCGTCGCAAAACCTGGAACTGGCTCGCCGTTGGGCGCAAACGCTTCAGACAGCGACCAACCCACTTCGTATTCGGCCCTCATGACTTCATCCTCGGGCACGAATAGGAAGGCAGGCGCTGCAGGGTGCAATTCACACCATTGGGTCGACTCGATCTCGATGGCATCGAGCGACGCGTACTTTACAGCGCGGTTGCCGTAGAGGTCACCGTGATAGACGCATGCCAACGAGCGTACCGACGGCGCGTCGACCGCGTTCGCAGCATGCTTGACGAAGATGCCGATGGCGACGCCCTGCTGGATGTCGAAGACGTTTTCGTCCTTGCCGCCGTCCGGTGTCTTCTCCTTTTTCTTGCTGTTGCCGTGCAGGTCGAGCAGATAGATCGTGTCGAAACTCTCCATCAGGCTCCGGCGCATATCCATGAAGGTCGGATTGTCGAGGTAGCCGTGGTTGGTGACGAACGCCAGGATGCCGTGGCCGGTCTGCTCGATTCGCCATTGCGCGAAGCGGATGAACTTCACGTAGTCGTCCGACAGCCACTTTGCCTGCGCCGGCTTTTTCAGCACGGCGCTCTGCTTGTAGTCGGACATCAGGTCTTCGATCCACTTGCCCTTGTTGACCGAATGACCCGAATACGGCGGATTGCCCAGCACCACCATCACCGGCGCGTCGCGCTTGACGTTGCCGGCGGCGCGCGATTCGTCGGCCAGCCACTGGCTGAACAGCGGCAGGTCGCCCAGTTCGTGCGCTTCCTCCAGCGAGTTGGTGAGATACACGCCCAGGCGCCGGTCGCTGGCGAAGTCGTAGCCGGTCTGCTCCAGTTCGATGCCGAGCTTCATGTGCGCCACGGCGTAGGGCGCCATCAGCAGTTCGAAGCCGAACAGGCGCGGTAGCAGGTGTTCGGCCACGTAGCCGGGCCAGGCGCCGGCGTTGCCGTCGAAGTGCTCGCGAATCTTCTGGATGACCGCGTACAGAAAGGTGCCGGTGCCGGTGGCCGGGTCGAGAATCTGCAGGCGATGGGTTTCGAAGGATTCGTTGCCCTTGCCCTTCGCCTTTGGACGGGACAGCTTGATCTTGCCGGCGTGCGCCAGGCCGTCCTTGAGCCTGAACTCGCGCTTGAGCAGCGCATCGACGCTGCGCACGATGTAACCCACAACCGGCTCGGGCGTGTAGTACACGCCGCGCGCTTCGCGCATTTTCGGGTCGTAGGCGGCGAGAAAGGTTTCGTAGAAATGCACCACCGGGTCTTCGCGCCGGGTGCGGCGGCCGAAGTCTTCCAGGATGGCGGCCATGTCGGCGCGCGAGAGCAGCACGGCAAGCTGGTCCACAGCCCAGGCGATGCGCTCGTCCAGGTCGGGGCCGGCGATGGTGTTGAACAGCTTGCGCAGGAAGGGATTGGTCTTGGGCAGGGCGCTGGCGGCATGCTGACGGCTGAAGCCCGCCGCCGGGGCGTGGCAGCGGGCGGCGAACAGGCCGTAAGCCAGCGTCTGCGCGTACATGTCGGCGAACTGGTCGGTGGTCAGCGAGTCGATCAACACCCGGCGAAAGGCTTCGAGCTGGCCATGCAGCTCGCCGGCCTCGCCTTCGGCCGTGAAGGTCTGCGCGATCAGCTGGCGGATCAGGCGCGCCAGGCCGGCCATGCGGGTGGCCAGATCGGCCGGTGTGGATTTGAGCGGGATGTCCGATTGCAGGAACTGCTGAAGCAGTTGCGCCACGCCTGAGGCGGCGTCCTGGTTCCAGCGGATGCGGCCGTCGCGACCGGGGCGCGGCAGTTCGGCCTTCAGGCGCAGTTCGCCATCCAGATACCAGCGAAACTCCAGGTAATCGGTCAGCACCAGATTGGCCAGCGAATCGCGGTAGCGGCCGAGCTGTTCGTCGCGCTCGATATCCGACAGATTCTTGCCGACATCCTTGGCCTCGATGTAGCCCAACGGCACGGTGCCGCGCGCAACGATGAAGTCGGGCGCGCCGCAGGCAATGCGCTTGGGCTCGTTGATCGCCTGCACGCCAGCGCCGGCCAGCTCCTCGATGAGCGTCTTGAGCGCAGGCCGGTGGGTGTGCTCGGTGGCGTTGCCGGCCTTGAGCGCGTGCTCGACGGCGTGCAGGTAGGTTTTCAGCGCCTGTTGCGATGTGCTCATGGATATCCCTTTCGATTACAGCGGCTGCGCGCCTTCACTGAGGATAGCGAGGTAGGCCTGGTAGGCGAACACCCGGTTGCGGCGCTGGCCGGTGAGTTCGTTGACGATTTCCAGCTCGACCAACGCGTCGATGGCGGCGCGGATGGTGGGTGCGCTCATTGGCAAGCTTGGAGCGACCTGCGGCACGGTCAAGACCACCCGTCGCGCTATCTGCTCGAACACTTGGCCGACGGTGCCGGCGCGGCGGCCAAGGCCGGCGATGCGGGCGCGGTCGACGGCCAGCAATTGCAGCAGGCGCTGAGCGGTGTCCACCGCCTGCTGGGCGGCTTCGGCAATGCCATCGAGGAAAAAGGCCAGCCAGCCCTCCCAGTCGCCTTGCGTGCGCACGGCGTCGAGCAATGCGTAGTAGCGGGCGCGGTGGGTCTTGAAATACAGGCTGAGGTACAGCGAGGGCTCGCGCAGCACACCGTCGCTGCACAGCACGAGAGTGATCAGCAGCCGTCCCAGCCGGCCGTTGCCATCGAGGAAGGGGTGAATCGTTTCGAACTGTACATGCGCCAATGCGGCACGAACAACAGTGGGCACATCGCCCGCATGCAGAAACGTCTCGAAATCGCCCAGGCATTTGGCCAAGTGCTCGGGCGGCGGCGGCACGAAGCTGGCCATGGCCGGGCTGCGTCCGCCGATCCAGTTCTGGCTGCGGCGAAACTCGCCCGATGTCTTGTGAGCGCCACGGCCGCCGTGCAGCAGCTTTTCGTGCATCTCGCGCAGCAAACGCAGCGAAAGCGGAAAACCATCCTCGCGCATGCGCCGCAGACCGTGGTTGAGCGCGGCGACGTAGTTCGACACCTCCTCGACATCGTCCAAGGGGACGCCAGGCGGTTCGTCGAGCTCGAACAGCAGCAGATCGGACAGGGAGGATTGGGTGCCCTCGATCTGAGAGGACAGCAGCGCCTCCTTGCAGACGTACTGGTACAGGAAGATTTCGGGATCGGGCAGCAGCAGGGTGATGCCGTCGAGTCGGCCCAGCGCCTGGTCGGCGCGCTCCTTGAGCGCGATCAGCTCCGGCCGGGCCAGATCCAGCGGTGGCTCGGGCGGCAATGGCGCGGGCACGAAAGCACGGTAGCGGCTGCCTGCCACCGTGGATTCGATGTAGGTGCCGGTGATCCGCTGCGGCATGAAAACTTTCCTACGGCGACGTATTGCCGTCTTTAGGAAAACTTTATAGGGTACATTTTCCTAAAAGTCCAACCACAGCGGCGTTGCGAAAGCCTGGCGCCTACCACACCACCTCGGCCATCGAGCAGTTCAGGCCCGAGCCGATGCCTAGCAGGGCGATGCGCTTGCCCTTGGTCAGCCGGCCGAGTTCGTTGAGTTTGCTCAGCGCCACCGGCACCGAGGCCGGGCCGATGTTGCCGTGCATGGGGAATACCGTGAGCACCTTGGCCGGGTCGATGCCCAGCAACTCGGTGAAGGCGGCGGTGTGCACCTTGCTGATCTGGTGGACCACGAACTCGTCGAGCTCGTCGGCGGCCCAGCCCAGGCTGGCGCGGGCGGCCTGGAAGGTCTTGGCGGCCAGCTTCAGGCCTTCGACCAGCAGGGTGCGGGTGTCAGTGACCATGCGATCCATGTTGCCCCGGCACAGGTGCGAGAACTCGGTGGCGGCGCGGGTGACGCTGCCCTTGAAGGCGTGGCCATCGGGCAGCAGCTCGCGTCGGCCCAGCACCATGGCGGCGGCGCCGGAGCCCAGGGTGAGCGAGGCGAATTCGTCGCGGAACTGGTCGGGGCCGACATCGGCCGCGGTCAGCCGCTCGATGGTGCGCTCGGTGATGATGTTGGAGACTTCGCCATCGACCACCAGGCCGTACTCGATATCGCCGCGTTCGATCATCCGCGCGGCGATGTCCATGCCGTTGAGGAAGGCCAGGCAGGCGTTGCCGACATCGAAGTTCTGGCAGGTATCGGCCAGACCGAGATTGCCGTGGATGATGCTGGCGGTGGATGGTTCGAGGTAGTCGCGGCACACCGAGGTGTTGATCAGGATGCCGATATGCTCGTGGGCCACGCCGGACGCGGCCAGGGCCTTCTGCGCGGCCATGGTGGCGGCATCCGACGGCATGGTGTTGCCGTTCCAGATGCGCCGTTCGTGGATGCCGGCCACGTCTTCCAGCAGGTTGTCGCGGATTCCCAGACGATCGAGCGTGGGCTGCAGGCGCTTCATGATGTCGGCCGAACTCAACCGAATGGGCGCATCGACGTGGGCAACGCTGGCGATGGAGACGTTTTTGTAGAGCATCCGGGCTGGTCCTTAGCGGTCTGACGGAATGGGTGAACCCAGCAGTATACGCCGGCCCCGGTGGGCAACCTTCGAGCCGACCATCGAGCGCACATGCCGGGTTGTGCGCTCATCGGGCCGGCCGCGCGATCGGCAACGGCCATGAGCCTGAGCGGACGAAGCCGGGCGGACTCCTCGCTCGCATTTTGGGCAGCGCTCCTGCTGCCACCGGCGCGACGGATCGGCGTGAGAAATGCGGGCCAGCCTTACTCGTCGAGCGGGAACGTCTGAACCTTGTCCTCGCCCTCGGTCTGAGCCGCAGGGCGGGTCGGGGCGGCCACCCGGGCCGCAGTTTGCGGGCCGCAGGCATAGGCGATGAATCGCTGCTCGCCGTCGCGGGGTTCGGTCTTGGGCTGCACGGTGTCGGCGCCGAGCGAAACCGCTTCGTTGCGGGCCAAGGTTTCCAGCTCGTCGCGCACCTTGATCGAACTGCGCTTGTAGAACGCCACCTGGTCTTCGACGGTAACGCCGATCTCGCCCCGGCGCTGGCACGCCGAGAGGTCCTCGCGGGCGCTTGCGACCCGCACGCCGGCACCGTCCGGGCTCATCTTGACCCAGGTGCATCCGCTGGCCAACGCGGCGCAGATCAACAACGACAGGCGAAACAACATGTCGATTCCTTGAAAAGGCAGGGGCGTATTGTCGCCCCTGCCCGGCTGAACGGCCAGTGAGTCGGCCTCAGTCTGCGGTGCCGACCGGATTGCCGTCGGAATCCAGAACCACCACTTCGCCCAGATTCAGCTCCCGAATCGGCGCTTCGATCTTGCTCAGGTCGCCAACGATCACCCAGGTGAGCGCGTTGGTATCGAGTCCGGCGATCGCGGTACGTACCTGTTCGGCGGTCATCGCTTCGGTGCGGGCCTGCTCGCGAACCACGTAGTCGTCGGGCCGGCCGTAGCTGACGATGCCGCCCATCGCGCCTAGCACCGCACCGGCCGTCTCGTAAGCGCCCGGCAGGCCGCGAATGTTGCGGTTCTTGATTTTCTCCACTTCCTCGACGGCAGGCGGGTTGGCGCCGGTGAACGCGCTCAGCTCGGCGAGGATCTCCTTGATCGAGTCGGCGGTACGATCGATCTGCACCGGGGCGGAGAGAATCCACGGCCGCTGGCCCTTGGCACCGAACGCGCCGCTGCGCGCGCCGTACGACCAACTCTTGTCTTCGCGCAGATTCATGTTGATACGCGAGGTGAAGGTACCGCCGAACACGCCGTTGCCGATATCGAAATCCAGCGCGGTCGGTTCAGCGCTCGAGCCGACCAGGAGGCCGGCCAGGATGTTGGCCTGCACGGCGCCGGGCTGGTCGACCAGATAGACGCGCGGCGCGGCCGGCGCGGCGACCGGCGCGATGTTCTTGGTCGGCAGCGGGCTGGCCGGCGCCTTCCAGCGGCCGAACTGGCGTTCCAGGCGCGGCAGCACGTCGGCCAGTGTGGCGTCGCCGACCACCAGGATGGTCGCGTTGTCGGGGCGCAGCCAGTCGCGCTGGAAAGCCAGCAGGTCGTCACGACTCAGCGACTGGATCGAGGCCGCATCGCCGCTGCCGGTGAACGGGATGGCGTAGGCGTGGCCATCGCCGTACATCAGCGGCGGCAGCAGCCGGTAGGCGATCGACTGCGGCTGGGTCTTTTCCTGGGCGATCCGGGCCAGCCACTGCTTGCGCACCCGATCGATCTCGGCTTCGGCGAAGGTCGGTCGCAGGGCGACATCGGCCAACAGGCCGAGCGATGCATCCAGCCGCTCGGTCAGCGCCGACAGCGTGACGGTGCTGGTATCCAGGCCCGATCCGGCGTTGATCTGCGCACCTTCGGCCTCGATGGCGGCGGCCAGTTCGAGGGCGCCGCGGGTGCCGGCACCTTCGGTCAGCATTGCCATGGCGAAGCTGGCGGTACCGGATTTGGCGCCGGCATCGGCAGCGAAACCGGCATCGAATTGCAGTGCGACCTGCACCACAGGCACTTCGTGACGTTCGGCCAGCACCACCTCAATGCCATTCTTCAGCCGGCCGCGCTCCAGCGCCGGGAAGCTGATGTTGGGAAACTCTTCGACCACCGGCACGCCCGCGCTGCGATCGACATCGCTGGCGGTGGTGCCGTGCTCGGGGAACGGCAGTACGGTCAGAGTGTGATCACCGCGCGCCAGCCAGCGTTGCCCGGCCGACTGGATCTGCTCGGCGGTCATGGTCTCCAGACGCTCCAGGCTGGCGCGGAAGCAACCGGCATCGCCGGCAAAGACGGCGCATTCGGCCAGCACATCGGACTTGCCGCCAAAACCGCCGATGCGCTCGATGCCGCGCACGAATCCTGCGCGGTACAGCGTGCGCGCCTGTTCCAGCTCGGCTTTTTCGATGCCGTCGGTCAGCAGGCGGTTCAGTTCTTCGTCAATGATCGCCTCGACCTGGGCCGGGTCCACGCCATTCTTGACGGTGGCCTGGATGATGAACACGCCCGACAGCTCCAGCCCGAAAGTGCCGGCACTGACGTTGTCGACCAGTTGATCCTTGTGCACCAGTCGGGCGTTGAGCCGCGACGACTGACTGCCGCCCAGCACCTGGCCAAGCAGGGCGAGGTAATCGGAATCCTCATGGGTGAAGTTACCGGCGTTCCATACCTTGTACAGGCGCGCCTGGGCCACGCGGTCGTACATGGTTTCCCGGGTCGATTCGCTGCGCGGCGCGATCCAGGAGTTCCGCCGGGTCAGCGGCGGGCCGGCCGGAATATCGCCGAAGTAGCGGGCCACTTTCTCGCGCGCGGTGGCCAGATCGATGTCGCCGGCCAGCACCAACACGGCGTTGTTCGGGCCATACCAGGTTTTGAACCAGTCCTTCACGTCATCGATGCTGGCCGCGTCGAGGTCTTCCATCGAGCCGATCGGCAGCCATGAATACGGATGCCCGGCCGGGAAGCTGGATTTAAAGATGGCGTCCCATACCCGGCCATAGGGCTGGTTTTCGCCCTGGCGCTTTTCGTTCTGCACCACGCCGCGCTGCTCGTCGAGCAGAGCCTGATCGATGGCGCCGGTGAAGTGGCCCATGCGATCGGACTCCATCCACAGAGCCATGTCCAGCGCGGTGGTCGGGACATTTTGGAAGTAGTTGGTGCGATCGAAGCTGGTGGTGCCGTTCATTCCGGTGGCGCCCACTTGCTCGAAGGGCGCGAAGTATTCGCCCTGATAGTTCTCCGAACCCTGGAACATGAGGTGCTCGAACAGGTGCGCGAATCCGGTCTTGCCGACCGGCTCGTCCTTGGAGCCGACGTGATACCAGATGTTGACCGCGACGATCGGCGCCTTGCGGTCGGTATGCACGATCACCCGCAGGCCGTTGTCGAGGGTGAACTCCTCGAAGGGAATGTCCACATTGGCCAGCGCCTTGGCTGGCAGCAGAAAAATCAGCGCGAGGACGGCGATACGGGTCAGGGTTGAAGTCATGCCAGGTCTCGTGGTCGGAGCGCCGCCAGTCCAGCGGCAGACCGATCAGTTTAATCAAGCTTGACGCCGCCTACACTAGGCCATAAGGCATGCTGTACGCATGAGCAAAGCATCGAGTCCCGCACCCAGCGTCCTGATCACCGGCTGCAGCCGCGGCCTGGGCCTGGAATTCACCCGGCAACTGGCCACCGGCGGCGCCAGGGTGATCGCCACCTGCCGCGACCCCAATGGTGCGAACGCGCTCAACGCACTGGCGGCGCAGCATCGGGGGCGGATCGACGTTTTGGCGCTCGATGTCGGCTCGCCTGCGGCGATCAAGACGCTGGCCCGGCGACTCGGCGAGCAGGGCCAGACCCTGGACTGGTTGATCAACAGCGCCGGCGTGCTGCCCACCGGAGAAAAGTTCGGCGCCATCGACGCCGATGTTCTGAGCCACACCCTTGCGATCGACGCAGTTGCGCCGTTTCTGTTGGCCCAGGCGCTGGCCCCGCTGCTCCGACGCGGGCGGGCGCCGCGGATCGCCAATATTTCTTCGATTCTCGGTTCGGTCGCCGAGTGCGAGGCGTTCCGCACGCCCAGCTATGCCATCGCCAAGGCGGCGCTGAACATGGCCAGTGTCCTGCTGGCCCGCGCGCTGTCGCCCGACGGCATTCGCGTGGTGGCGCTGCACCCCGGCTGGGTGCGCACCGACATGGGCGGCGAGGGCGCCGAGATCGATGCACAGACCTCGGTGAGCGGCCTGCTTTCGGTCATCGAATCGCTGACCGAAAGCACCGATGGTGCCTTCCTCGACTATCGCGGCGAGACCGTGTCATGGTGAACGCGCGCGCTTTCTCGTGCCTGCTGGCGCTCGCTGCAGCAGCGGTCGCGCTTCCAGTCGACGCCGTCTCGAGCACCTGGCAGTCGTATCAGGGCGAGGCGCGCGATCCTGACAACGGCACGTTGCTCTACGTCGAGCAACACTTTCAGCGCTTCGACGCCAACCGACTGAGCGAACGGGTAGTGGCATACCTGTGCCCGAGCGGTGTGGGCATGTTCGCTCGCAAACGGGTCGATTACACTCGGTCGTTGACCGCTCCGGCGTTCGATCTGCGCGATGCCCGAAGCGACTACCGCGAGGGCATGGTCTGGCAGTCCGAAGATCGGGTGGCGCTGTTTGCCGGCGCGCTGGACGCCGACCCGGAGCTCAGCTTTGCATCGGCGCCCGCCGATCTGGTCGCCGATGCCGGCTTCGATGAGTTCGTGCGCCAGAACTGGTCGTCGCTGACTCAGGGGCGGAGCGTTTCGCTGCGCTTTGGTGTGCCGTCACGTGCCGGCAGTTACCGGTTCCAACTGGTTCCGGATGGGGAGACGACCTGGGACGACCGGCCAGCGCTGGCCCTGAAGCTTCGCCTGAGCGGCGTGCTCGGCTGGTTTGCGCCCGACATCCGGGTGCTCTACGACCTGGAGCAGAAACGGTTGGTGCATTACCAGGGTTTGAGCAATCTGCGCGACGCAGCCGGCACTCAGCTCCAAGCGCAAATAGCGTTTCCGCAATCGCCGGTTTCGGCCCCGTCCGGCGCGGTGGAGGCGGTACTGGACACACCACTCGTCGCTTGCCGTTCCGGATCGGCACTGTCCACGGCCGATCGCTCAACCGACAAAGCGTCCGGATCCGAACACCAGAATCGAGAAACCTAGCCTTTATATTCAATCATTTGGAAGTTGGCACGGCTTGTGCATCGGGCTGATTGCATTGGTCTTTCACTCAAGGGCTTCCCCATGAAACTGCAAACAGCACTGTCCCGCGGGCTGACTGCACTGCCGCTGCTGTTCGTCCTCGCCTTCTTCGCGCTGCCCGATCCTGCCGAGATCCCGGCATGGCCCGACACGCCGGTTGTGGCTTCGCCGTCCACGGCGCCGGATCCATGCAGCGACAACCGTCGGCGTGCCCGATTGTTCGTGGCGCTTATGCCGGCCGACCTGCCGCCCCGGCTGCACGGGCGCGCGGGTGCCTGCCCGGTCTGAATCCCGGCGCCGGTCGGCGATCCGGCGGGTCGGCCGGGCGATAATGCACGGATGTTCCACGTCATCCTCTTCGAACCGCGGATCCCGCCCAACACCGGAAACGTCATCCGCTTGTGCGCCAATACCGGCGCCCGGCTGCACTTGATTCGCCCGCTCGGCTTCGCCGTCGATGATGCCCGGCTGCGCCGCGCCGGCCTGGATTACCACGAGTTCTCCGACATGCAGGTCCATGACGATCTGGACCACTGCCTGAGCGCATTGGGCGAACCCCGGGTCTTCGCGCTCTCGACGCGCGGGAGGCTGCGCTACGATCAGCCCGCTTTTCGCGCTGGCGATGCCTTTCTGTTTGGTCGGGAAGACGCCGGCCTGCCCGATGCGCTGCTGACGGCGCTACCCGAGTCGCAGCGGCTCAGGCTGCCGATGCGCGCCGGCAATCGCAGTCTCAATCTGTCCAACGCGGTGGCCATCACGGTTTTCGAGGCCTGGCGTCAGATGGGCTTCGTGGGTGACAGCTGAATCGCGATGCAATATCGGGCCGAGCCCCGAAGAGCAGTTCAGCTCCCGATCAAACGCCGCTGCGGATACTTCAGCGGCGTCGCGAGTAGCGGCGTACTCCCCCGAACAATCGAGATGGAAATCATGAAGAAAATCACCTTGCTCGCCTCCGCCCTGATCCTTGCGCTGCCGCTCGCCGGCCAGGCCCAGGAGATCAGTTACGACTACATCGAAGGCGGTTACTCGCAGATCAACTCCGACGTCGACGCCGATGGTTGGGCGTTGAACGGATCGGTTGCGCTGACCGAGGAGTTCCATGCCTTTGGCGGTTACTCGCAGAACGAGTTCGACAACAGCAACGTCGATCTGGACATTTTCAACGTCGGCATCGGTTACAACCACGCGTTCAGCAACCAGCTGCATGGGCTGGCGCGGGTCGGCTACGAGAACTTCGACACCAACTTCGGCGGCTCGATCGACGCCTGGTTCACCGAAGTCGGTGCGCGCGGCGTGCTGGGCAGCCACGTCGAAGGCTGGGCCCTGGCCGGCTATGAAGACGCAGACAATATTTCCAGCGAGTTCTACGGCAAGCTGGGTCTGCTGGTGAAGTTCACCCCGCGGCTCGGGGTCAGCGCCGAGGTCAAACTGATCGACGGCGACGAGCAGATTTTCGTCGGTCCGCGCGTCACGTTCTAAGGCGCACTTGGCGCCAGCGCATCGATGGCCCGCACAGCGGGCCGTCGATGTTCGCCGGTCAGGCCGGCGTCCCGTCGGGAAATTCGGCCTTCTGTTCGCGCGAGAGCAAGCGCCGCAAGCCCTGTTCGGGCGTGATCGCGCCATGCAGCACCTGCTGCACCAACTGAGATATCGGCAGATCCAGTTCGTGCTGTCGGGCCAGACGCATCACTTCGTCGGCGGTTTGCACGCTTTCCACCACCTGACCGATCGCCGACATCGCCTCGGCCACCGTTTGACCACGGCCCAGCGCCAGGCCCAGCCGCCGATTGCGCGACAGATCGCCGGTGCAGGTCAGCACCAGGTCGCCCAGCCCGGCCAGCCCCATCAGGGTTTCGCTGCGACCACCGATCGCCTGATTCAGGCGCAGCATCTCGTTCAGACCGCGGGTGATCAGTCCGGCACGGGCATTGTTGCCAAGACCCATGCCATCGGCCACACCGGTGGCCACCGCAAGCACATTCTTCATGGCACCACCGAGTTCGGCGCCGATCAGGTCGGTACCCGAGTAGGCGCGAAACGCCGGGCCGTGAAGGCTGGCGGCCACCTGCTGGGCAAAACCGGCATCGTCGGAATGCACCGTCACCGCCGTCGGCAGACCGCGTGCCACCTCCTGCGCGAACGATGGCCCGGTGACCAGGGCCAGATTCGCGGTATCGCCGAGTTGCTCGCGCGCCACTTCATGCAGAAACCGGCCGGTGCCTGGCTCGAAGCCCTTGCAGGCCCAGGCCAACCCGGCTTCGGGCGCCAGATAGGGGGCGAGCTGTTTGAGTGTGCCGGCAAACGCATGGCTGGGAACCACGACCAGTACCAGTTCGGCACTGGCGGTAATCGCCGCCAGATCTGTGCTGGCGCGCAGCTCCGGCGCCAACGCGATCCCCGGCAGATAGCGCGGGTTCTCGTGCCGGCCATCGATGGCCGCCACCAGGTCCCGATCGCGGCCCCACAGCGTGGTGGCATGCCCGTTGGCGGCAAGCACCGAGGCAAGCGCCGTGCCCCAGGAGCCGGCGCCGAGCACTGCCACGCGAAGCGCCTGGGCGCTCATGGCAATCAGGCGTTACCGGCTTCTGGCGCGGCCGCGCCGTCCCCGGCTTGCTGTTCGGCGCGCCGGCGAAGGTTTTCCTGATACAGGGCGTCGAAGTTGAGCGGCTGAAGATAGAACGGCGAGAAGCCGCCGCCCTGGATCAGATCGCTGACCGTCTGCCGGGCATAGGGGTAGATGATCGCCGGACACTGGGTTGCCAGCACGTAATCCAGATTGCGTTCGTCGAAACCGCTGGCCAGAAACACGCCGGCCTGCTTGATCTCGACCAGATAGACGGTCTTCTCTCCGATCGTGCAGGTCACGGTGACGGTCAGCACCACCTCAAAGGTGTCCTCGCCGACGCGATTGACCGTCTGCGCCATGTTCAGCTGCAGCTTCGGCTGCTCCTGTTCGGCGAAGACTTGGGGCGCATTCGGGGATTCAAAGGACACGTCTTTGATGTAGATGCGCTGGACGGCGAATTGCGCGCCGCCGGTCGTTTCAGCAGCGGCCGCGCCGTTGCCGGTTTGTTCTTCGGCCATGAATCACTCCGGGAAAAGGGTTGAGGACAGCGTCGTTTGGGCGACGCCAGAATGAACGCCGCATTATTTCATGGTCCGGGAGTCAAACCAAATCGCGGCTACGCGGGTCGGTTCAGCGACCGCGGCCGAGCGGCAGCTCGGCCTGCTGCCAGGCCGCGATTCCTCCATCGAGCACATGAACCCGGGAGAACCCGGCCGCGACCAGACGGTCGGCCGCCGGTCCGGCAGTCGCGCCGCGCGGGCAAACCAGTACCACGGGCAGCCCGCGCGCCTTGCTCAGGGCCTTGCTATCGGGGTTGAACTGGCTCATCGGCAAGTGCAGCGCGCCGGCGATATGACCTTTCTCGTACTCGGCCTGGGGACGCAGATCGACCACCAGGCCCTGCTCGCGATTCACCAGTTCGGTCAGCCGGGCCGGCGAAATCATCTGATACTTGCGGCGCAGTCGGCCCAGTTCGCCGAGGACCAGTGCCAGCGTCACGCCCAGAAAGGCGAGTGAGAGAATCAGATTGTTGGCGATGAAATCGGTAATGCGATCGGGGCTCACTAACCACTCCTGGGTCGTTCATGAGGTGGCTGCCTGTGCTCGGCAGCAAACCGGGACGCGATTGTCGCCGATGCGCTCGCCCCGGGCAAAGGCTGTGATGCGGCCGGCCGTCAGTCGAGTCTGACTTCAGTCGAGGCTGGGCGGCAGCGACATCAGCAGCCAGCGTTCGCTTGTCGGGTCCCAGCGCCATTCTTCCCGGTGGCGGATAACTCGCTCGGCCAGCGTGTTGAGATTGATCAGCCCGATCTGCACCTCGCGGATCCGATGTCCCTGTGCGTCTTCAGCCTCAGCCAGCAGGCTGTAGCCGCTGACCCGAAACTGCTGATAACGGGATATCTCGACACCGGTCAGCGGCGCCTCGGCGAGGACCATCGGGTCGGTATACGGCGCACCGGCCAGCAAGCCCTCCCAGCGGATGGCTGCAGAGTACTGATAGACCGCTGTCTGGTAGGCGTCCTTTCGGCTGGGCGAAATGCAGCCGACAAGGACCAGGCAGACCAGGATCGCAAATGACCAGGACAGGCGCTTCATGGTTGCATTCTACCTGTCGCCAGCGACTTGACCAGCCAGCACGTCCTGCGATTTGAGTCGTGCCACGAAGCGGGCCTCCATTTCCGCCGCCTCGCCACCTTCTGGAAGAAAGACGCGCGCGGCGGTCTGCACGCTCGCCTGACCCGATTCCCGCAGACGTGCGATGAAGACCGCCCAGTCGACGCCGTCGGCCAGACCGCCCTCGCATTCAAGATCGGCGAACAGCGGCGCGCGATAGCGAACCCGGCTGTCGGCCACGAACACCTCGGCCGCCAGGCCTTCGCGGGCCAGACCCAGAGTCACCTGACCCCAGGCTGCCAGCGTCATCGCGCTGCACAGGCTGCCGCCGAAAGCGCAGCCCTTGTCGTTCACGTTGGCCGAAAGCGGGGCATGCAGCCGAAGCTGGCGCGGCCCGACCTCGACCGGCACCAGCGCCATCGCCCGCACCGGCGGCATGCTTTCGAACAGCGCTGCCAGGTTGTTGAGTTCCGTGTCGATCATGGCGTCCTCACCCGCGCCTGTGCCAAGCTGAAACCATGAATCCCGCCTCCCGCCCGGCCTGCGAACTGCAAGGATGGTATGTCATCTCACTGCGACCCGTGGGCGGACATGCCGGCCTCAGGCGGGCGGCAAGCGCGCGCGGCGCGCAGTTGCTGGCGATTTCGCCGCTCCGCCTGACCGGCCTGCCAGATGCCGAAGCGGAAGCCGAACTGTCCGAAGCGCTGGCCGCACCCGTGGCGATATTCACCAGCCCGGCCGCCGTGCGCTTCGCGGCCCGTCTTCGGCCGCTACGCCGGTCGCCGGCAGCGCTGTGGTGCGCGGTCGGCGCCGGAACTGCGACGGCGCTCCGGCGCGCCGGCGTCGAGAGCGTGCTGCACCCGCGTCAGCGCATGGACTCGGAGGGCCTGATGGCGCTTGAACCGCTGCAGGCGATTGCCGGCCGTACCGTCGGCGTGATCACCGCGCCCGGCGGTCGGGGCGTGCTGCTGGAGCAGCTTCGTCAGCGCGGTGCACGCGTGGCGCGTGCCGATGTTTACCGACGTGAGCCGACGCGCATCTCGCCGCATCGCCTGACCGCGCTCGATGCTCTGCCCCGGCGAACGGCCATCCTCATCAGCAGCGCCGAAGCGCTGGAAGCGCTGTGGAAACAGCTGAACCCGACGCGTCGCGAGCGGCTGGTGCGGGCGCTGGCGATCGTCAGCAGTGCGCGACTGGAGGAACTGGCCCGGCAGAAAGGCTTCCGAACGATCCGCCGGGCAGACAGTGCGCGACCACAGGCCATGGTTTCTGCGCTCGCCGAAGCTGCCTTGTCGCCGGTGTTCCGGTAGGATGAACGTCACTCCCTCGCTCGCTTTCCGGTCTGCGCTTTGAACGGCCCCACTACCGATACCGAACCACCCGAATCCAGACGACGTTTCGGCTGGCGCGCGCTGCTCTGGCTGCTTGTGCTCGCGGCACTGGCCGTTGGCGGATTCTGGGTATGGCACAACCGCGCCACGATCCTGCCCTGGCTACCGGCGATGACCGGCGAGCCAGCGCCCGAAGGCCCGTCGGTTGAGGCTCGTCTGAGCGCGCTGGAGAGCGCCGTCGAGGCAACACGCCTGGAGCAACGTCAGCTGTCGCGCCGGCAATTGGACAACAGCGCCGCACTCGGCGTGATCCGGGAGGAACTGTTTGGCGTGCGCGACCGCGCGGCCCTGCTCGAACAGACCATCGAGCAGGCCACGGCCCGCACGCTGCGCGCCGAGCACCTGTTCCGGCTGGACGAAGTGGAGTTGCTGCTCAGCCTCGGCCAGCAGCGACTGGAACTGGCCGACGATCTGGCATCGGCAATCCAGGCTTACACCCTCGCCGCGCAAAGCCTCAGCCGGATGAGCGAGCCGCGCTACGTCACCCTGCGCCAGACGCTCGATCAGGAGCTGGCCGCGCTGCGCGCACTGCCGCCCGATCCGCGTGCCAAGGCGGCCGGCGAGCTGGACGCTGTGGAGGCCGCCCTGGCGACGCTGCCCGTGCGCGAAAACGCGCTGACCAGCGAAACCGACCGATCCCGCCTGTCGCGACTGCTCGGCCAACTGGTCCAGGTGCGACCCGTGGGCGATGAGCTGGCGCTGCGCGCCGAAGATCGCAGTGCCGGCCTGACCGCTGTGCAGTTGCAGTTGGCGATGGCGCGGCTGGCCCTCGAGCGGCGCGACCGCGAAGCCTTCGCTCACGCTGTCGACCGGATCGATGCCTGGCTTCAACGGTTGTATTTCGAGAGCCCGGAGCGAGTGGCGCTGCAGGCCCGGCTGAATGAGCTGGGCGATTTGCCGCTCGCGCTCGATGTGCCGGTCCTGGGCAGCACGCTTGAACAGCTCCGGCAACACCGCGATGGCGCGATCCCGCCGCCGGCCCCGGTCGACGACGATGCGCCGCTTCAGTAACCGAAGGACCGCCACGAGACGCCCGACATGAGCCTGTTCCGAACCACTCTGCTGCTGCTTGCCCTCGCCGTGCTCGGCGGCCTGCTCTGGCAGCTGCTGGCCAGCGATCCGGGTCTGGTGTTGATCCGCCTGCACGGGCGGGAGCTCAGCAGCACGGTGCCGGCCGCCGTGCTGCTGGTATTGGCCGCGCTGGCCACGCTGTGGCTTGGCTTGCGACTGCTGTTGCTGCCCTTCCAGGGCTTGCGGCGAATTCGCCGCAAGCGCGCCGCCCAACGCCTGCACGACGCGCTGACCGCCGTCCACGAAGGCCGCCCGCAGCGCGCCGCCAAACTTCTGGAGAAGGCCGCCAGCCAGCCGCTGGTGCGCGGCCCGCTGTTGGTTGCCGCTGCCCGCGCGGCACGCGAGGCCGGCAACGGTTCCGAAGCCGAACGCCTGTTGACCGATGCCGACGCGGCCGGCGCCGGGCCGCTGGTGCGGGTCGAGCGCGCCGAGCAGGCGCTGCGGGTCGGCGAACCCGAGCGGGCCATCGAGTTGCTGAGCGGCATCGAAGGCGCGCTCCCGCCCCGAGGGTTGCTGGCCAAGGCGCGCGCGCTCGACCTTGCCCGCCGCGCCGACACCGCACTGACCCTGCTACCCGCGCTGCGCTCCAGCCGTGCGCTGCCGGAGGTGGAGCTGGATGACCTCGAGCACGCCCTCACCCTCAACGCCCTGCGCCAGGCCGACTCCGGCGACGCGCTCGCCGCCCGCTGGAATCGGCTGACCAAGCCCAAGCGGCTTGATGCGACGGTGTGCGGGGTGTTCGCCGAACGCATGGCGGCCTTCGGGCTGGACGACGATGCGGCGGCCAGCGTGGAAAAGAGCCTGGCACATCGCTGGTCGGAACCGCTCGCGCTGATCTACGGTCAGCTGCCCGGCGGCCATCAGCCGCGTCGCTTGAAAACCGCCGAAGGCTGGCTGCGGTCGCACTCCGAGAGCCCCGCCCTCGCACTTACCCTTGCCCGACTGTGCGCGGCTCAGCGGCTGTCGGCCAAGACCGAAACCTATCTGTTCCGCGCCGTTGCCCAAGGCGCTGGCGCCGAAGCCTGGGAGATGCTGGCCACCCAACTGACCGGCCGGGGCGAGGAAGCCACGGTTCGAGTCTGTCTGGAAAACGCGCTGCGGGTCCGCCGCGGACAAGCGCCGGTGGAATTACCCGAACGCGAACTGAGCGACCGCATCAGCGATGAAGCGGTCTCGGAGGAACGCGATCAGCACGGCGTGCCGCGACTGCGCGGCGGCTGAACGCGCTCACCGGCTGGGCTTGCCGGTCAGCGCTCGATGATCGCGGTCACGCCCATGCCACCGGCGGTACAGACCGAAATCAATACGCGTCCACTGCCCTTTTCGGCCAACAGTTTGGCGGCCGTCGAGACGATCCGCCCGCCGGTCGCAGCGAATGGGTGACCCATCGCCAGCGACGAACCGACCACGTTGAGCTTGTCGCGATCGATCTCGCCGAGCGGCTTTTTCAGATCCAGCCGATCCTTGCAGAATTCCTTCGACCGCCAAGCCGCCAGCGTACACAGCACCTGGGCGGCGAATGCCTCGTGGATCTCGTAGAAATCGAAATCCTGCAGGGTCAACCCGTTACGCGCGAGCAGCCGGGCCACCGCCCAGGCCGGCGCCATCAGCAGGCCGTCGCCGTGAACGTAATCGACCGCCGCCACCTCGAAGTCGCGCACGAACGCCAGCGGCGTGTGCCCGCGCTCGGCGGCCCACGCCTCGCTGGCGGCCAGCACCGCCGAGGCGCCATCGGTGAGCGGAGTGGAATTGCCAGCGGTGAGCGTGCCCTTGCCCGACACCTTGTCGAACACCGGCTTGAGCGTGGCCAGCTTTTCCGGACTGGTATCCGGGCGCAGGATGTTGTCGCGCTGCACGCCCCGAAAGGCGACCACCAGATCGTCGTAGAAACCGCGCTCGTAGGCTGCGGCCGCCTTGTGGTGCGACTCGTACGCCAGCTGATCCTGGTCTTCCCGGCTGATCTGCCAGTGTTTGGCCATCTGCTCGCAGTGTTCGCCCATGCTTTTGCCGGTACGCGGTTCGGCGACGCCGGGAAACTCGGGCGCCAGTTCACGCAGCGAAAAGCCCTTGAACGCCCGCAACCGGCCCGACAAATCGCGCGCCATGTTGGCGTCCAGCAGGCGCCGGCGCAGACGTTTGCCGACCGCGATCGGCACCTCGGATGTGGTGTCGGAACCGCCGCCGATGCCGGCCTGAATCTGGCCCAGGGCAATCTTGTTGGCGACATGGATGAAGGTATCCAGGCTGGTGCCGCAGGCGCGCTGCAGGGTGATGCCCGGCGTGTACGGCGACAGGCCCGAGGACAGCGTCGCCTCGCGACCCAGATTCCAGTCGCTGGAATGCTTGAGCACCGCGCCCATGGCCACTTCGCCCAGCGTTTCGCCATGCAGCTTGAAGCGCTCGACGAGGGCGCCGAGCGTTCGGATCGACATTCCCAGGTTGCCGACATCGGCATAGGCGGTGTTGTTTCGGCAAAACGGAATGCGCACGCCGCCCAGGATGGCAACGCGCTGTGGCTTGGAAACGTTCATGGGCACCGGATCGCTGACTGCGGGAGCGGAACGAGCCCGCCCGAGAAAGGAGTAAAGCGTGTGTTAAAGGGTGCGGTCATGACGCGAGCCAGTCAAGCCCCGCTGCCCCAATCGCCGTAAGGCTTTGGTCGCAACCCCGAACAAGACCCACCGAGCCAGAAACCGGCGTACCCCTCATCAGCGGCTTCGACCGCCAGAGCGGCTCAGAGTTCGCGGGTCACCCGCAACACCTCCTCCGCCGAGGTCAGGCCGGCGCGGACTTTGGTCCAGCCATCGGCCAGCAGGGACGGAGCGTGCTGGCGGGCATGATCGAGCAGGGCCGGTTCTCCGGCGCCGTCGTGGATCAGCCGGCGCAGGGTTTCGTCGATGGCGATCAGTTCGTAGACGCCGGCCCGGCCGCGATAGCCGTTGGCGCCGTCGCGCGGGCGGCGCAGCTGCACGCCGGACTCGACCGGCTGGCCGAAGGCATTGAACTCGGCCGCGCCGGCCTCGTAGGCCTCGCTCTGATCGGGATCCAGCACACGCACCAGACGCTGGGCCAGTACGCCGATCAGCGAGGAAGCGAGCAGGAACGGTTCCACGCCCATGTCGCGCAGCCGGGTGATGGCGCCGATGGCGGAATTGGTGTGCAGGGTGGCCAATACCAGATGACCGGTCAGGCTGGCCTGGACGGCGATCTCGGCGGTTTCGCGGTCGCGGATCTCGCCGATCATCACCACGTCCGGGTCCTGGCGCAGGATGGCGCGCAGGCCGCGCGCGAAGTCCAGGCCAAGCCGGGGATTGACCTGGGTCTGGCCGATGCCGTCGAGGTAATACTCGATCGGGTCTTCGACGGTTAGCAGGTTGCGACTGGCGTCGTTGAGGCGCTGCAGGGCGGCATACAGAGTGGTGGTCTTGCCGGAGCCGGTCGGGCCGGTCACCAGCACGATGCCGTGCGGACGGTGAATCAGGGCATCGAGCCGGTCGCGAATCGCCGGCGGCATGCCGAGCTGATCGAGATCGAGCCGGCCGGCCTGTTTGTCGAGCAGCCGCAGCACCACACGCTCGCCACCCTCCGGCCCGGCGCCGACCGGGATGGTGCTGACCCGCACATCGACCGGGCGGCCGGCGATGCGCAGCGAGATCCGGCCATCCTGCGGCAGCCGGCGCTCGGCGATATCCAGCCGGGCCATCACCTTGATCCGGCTGGCGACGGCGGCGGCCAGGCCCTTGTTCGGATTGAGCACGTCGCGCAACACGCCGTCGACCCGAAAGCGCACCGACAGCCGCGATTCGAACGGCTCGATGTGGATGTCGGACGCACCCAATCGCAGCGCTTCGGTCAACAGCGCGTTGATCAGGCGGATGATCGGCGCGTCGTCGTCGCTCTCCAGCAGGTCCTGCGGTTCGGGCAGGGCATCGGCCAGACTGGCCAGATCTTCCGCGCCGCGATCGGCGGCGGCACTGGCGGCAACGCTGTCGGACTCGCCTTCGGCATACAGCTGACGCAGGAACCGATCGTACTCGGCGTCGGCCAAGGGTTCGAGCTTGAGCGGTGCGCCGCAGTGCCGGCGCAGCTCGGCGAGAATTTCCGGCGCGACATCGGCGCGGTGCGCGATCCGTGCCCGGCCGTCCTCCCAGCCCGCCAGGGTGGCGCCGTGCCGGCGCGCGAAGGCGTAGCCGGGCCGGATCGGACGCGCTTCAGTCACCACCGGCCTCCGGTGGAGCGGAGATCGGCGACTGGATCAGGGCGGGCGGATTCATGAACAGGTCGTTTGGGTTCTCCGGCAGCCGGGGCAGGTCGCCGCCGCGAATCTTGCCTTCGAAACGCTCCTGCATCTGAATCTGCTCGCTGCGCAGGAAATTGTATTTCTCGTTCGACATCGCCGCTTCGGTCACTGCATCGCGCAGGATGTAGGGGCGCAGGAAGATCATCAGGTTGCGTTTGCTGCGGGTGGTGTTTCGGGTCTTGAACAGGTTGCCCAGCACCGGAATCCGCGACAGCCCCGGCACGCCCTGGATCGCCTCGCCCACTTCCTCGGAATTCAGACCACCCAGCACCAGCATGCCGCCATCGGGCACCAACACCGAGGTGCGCACCTCGCGCTTGTTGGTGATCAGGTCGGCCGCGCCCTGGGCCGGCGGCGCCAGCGAGCTGATCTCCTGGACGATATCCAGGCGCACGCTGTCGCCCTCGTTGACATGCGGGGTGACCTCCAGAATCAGGCCGACATCACGCCGCTCGATGGTCTGAAACGGGTTGTCCGGCAGATTGTTGCCGCCCTGCCCGGTCGAAGTGAACGAGCCGGTGATGAACGGCACTTCCTGGGCCACCTTGAACACCGCCGGGTTGTGGTCGAGGGTGACCACGCTTGGCCGGGACAGGATGTTGGCCCGACCGTCGCCGCGCAGCGCCTGCACCAGCACGCCGAGCTGAAGGACATCGACCATCTCGCCATCCGGGCCGACCGGCAGGCGCACGGTGCCGTCGAGGTAACCGAGATTCAGGCCCGGACCGACGCCCAACGGATTGATCGACGCGCCCAGAATGCCGCCGCCGCCGGCGCTGGTGAAGTTGGTGCCGCCGATCACGCCGTTCGACAGGCTGCCGTCGGGATTGTTGCTGATCCCGGTCGCCTGCCACTGGATGCCCAGAGAGTCGGCCAGTTCGTCGGAAACATCGGCGATCACCGCCTCGACCAGCACCTGGGCGCGACGGATATCCAGCTGCCGGACCACGGCAGCCAAGTCGCGGAACACCGCCGGGGCGGCGGTAATCACCAGTGCGTTGGTCTCGTCGTGCGAGTTGATGACCGCTGCGCGGGCACCGGCGTCGTCGTTGGCGATGCCGGTCAGGCTGGCGGCGATTTCCTCCAGCACCGGCACCAGATCGGTGGCCCGGGCATAGCGGAGGTAGATGACCTGCGAGCTGTCGCCATCGGTCAGCGGCGTATCCAGATGGGCGATCAGGGTGCGCAGGCGCAGCCGCGCCGAGCGATCGCCGGACAGCAGCACCGAGTTGGTGCGGGCGTCGGAAATCAGTTTGGCGCCAGCGCTGCCCGGTGCCGCCGTGCCGGTCTGCTCCAGTTGCCCCAGGGTGCGCGCGATCTCGGCGGCATTGGCGTGGCGCAACGCCACTACTTCGACCTCGGCGCTGGCCGCCACGTCGATGCGCCGCACCAGTTGCTCGATCCGCTCGACGTTTCCGGCGCGGTCGGTGACGATCAGATTTCCGCCCTGGGCCGCCAATTGTGCCGCCTGCGGCAGCAGCGGTCGCAGCAGGGTGGCGATCTCGCCGGCCGAAACGTGCTGCACCGAGATCACCCGGCTGATCATCGCGTCCGGGCTCTCGGAGCGGCTCGCCACCCCGCCGTCGGTGGTGGCGATGCCCTCGGGCACCACCTTCCACATGTTGCCGGCCGCAACGACCGCGAAGCCGTGAACCCGCAGCACCGACTCGAACGTGCTCCACACGCCGGCCTCGTCCAGCGCCACCGACGAAATGACCGTCACCTTGCCCTCGACTCGCGGATCGACAATGAAGCTGCGGCCAGTGATCTGACTGACGGTCTCGATCAGCACGCCGATGTCGGCCGACTTGAGATTGAGCGTGTGCCGCGCGGCATCGCCGTTGCTGGCCGGAACGGGCGCAGTCGCGACGATCGGCCGGATGGCGGCGCCGTCCTGGGCCGCAAGCTCGGCGGCGAACAGGATCAGAAAGGCGATCAGAAGGAATCGAGGCATGGCGGTCCGGGCTTTCTGGGCGTTAATGAACGGTGAATGGTAGGCGCAAACGCCATCGCGCGGGCAAACCCGCTCAGTTTCGGATCGTTACCAGCCGGTCGCGGCCGTCCCGGCGGACGCTGAGCACCAGCGGCCCGGTTCCGCGCAGACTGGCCTCCAATGCCTGACGTTGGCCGGGATCGGACACCGCCACGCCGTTGACTGCGGTCACCACATCGTCCGGGTGCAGCCCGATGCGTTCCAGCACGGCGGGGTCGGGCAGCGCCAGGCGCACGCCGATCAGCTGTCCGTTTTCGGTCACCGGCAACACGTTGGCGGTCGCCGCGATGGCCTCCAGCCCCGGCGCCTGAGCCGCGCGGGCGGTCGCCAGGTCGGGCGCTCCAAAGTGCAGGTTGCCGGTGAGATAACCTCCGCTGGGGTCGGCCGCTGCCGGCGGGCGGGGCGGATCGGAAGGCGTGGATGCGCTGTCGCTGCGCCGCAGGCGCAGCGTCTCACGCACGCCGCCGCGACGCAGGACGACGTAGTCGGCGTGCACTTCGTCCAGAACCGCATCGTCGAGCACGGTTTCGCCGGTCCGGTAGGCGCGCTCGCGGCCCTGGGCGTCGGCAATGAAGGCCAGACCGTTGGCCGGATCGGGCGACGCGAAGGTGCCGCTCAATGTCAGCGCCAGCGCGGTCGCCGGCGCTGCCGAAAGGCGCGGATCCGAAGGCTGGCCGAACAGGTGCCAGGGCGCGATCGAGCCGACCGGCGCCCGGTGCAGGCCGGCATCGCTGGCAACGCCGGTCGACGAAGGCAGGGCCGGACCGGCCACCGCCAGCCAGACCAGACGCGCCAGCAACCACGCGCAGACCGCCGCCAGCACGGCTGCCAGCAGCCAGGGCGGCGCTGGCGAGCGCGCCAGTTGGCGAATCTTCGGGTCGGACAATGCGGACATCACGGGTTCTCTCCGGCAGGCACGGGCAATCTATCCGGCCTTGGCGGCAACGTCCACCGACGCGGGCCGCAGGCCGGATCGCTGCGCCGTCGCAACCCGCGCCACGGGCCAACCGGGCCGGCTACGGGTTACCATGACCGGCGCCGAAACCTCGGCACACCAAATCGCCCGGAGAATCGACTCGACATGTCTGCCTTGATTTGCGGCTCGCTGGCCTACGACACCATCATGGTCTTCCAGGACCGCTTCAAGCACCACATTCTCCCCGAGAAAGTACACATTCTGAATGTGTCTTTTCTGGTGCCGCGCATGCGCCGCGAGTTCGGCGGCTGCGCGGGGAATATCTCCTACAGCCTCAATCTGCTGGGCGGAAATCCGTTGCCGATGGCCACCGTAGGACAGGATTTCGGCGCCTATCGCGATCACTTTCAGCACTGCGGCATCAATCTGACGTATGTCAAGGAGATCCCGGACCTGTTCACCGCGCAGGCTTTCATCACCACCGATCTGGACGACAACCAGATTACCGCCTTCCATCCCGGCGCGATGATGCGCTCGTTCGAGAACCACGTCCGCGACGTGCCCGACGTGCGCTTTGGCATCGTCGGACCCGACGGTTACGAGGCGATGTTGCAGAACTGCCGCGAGTTCGCTGAACTGGGCATCCCGTTCATCTTCGATCCGGGTCAGGCCATGCCGCTATACAACGGCGGCGAGCTGCGGACGATGATCGAACAGGCGACCTACGTGACGGTCAACGACTACGAGTCCAATCTGCTGCAGGACAAGACCGGCCTCACCGACGCGGAAATCGCCCAGCGCGTGCAGGCTTACATCATCACCCGGGGCGCCGAGGGTTCGGACATCCTCACCGCGGACGGCAAAGTGGTGCGCGTGCCGCCGGCCAGCGCGATTCGCGTGGTCGATCCGACCGGCTGCGGCGACGCCTACCGGGCCGGCCTGATTTTTGGCCTCATGAAAGGCATGGACATGGCCACATCGGCGCGCATCGCCTCGCTGATGGGGGCGATCAAGATCGAGCACTTGGGCCCGCAGAATCAGCGCTTCGATTATCCGGAATTCAGCGAGCAGTTCCGCCAGCAGTTCGGCTACGCACTCGACTGACCGGCCATCCGCCGCCCGGCGACGCCAGTCGACCCGCTATTTGGCCAACCCGCCGATGAAGGTGTCGTCTGGCATACCCTCCATCGCGGCGATCGCCTCGACCAGCACCTGCGACTCGTTGTCCTTGAGCAACTCGCCGATCCGGCTCAGATCGGTGACCGCCCTCGGCGCCAGGCCGACGGCCTGGCGCAACAGTTCGGCCGCCACCGCGTCGGGCGGGCGACCACGACTCTCCGCCAGTGCCTGCAGGCGTTCGAGGAGTTCCGGACTCAGTTCACGCAACAGTAATTCGGCCATGCTGGGGGGCTCCGCGCCGAGAGTCTCTAGGTTACCCAACCTGCGAGGACAAGGGAACCGCGCTGGTCAGATCGCCACTGCGTCCGCGGACACCCCAAGCGTCAGGATTTCTGGACTGGGCTACGACCCGCGCTGCCCAGCGATTGATCGACCAGGCCGGCGCGCATCATGAAGGCGTAAAGCAGAATCCCCGGCAGGGCCGCCAGCGTGGTCAGCAGATAGAACTCGGTATAGCCGAGCCATTCGATCAAGCCGCCGGCCGTGGTCCCGGACAGCAGGCGGCCGACCACGCTGGCAGCGGCGGTAAGCAGCGCGAACTGGGTGGCGGTGTAGGCCAGATTGCACAGCGCCGACAGATAGGCCACCACCACTACGCCGCCGATTCCGCTGGCGATGTTCTCGAACGCAACGGTGAATGCCAGCAGGGCGTTGGAATGACCGGTCGCGGCGAGCCACGCGAAACTCAGATTGGAAACCGCCATCAGCACCAACGCCAGCAGAACCGAGCGCTTTACCCCCAACGCGGTATAGACCATGCCGCCGATGAAGATGCCGATCAGGTAGCCGGCAAAGCCCACGCCGACATCCCAGGTGGCGATTTCCTCGTTGCTGAAACCCAGATCGTTCAACAGCAGGCGCAGGGTCAGATTCGCCAGGGTGTCGCCGATCTTGTGCAACAGGACGAACAGCAGCACCAGCAGCGCGCCGCGCCGGAGCAGAAACTCGCCGAGCGGTCCGATGACCGCATCCCAGGCTTGGCGCAGCCCACGGTGCGAAGCGACCACCACGTGACGCGGCGGCTCGCCGAGCGCCAGCGCGGTGGCCATCGCCGGCAGCGCGAATGCCGCGCACAACAGGTAGGCGAACGACCAGTCGCCGCGCGTGGCGACGAACAGGGCCAGCGAACCGGCCGCCACCGAACCGATCCGCCAGCCGTATTGCGACATGCCCGAGCCGACGCCCAGCTGCTCCGGCCGGAGGATTTCGATCCGGTAGGCATCTATCACGATGTCGTAGGTTGCGCCGGCAACGCCGACCGCCACCGCCGCGACCGCCAGCAGGCCAAGCTCGGTGCCCGGGTCAAGAAACCCCAGCCAGATCACCCCGGCCATCACCAGCACGCCGGAGAACAGCAGCCACGATACCCGCTGGCCCAGCCGATGCAGGAAAGGCAGCCGCACCCCGTCGACCAGCGGTGCCCACAGGAACTTCAGGTTGTACATCAGGAAGGCGAGCGAGAACGCCGTGATGGTCCGCTTGTCGATACCGTCCTGAGCCAGGCGCGTGGTCAGCGTCGCGCCGATCATCGCGTAGGGAAACCCGGAGGAGAGCCCGAGAAACAGCGCCGCCAGCGGCTCACGCTGGGTGTAGGGCCGCAGACTGGCGATCAGCCGCAGCCAAAGCGCATGCGCGGCGGCGGCGCTCACGCGTAGTCGACCGCGTAGGGTGCGTGATCGGAGAATTTTGGCTCGGGGTAGATTGCGCAGTCGCGCAGTTTCGCAGCAAGGCCCGGGCTGACCATCTGGTAGTCGATTCGCCAGCCGACGTCATTGGCGCGCGCCGCGCCGCGCTGCGACCACCAAGTGTAGTCTTCGCCTTCCGGTCGCAGGTGGCGGTAGCTGTCGATCCAGCCGCGCTCGACCAAGCCGTTCATCCAGGCCCGCTCTTCCGGCAGGCAGCCGGAATTCTTCTGGTTCGAGCGCCAGTTGCGGATGTCCTTCTCGCTTCGCACGATGTTCCAGTCGCCGCACACGACATAGTCGCGGCCGCTGGCCAGCCAGTCATCGAGTATCGGCCCAAACCAGTCCATGCAGCGAAACTTGTAGGCCTGACGCACCTCGCCGGAAGAACCAGACGGAAAATACAGCGACACCACACTGAGATTGCCGAACCGCGCCTCGATATAGCGGCCCTCTTCGTCGAATTCCGCCCAGCCCAGCGCAGTGCGCACCTCGTCCGGCTCGCGGCGCGAGTAGATGGCCACGCCGCTGTAACCCTTTCGGGTGCTGGCGTCGCGAAAGAAGCTGCGGTAGCCGGCCGGCTGAAACGCATCACCGGTCAGCTGATGCTCCTGTGCCTTGGTTTCCTGAACGCACAGCAGATCGCAATCCTGGTCGACGAACCAGTCGAAAAAACCCTTGCTGGCGGCCGACCGCAGACCGTTGGCATTGAACGAGATGATGCGCATGGGGTTGGAGAGCCGGGAATTGGGAATTGGGAATTGAGATCTGAGGGCTGAACTGTGCGGCATGCAGAGCGTCGGCTTCGCAGGTGGCGCGAAGAGCGCCAAGATCGCAGGCGACGGCACTGGCCGGCGCCCAATGTTACCTTGCATCCCTGTCGCTCATCGCGGACAGGCAAGCCGAGTTCGGCTACGCTCCGATTCCCGATTCCCGAATCCCCAATCACCAATCCCGTGCAAAACCATCAACGTCGCTTCCTCGATCTGGCCCTGGCGCGCGATGCGCTGCGGTTCGGCGAGTTCACCCTGAAATCCGGCCGGGTCAGTCCGTATTTCTTCAACGCCGGGCGACTGGATTCCGGCGCGGCGCTGGCGGAGATCGGCGAGTGCTATGCGCACGCGCTGGACGACGCCGGTCTGGAGTTCGACATGCTGTTCGGCCCGGCCTACAAGGGCATCGCGCTGGCCAGCGCGCTGGCGATCGCCCTGGCCCGGCGGGGGCGCGACGTGCCGCTGGCGTTCAATCGCAAGGAGGCCAAGGCTCATGGCGAGGGCGGCAGCCTGATCGGCGCGCCGATCGCCGGCCGGGTGTTGATCGTCGATGACGTGATTACCGCCGGCACTGCGGTGCGCGATGCCTTTGCGCAGATTGCCGGGGCTGGTGGTCAGGTATGCGGCGTGCTGGTCGCGCTCGACCGCCAGGAGCGCGGCCAGCACGGCACGCGCTCGGCGACTGATGAACTGGCCGACCAATTTTCTGTGCCGGTCATCGCCATTGCCGGGCTGGACGAGCTGCTGGCACTGGCCGTCGATCGGCCCGAACTGGCCGTGCACGCACCCCGCCTGTTGCAGTATCGTGAACGCTACGGTGCCTCCGGCTGAGGATTCACGATGAAGTCGTCCGCTCTGCTCATTCCGCTCGTTTTCGCGTTGCTGTTCGGGTCGCTGTCTCAGGCTCAGGCTCCGGCCCAAAAGCTCTACCGTTGGGTCGACGCCGAGGGCAACGTCAGGTACACCGACTCGTTGCCGCCCGAGGCTGTCGATCAGGCACGGCGCGAGTTGAGCAAGGCCAGTGGCAACACCACTGCCGACATCAGCCGGGCGATGACCGGGGAAGAGCGTGCCCGGATTCAGGCTGAAGTCGAACGCAACGCCGCCGCAGCGGCCGAGGCGCAGACCCGGGCACAGCGCGACAGCGTGCTGATCAACGCTTACGCCACCGAGGCCGAACTCACCCGCGCATTCGGCGACCGGCTGTCGATGCTGCAGGAGTCGATCCGCGCCGCACAGATCGGCATCGAATCGCAGCAGTATGTGCTGGCCAGTTTGCTCAACGACGCTGCCGACCGCGAACTTGCCGGCGAGCGCGTCCCGCCAACCGTGCTGGAAGCGGTCCGCGAGGCGTACCGACAGGAACAGCAGCTGCGCGACGTTCAGCTGCGGCGCGAAGCCGAACACGCCGCGACCGATCAGGACTACCAGAACACCCTCGAGCGCTACCGGACGCTTTCGCAAAGCCGCAAATGAACGGGGCCGCGACTGACTGACCCGTCCGCCAGCGCGCGAGGCATGACGCCACTGCGCTGAAGAGCCCGCGCGCCGAAGCACTGGTGAGCCTGGCCTGAGTGCAGAAACCGGCAGCGCTCGCCGATCATCAAGCTCTACCAGTCTGGCAATCGGCTGCAACCTTTGCGACCCATTATGCTTCGCCGATACCGAAACGGCCTTCGCCGAGGCAACGCAGAACGCGCAACCGCCCGCACGCCGACGCCAGCTTTTGCGCCCAGCGTCCATGCCGTCGGCGTCGCGCTCAGAACGGCAGCTTCAGCTCGGGAGCAATGGCCAGCAGTTGGGTCTTGAACGTGGTCTGGATCCGCTCCAGCGCCTGGCTGTTGTCCGCTTCGAAGCGCATCACCAAAACCGGCGTGGTGTTCGATGGCCGCACCAGGCCCCAGCCATCGGGCCAGTCGGCGCGGATACCATCGATGGTCGCCAGCCGGGCGCCCTCGAAGGTGGCGGCCGACTGGAAGCGCTGAACCAGGGCCGGGCCGGCGCCCTCGGGCACATCGACCTTGAGCTCGGGCGTGCTGACGCTCTCTGGCAGGGTGGCGAAGGTGTCGTCGGTCGACGCGTCCACCGAGGCAAGGATTTCCAGCAGGCGGGCGGCCGCATAAATGCCGTCGTCGAAGCCATACCAGCGCTCGCGGAAGAAGAAGTGACCGCTCATCTCGCCGGCCAGTTCGGCGGCCGTTTCGCGCATCTTGGCCTTCATCAGCGAATGGCCCGTCTTCCACATCACCGGGCTGCCGCCGTGGCGAAGGACATGTCCGGCAAGATGCCCGGTGCACTTCACATCATAGAGGATGCAGGCACCCGGATTTCGGCTCAGCACGTCCTGAGCGAACAGCATCAACACGCGGTCCGGGTAGATGATCTTGCCCTTGCCGGTGACCACGCCAAGCCGGTCGCCGTCGCCATCCAGGGCGATACCCAGATCGGCGCCCAGCCGCTCGACCATCTGGATCAGATCGGACAGATTGGCCGGTTCGCTGGGGTCGGGATGATGATTGGGGAAATCGCCATCCACTTCGCAGTACAGCGGCACCACTTCGCAGCCGATCGCCTCCAGTGTGGCCGGGGCCAGCGCTCCGGCGACACCGTTACCGCAATCGACCACCACCTTGAGCCGGCGCTCGATCTGGATATCGTCGGACACCCGCTGGATGTAAGGCCCCTCGACGCTTTCGTGCTGCAACGTGCCGGGCGAATCGGCGGTGTGGAGACGATCCTCGGCAATCCGGCCGTACAGCGCCTGGATGGCCTCGCCGTACAGCGTTTCACCGCCGACAACGATCTTGAAGCCGTTGTAGTCGGGCGGATTGTGGCTGCCGGTGACCGAGACGCCACAGCCGGTGCGCAGGTAAAAACCGGCGAAATACACCAGAGGCGTGGTTGCTTGGCCGATATCGATCACGTCCCGCCCGGTAGCGCGCAGGCCCTCGATCAGACCGGCGCTGAGCATCTGACCGGAATGCCGGCCATCGCGACCGACCACAATCTGCTTCAAGCCCTGTTCGTGCATCAGGCTGCCGATTGCCATGCCGAGAAACCGTGCCACGCTGGCATCGAGATTCTTGCCCACGATGCCTCGCACGTCGTAGGCGCGGAAAATTTCCCGCTCGATCGGCACGGTGGGCGCCTTCGCCCTGGCTGCCGGCGCCGGAGTCGGCGGCAGATCCTTGAGCGCGTCGGCGAAAGTCTCGCCCTGCTCAGCCGGGTCGGCAACGCGAGCCGGCCGACGCGCAAGCACGGTGCCTATGGCGGCCAGGGCCAGCAGCAGCGCACCCACCAGCATCAGCGGCACGCTTGGCAGCGGAAGCGCGGCCGGCGGCGGCGAGGCGGCGACGACGCGCCAGCCCGAGTCGGCCACCGGCGCCGACCTGATCTCGGCCAGTGCGGCGAGTTTTTCGGCACCGTGCGCAACCAACAGGCTGCGGCCCTGTTTGACGGCCAGATAGGTGCCGTCCGGCGTGTAGGTCGCCAGGATTCCGGCGAGCTCCGAGAGTGGCAGATGAGCCAGCACCACGCCCACCACGCGACTCTCATGGGTGGCTCGGGCGGCCAGTCCAAAAACCGGGCCGGTGTCGAGTCGAATCACCTTGGAAACGGTCGCACCGCCTGCCAGCGCCTGCTGCAGCAGCGCCAGGCGACCGAAACGAACCTCCGCTGGCTCGCGCTCGAGTTGCAACTCCAGATCGGGGGCGAACGACTCGATGCCTTCCAGCTCGGGCCACTGCCGGCTGATGGCCGCCACCGCAGCGTCGGCGTCGCCTTCATCCAGCGCCTGGGCGACCGCCGGATCGGCGGTGACGGCGGTGAACCGCTCCCGCTGCTGCTCGAGATAGGTCGCCAGGGCGAGCACCACCTGGTCGCGCTGCTCGATCACCGCCGCTTCCAGCCGGTTGGCGCTGCCCTCCCGCCAGCCCAGCCACAGCAGGACTGCGCCGGCCACCAGCGCCATCCCCGCCAACGGCAGCAGCCACCGGTGCAGTGCCGGCGGGGCCGCCAGACTGTGCAGGGGATTCTTTCCGGTTCCGCCCGGTGAGCTTTTCTGATTCATTTCTCTTCCTCAACGCAGACCGGTGTGCCCGAACCCGCCCGCGCCACGCTGGCTGTCCGCGAATGCCTCGACACAGGCGAATGCGACCCGTACCACCGGCATGAACACCAGCTGTGCGATACGGTCCCCAGGCTCGATGGTAAGCGGCTCGCTGGCGCGGTTCCAACAGCTGATCATCAGCGGCCCCTGGTAGTCGGAATCGATCAGCCCGACCAGATTGCCGAGCACCAGGCCTTTTTTGTGACCGAGGCCCGAGCGGGGCAGGATCACCGCGCACAGCGAGGGGTCTTCGATATGCATGGCCAGACCGCTGGCAATCAGGGCCGTTGCGCCCGGTGCCAGCACCATCGGCGCCTCGATCATCGCCCGCAGATCCAGCCCCGCCGAGCCGGCGGTGGCGTAGTCGGGCAGCGGAAATTCCCTGCCGAGCCGCGAATCGAGGATCTTCAGCGCAATCGGCTGGCTCAACGTGTCTGCTCCCGGCGCTGGACGATCAGCGTCAACAGCTCACGGGCGATGTCGCACTTGCTGGCCGCCGGCAAATCGGCCTTGCCGCCACACCAGAACACGGTGAGCGCATTGGATTCGGCATCGAAACCCTGACCCGGCACACCGACCCGGTTGGCGGCGATCATGTCGAGTTTCTTGCGCTCCAGCTTGTCGCAGGCATAGTGCTCGATTTCGCGGGTTTCCGCGGCGAAACCGACCACGAATGGACGATCCTCTCGGGCGGCCACCTCGGCGAGGATATCGACCGTGCGCGAAAGCACGAGGGTGAGCGTCTCGCCGTCGGTCTTTTTGATCTTGTCGGTGCTCACGCAGACCGGCGTGTAGTCGGCAACCGCAGCGGCGGCGATGAAAATGTCCTTGTTCGCCGCCTCGCGGATCACCGCCTCGTGCATCTGCGCGGCGCTGCGCACGTCGATCCGGTGCACGCCCGGGGGCGTGGCGAGCGCGACCGGTCCGGCGATCAGGGTGACCTGCGCGCCTGCGCGAGCGGCCTGTTCGGCCAGCGCGAAGCCCATTTTTCCGGAGCTGCGATTGCCCAGAAACCGCACCGGGTCGAGGTCCTCGAAGGTCGGACCGGCGTTGATCAACAGCCGCAAGCCGGCAAGGCCGGGTACCGAAGGCTCTGGCGCGGACCCGCCGGCAAGCGCCGCGATGATTTCGGCGGGCTCCAGCATCCGGCCGGGGCCGACTTCGCCGCAGGCCTGATCGCCCTCGGCCGGGCCATGAATCGACGCGCCTCGCTGCCGCAGCGTGGCGACATTGGCCGCGGTCGCCGGATTGGCCCACATCAGCCGGTTCATTGCCGGCGCGACATGCACAGGCGCAGCGGTCGCCAGGCACAGCGTGGTCAGCAGATCATTGGCCATGCCGCCGGCCAGGCGGGCGATGACATCGGCGCTGGCCGGGGCAATCAGCACGCGCGTGGCCCAGCGCGCCAGCTCGATGTGACCCATGGCGGCCTCGGCGGCCTCGTCCCACAGCGAGCTGCGTACCGGATGCCCGGACAGCGCCTGGAACGTCAGCGGGGTGACGAACCGTTCGGCACCGGCGGTCATCACCACCCGCACCTCGGCGCCGGCCTCGGTCAGACGGCGGACCAGTTCGGCAGCCTTGTAGGCGGCGATGCCGCCGCTCACCCCCAGCAATATCCGCTCACCCGAAAGCGCTGGCACGTCGGAAAAATCCTACCTGACTATGAGCCGCTAGCTTACCCGATCGCGACCGGTGAAATGACGCCAGGACAGTCGGCGGGAGCGAGCATGGCGTCATGCACATCAAACAGTGGCCCAGCGATGAACGCCCCCGCGAGCGCCTGCTCAAGCACGGCGCCGGCAGCCTTTCCGATGCCGAACTGCTGGCGATCTTTCTGGGCTCGGGCAGCCGCGGCATGGACGCGGTCAGCTTCGGGCGGCAGTTGATCGGCCGGCATGGCTCACTGCGCGCACTGCTGGAACGCAGCCCGGTCGAACTGAGCGACGAGCCCGGGCTGGGCCCGGCCAGCGCCTGCCGACTGAAGGCCGCACTCGAGCTGGCGACCCGGCATCTGGCGCAATCGCTGGATCGCGGTGAACCGCTGACCGACGCCAGCCGCGCCGGAGACTACTTCAAGCATCGCCTGCGCGGCCTGACCTACGAGGTGTTCGCCTGCCTGTTCCTGGACACCCGGCACCGGCCGATCGCCTTCGAGGAGCTGTTTCGCGGCACCCTCGATGGCGCCGAGGTCCACCCGCGCGAGGTCGTCAAGCGTTGCCTGAGCCTGAACGCCGCTGCGGTGATCTTCGGCCACAACCACCCCAGCGGCGTGGCCGAGCCGAGCAGTGCCGACCGCGCCGTCACCGAACGCCTGCGCCAGGCGCTGGCGCTGGTCGGCGTACGCATGCTCGATCATTTCATCGTCGGCGACGGCCCGGCCTGCTCGATGGCCGAGCGGGGATGGATGTAGGCCCGCGCCGATTTGCCGAAAGCGGTTGGCGTACGGCCGCGAGAGTGCTGCACGCGGACAGCCGTCCACCGACCGCTGTCCCGAGCCTGAGCCGCCCGTCCCGCACCGCAGCCGAAAAGGCTGCGTTCGGCTTTGCGCCATGACGGTCTGCCAGAAAAGACAAGGCCGGCATGCGCCGGCCTAGTCTTTGCAGCATGTTTTTAAAGTGGGCGTTACGGATTCACGCCCACGGTCCAGCCCAGCGTCCAGTTGTCGTTGGCGCTGTCACCGGCGAAGGCGCCGGCGTAGTCGGTCGGAACGAACCAGTCGTCGATCGGGTTGAACGGGCGGTTCAACAGCGGTGAGCCTGCCGCAGGCAGGAAGCCGTTCAGACCCAGGTTTGCGACGGCGGCGTTACCCGGCTGAGCGTTGAACCAATCACCAGAGGTGAAGGGAGGTGTGATTGGGTTGCCCTGAGTATCACGCGCATCAGTCCGGAAGTTGTTGCCACAGGAAATCACGCTGCCCTGCATGGTGGTCAGGCCCGACAGGTTCTGCGGACTGCCGGCCGGGGCGAAAGTGGCAAGATCCTGAATCGCCACGCACGAGCGGGTGAAGCCGGTGACCGCCAGGTTCCAGAAGTTGCCGGCCGAGCCTTCCTTGATCTGCACACCGTCGGTGGTCCGGCTGGCCTGCGGATTGCCGATCAGGGTCAAATTGGCGACCCGGCCCTGGGCTCGCGGGGTGGCGTCGAAGTTGGTCGGCGAATTGGCCAGCTCCATGCCGTGATCTTCGCCCGAGCAACCGCGCTGGACCACCAGACCGAACTGCAACTTGCCGCTGTAGCCTTCGTCCCAGTCGAAGCTGTCGTCGCCGCCGCAGGTGTCGACGAAGTACTTGACGTTGGCCGTGCCGCCGAAAAACTCGATGGCGTCATCGGCGCCGAAGTAGGATTGCAGATTCTCGAGCACGGTGCCCGCACCAACGGCGGCCAGGGTGAACGAGTTCAGCTCACGGTTCTGCGCGAAGACGAAGCCGGCATAGCGGACCTGCATGAAGCGGACCACGCCGCTGCTGTCGTTCGCGTCACTGCCGCCGTAGCGCAGGCTCGGATCCCACTCGGCGACGCAGTTCGGCACGCAGTTGGCCGGCGCGTTGCCGGCGATGGCCAGGCCGCCGATATCGCGCGGGGCCGGCTCGCCGCCGGAAGCCGGCAGTTCGAACGGGCTGGTGAACACGATCGGCGCACCGGCCGTGCCTTCGGCAAAGATCTTCGAACCGCGAGCGACGGCGATGTGATCGAAGGTGTCGCCGGTACCGACGATCAGCGTGCCCGGCTCGATGGTGAGCGAAGATGGCTGCGCGTTGTCGGCGCCGATGCCGAACTTGCCTTCGACTACCCAGGTGGTGTCGTTGGTCAAGGTGATGTCCTGGCTGAGGATGTCGCCCGACAGCTGACAGGCGCGCGCGATGCCGGGGATCTCGGTCGCGAACGACGGGCAACCGGAGAATTCGGCCTGGTAGACGCACTGGTTGGCCAGGGTGTCGCTGCTGGCGACGCCGGTGGATGTCGGAATGAAGTCGTAGCTCAGATCGGCCAGGCCGCTTTCCGGGGTCATGTCCAGATCGAGCGTGATCGAGTTGCAGCTGTTGACGGTGACCCGGGCGGTGCCAACCTGGTTGACGCCCGCCGCGCCGGCAGTCGGCCAGGTGCCGGCCGAGACCTGAAAGATGGCGGCATCGAACTCGAATTCGAACTCGCCCAGCGGGTTACTCTGGATGGTCACCCAGAACGGGTTGCCTTCGTTGTCGTAGGTGAACGCCGAGCCGAAGAACACGCCACGCGGGCGCTCGTTGACCTCGGTCAGCGGGATGTAGTCGATCGAGATGCCGCGGCCGTTCTGGGCCGGATCGAACCAGTTTCCGTCGAAGGCGTCGGACAGGCGTACCGCGGCTTCCGCGCCGCCGGTCGCCAGGGCGCCGGCCACGGCGGCTGCCATGGTGCAGAAACGAAGAGTGGACGTCATTGCAGTGCTCCTGGAGGGATTCGTGAATGGGCGATGCGCGCTATCGCGCTGCCCTCGACCGCGTCGGCCACGTCAAACTGTAGGCCTGGTCTGTTACAGGAATGTGGCGCACTCGGTCGGCCGTCCACTCTCGGCGCGTGCGCCGGCTATCCGTGGGTCGTCGAGCGCGACCCGGATCAGAACGGGCTCCACTCCACGGTGATCCCCAGCTCCCGTCCCTTCTTGAACTCGCGAACCGTCTCGGCGCCCTGGGTGAACTCCGATTTCGGATCGAGCAGATTGCGAAGCCGCAGGGAAACCCGCCAGTCGTCGGCGATCCGCCGACGCCAGGAGAAGTCGAGCTGGCCGAACGGTTGCTCGAGGATGTCGGGCGCGCCGTCGACGCCGACCTGCGAAATGCGCGCGCCTGCGGTGTTGTAGAGCAAGGTCACCTGGTTGCGCCCGTCAGGATCTTCGTACCCGAGCTGAAGATTGACCACGTAGCGCGACTGGCCCTCGAGCGGACGGCTGAGGTTGGTGTTGAAGCCCGACTGCGCCTCGTCCAGCGTCACCTCGGAGTCGATCCAGGCATAGTTGGCGCCAAGGGTGAAATTGCTCCACTGCGGGCGATCCAGGCCGATCGCGGCCAGCCACGAATCGGACCCGATCCAGTGATCGAGGAATCCCATACTCTTGAACAGATCCAGCTCCGCGCCTTGATTGGTCGCACTTTCGGCGTTAGCCAGGGTGGCCAGAATGCTGCCGCCGCCGGGAAAAATCTGCCGTTCGATCGGGTCGTCGAATTCCTTTCGGAACACGGCGAAAGACAGGCTCTCGGTTGGCGAGAAGTAATACTCCCAGCGCGCGTCATAGTTGGTGATCCGCGCCTGGCGCAGATCGGGATTGCCGAAGGCGACTTGATCGAGCAGCGGATCGACGAACTGGGCCGGCGTCTGCTCGCGAAAGTCCGGTCGGGACAGGGTTTCGCTGTAGCCCAGGCGCAACTGCTGGTTTCCGGTGATCGACCAGGTCAGCGCGGCCGAGGGCAGCAGGTCGGTTTCGTCGATCACGCCCACCACCGGTGGCGCATTCGGGTTGACCACCGAAAACGTGGTGACCGCCTGCAGGTTGGATTCTTCGCGCACGCCACCGGCCAGGCGCACTCGGCCGAACAAATCGATATCCAGCAGGGCAGCCCGGTAGTCGAGGTCTTGCTCGGCGAAATAGGCGTCGCTCGGCGAGGTGGTTTCGCGCAACACGAATCCGCCGGGACCGATGTTTTCATCGGCGAAGATGTCCTCCGGATTTTCCAGCTCGAGGATGTCCGGATCGATATTGCGCGACAGTCCGAAGCTGAACCGGCGAATGAATGAATTCCGCTCGCGGTCCACCGCGCCCTTCACCAGCGCCAGGGTGACCCCCAACCCGTTTTCGAACAGGACCGGAATGCGCGTTTGCACTTCCCAATTGCGGCTGTCGTCGCCCAGGTCTTCGAACCGAAACTCGTTGCCGTCGGACGCCGCCGACAGCAGGCGCTCGCCGGCCTCGTTGAAGTCGAAGCGCAGGTTGCGCGAATTCGGCGCGTAGCGACCGGCGGTCGCCTCGGTGTACAGCCAGTTGAGCTCCAGCGGTTGAAGCGCGGAGGCAAAGGACAGCGGGAACCGATGTTCGCCGATGCCCTGACTGATCTTCAGATCATTTTCGATCCACTCGATGAGATTGCGCTCCAGCACCTGGCTGTCGACTTCGCCGGTGGTGACGCGCAGCTCCTCTTCGGTCTGGCGCACCAGGGTGCGGCCGAACTGAATTTTGTGCAGGTCGGCGTACTCGATGCCGACGGCACCGTAGCCGCTCAGCTCGTATTCGCGGATGCTGCGCTGGAGTTCGGTTTCGCCACGCAGCGCCAGTCCAGCGCCGGAGTTCTGAAACACCCGCCGGGTCTCGTCGCGGTTGTCGCGGCTGTTGCCGTAACGCATGGCGGCAATGAAGCCGGCCGACCAGTCCTGGCCGAAGTCGACCCGGTAGCCGCCGGACATGCCCAGACTGCCATTGGGCCGGTTTCGGCCTCGCCCGATATTGAGGTCGCCGACCAGATCCTCGCCGATCGCTTCGATTTCCTCTGCGCTGAAGCCGTCCGGGGTGAACGGCCCGCGCTGGCGCAGAAAACGCCCCTCCTCGCGCAGCTGGCGCAGGGCGTCGGGCTCGGCCCGAGTGCCGTCGTCGAATCCGGTGAAGTCGCGATCACCGCCATCGACCGTCAAACCCTCGCTGAACGTGGTGCCATCGATGAACGTGCCGCCGAGCGAGATCTTGAAGAACGGCGCTTCCGGCACGCCGACCGTGCGCAACTGAATGGTGCCGCCGCCGAACTCGCCGGGCATGTCCGGTGAATAGGTCTTTTGCACCACCACGCCCTGCAGGATGCTGGTCGGGAACAGATCCAGCGGCACCACCCGGCGAGTCGGATCGGGGCTGGGAATCTGCGCGCCGTTGAACAACACGCTGGAATAGCGCTCGCCCAGGCCACGGACGAACACGAACTTGCCGTCGACCAGGGTCAGCCCGGTGACCCGCTTGAGCGCACCGGCGGCATCGGAGTCACCGGCCCGTGATATCTGCTCGGCACCGAGGATGTCGGTGACCGCCGAGGAGCTGCGCCGCTCCTCGACGAAGGCGGCCAGCGAGCCCTCGATGAAGGGTTCCAGCACGACGAACTCGGGCAGCTCCAACCCGGCCGGGGTGAGTTCGACATTGCGTTCGGTTTGCTGGCCGGAAGCGATCGGCACCTCGGCCAATGTCTGCGCGCCGAACCGCGGCGCGATCACCGAGATCGCATAGCTGCCCGGCTGGATGGCCACGCGGTAACGACCGTCGGCATCGGTCACCACGTCGAGCGGCGTGCCGCTGACGAACACCCGCGCACCGGCCACCGGCGCACCATCTTCGGCGCTGACGATCCGGCCGCTCAGCTCGCCCGGCGGCCCGGCCTCGGCGTCGGTCTGCATCTGCTGGGCACCTGCGCCTCCGTGCGAGCTCTCGATGAAGATGCTGGGCGCGGAATCGGGGTAGAGCGTGGCGATGACCTCGGCGCTTTCGCGCTCGGCCAGGTTGAGGTCGATCGCCAGCAGCTCGCGGCCCGCGCGCAGCACGGTCAGCCTGCGTGCCCCAGCCGGCACCTGCAGTCGGGTCGCGCCGTTGCTGTCGGTGCGACCCAATGCCTGGTCGTCGATGCGCACCTCGGCGCCGGCCAGCGGGGTCTGGTCGTCGAACAGCACCACCGACAGCGCTGCCGGCTCGGCGGCGAACGCCGACTGTATCGCCAGGGCCAGAGCGGCGGCAGCGACTGTCAGCGGGCGGCGTGTGAGGGACATCATCGGACTCGTTGCGAAGGCGGTAGGAGGGCGAAACTCAGGCACAGGTCCAGCGGGCATCGGCGCATTCGCTCATCAGACGACGCAGCTCGGTGGCCTTGCGAAACAGCTCCGGACGGGTCAGCGCCGACAGGTGCCGTTCGGCGGCGGCGTGGTCGCCGCCCCGGTAGTAGGCATAGGCCAGGGCGTAGCGCACATCCTCGTCGGCCAGCAGGCCGGCCCGGTACAGCGGCTCTTCCATGCCGGCCACCTGGTCGTAACGACGCAGCTCGATCAAGATGCCGACCCGCTGCTTGAGCTTGCGTTCGGCGTCGGGCACCAGCGCGTTGACCTGCAACGCGCGGGCCGGCTGGTCGGCGCGGCGCAGCAGTTCGGCGGTCTCGGCATAGAGGGCCGGCTCGGTGACGGCGGCACGGGCGAGAATCTCGGCGGCGGCCAGCGGATTGCCATGCTCCAGCCAGGTCTGGGCCAGCGCCTTGGGGATATTGGTATCGGCCGGAAAGCGCAGCGCGGCACTTTCAAGAAAGCGCAGGGCTTGCTCACGACTGCCCGAGCGGCGCAGCGCGGTGCCGATGGCGACGTAATCATCGGCCTTGCCTTCGGCGCGGCTGAGGTATTCGCGTCCCAGCTCGGCGGCCTGCTGGTTCAGTCCGGCATCGATCAGGTAGAACACCTGCCGACGCAGGAACCCGGGATTGCCGACGAATCGCTCGCCCGCCGCAGTGAGCGTGTCGAAGGTGCGCTGGCGCTCGCCCAGCATCCAGTAGGCATGACCGCGCATCAGCCAGGCACCGGACAGCGCATCGACCGACTCGCCAGCCGCATCCAGGGCCGCCAGTGCCTCGCGATACTGCTCGATGCCGAAGTGCGCCTGGGCGCGGTACAGATGCACCAGCGGATCGTCCTGTCCGGCCGCGATGGCGTCGGCGAAGGCGCTGGCGGCTTCTTCGTTGCGCTGTTTCTCCAGCGCGATCAGGCCGCGCACCGTGTGGTACTGCGCCCGGTCGAGCGCCTCGGCATTGGTGTCGACCTGGGCCAGGGCGGCCTCGGCGCGGTCGTACTCGCCGTCGCGGGTCAGCAGGGTGGCCAGCGCCAGGTAGTCGACCTCGTCGGACGCGGCCTTCTTGGCAAACACCGGCGCGACCGCGATCAGCGACAGGACCAGCAATACATGAGGGGCAGACAGGCGCATGTCAGCCCCGGCTCAGGTCGAAGCGAACCCGCTGACGGGCCCAGACGCGGACGTTCTCGCCCCGGTAGCTGGCCGGCTCGAACTTCCAGTTCTGCACCCCGGCCATCGCCACATCGTCGAACACGCCGGCCGGTTCGGACTCAAGCACCTTGACCCGCTCGACCTGTCCGGTCGGGCTGATCAGCACGCTGAGCAGCACATAGCCGGTGATGCCCGAGGCCTTGGCGCGCGGCGGATAGCTCATGGGTGTCTGCACGATCGGTCGGGGGGCCTGATCGACGCTGTCGTCGGTCATCACCACGTCGCTACTGTCGCCGAGCAGGCCCTTGCCCAGATCGAGCTCGGACGCGTCGAACTGGGGCAGCCCGAAGTCCAAGCCGGACAATGCCGAATCCAGTCCGATCAACGGCGTTGGCGCCTGGCGCTGCGGCCGTTTGGGCGGCTCGGGCTTGCGCACCGGTGCCGGCTGCGGCGGTTTTTCCTTGCGCACGATCTCGATCTGGCTGCCGCGCTCGGCACTGTCGCGCTCTTGCCCGCCCATTTGCCGGTTCATCACCAGCATCAGGCCCAGCACCAGGGCAAAGCCCAGCACGGCACTGATCGCTCCGGCGCGGCGGACACGGCGGGTCGCGGCCATCGCTCAGCCCTCTCCCGCCTCGGCCACGGTCGCCACGCCGACATCCTCGGCGCCGGCCAGGCGGGCCTGATCGACCACTTCGACCAGCCGGCCCGACGGCACTGCCTCGTCGGTCACCACCAGCACGGACTTGCTGGTCATGCCACGCAGCTGATCGCGCACCCGGCCCTGGATGGCCCAGACCCGCACCGGCTCGCCGTCGAGGAAGGTTTCCCCGGTCTTGTCGATGTACAGCCGGATGGCCTTGGTGGACGCCACTTGCTGGGTACGCGCGCCGGGGCGATCGATGTCCAGCTTCATGTCCTTCACGAACGTGGTGCTGACCATGAAGAAGATCAGCAGAATGAAGGTCATGTCGATCATCGGAGTGAGATCGACGGTGCCCTCGGTGGCTTTGGCCTGGCGGCGTCTGAGCATGACTTCAACCTTGCGCGTCGGGCGCGCTGACGAGGATGTCCTTGATCTGGGCAAGATCGCTGACGAGTTTTTGGGCGCGCCGGTCCAGCACGGTCTTGGCGATCAGCCCCGGCACCGCGACCACCAGACCCATCTGGGTGGTGAACAGCGCCGTGGCGATGCCGGATGCGATACCACCCGATTGCGAAAACAGGGTCATGTCGCCGAGCGACTCGAAGGTGACGATCATGCCCATCACGGTGCCCAACAGACCGAGCATCGGCGCAATCCCGACCAGCGAGCCGATCAGCGTGGCGTGTCGCTTGAGCGCCGAATCGAACTCTCCGAAGGCCTCGTCCAGCCGGCGGCGCAGATCGGGCACGCCGGCTGCGCGCAGCGCCAGTCCGCGCTGGATGGCCTCATCGACCATGCCCGATCCGCCCTTGCGTCGGCCCTCTTCATAACGCCGGATCAACACCCGCACATTGCTGTCGGTGCCGCGCTGGAGCACCGCCCATCGGCTGCCGAGCGCGTACCAGAGCAGCGCGGTCACCAGCAGCAGGGCGGGCATGACCAGCCCGCCGCTGCCGAGATAACCACCGAGAGCGTCCTGCCAGGATTGCGAAGCGCCGCTGAACATGATCCTGGCTCAGCCCGTGGCCGCTGCCGGCTGGCGCACGTCCTGATAGAGATTGACCACCTGCAGGGCCGCCTTTTCCATGTCGTCCTTGATCCGCTCCGCCCAGCCATTGAGCAGGTTGCCGATCAGCAGCACCGGAATGGCGACGATCAAGCCGAGCTGCGTGGTCACCAGCGCAGTGGCGATGCCGCCGGACAGCAGCTTCGGATCAGAGGTGCCGAACTCGGTGATCACATCGAAGGTCTGGATCATGCCGGTGACCGTGCCCAGCAGGCCCAGCAGCGGTGCGACAGCGGCGATCATCAGGATGAAGGTGCCGAACCGGTTGAGATGCCCGGACTCGTGCAGGATTGACTCGGACACGATGTCCTCGATCTGCTCGCGCTCGGTGCGCTCGAGCACGTTGTCGGCCAGGGCCTTCTCGATGCCGCGCAACGCCGCTGTCACCACGCGCGCGGCCGAGCCTTTGAAGCGCTTGGCAACGGCGATGGCGTCATCGATCCGATGGCCGCGCATCGCCGGGGCGACGCCCTCCAGAATGTGCTGGATGCTGGCGCCGGCATTCTTGAGGAAGATGCTGCGCGCGACGACCAGGGCCAGCGCCAGCAGGCCGAGCGCGACGATGATGAATCCGATCAGGCCGCCCTTGGCGATCTCGCCCCACAGCGTCTTGGCCTCGGGATCGGCCACGGCGGCGTTGCTGTTCTCGAACAAAAACACCCGCAGCGGGTCTGGCAATTGCCCGGCAGCCAGCGCCTGCGCGCTGGCTTCGGCCGGCGCCGACCACAGACGGAATCGACCGCCGCCAGCCGGGGCCAACGTACCGCTGGCCTGCTCGCTCACGCCAAACGCAGCGACATTGCCCAGACGGATCACCGTCCCGTTCACTTCGCTGCCGTCGGCGAGATAGAACACGCCTTGCTCGCTGCGCACCCGGCTCAGCTCGCCCAGCGTGGCCAGGGCGGTGTCGAACACCGTATTCAACTGCACGGCCTGCTCGGCCTCGGCGAAGGCGTCGCCGTCGAGCGCGTCGACGCCGAGTCCGCCCAGGGTGGCGCGCGCCTGATCGAAGGTGATACCCAGCAGTTCGGTATTTTCGATCAGGCTCTGGGTGCGCTGATCCATCCGAACCAACTCATCGGACAGCGCCTCGGCCTCGGACTTGGCGGCCAGCGCGCCCGATTCCAGCGCGCGAATCTCCTTTTCCAGCCGATCGCGATCGGCGTCGAAGCGCTGCCGGGTCTGCGCCAGGCGGGCACTCAGTTCGTTCTTTTGCGCCTGAAGGAAGGCGAACTCGCGCTTGTAGGCCTGCTCCAGGGAGACCTCGGGCATGGGCGCGGCCGGGGCGGTCTCGGGCGCGGCGGACGGCGCGGCCGGGTCCTGGGCCAACGCGGCGGTGGTGCCGGCCCAACACAGGGCGGCGCACAGAATGCGCGGAAGCAACAGGCGGCTCATCGGTCGCCTCCGATCGCCAACAGCGGCAGTTCGAAGTAGCCCTGGCGGATCTGCTTGCGCAGCGCGTCGAACAGGGTATCGATCCGAGCCACGTCGTCGCCCTCGGTAACCCGTTGCCAGCGCCACTGCCCGGCATCGCGCACCGCCTGGCCGACCTGGCCATCGCTGGTCTTGAAGTACAGCGCCACAGTGCCCAGCTTGGCCACGTCGGCCAGCATCTTCCAGCCGTCGACGGTGATGGTTTGCCGGTGCAGGCTATTCTCGCGGGTCAGTCGGAACTCGTCCTCGTAGAACGCCCACAAGCGGTTCACCGCGCGCTGCGGCGGCACCGTGCCGTTTTCGATCTGGACCACGAACTGATCCAGCTCGCCCAGCCGCTCCTCGATCTTGAACGGGACGCCCTCGGCGACCCGGGCGCGCAGCTCGGCCACCTTGGCCACCAGCAGCGGTTTGAGCGCCTCGCCCTCCAGCCCGGTCTCGGCCTGAGCCTGTTCGGCGGCGGCGCGCTTTTCGCGCAATTCGCGCGCGGCCAGTTGCTGACGCTCCAGGCTGGCGGACAGCTCGGCACGCTGGGCGCTGAGGCCGGCCAGGGTGGTGCGCTGCTCTTCGCGCAGAAGCTCGAGTTCGCCGTTGAGCTGCTCGACTTCGCCGCGCAGCTCGATCAGCCGGCGGGCGAGTTCGTCGCTTTGGGCGAACGCGAGCGCCGGTGTCAGGGCCAGCAAAAGGGCCAGCGTCGCCGCGCAATGGCGTGGCACGAAGTGGCGGGACATGCGTTTCTCCGGAACAATTCGGGTGCGGGGCGGGCCACCGCGTCGGGCGACCGTCGACAAGAGCGTATGACGGCGGGATGACCGGTTTATGACAGTCCGGGCCGTGTCAACTGGTGCCGCTGCCCGCCGGACAGGGCGCGAAGGTAGCGCGGCAGGCTACAATTGCCGCTTTACGCCACCTGTCGCCCTCCGTGAAAGACCACCTCAGGGAACTCGTCGTCCAGGCCCTGCTGGACCTGCGTCGCCACAAGAAATTGCCGATCGACCCGTCCGAGCTCGTGTTCGAGGTCGAGCGCAGTCGCGCCAACGGGCACGGTGATTACGCCTGCAACGCGGCGATGGTGCTGGCCAAACTGGCCAAGATGCCGCCGCGCCAACTGGCCGAGGCCATCGTCGAGCGTCTGCCCGACTCGCACCACATCGAAAAGACCGAGATCGCCGGTCCGGGGTTCATCAATTTCCACCTCAGCGCAGGCTGTCGGCTGGGGGTGATTCGGCGCGTACTGGAGCTGGGCGCGGATTTCGGTCGCCAGCCGGCCGACAGCGCCGATTCGGTGACGGTCGAGTTCGTTTCGGCCAATCCCAATGGTCCGCTGCACGTCGGCCACGGCCGGGGCGCTGCGTTCGGCGCCTCGCTGGCCAACCTGCTGGAGTGGGCCGGCCACACCGTGCAACGCGAGTATTACGTCAACGACGCGGGCCGGCAGATGGACATCCTGGCGGTCAGCGTCTGGCTGCGCTATCTGGAACTGGGCGGCACTACGGTGCGCTTCCCCGACAACGGCTACAAGGGCGAGTATGTGATCGAGATCGCCCGCGAACTGCGCGGCCGCGAGGGCGACCGCCTGCGCCACACCGCCATCGAAGTCGGCGACGGGCTACCCGCCGACGCGTCGCAGGGCGGCGACAAGGAAGCCCATGTCGATGCCTTGATCGCGCGGGCCAGGAAGCTGCTCGGTGATGACGACTACGCCCAGGTGTTCCGCGCCGGCCTGGACTGGTGTCTGGCCGACATCCGGGACGATCTGGCCGGATTCGGCGTGCATCACGACAATTTTTTCTCCGAACGCTCGCTGATGACCGACGGCTACGTCGAGCGCGCCGTCGCCATGCTGCGTGACAACGGCCACCTATACGAGCAGGACGGCGCCACCTGGTTCCGCTCGACCGCCTTCGGCGACGACAAGGATCGGGTGGTGATTCGAGAGAATGGCGTGTCCACCTATTTCGCGTCGGACCTGGGCTATCTGCTCAGCAAGTTCGAACGGGGCTTCGAGCACGCCATCTACGTCTGGGGTGCAGACCACCACGGCTACATCGCCCGGATCCGGGCCGGCGCCCAGGGCCTCGGCCTGGATCCGGCGCGGATCGAAGTACTGCTGGTCCAGTTCGCCATTCTCTACAAGGGCGGCGAACGCCTTCAGATGTCAACCCGGGCCGGCAGTTTCGTCACCCTGCGCGAGCTGCGCGAGGAAGTGGGCTCGGACGCCGCGCGTTATTTCTACGTGATGCGCGGAAACGACCAGCACCTCGACTTCGATCTCGACCTGGCCAAGCGGCACAGCAACGAGAACCCGATGTACTACGTGCAGTACGCCCACGCGCGCATCTGTTCGGTGTTCCGCCAGCTCGAAGAGCGGCAATGGAGCTACAACCGCAGCGCCTCCGAAGCAGCGCGCGGCCGACTGACCGATGCGACCGAGCATGCCCTGCTGAACGAGCTGATGGATTTCCCCGACTTGCTGATTGCCGCGGCACGGGCGCGGGCGCCGCAGCAGATTTCCAACTACCTGCGCAGCCTGGCCGCCAGCTTCCACGCGTTTTACAACGCCCAGCAGCTGCTGGTCAGCGATGAAGAATTGCGCAACGCCCGGCTCGGACTGTGCGCGGCCACCCGGCAGGTGCTGGCCAACGGTCTGTCGCTGATGGGTGTGTCGGCGCCGGAGGAAATGTAATGGCGCGCCGGGTACGCAAGCAGGCACGTCGCAGTGGTGGCGGCATTCCATCCTGGATTTGGCTGTTGGGTGGCCTGCTGATCGGATTCATTTTGTTTGCGGCGGTTTTCCTGCGCGACCGTCTGCCAACCGCCGCTGATCGTCCGGTGGCCAAACCCGACGCCAGCGCGCCGGCCACCCGAGAGCCGCCCCTGGCCCAGGATGCCGAACCCGCCAGCAAGCGGCGCTACGATTTCTACACCCTGCTGCCCGAACGCGAAGTCGAGATCCCCGACGAGCAGCTGCGCGAACAGGCCAAGGCCGAACGCGAGAGTCCCGCCAGTACGGCGACCCGCGCCGAGGACGGCCGCTTCCTGCTGCAGGCCGGCTCGTTCACCGAAGCGGCGCGCGCCGACGAGCTGAAGGCCCGGATTGCTCTGGCCGGCGAAGTGGCGCGTATCGAAACGGCAGTCATCCAGGACACCACCCACCACCGGGTGATCCTTGGGCCGTATCCGTCGGTCCAGGCGCTGGAAGCCGCCAAGTCCCGGCTCGCCGGGCTGGGCATCGCCTCGATGGCCGTTCGAGCCCGCTGACCCCCGCCCGCGTAGTCTGGCTTGAGCGCAGCGAAAGCCGGGACCGCCGGATACCCATGACCATTTCGCCTCCCCGGCATACGACCATCGGGCTACTCAAGTGCGCCGAACCGCACAAACCGCCCGCGTAGCCTGGCTTGAGCGCAGCGAAAGCCGGGACCGCCGGATACCCATAACCATTTCGCCTCCCCGGCATACGACCTTCGGTCGATGGCGGGTTGCGCCAATCCGCAGACTGCGGCTTACCTAGTCTCCACACTCGACGCGGAGCCGCTGGCGGGTATCCGTCCCCAGTGGGCATTCGATCTTGTTCACCGGAACGCCGTGCGCTTCCAGCACTGCGCTCAGCTGTCGCTGGCGGCGTTGGAAGTGGGCGTACATCGCCTCCCGGTGCCCGGTTGGGCAGTCGGCCGGACACAGCTCGCTGGCGCACCAGGCGTCGAACTCCGGCGCGCCCACAAACACTTTCCCATCGGCGTGAAGCAGCACAGGTTCGGGTGGCGCATCCAGCCATTCCTCGGCCTCGGGTGCCAGCAGCGCCGCCTCCAGTAGCGGCCAAAGCGCGGTCAATCCAGCATGTTGGTACTGCATGGCGGTCAACGCCAGCAGGTCGTGCAAACTGAGATAGCGCGCGTGCTCGACGCGGGCGCCGAACACCTCCTGGGCCAGCAGCGCGGTGCCAGCACCGGCCATGCCGGTTTCCATCAGCACCTCTTCCATGCGCGAAGCGATCTCCGATAATGCCGATTTCGGCGCCACCACCGTGATCGGCAGCAGGCGCAGCGGCCCGCCAACCTGATTGGCGTCGGGGCTGAGCGAGGCGGGCAGTCGCCCCTGATGACTGCCGAAGGCGACGACCGTCGAGCCGCCCTGACCGTCGGGTGCGCGGATCAGCAGATCGCGCAGGGTGGCATGCACTGGCCAGCCAGGCCGCAGCAGCTCGGTCGGGTCGAAGTGCGCGCCCAGCACTGCCAGACCGCGCCCGGCAATTTCCGGCACCAGCCGGGCCAGATCGGCCGCGACCGCTTCGGCGAGCTCGGTCGCCGCGCGCTGCTCGACTACCAGCCGATCGGCCAGCGTCTGGGGCTGCAACTCGATGGCCAGCACTGCATGGCCATGAGGGAAGCGGTCGGGATTGGCAGATGGCACGCGCATCGGGCGGCGAGGATAGCATCGGCGGCGTGATCGGGTGCGCTATGCTGCGCCCCGACCCGGACAACCCCGATCATGTTCTGGCTGAAAACCGAACTGCGCGCCTTGCTTGAGTTCATCCTGCTGCCCGGCCTGGCGGCCGTCCTGCCGTGGCCGATCTGCTTTCGGCTGTTTCGGCGGATCGCCCGCTGGCGCTGGCTGTACCGGAGCCAGACCGACGCTGCGCTGCGGGTGGCATCGCGTCATGTCCCGGCTGCCGATCCGGCGGGTTGGGCGTGGCGCCACCGACTTTGCCTGTTGATCGACCATAGCGATTTCTGGTTGTCCCGGTTCCGTACCGACCGCTGGCGGCAGCGCTACCTGCGCCAGACCGGCGACTGGCCACCGTCTGGACGCGGCTGCATGGTGCTGTTTTTCCACAGCGGGCCGGGCCTGTGGCCGGCCCGGGCACTGCGGGCAGCCGGTCACCGGGCTTCATTTATGTCGGCGCGACTGGAGCGGCGGACCATGGGCGGCAGCTGGCTGGGCCATCGCTATGGTCGCGCCCGGCTCGACGAACTGGCCCGGGCGACCGGCTTGCCGGTCACCTCACCGCCAGGCGCCACGGCGCAGTGCCGGGCGATCCTCGCCGCCGGCGACAGCGTGCTCGGCATGCCCGATGTGCCGCCCGGCGAGACCCGAAGGGCGCAGCCGGTTCGGCTGTTTGGCCGCGATGCCTGGTTTCCGGCCGGCCTGATCGAAGCCGCACGGCTCGCAGATGCGCCGGTACTGCTGATCGATTTTCCGCCCGGCGTGGATGACGGCCTCCGGCACGTCCGCATCCTCGGGCAATTCCAGCCGAACGATCCGGGCCTGCTTCAAACCATCGTCGACCACTGGCAGCGATCATTGATCGAGGCCCCGTGGGCGTTCACGCTGTGGCCGATGTTCGACGATTTCTTCAACCCGCCCCGACCACCGTCCGCGCCTCAGTAACGCGGCACCGAGCTGTCGATGCGCTGCGCCCAGGCGTCGATGCCGCCCTCGATGTTGAACACCTGACGAAAGCCCAGGCCGCGGAAATGCTCGGCCGCCTGCCGGCTGGAGTTGCCCAGGTGGCAAAGAAACGCCAGCGGTCGGTCCTTGTCGCCCTGCGAGAGCCGGTCGATGCTGTCCTGGTCGAGAACTTCGTGCGGGCCAGTGAACGGCGCCGCAGCACGTTCGTCGGCCGGGCGGATGTCAATCACCGTGATCTGGCCGTCGGCCATGCGCTGCTTCAGGTCTTCCACTTCCAGCGCCAGCACCGGCGGCGGTGCGTTCGGGTTGCTGATCGCAAGCCCCGCGCCGCGCACATCTTCCACCCAGTCGATCTGAATGCCGTTGGCGCGCGGTGCACTGGCCAGATCGAGGTGGAACTTCAAGCCGCCGGCCTCGGCAATTATTTCCTGGCCAGTGGTAGGCCGAAGCTGGAACTGCGCATTGAACTGCGGATCGACGCTCAGGTGCAGCCCCACGCCCGGCTCGACATCGGCCATGGCGTCGCCAATCGCCTTGGCGGCAGCTGGCGTGACGTGCAGCACCGGCGGCGTGCGATCGGGCGCGGCCAGGCCCAACAGCTGGTGCAGCTCGCCGCTGTTGAGCAGCTGTTCGATGATGTCGCTGCCGCCGACCAGCTCGCGCTCGATGTACAGCTGGGGAATGGTCGGCCAGCTGCCGTAGACCTTGATGCCGTCGCGGATCTCCTCGTCGGACAGCACATCGACCGTGGCGTAATCGACCGCCAGACTGTCGAGGATTCCGATCGCCTTGGCGGAAAAACCGCAGCGCGGCGCGCCCGGTTCGCCCTTCATGAACAGGACGACGCGATTATCGGTCAGCAGATGTTCGATGCGTTGCTGGACCACGGGGGAAAGGGACATGGCGCGTCTCCGAGTCGATAAAACCACCATTTTACCCCGGTCCGACCCAGCGGGCGTGAGCGCTGCGGGAGTCGGCAGAGCTGAGCAGCGAATCGCGGATGTCGGAAACTGTGCGCCAGCAGGCATGCTTTTCACATCTTTGCTGCAGAAAGGTGACATCAACTACATAGCAAGGCCAGAGACCGCCTGCAAAATCGGCCGTTCCACGAGGCCGCACGACGGTCGTGGAAGACCCGCCCTGACGGCAGGGTGCCGGCACGGAGCGGAACACAACGGGAAGTGTTTTTCGGAGATCGATCGCAATGAAGGGACGTCTGATTACCGCAGCAATTCTGGTCGCGTTCTCAGCCTCGGGCTGGGCCTCGGAGCTTCGCCGGGTCGCCGAACCGATCAAGGGTCAATATATCGTCGTACTCAAGGATGAAGCGCAACTCAGCGCCAACGAGCGCGGCAAGGCGCCGATGGACCGGATCGCCGATGTGGCCATTGCTCATGGCCTGAAGGTGGACATGGCCTACGAGCATGCGCTCCAGGGCTTCGTCACCCGCGGCAATGAAGCAGCCATGAAGCGTCTGATGAAAGACGAGCGCGTCGCGTTCATCGAGGAGGACGGCATGTCCTACCTCGGCGTCACCCAGACCGGCGCAACCTGGGGCATCGATCGCATCGACCAGCGCGACCGCCCGCTCAACGGCACCTACATCTACGATACCGGCGCCTCCAACGTCCGCGCGTACGTGATCGACAGCGGCATCCACGCCAGCCACACCCAGTTCGGTGGCCGGGTCAGTGGCGGCGCCACGGCGATCAGCGATGGCCGCGGCACCGGCGACTGCAACGGCCACGGCACCCACGTCGCCGGCACCATCGGCAGCTCGACCTATGGCGTGGCCAAGCAGGTCCGTCTGGTACCGGTACGGGTGTTCGGCTGCACCGGCGGTTCGGCCAACTCGACCATCGTGGCCGGCATCGATTGGGTGCGCAACAACCACGTCAAGCCGGCCGTGGTGAACATGAGCCTGGGCGGCCCGGCCGCCTCGACCATCGATACCGCCACCAACAACCTGATCAACGCCGGTGTCACGGTGGTGGTTGCGGCCGGCAACGACAACGCCAACGCCTGCAACTTCTCGCCCGCGCGCGTGGCCAACGCGATCACGGTTGGCTCGACCACGTCGACCGATGCCCGTTCCTCGTTCTCCAACTTCGGCACCTGCGTGAACGTCTTCGCGCCAGGCTCGTCGATCCGCTCGACCTGGTGGACCAGCAACACCGCCACCAATACGATCAGCGGCACCTCGATGGCGGCCCCGCACGTGGCAGGCGAGGCCGCGCTGATTCTGGCCGTCAGTCCGTCGGCCAGCCCGGCGACGGTGCGCAACACCATCATCAATACCGCCACCACCAACCGGATCAGCAACGTCGGTAGCGGTTCGCCGAACCGTCTGCTGTTCACGCGCTGAGTCAGTAATGGCCTCGGCCCCGGGTTGCTCCCGGGGTCGAGCGCCCGGCGGCCAACGGGCGGCTTGCGGTACGCATCGTTCCGCTATCGCATCTGCGTTACTGCGGCCGCGCGCGGGCGCCTCGGCAGGTCAGCAGCAACCGTTGGCAACTGCTCTCGACACGGAAGCCGCGATCAGCCCGGCCCTGTCCTCGCCAGCAACCCTCTCAACGTCGATTTGAGCAGTGCGCCGTTGTCCCGGAACCATTGCCGGTGGCCGCGCCAGTCAGCACAGCGGGCCTCGACTTCGCGCCAGAACTTCGTCGAATGGTTGCGCTGCAGAAGATGACAGAGTTCGTGAACGAGCACGTACTCGAACGCGGCCGGCGGCGCCAGCACCAATGCCAGATCCAGCGACACCGCATTGCCGGGTGCCAGCGATCCCCAGATCGAAGCCAGCGGCCTGATCCGGATCGCGCTTGGCACGGCCGGCAGTCCGGGCAGGTAGCCGGGTAGCCAGCGGCCGACATCGGCGCGCGCCTGAGCCAGGTAGAAATCGTGCAGCACACGCCGCGCAGTGGCATCGGTTGCCCGCTCGGGCAACTGGATGGCGAGATTGCCGTCGATCAGCTCGGCCCGCGCGAAGCGACCGGACGACCACACGATGCCGACGCTTCCGCCACGCAGCGGCAGCGGGCCGGCGTGGCCGCAACCGAACGGCACAATGGCGGCCTGCGCATGGATACGGTCGCGCAACTGGAGCATCAGCCAATCGCGATGCTGATCGAGGAAGGCGTCGGCATCGCGTTCGCTGGCCGCGCGCGGCAGCGTCAGTCGCGCGCCGCGCTCGTCGACCATCAACCGCAAACGACGGGCGCGCGGGTCGCGCACCCGAAGCAGCTGGGTTTCAGCTCCACCGGGCAGCGCAAGCGTGGTCGTCTCGCGCTCGATGCGGCGGCGAGCTGGATTTCGAGGCAATGGCATGGCTCAAGCGTGATCGAATTCCGGAAACCGTCAAGAGGCGGCGGTCACCGTCACTCCACCGCGCTGAGCCTGAATGCCTCGGCGAGCAGCGGAAAGACCCGCTTGAGCTCTCCGCTCATCAGCGCAAACCGCGCGTCGAGTTCGGCGGCGAGGCTGTCGCGCTCGGTGTTTTCCAGCGACTCCACGGCAGCATCGAGGAACTTGAGTTTTCGCAGCACCAGATCCTCGCCGAGCACGAGGCTCACCCGCTCATCGAGGGTGAGCGCAAGCCGGCTGACCTGCTTTCCGGCTTCCAGATGCTTGGCGATTTCATCCGAGGTCAGTTCCTGACGCTGGCACTTGATCACTGCGCCGCGCTCGATCGAATCCTTGAGCTCGCACTCGTCGCCCAGCGTCATCCCGGCGGGCAGCGGCTCGCCGGCGATCCAGCCGGTCAGGACGGATCGCGGCGAGACTTCGGCATTCAGCGGCAGCGCCGGGAACGAGCCCAGCGCGTTGCGCAGCTCCGAGACGGCAGCTTCGGCCTGCTTGCGGCTGGCGCTGTCGATGAACATGACCCGATGTTGGCGATCCAGATAGGCATCGGTACGTACCGGCCGCACGAAGGCGCGCGGCAGCAGGCTGTGCACCACATCGTCGCGAATGCGCTGACGGGCCCGGCCACCGGGCTTGCGGCCTTCGGCCTGCTCGATCTCGGCCAGCTTTTCGGCGACCGCCTCGTTGACCACCGAAGGCGGAAGCAGGCGCTGCTCACCACCGACGGTCAGCCAGAGACAGTCGCCCACGCCATGAGTGAGCATCTGTGCGTCGCGGCCGAGCGGCGGCACGAATCCGGATGAGGCGAACTCCTGCGGACCAACCGGCTTGAGACGGGCCTCGGCCAGCCGGTCTTCGATGTCGTCGAGTGCCTGATCCAGGCTGGCGGGGTAACGGAACAGCGTGAGATTGCGAAAAAACATCAGTCTTCCTGGTGTGTCCGGCCTCGCTTCGCCAGCCATGACGGCCAGCAAACGGGTGAGCCGGAGGGATCATGAAACAGAAACACCCGACCAGCGGTGAGCCATCGGGCGTGTTCGCTTCGAGGTCTGGGCGATTGTCGGCTGTGTCGGAACAGAGTGTCGATCATTCGCCGGCCTGAGGCGCGACGGTAGGTCTGGAATCGGCGCAGGCACGGATCGGAAGGACGGACTTTCCGCGTGGCCGCCCGGAGTCCGGCGCCGGCCGATAGTTTACCGTGTGGCAGCCGATCCGGTGCACATGGCCTCCAGGATCTGTCGCTCGTCCGACTTCAGCGCTAAGCTGGAGCCCGGAGGACACGATGCAACCTGAAGACCCGGCGGAAACCATCCGTAAGCTCACGGAGCTCTCACAGGAGCATCGCGACCTCGACCTCGCCATCGAGCGCCTCGCCCATGATCCGGGGATCGACCAACTTCACTTGAAGCGCCTGAAAAAGCGCAAGTTGCTGCTGAAGGATTGCATCTCCCGTCTGCAAAGCCGATTGATACCCGACCTCGACGCCTGACCGCCCGGCACCGCCGGTCAATCGGCTGCCGGCGGCTGTTCGTCGACCCTTGGGCTGGGTTCCGGAGATATCTTCATGACCGTGTGCCGCAGCTCGCGGCCCAGGATCACCCGCGAGTCCTTGGCCCACTCGGCCAGACGGTCGTCGAAGGTCAGCTTGCCGGCGGTATCGGCCCGGATGATGCCCAGCTCCTTAAGCTTCTGGATGAAGCCGCGGAACAGCGAGCGATCGAAGAACTCGGGCGCAGCGGGAGCATAGAGCAGACTCAGACGCTGGGCGGTGAGGTGGCAGAGATTCTCCAGCTCCGAACTGCTGAGCGCCGCCGGACCGTTTTTCACCAGGATGGCGATGGCGATGTAATAGCGTTCGAAGGCCTGCTGCAGGCTGTGGGCGATGGCGCGCAACTGGTAGACCGCATCGGTCTGGCCCGGCCCACGGCACAGGAATCCGCTGTCGGCCTCGAACTCCAGAAGGCCTTCGGCAACCAGCAGGTCGATGGCCCGGTGCAGTTGTTCGACGAAGCCCGCCTCGTCCCAGGGCAGAAACAGCTCGGCGCGGATGAACGGGAACATCAGTTTGCCCAGCCGCACCACCCCGCTGCGGCTCATCCGCCGGTTGTTGAGAAAACAACAGGCCACCCAGGCCGGCGCGACGAACAGGTGCAGGACATTGTTGCGGTAGTAGCTTTGCAGGATCGCCGTTTCGCCCTGGAACGACAGCACGTCGCCCAGCGGATGCGGAATGCGGGTCAGCAGCCCGAGACGCTGCGCGTAGTCGATCATCGCCCGCGGACCCAGTTCGCTCACACCGACCCGCGGGCTGATCGGCAGCGCCGTCAGCATGCGCTTGTACAGGCCGAGCAGCGAAACCAGGTCCTGCTCGGACATCGCGTGCTTGGGCGTGGCCAAGATGCACATCGAAACCAGATTGATCGGGTTGACCTGGGTCGCGCCGTTGATGTTGACCAGAATGCGTTCGGAAAGATCGTCCACCACGCGCGGCAACCACTCGGGACGGGATTCATCCTCGCCGGCCTGATCGCGCCAAGCCGGCGCCAGGCGATCCAGCGCTTCTTCCAGCAGGACCGGTTCGCCAAAGCTGACCGAAACCTCGCCGTAGCGCTGGCGCAGTATCGACGGGACGCCGCGCAGCAGCGCCCAGATCGATTCGCCGCGTTTGGGCTGACCGGACAGCTCGTCTAGATAGCTGCGCCCTTCGACCATCCGCTCGTAGCCGATGTAAACCGGCTGGAACACCACCGGCCGCCGCGGTCGGCGCAGAAACGCGCGAACCGTGATCGCCAGCATGCCGGCCTTGGGCACCAGCAGGCGCCCGGTGCGCGAGCGCCCGCCCTCGATGAAGTACTCCAGCGAAAACCCCTCACTGATCAGTTCGGTGACGTAGGCGCTGAACACGGAGGAATACAGCGCATTGGCCTTGAAGCTGCGGCGCAGGAAGAAGGCGCCGCCGCGCCGCAGCACCGAGCCGACCACCGGCAGATTCAGATTGACGCCGGCCGCGATGTGCGGCGGCACGATGTTGTGCTGGTAGAGCAGGTAGCTGAGCACCAGATAGTCGATGTGGCTGCGGTGACAGGGCACATAGACGATCTCGTGGCCCGGCGCGATCTCCTTCAGGCCGTCGAGGTGATGGACGTTGAGGCCGTTGTAGATCCGGTTCCAGAACGCGGTGAGCACGAACGACAGCGAGCGCACCACGGGGTGCGAGTAGTCCGCCGCGATCTCCCAGGCAAAGCGATGCGCCCGGCGCCAGACTTCAGCGGGTTTGCGGCCCTCCTTGCGGGCTTGATCGGCGATCGCCTTTCGGACCGGCTCCGCATCCAGCACGCGATCGACCAACAGCCGCCGATGCGACAGGTCCGGACCGATGACCGCTGTCCGCACGCGGCGAAAATGGGCGCGCAACACCCGCGAAACCTTGCGCACCTCGCGCTCCGGCTGAAGTCCCTCGCCGACCACCTCGCTGACCGCGACAGGCGTCGAAAACTGGACGATGGTGTTGCGGCCGTTCAGCAGAATCGCCAACACCCGCCTGAACCGGCCAACCAGAGCCCAGTTCTCGGAGAACAGCACCCGGAACCATCCCGATTGCCGGTCGGGCGCGCGCCCGACGAAAATCGAAACCGGCACCAGAAGGACATCCTGATTGGGGTTTTCGCGCTGGCTCTGCAGCAGCCGCGCCAGGCTGCCGGAATGGCTGGGATTGCGCGGCCGGCCGAAGCGCGAGCCGCGCCGGCGCGACAGCGCCACATAGGATCGCCTATGACCCAACGGGTTGCCGGGCAGTGCGATCAGTGGCGAGGGCAGGCCCGCCTCGCGGCATGCGCGGGCGAGGATGAGCGGATTGGACAGCCCGTAGCGCTCGATGACGTAGCACACCGGGCGATCGCCGATACCCAGGGTGTCGATCGCAGCCGGTTCGCGCCGCAGGTTCAGCCACGGATCCAGCAAGGCGCCCAGCACTCGCCACCACCAGACCGGACGGCGGCGGTTGCCGGCGGTCGGAGCGGCGTCGGGCGATTCAGGCGGCATCGGCTCGGTCAAACCGCTCAATTGGCCTCGGTGTCGCTGTCGCCGGGGGCCTGCGGGCCTTCATCCCAGGAATTGACAGCCTCGATGAGTTCGGCGCTGTACCAGCGGTCATCGACGCGAACCAGACTTTGCTCCAGCTCGAGCTGGTTCGCCGCCAGCGGATAGCTGATCCGCACGATCGCGCTGTCGCCGGATTCCTCGACCAGGGAAAAACTCGCCTCGGACAGGCTGGCATTGAGGTCCAGACCGTAAACGGCAAACACGGCCTTGAGCGCGGCCGAGACGATGGAAAGTTTGTCCAACGCCTGGTCGAGGGTCAGTCCGCGAAGCGCTTCAAGTTCGGGCAGGTCGAGCGCGCGGGCTGCACCGGTCACCTCGGCGATGGCCTGGCGCGCCTTGTCGCGATCGGCCAGCGGGGCGCCGGAAATCCAGCCGGCCAGCGCACCGATCGCCTCCAGCGCATGTTTTTTCTGGGCCTCGGTGAGCTCCGGATTTTCCTGGATACCTGCCGATGCGAAACCGGTACCCATGGCGACCATCAGCGGCAATTGGGCGGCGAGCTCGGTCTCCATGCGGACCAGACTGGGCTCGAGCTGGGCATAGAGCCGATCCTCGGCGTCGGCTCGGGTCAGATCGTCCATCATTTTGGCGAACTGCTCGCGGTCTTCAGCGGAGACTTCTTCGTCGGACTGGCGAATTTCGTCCCAGCCCGCGCGCAATCTGTCGATCGCGGCCGGCGGCAGCGACTGTTCGAACAATGCGGCAACGTTGTCGGCGTGCATCGAGCGATACCACTGCTCGACGGTCTCGACCGGGCCGCCGGCGATGATCGGGGCATCGGCATCGGGCTTGCAGGCGGCCACGGCCGCCAGTGCCAGTCCGACGGCCGCGATGCGCAGCACTCGGGAACGCAGGGTGTTTGGTGACCGATTGAGAATCATGGGGTCGTCGCCTCGGATGCCTTGGATGTAAGGTTCTGTGTCAGTCGGCGCGCAGGATCGCGCGTTTGCAAGCGGTGGGTACGCCGAAAGTGCAGCCGTGATTCACCGCCGACTCCCAGCTGCCATATCCGGGGTTGGGAAACATCAGCCACTGAACGCCCCAGCGTGGGGCGTGCCGGTCGACCAGCGCGGCGCGCTCAGCGACGCCGGTGTCGATTCCGTCCAGGAAATCGCCCAGGTTGTCGCCCAGCATCAGCACCACCCGGTGCCGCTGGCCGATCCACCGACGGCGCTCGCCCTTGCTGCGGGCCGGTGCGCGCGGGTCGCCGCGCAGCATCAGATTGCTGCCGTCATCGGCCACCGGGAAACCCAGTTCGCGCAGGTTGTCGGCGGTCGCATCCAGCTCGGCCGGCGCATCGCGATTGGTCACGTAGTAGATGATCACGCCCCGGCTGGCGGCATACTCTGCGAATTCCAGCGCGCCCGGCAGCGCGCGGGCGGCGCGCTGGTTCACCCAGGCCTCCCAGTTCTGGTAGACGAAGGGCTGGCCATCGCGAATCTTGCGGGCCTGGAACGGAGAGTTGTCGATCAGCGTCTCGTCGGCGTCGGTGACGATCGCCGGCGGCAGGCCGCAGGGGTCGTTATCGCGCTCTCCGGTCGGCAGCGCGTCCCAGCACGGGTCGGCCAGCGCGGCGTCGAGCTGCTGGCGGGCAAGCGCATAGCCGCCAAGCATCGCAGCGCGATATTCGGCGCTGGTCTGCATCCAGACCGTGGCGTCGAGATTGTTGTGGTCGGCCGGAACCGCTGGCGCAAGCGGAGCCGTGCTGGCGCACGCGCTCATCAGCAGACTCAGACAGACGACGATCAGTGGCGAAGACGTTTTCATCGAAATGGGCGGTATTGCTGGCGGAAAGTGGGAGTCTAACCCGACCCGGGGAAGCTGCCGTAGCCGAAGATGCCCGGTTTTGGCAGTCTCGGACACCGGAAAGCGCCCAAGGCAGCATGGGAATTGGCTGGCGATCCAGGCCGTCTCAGTCGCCCAGCAGTTCGGCGATGGCCTTGAATCGCGCCTGGGCGCGCTCCTGACGCAGGGTGGCATCGCGCGCGGGATCTTCGCCGTCACGATGCAGTTCGGCCACCGGCAGCTCCTCGATGAACCGGCTCGGGGCCAGCTTCTGGTTCTGACCCCAGCGCTGGCTGGTCTGACTATGAGACAGCTGAAGGTAGCGCTTGGCCCGGGTGATGCCGACATAGAGCAGGCGCCGCTCCTCTTCCAGGCGACCTTCATCGATGCTGGCCTCGTGCGGCAGCACGCCGTCCTCGCAGCCAACGATGAACACGCACTCGAACTCCAGCCCCTTGGCCGCATGCAGGCTCATCAGGCGCACCTGATTGCCCGGCTCGCCGCGGTCGGCGTGGGCCAGAAGCGCCAATTGCGCAGCCAGCTCGTCCGGCCCGGAGCGATCATCGTCGTCGAACCAGTCGGCAAGCTCTTCCAGATTGGCGCGCCGGCGCTGAAAGCCGGCCTCGTCCTTGCACTGGCTGCGCAGGTCGGCCAGCAGACCGGACTGTTCGACCAGCAGCCGCACCAAGGCCGCGGGCGGCACCTGGCGCGCCTGCCCGCGCAGCCTGGTCAGGATACCGTTGAATTCGTTCAGCCCGGCCGCGGCGCGCGGCGGCAACTGCTTGAGCAAGGTGATCGAATCCGACGCCCGGCTCAGCGACATGCCGGCATGGCCGGCCAATTCGGCCAGCCGGGCCAGGCTGGTACCGCCGACCGCCCGCTTGGGCGCCGCGATGGCGCGCAGAAACGCCGCGTCATCTGCCGGATTGGCCAGCACCCGCAGCCAGGACAGCGCGTCCTTCACCTCGCCACGATCCAGAAACGCGGTGCCGCCGGTCAGGTGGTAGGGCACCCGCAGCTGCTGCAGCGCCTTTTCCAGCGGCCGGGACTGGTGATTGCCGCGAAACAGCACGGCAAACTCGCTCCAGGGCAGCTCCCATTGGCGATGCAGAAAATCGATCTCGGCCGCGACCCGTTCGGCTTCCTGGGTGGCGTTTTCGCATTCGCGTACGCGAATCGGCGGACCGTCGTCGCGTTCGCTCCACAGGCGCTTGGGATGAGCGTGCGGATTGCGTTCGATCAGCGCGTTGGCGGCCCGCAGGATGCGCGCCGAGCAGCGGTAGTTCTGCTCCAGCTTGATGACCGTCAGCTTTGGGTAATCCTCGGCCAGCCGGTTCAGGTTTTCCGGTTCCGCGCCGCGCCAGGCGTAGATGCTCTGGTCGTCGTCGCCGACGCAGGTGAAAGCGCCGCGCGGCCCGGCCAATTGGCGAAGCATCCGATACTGCGCGCCATTGGTGTCCTGGCATTCGTCCACCAGGATGTAGCGCAGACGCTCGCGCCAGCCAGCCGCCAGCTCGGCGTCGGCCTCCAGCAGGGCCAGCGACAGGCGGATCAGATCGTCGAAATCCACGGCATTGAAATTCGCCAGCCGCTGCTGATAGCGGGCATAGAGCGCGGCGGCCTCGTGTTCGACCGCACTGACCGCCTGGACTTGTGCCTGGGCCGGGTCGAGCCCGGCATTCTTGACCCGGGAAATCGCCTGACGCAGTGCCTCGGCCACATCCGGCCGGGTGCCCGGCGGCAGCAGATCCTTGATCTGCCCCAGTTGATCGTCGGAATCGAAGATCGAGAATCCGCGCTTGAGCCCGGCCTTTGCGTGTTCGATCTGCAATACCTTCAGGCCGAGGGCGTGGAAGGTGCATACCGTCGGACCCTCGCTCGGGTCGAGCCTCATGCGCTGCCCGAGGCGCTGCTTCATTTCCCGTGCGGCCTTGTTGGTGAAGGTGATCGCCGCAATGCGCTGGGCCGGATATCGGTTCGACGAAACCAGGTGGGCGATCTTCTCCACGATCACCCGGGTCTTGCCGCTGCCGGCACCGGCCAACACCAGCAGCGGCGTATCGACGTGCAGTACGGCCTGGCGCTGGGCGGGATTGAGTCCGTCGCTCATGGTGCGGTTCCGGGTGAGGGGCAAGCCGAAAACCCACGCGGCCCACTTTGCCGGACCGCAACGGTTGTCGATTCGCGAAGGTCAGAAAAACGCGGCCGGCAAGGCGATCACGTCCCAAGGCAAGTATCCCATGGCAGGTTGCCGATGCTCAAAGCAGCGCTGCGCCGCGAACCGGCGACCGCGCCACTTGCGACGATCCGGCCCAGCAACCCGTCATTGACTCGAACGCCGTGGAAAATCGGCGCCGCCCGTCACCCTTGGTCAGGAGATCCACCATGCAAATCCGCCTCAAAGCCGCCGCGATGACGATCATGATCGCTGCCACCCTGGCGTATGCGGACAGCAAAGCCCACGCCCAGAACGCGCTACGGTCCGAATCGCTGGATCTGACGCTGCTTAGCAACGACGTCTTTCTGCGCGATCATCCCGACCTTCGCTACCGTCGCGATGCCGACGCGGCCTACCAGAAGGGCGATCCCGCCCAGGCCTTCGCGCTCTATCGAAAGTCCGCACGCTACGCCGACAAGCTGGCACAGGGCCGGATCGCTGAAATGCTCTGGCAGGGTGACGGCGTCGGGACGGATCGCGCCCTGGCCTACGTCTGGATGGACCTGGCCGCCGAGCGCGGCTATAGCGTCATGCTCGCGTTGCGTGAGCGCTACTGGTCCGAACTGGACGCAGCCGAACGCGAACGCGCGCGGGCCGAGGGCCCGGCGATCTACGCCGAGTTCGGCGACGACGTCGCCCAGCCGCGAATCGTGCGCTGGCTGATGCGCGGCTCGCGCAACGTGCCCGGCAGCCGCACCAGCAAACCGAGCAGCGCGGCAGACGTGCTGGTCCGGCGAAACGGCGTTGGCAGTGCTCCGAGTTTGTTCAGCGGCCCGGCTGGACCCGGGCTGGACACATTGATGGTTTCGTTTCGGGCCGATCGCTTCTACGACCCGGCCTATTGGGATCCGAAACTCTACTGGCAGTGGAAGGATCTGGCATTCGACAAGGCGCCACTCGGCGAGGTGGAAGTCGGCGCGCCCACCGTCCTGGACTGATTAGCGCCGGCAATCTGCCCACCAGACGTCAACTACTGGCCTCATACTCGGAAAACGGGCACAGGTCACTGTGACTTCAGGCACAAGACGCGACTGAGCTGGCGTCCGAAACTTGCGAGCATCCGAAGACGACGGCGGCGGCTGGGCCGTCGAGGTTACTCGGGAAGTGCGACACCCCCTCTTCCTCGAATTCACTGGAGCACTCATGACACGACGTCTACTGGCAATCGCCCTTTCCGCCACTTTGTTGGCGGTCAGCGTTCCGGTCCTTGCGCAAAACGCGCTGCGCGACGAGAAAATCGATTCCGCTTTGATCGGCAGTGATGCCTTCCTGGCCGGCCACCCGGACATGCTGTACCGCAAGTGGGCCGAGGAGGCCTACAAGCAGGGCAGCTATGAGCGCGCCCTGCGCTTCTACAAGCGTTCGGCGCGATTTGCCGACAAGGCGTCCCAGGGCCGGGTGGCGGAAATGTACTGGGCCGGCGAAGGCGTCGCCCAGGACCGTGCGCTGGCCTATGCCTGGATGGATCTGGCGGCCGAGCGCGGCTACCGGATGATCCTGGCGATTCGCGAGCGGTATTGGGACGAATTGACCGAGGCAGAGCGTGAGCGCGCCATCGAGGTCGGCCAGGCAGTCTACGCCGAGTATGGCGATGACGTGGCCAAGAAGCGTCTGGAACAGGCGATGTTCAAGGCCAGTCGCCAGGCGACCGGCAGCCGGGCTGGTTTCGTCTCCGGCAACCTCACGGTAAGCAGCGTGGCCCGGGGCCGGGCCAATTTCGGCGATGCCGTCGGTGATGGCACATCGTTCCGCGGCGAGCGCTTTTACGACAAGACCTACTGGAAGCCCGAGCTGTACTGGGCCTGGCAGGCGCAGTTGTTCGACGAAGTGCCCGAGGGAACCGTCGAAATCGGCGACCTCAGGATGGATCCGCTGCAAGGCCTGGAGCTGCCGGCCGCACCCGAAGAATGACCTTGGCGTTGCCGGATCGGGCCGAGCGGCGATAATGGCCGCCCGGTTCTGTGGGACGTACGCGTGGCCAAGCTCTACTTCTACTATTCGGCGATGAACGCCGGCAAGACCACAACGCTGCTGCAAAGCGCCTACAACTACCGCGAGCGCGGCATGCGGCCGTTGATCCTGACCCCGCGCCTGGATCATCGCGGCGGCGCCGACCGGGTGGCGTCCCGGATCGGCCTGCATGCCGATGCGCAGGCGTTCGGCGCCCGCGACGACCTGTTTGCTCTGGTCGAGGCCGACATTCGCCGCCACGGCCCGGTTCACTGCCTGCTGGTCGACGAGGCCCAGTTTCTGAGCAAGCCGCAGGTCTGGCAGCTCACCGATGTCGTCGACCGGCTGAACATTCCGGTGCTCAGTTACGGGCTGCGCACCGATTTTCGCGGCGAGCTGTTCGAGGGCAGCCGTTATCTGCTGGCCTGGGCGGACCATCTGGTCGAGATCAAGACCATCTGCCACTCGGGCGCGAAGGCCACCATGGTGGTCCGGGTCGACGAGGAAGGCCGCGCCATCACCGAAGGGCCGCAGGTCGAAATCGGCGGAAATGAGCGCTACGTTTCGGTCAGCCGCACGGAATTCAAGAAGATCACCGCCGGCGAGGGTTTGTTGCCGCTGAAACAGACCCGACTGGCTCTCGACCCAATCCCTTCGGACGGCACACGCGAGGAAAAGGAAACCGGCTAACTACCCGGCCAGCACTGGCCGAAGACCGCCAGAATTTCCCGGCGCAGGCTGCTCGCCGGCCACGCTCCGGCCATCGCGTTCAGCACGTCTTCGAGTCTGCGCCTGCCGTCTTTCGTGGCACCGGTCCGGCATTCATGCTCGGCTTGAATCGCTTCGGACCACCAGCGCAGCTTGCGTGCCTCGACGCCATCGTCGGCGAAGCGCAGTCTGACTTCCTGCACGGCGGTATCGGCGTGCTCGTCACGACCCATCTGCCAGTGAACCCGGGCCAGACTCAGTTCGGCAGCACCGCACTGCGGGTGGTACGGTCCGTAGTGGCGTTTCAGCAGATCGACCGAGGTCAGAAGGCTCTGCTCGGCCTCGGCGAGCCGTCCGGATTCCCTCTGGGCTTCGCCAATGAACCGCCAGGCGGCACCGACAGTGGCGTGATCCTCGCCAAAATAGGTCCGCCGCATCTCCAGCGCCCGGCGAAATTCGGCCTCGGCCTCATCCGGCCTTCCCCCGGCCAGCAAGACCCGACCCAGATTGATCAGCACCCCAGGCAGCCGGACCGGGTTGGCCGAGCGCGACCAGATATCGATGGTCTGACGAAGCCGCTGCTCGGCAAGCGGAAACTGGCCGCGCTCGAAGGCGATGATCGCCCGGGTATTCATCACCAGCCCAACGTCCGGGTGCTGCTCGCCGAAGCGCGAATCGAGCGTGCGCCATGCTTCCTCGACCAGGCTTTCGGCCTCGTCCAGCCGACCCTGGTCAGTCAGCACCGCCGCCAGTTGGCGCTGGCTTTGCGCGGTAATCGGGTGCTCCGGGCCATGTCGATTCTGCGCTGTCGTCAACGCCTGGCGCGCCGCACCCTCGGCGGCATCGACGTCCCCGCGCTCGCGATACAGGACCGCCAGGCTGCGCCAGACCGTGACCGCCAGCGACGAGTCCAGGCCCTGGCCGGCTTCGAGGAAAACCAGGGCCTGGCGCATGCCGGCGATCGCATCATCGACCCGTCCCGCATCGGCGTGCTGAGCGGCAAGGTCGGTCAGGCTCTCGGCCTGCTCGATCGGAGAGCCGTGCCGCTGACGCAGGGCCAGCGCGGTTTCGAACAAGGTGCGCGCGGCGCTGCCCTCACCGACCAGCCGCAGGCAACGGGCCTGCTGCGACATCAGTTCGGCACGCTTGGGCGGCGACGCCGGATCGATCCGGCCGGTCATCATCTCGTCGCGATCGAACAGCTCCGTGCACTCCCGGGTCCGACCCAATCCGCGCAACGCGCGTGCATGCTCGATCAGCGCATCCACGGCCGCCAGCCGGCGCTCGTCGCCGGTCAGCGCGGTCAGAGGGCCGCGCTGCAGATCCAGCGCCCGCAAGGCATCGCGATGATCGCCGATGTTGTTGAACAGCCGCGCGATCAGGCCGAACATGGCAACTTGGGAGACGGGCTCGGAAGCCAGTTCGCTTTCGGCCCGCGCGATGCCCGCGGTCAGCAAGTCATGCAAATCCATCGCCCGACCGCCGACGCTGTCGGCTTCGAACAGGCCGATTACGAAATCCTGCATGGCCTGCGCGCGCTGGGCCTCCTGAATCGCCTGTCGGGCCTGCCAGACCGCGATCAGGAGGCTGCCGGCGAGCAACACCACCACTGCCAAACCACCGGCCAAGGCCAGCCCATGACGGCCAAGATACTTTCGCGCGCGATAAGCCACACTGGCCCGCCGGGCCAGGATCGGCAGGCCGTCAAGGTAACGCTGAAGATCCTGCGCCAGCGCTTCGACCGAGGCGTAGCGCTGCTCGGGGGCCTTCTGCAGCGCCTTGATGATGATGGTATCCAGATCGCCGGCCAGCACCCGCGACAGCCAGGAATCTGGCGCCGGTGTCTCGCCGCCGGGCGCAACCATGGCCTGCGGGCGCAGCACCGCTTGGGAGGGCCGGATCGCGTCGCTCTCCAGGATCGCGGTCCGCCAGCCGGTCTCATTGTCGTTATCGACCCGATACGGCCGCAATTCAGTCAGCAGCTCGTAGAGCACCACGCCGAGCGAGTAGACATCGGTCATGGTGCCCACCGGCTCGCCGTTGAGCTGCTCGGGCGCGGCGTAATACAGCGAGAAGGCGCGCGCGTCGGGCAGGGTGAGGTCGCCGCCCTCGATCTGGGTGTCGAGCAGCTTGGCGATCCCGAAGTCGAGCAGCCGCACATCGCCGGCGGGGGTTACCAGAATATTGGATGGCTTCAGGTCGCGATGCACCACCAGACTGGCATGGGCGTGACTGACCGCCGCACAGACCTGAAGGATCAGGCCAAGTCGCTCGTAAACCGTAAAGCCCAGGCGTCGCGCGTAGTCGGTGATCGGCTCGCCCTGGATGTATTCCAGCGCCAGATAGGGCTGCCCGTCATCGGTAACACCGGCGTCCAGCAGCCGGGCGATGTGGGCATGGGCCAGCCGGGCCAGAATCTGCTGCTCGCGGACGAAGCGCTGACGCAGGTCGACGCTGGCGAAACCGGGCCGGAGCAATTTGAGCGCAACCCGGCGTTCGTACATGCCGTCGGCGCGCTCGGCCAGCCAGACCTGGCCCATGCCGCCCTCGCCGATCGCGCGCTCCAGGCGGTACGGGCCGATCATGCGCCCGCTCATCGGGTGATTGAGCACCCCCGACACCGCCGATTCGGCAAGGAACTCCGGATTATCCCGATCCAGATCGAGCAGCCGGCGAAGCTCGGCAGCCAGCGCCGGGTCCTGCGCGGCGAGTTCATCCAGCCGTGTCTGTCGCGCGCTGGCCTCCTGCTCGATCAGTTCGTCGAGCAGCGGCGACAATGTGCGCCAGTCGATCCCGGCCATACGCTGGCCTTCACTCGCCCTGCAGACAGGCCAGCAAGAACATCCGGGCCTTCTGCCAGTCCCGCCGGACGCTGCGTTCGGACCGATCAAGCAGCGCGGCGATTTCCTCTTCGGACAAGCCGGCGAAGTAGCGCATCTCGACCACCTGCACCAGCCGCGGCTCGACGCCGGCCAGCCGGGTCAGCGCTTCATCGAGCGCGAGCGTGTCCTCGTCCATGCGCACGCCGCCGCCGAGGTTTTCCGGCAGATCGGTCACCCGGTGCTGATCGCCGCCGCGCTTCTGCGACAGGCGCTGGCGGGTGTGATCGACGACGACGCTGCGCATCGCCGATGCGGCGTATGCGAAGAAATGCGCCCGGTCGTCGAATTGGGCCTGCTTTTTGCCTGCCAGGCGCAAATACGCCTCGTGCACCAACGCGGTGGCATCGAGGGTATGGCCGCGGTGCTGGCCGATGTGCCGCCGGGCCATTGAATGCAGCTCGTTGTAAAGCGTGCTCAACACCTGGTCGAGCGCCTGTCGGTTGCCGCCACTGGCGGCACCGAGCAACTGGGTGATGTCAGCTGGGGGGCTGTCGTCTGTCATGGCGGTGCATTCGATCCTGATTGCCTGCCGACTATACCCCTAGCGCGTGTTTCAGCGCTGACAGCGGGGGCACCAGACGGTGGCGCGGTTGCTCAATCGAGCCGCCTGCAAGCCGGCGCCGCATTGCTTGCAGGCCAGTCCTTCCCGGCCGTAAACCAACAACTCCTGCTCGAAGTAACCGGGAGCGCCATCGGGCGCGAGAAAATCCCGCAGCGTGGTTCCGCCCCGGATGATGGCCTGACCCAGAATCCGCTTCACCGCCGCCGCCAGCAGGGCGTAGCGCGCCCGCGAGATGGCCCCGGCCAGCCGGAGCGGGTGAATGCCGGCCATGTGCAGGCTTTCGGCGGCGTAGATGTTGCCAACCCCGACCACGACCCCCTGATCCATCAGAAAGCTTTTCACCGGCACGCGACGCTGCCGGCTGCGTCGGTACAGATAATCGGCATCGAACGCGTCCGAAAGCGGCTCCGGCCCCAGCGCGCGCAGCAGCGAGTGGGTGTCGCCCGCAGGCTGCCACAGCAGGCAGCCGAATCGCCGAGGATCGGTGAATCGCAGTACGTTGCCCGAATCCAGTTCCAGATCGACATGATCGTGATTGCCCAGCGGCGTGTCCGGCGCCACCACGCGCAAAACGCCGGACATGCCCAGATGAAGCAGCGCCGAACCCGACTGGGCATCCAGCAGCAGGTATTTGGCGCGACGGCGGACATCAGAGAACCGCTGGCCGGGCAGCTCCTCGGTAATCGCGGCCGGAATCGGCCAGCGAAGATCGGCACGCCTGAGTGTCACCCCGACTACCGTACGCCCGATCAGGTGCGGCACCAGTCCGGCGCGGGTGGTTTCGACCTCGGGTAACTCGGGCATGGCATCGACTCGGCGAGGGCAGAACGCTGCTGATAATGGCACTGGAGGAGCCGGTCGCCGGGCCACCGCAGGGCCGGTGTACAGCGAGAGCGGAATATGCCGATCGAGCGCCCGAGCGGCAGGGCAGGCAGTGTGGAACGCGACCCGTCGATCGCCCATAAGTATGAACGCAGCCAGCGACATACGCGCGCGCACAGTAGCGGCCGGCTTCGTCCGAAGGCATGATGCAGACTTCACGCTCCGGAGACACCCATGCTCGATTCCCTGCTGACATTCCTGAACGACGGCCTGACCGGCGCCAGTCTCGGGAAAATGGCGATCTACTTCGTCGTGGTCACTCAGCTGACCATCTTTTCGGTCACGCTGTACCTGCACCGCAGTCAGGCGCATCGCGGGGTGGATTTTCATCCGCTGCTCGCGCACTTTTTCCGGTTCTGGGCCTGGCTGACCACCGCCATGCGCACCAAGGAGTGGGTGGCGATCCATCGCAAGCACCACGCCAAGTGCGAGACCGCCGAAGACCCGCACAGCCCGCGCTTTTTCGGCATCAACCAGGTGTTGTGGCGCGGCGTGGAGCTGTATCAGGTCGAAACCCACAATGCCCAGACCATGGACAAGTACGGCAAGGGCACGCCAGAGGACTGGCTGGAGCGCAAGATCTATCACCCGCTCAACTTCATGGGCCCGACCCTGATGCTGTTCATCAACTTCGCCCTGTTCGGCGTGGCCGGCATCGCGTTGTGGGCACTGCAGATGGTCTGGATTCCGTTCTGGGCCGCTGGCGTGGTCAACGGCCTCGGCCACTGGTGGGGCTACCGTAATTTCGAAACCGCCGACACCGCCACCAACCTCACGCCCTGGGCGTTCTGGATCGGCGGAGAAGAACTGCACAACAACCACCACACCTTCCCCAGTTCGGCCAAGTTCGCCTTGCGCCGCTGGGAGTTCGACATCGGCTGGGCGGCGATTCGGCTGTTCGAGACGCTGGGTTTGGCCAAGGTGCTGCGCGTCGCGCCGGCGCTCGATGCCCGTCCAAACATCGCCATTCCGGACAGCGAAACGCTCAAGGCGGTGCTCACCCATCGTTATCAGGTGATGACCGAGTACTTCCGCGCCGTCACCCTGCCGACGCTTAGCGAAGAAATGCAGTCGGCCGGCAAGAGTCTGCGCTCGATTCCGCGTCGGCTGCGCAAGTCGCTGGCCAACGGCGGCCAGTGGCTCGACGATGCCGGACGCGAACGCATCCAGGCCCTTGTCGACAACCGCCCCCGGCTGCGCACCGTGGCCGAGTACCGCGCCCGCCTGGCCGAATTGATGGAGCTGCGCGGCACCGATGCCAGCCTCAACGCGCTCCAGGCGTGGGTCAAGGAAGCCGAGGCATCGGGCATTCAGGCACTGGAGCAGTTTTCGGCTCGCCTGCGCGGCTATGCGCTGGCGCCGGCGCGCGGCTGAGACTGCCCGGCTACCGGGCCTGGTGATTCTGGCCGCCGTCCTGCCCTGGGGCACGGCGGCGGCCCAGACCGTGGCCACCCGTGCCGACTACCTCCAGCGGCTTGATCGCGATGGCGATGGGCGAATCGGCCTGTCCGAGTATCAGAGCTACCTCACCCGTGGCTTTCTCGACATGGACCGCGATGGCGACGGCGTACTGCGCGGCGACGAGCTCCCGGTCGCCGGGGCCAAACCACGCCATCTCGAAGACCTGCTGAACGATCTTGCCCGGCAGTTCGACCGGCTCGATGGCGACGGCGACGGCTACCTCGATGCGATCGAACTGACCGCCCCGCCACGCTGACCGCCCGGTTCAACCCTGCCCGGCCGAACCGCCGACTGCCGGCCCGCGCGACCAACCCGGTGTGGCCAACGCAGTGGCAGCGCCGCGCAGGCGCAAACCACCGTGCTGTTGGGCCACCGCGCCGCACCCTGGTCGGCCACGCGTACCAGCGACCGCCCCCCCGAGCGTTCGCCCGTACCGTCCAAGCGCCGGAACGGCCTCGACGAATGACCTGACGAGTGAACAGCGCACGTTGACCCTCACGCCAGCGCGCCCTACGGGGCGCACCAAAAAAAGGGCGCCCCGTAGGGCGCCCAAGTGGAGGGAGCATTGCGTTGTATCAGTGTTGGGCGATATGCACCGCCGCGCCAGCGCCACGCGGGACGCGGATGTGCTCGACCAGCTCCTGAATCTCCTGCGGCGGCGCTGCGGTGAGGCGCGACACCACGATGGCGATGATGAAGTTCAGCGCCATGCCGACCACGCCGATGCCTTCGGGGGAGATACCGAACAGCCAGTTGGCCGGGACATTAGCCGCCATCGGCGCCATGAACACGCCCTTGAAGTAGACGATATAGCCGATGGTGAACACCAGACCGACCACCATGCCGCTGACCGCACCGGCGGTGTTGGTGCGCTTGTCGAAGATGCCCAGCAGGATGGCCGGGAAGAACGACGCCGCCGCCAGTCCGAATGCGAAGGCAACCACTTCGGCCACGAAGCCGGGCGGATAGATACCCAGCAGACCGGCAATGGTGATCGCCACCACGGCCGCCATTCGGGCGAACAGCAGCTCCTGCTTGTCGGTGATATTGGGCATCAGCACTTTCTTGAGCAGATCGTGGGAGATCGACGAGGAGATCACCAGCAGCAGTCCGGCCGCCGTACTCAGCGCCGCCGCCAGTCCGCCGGCCGCCACCAGGGCGATCACCCAGGCCGGCAGCTGCGCGATTTCCGGGTTGGCCAGCACCATGATGTCGCGGTCGATGATCATCTCGTTCTGCTCGCCCGCGGCGTAGAACATCTTGCCGTCGCCGTTCTTGTCTTCCCACTTGATCAGGCCGGTCTTCTCCCAACTGCCGATCCAGGCCGGCGCATCAGCGCGCGGTGTACCCGTCAGTTCCGGACCGTTGATGGTCTGGATCATGTTCAACCGCGCGAAGCTGGCCACGGCAGGTGCCGTGGTGTACAGCAGGGCGATGAACAGCAACGCCCAGCCGGCCGACTTGCGCGCATCGCGGACCTTGGGCACGGTGAAGAAGCGGACGATCACGTGCGGCAGACCGGCGGTACCGACCATCAGCGCCAGGGTGATCGCGAATACGTCGACCAATCCTTTACTGCCGTCGGTGTAGGCCGCGAATCCAAGCTGAGTGTTCAGGCCATCCAGCTTGTCCAGCAGATAGGTGCCGCTGCCGTCGGCCAACTGACCGCCGAAGCCGAACTGCGGAACCACGTGTCCGGTGAGCAGCATCGAAATGAAGATCGCCGGCACCAGATAGGCGAAGATCAGCACGCAGTACTGCGCCACCTGGGTGTAGGTGATGCCCTTCATGCCGCCGAGCACCGCGTAGAAGAACACGATGATCATGCCGATGATCACGCCGGTGGTGACATCCACTTCCAGGAACCGGCTGAACACGATGCCGACGCCGCGCATCTGTCCGGCCACGTAGGTGAACGAGACGAACAGGGCGCACACTACGGCGACCAGACGCGCGGTATCGGAGTAGTAACGATCGCCGATGAAATCCGGCACGGTGAACTTGCCGAACTTTCGCAGGTAGGGCGCCAGCAGCAGGGCCAGCAGCACATAACCGCCGGTCCAGCCGAGCAGATAGACGGCGCCGTCGTAGCCCATGAACGAGATCAGCCCCGCCATGGAAATGAACGACGCCGCGCTCATCCAGTCGGCCGCCGTGGCCATGCCGTTGGCGATCGGATGGACGCCGCCGCCGGCGACGTAGAACTCCTTGGTGGTGGCTACGCGCGACCAGAACGCAATGCCTATGTAGAGGGCAAAGGTCAGGCCAACGATGAGGTAGGTCCAGGTTTGTACAGACATGATTCGATCCTCACTCTTCGTCGACGTCGAGCTCGCGCTCGATGCGGTTCATACGCCAGGCGTAGTAGAAAATCAGCAGGACGAACACGTAAATCGCGCCCTGCTGGGCGAAAAAGAATCCGAGCTTGAAGCCGAAGAACTGGATCGAGTTCAGGGCGTCGGCAAAAAGGATGCCGGCACCGAAAGACACGACGAACCAGATCGCCAGCAGTCCGGCCATCAGTCGCAGATTGGCCTTCCAGTACTCGGCGAAACGATTGGGGTTGCTCATGATCGATCTCCTCAGAACGAGTACTTGACGTGGAATTGCAGGCGCTGCAGGTCGCCGTTGTCGCCGTTTTCCAGCTCGCGGGTGGCCCACATCAGCTCGGCGCCGACATCGAGCTTGGGCAGAACCGTCCAGATCAGGTTGGCGTGCGCGCTGTAGACATTTTTGGTGACGCCGAAGCCCGACAGATCGGCATCGTTGTCGAAGCTGGCGAATGCGCCGTACAGATTGCCGCGCACCTTGGGCGTGAAGACATGGCGCCAGGCGGCGAAGCCGGAGACCATGCCGATCGGATCGAGATCGCCGTCGGCCTCGACGTTGACATCGTTGTTCATGGCAAAGCCGATGTATCGACTGATGCCTTCGCCGGCAGTCACCATGAAGCGCAGGTCGTCGCTGGCGCCGAGGTTGTACTTGCCCGACACGCTCACGCCGCCGCCGATGGTGCGATCGTCGATCGTGCCCTGCTCGACGCCGAGTTGACGCACCATGCCGGCCACCGACAAATGACCCCAGTCGGCCTTGTGGTTGTAGCGGAAAGTCAGGTCAGGCATCTGGCTATCGTTGGCGGAGATGCGCGCGCCGCCGCCGAACGGAGTGGCGATGGTGCGCGGATTCTCGGCCGATACCGACCACGGGCCCTTGGTGTAACGCACCTGACCCTGACGCACGAATACCGTGCCGGCCGATACGCCGAGGAAGTCGACCGTGTCCGGCAGCGCCGCAACATCCTGGAAGTTCGACCAGGTCTGGCCGGCCAGCCAGCCGTTCCAGCCGACGAAGGCATGACGGATGGTCACACCCATGGTGTTGGTGCTGACTTCGTTGCCGAGCGCACTGCCGAACAGGTCGGCCTCGAAATAGCTGCGCAGGGTGTCCCCGGTATCCAGCGTGGTGTTGGTACCCAGCCAGAAGCGCGAGAACTGGGCGTGCACGTCCAGGTCCGCCTTCTCGTTGCCACCCGCCCCGCCGACCGGGATGGCGCCCGGCACGAAGAACAGCCGCCCGGCCGAATCGTCGGGAATCTCGCCGTCGTTGGTGTCGGTGAACATCGCGTCTAGTTTGACGAAGCCGCCGTAAGAGAACGTCGTGCCGGCCAGCGCACCGGGCGTGATGGTCCTGGACTGTACGGCGCCGGCCTCTGCCGCCTTGCTGGCGGCGACTTCGGCGACCTTGGTCTCGACCTGTTCGGTGATCTTCTCGTCGGTCTGCTGCTGTTGCGATATCAGGGTCTGTACCAGGCTCTCGAGCTGGGCGATACGGGCCTCCAGTTCGCGTTCCTTTTCGGTTTGCGCCAGTGCCGTTGCCGGCAGCGCCAGACCCAGAATGATCGCACCGGCCAGGGCAGCCAGTCGCGGCATCCGTGGTTTTCGGTAGTTACGTGTCATCTTCTGCTCCCTCCTCAGGGTGACGTTGCCGGTAATCCGGCTGTGGCGAGTCTGGGTACACTGGTGCCGGTCGCGCCATTCGCCTTTGGTCGAAGACCGCCCGGCTTGCGACCAATGTCTAATGCGACCAATGTCTACTTGGCCGATTGCGCGCGCGAACGCGACGATGGCGCCATTCGTTCAACCAGTGAGGGCGGCCGCGCGCCGCCGGGAGACCACCATGAGCCAGCTCGATCACGCCACCCTCTATCCGGCATCGGACGCATTCCAGGCCGCCGCCGAAATCGGCCCCAACGACTACGAGCGCTTGTACCGGCAGTCGGTCGCCGAGCCGGATGCGTTCTGGGCAACCGTGGCAGAGCGGCTGGACTGGTTCGTCAAGCCCACGGCGATCAAGGACGTGTCCTATCGGGTCGAGGATTTCCGCATTCGCTGGTACGCCGACGGCGAGCTGAATGTGGCGGTCAACTGCGTCGACCGCCATCTGGTCACCCGCGCCGACAAGACCGCGATCATCTGGGAAGGCGACGACCCGGGCGAGTCGCGCCATATCAGCTACCGCGAGCTGCACGCCGAGGTCTGCCGGCTGGCCAACGCGCTGCGCAATCTGGGCGTCGGCAAGGGCGACCGGGTAACGCTGTACCTGCCGATGATTCCCGAGGCGGCCTACGCCATGCTGGCCTGCACCCGCATCGGCGCGATCCACTCGGTGGTGTTCGGCGGATTCTCCCCGGATGCGCTGGCCGGTCGACTGGCCGACTGCGAGAGCAGACTGGTCATCACCGCCGATGAAGGCCTGCGTGGCGGCAAGGTGGTGCCGCTGAAGGCCAATGTCGACGAAGCCCTGAAGCGACCGGGCACCGACTGCGTGGAGAGCGTGCTGGTGGTTCGACGCACGGGCGGCAACATCGCCATGCAGATGCCGCGCGACCGCTGGTACGACGCGGTGGTCGAAGGCCAGCCCGACACCTGTGAGCCGGAACGGATGAACGCCGAAGACCCGCTGTTCATCCTCTACACCTCCGGCTCGACCGGAAAGCCCAAGGGCGTGCTGCACACCACCGGCGGCTATCTGGTCTATGCCAGCTATACCCATGCCTGCGTGTTCGACCTCAAGGAAGAAGACGTGTTCTGGTGCACCGCCGATGTCGGCTGGGTGACCGGCCACAGCTATCTGGTCTATGGCCCGCTGGCCAATGGCGCCACCACCGTCATGTTCGAGGGCGTACCCAACTATCCCGACACCGGCCGGTTCTGGCAGGTGGTCGACAAGCACAAGGTCAGCCTGTTCTACACCGCGCCGACCGCCATCCGCGCGCTGATGCGCGAAGGCAACGCACCGGTCGAAAAACACTCGCGCGCCAGCATTCGCCTGCTCGGCACGGTCGGCGAACCGATCAACCCCGAGGCCTGGCGCTGGTACTACGAAGTGGTCGGCGATTCGCGCTGCCCGATCGTCGACACCTGGTGGCAGACCGAAACCGGCGGCATTCTGATCACCCCGCTGCCTGGCGCCATTCCGCAAAAGCCCGGGTCGGCGACCAAGCCGTTCTTCGGTGTGCAGCCGGCCATCGTCGACACCCACGGCGTGGTCCAGGAAGGCGCCTGCGAAGGAAATCTGGTGCTGCTCGATTCCTGGCCCGGCCAGATGCGCGGCGTCTACGGCGACCCGCAGCGGTTCATCGACACCTACTTCAAGACCTATCCCGGCATGTATTTCACTGGCGACGGCTGCCGCCGCGACGAAGACGGCTACTACTGGATCACCGGCCGGGTCGACGACGTAATCAACGTGTCCGGTCACCGCATCGGCACGGCCGAGGTGGAGAGCGCGCTGGTCGCCCATCCCAAGGTGGCGGAGGCGGCCGTGGTCGGCTGCCCGCACGACATCAAGGGCCAGGGCATCTACGCCTACGTCACCCTCAATGCCGGCGAGGAGCCGACCGAGGCGCTGCGCAAGGAGCTGGTGCAGTGGGTGCGCAAGGAGATCGGCCCGATCGCCAGCCCCGACCACCTGCAGTGGGCGCCCGGCCTGCCGAAGACCCGTTCGGGCAAGATCATGCGCCGCATCCTGCGCAAGATCGCCGAAAACGCCCCCGACCAGCTCGGAGACACCTCCACCCTGGCCGATCCCGGCGTGGTGACCCGGCTGGTCGAGGAGCGGATGATTCGTTGAGAGCGGGGATTCGGGATTCGGGATTCGGGATTCGGAAAGGCAGAGGCAAAAGCAAAGGCAATGGCAAGGGCAAGGCGGCGGGTGGAGCTGAGTGAGGCGCCTGGGTGGCGGAGAATCAGAGCAAACGCTCGGGTCGATGGGCTCACTGTGCAGGGGTGAGCCGCCGCTTGTCGGGGCGGCGTCCGCCGCTGAGTGCGGCATGATTCGCAGCTGGATTACCCTGCCCGCATGACGCCAGAAAAGATTCGCGACACGCACATTGGCTCGCGTCTTTCCGCGCTGCGCGGGGCGGCGCAGTTGGTCGCGCATGGCGCGTCGGGCGTGGTGGGCGTGGTCGAAGGCGTGCACCATTCCGTGCTGACCACGCTGGGTCTCGGCTCGCTCGCCAAGCCCGAACGCACGGGCGGCCTGACTGGGCTGGTGTATCGCGGCATTCACGGCACAGTGCGCCAGGTCGGGCGCGGCGCGGATGGTCTGCTGGCGGCGGCGCAGGCGCTGGCGACACCGGGCGCAGGGCGGCAACCCTCGCGGAACCACGTCGAGTCCGATCGGCACGCCCGCTATGTTTCGATCCTCAACGGCGTGCTCGGCGATCATCTGGCCGAACACGACAACCCGCTGGCACTGCCGATGACGCTGCGTCACCGGGGCCAGGTACTGGGCCCGGACTGCGTTCCGCCGGGCCGGGAGGTCAGCGAAAAGGTTTTGCTGCTGATCCACGGCCTGTGCATGAACGAGCGTCAGTGGGGCCTGATCGGCCGCGACGATGCGTGGGCAACCGCGCTGGGCTACACCGTGGTGCGGCTGCGCTACAACTCGGGCCTGCACGTTTCCCGGAATGGCCGGCAACTCGCCGCCGCGCTGACTCAGCTCGGCGAACTCTGGCCGGTTCCGATCTCGGAAATCTCCCTCGTCGGCCACAGCATGGGTGGTCTGGTTGCCCGCAGCGCCTGTCACATCGGCCAGGCCGAAGGCCAGCGCTGGGCCGCGCAGCTGAAGCACATGGTGTTCCTGGGCACTCCGCATCACGGCGCGCCGCTGGAGCGCGCCGGCAACTGGGTCGACGTGCTGCTGTCCAGCACCCGCTACAGCGCGCCGTTCGCGCGGATCGGCCAACTGCGTAGCGCCGGCATCACCGATCTGCGTCATGGCCATGTACTCGACGAGCACTGGCAGGGCCGGCACCGCTTCCAGCGATTGCCCGACGGTCGCAGCCCGGTGCCCTTGCCCGAGGGCGTGCGCTGCCACGCGATCGCCGCCACCATCGCCCCGGCCGCACCGACACTGACCGGCGCGGTTCTTGGCCCAAGCGACGGCCTGGTGCCGCTCGACAGCGCCATGGGCCGCCATCCCGATCCGCAACATGCGCTGCGTTTCGCCAGGCGCTCGCAGTGGGTTGTCCGCGACACCAGCCACCTGGGTCTGCTGAACGAGCCGCGCGTGCTGCGCCGCATGGCCGGCTGGCTGGCCGGGCGCTGAGCCAGCGGCTTCGCCACGGCGGCCAAGGCAGCCGCTGCGCGGGCGATCGCCACGCGCCCTTTGCTTCCCGCGCCGGCATTGCGTTAAATGCAGGGTACTGAAGTCGGCACCGGGAGGTGCGAGATGGGCATTCTGATTCGCGGCGGCACCGTGGTGGACGCCGAGCACAGCTACCGGGCCGATATGCTGTGTGCCGATGGCGTCATCAAGGCGATCGGGCTGGATCTGGACGCGCCAGCCGGGGCTGAGGTCATCGACGCCGGCGGGCAGTTGGTGATGCCCGGCGGCATCGATCCGCACACCCATATGCAGTTGCCATTCATGGGCACGGTTGCCAGCGACGATTTCTACACCGGCACGGCGGCCGGGCTGGCCGGTGGCACCACCAGCATCATCGACTTCGTCATCCCCAATCCGCAGCAGCCGCTGATGGAGGCCTTCGACATCTGGCGCGGCTGGGCCGAAAAGGCTGCCGCCGACTACGCCTTCCACGTTGCAGTCACCTGGTGGGACGACAGCGTGCACCGCGACATGGGCCTGCTGGCAACCGAGCACGGCGTGTCCAGCTTCAAGCACTTCATGGCCTACAAGAACGCCATCATGTGCGACGACGAGGTGCTGGTGAACAGCTTCACCCGGTGCCTGGAACTGGGCGCGCTGCCCACCGTGCATGCCGAAAACGGCGAGCTGGTGTATCGCCTGCAGAAACAGTTGCTGGAGCGCGGCATCACCGGACCTGAGGGCCATCCGATGTCGCGGCCACCGGCGGTCGAGGGCGAGGCGGCCAATCGCGCGATCCGTATCGCCGAGGTGCTGGGCACGCCGATCTATGTGGTGCACAACTCCTGCATCCAGTCGCTGGAGGCGATTGCCCGCGCCCGGAATGAAGGCCAACGCGTGTTCGGCGAGGTACTGGCCGGACACCTGCTGATCGATGATTCGGTGTATCGCGATCCGGATTTCGCGTTTGCCGCCGGCCATGTGATGAGCCCGCCGTTCCGGCCCAAGGCGCACCAGGACGCGCTGTGGCAGGGCTTGCAGGCCGGACACCTGCACACCACCGCCACCGATCACTGCTGTTTCTGCGCACCGCAAAAGGCGGCCGGACGCGACGACTTCACCAGGATTCCCAACGGCTGCGCCGGCATCGAAGACCGCATGTCGGTGCTCTGGCACTACGGCGTGGGCAGCGGCAAGCTCACGCCCAGCGAGTTCGTCCGGGTCACTTCGACCAACGCCGCGCAGATTTTCAACCTGTATCCGCGAAAGGGCGCCGTGCGAGTTGGCGCCGATGCCGATCTGGTGGTCTGGGATCCAGCCGCATCGCGCACCATCTCGGCCAAGACCCACCACCAGAACATCGATTTCAACGTGTTCGAAGGCCGCACGGTCACCGGCATCGCCACCCACACGCTGACCCGCGGCCTGCTGGCCTGGGCCAACGGCGACCTGCGCGCAGTGCGCGGCCACGGCCAGTACCTGTCCCGGCCCACCCATCCACCGTACTTCGAGGCCAACCGGCTGCGCGCCGCGCTTGGAACGTAAACCACCCGGAACCCGGCCGATGTGGCGGTCTGCCGGGTAATCGCCCAGGCGGTTCGGCGTTGCCGGCAGGTTCCACCGCCCAGCGCCGTCGGCGGCTGGCGGCATTGCCCTGCAGCTCGTCATGTGTGCTTGAACCAATTCGTGCCCTGAACAGCACCACGTAACGAGGCGCTTTCAGGAACACAGGGTTGAGTGCTACACTTATTTATGTGTCACTTCCTCGGGGTCACGATAATGGCAAGCACCGTCAATTTCACCGGCGCGGTCGATCGCGATCTGCTCAAGCGCGCCAAGATCATCGCAGCCAAGACCGACACCTCGGTCAATGCGCTGTTCAACGCCGAGCTTCGCCACCTGGTCGAAACCTTCGAGGCGGCCGAAGCCGCAGGCAACCAGAATTACCGACGGCTGCTCGACTTTTCGCTCGGGCGACTGGCGGGCGACGAGGTCATGCGCGCGCTGGGGGTCGACAGCGAAGAAGACCTCTTCCTGTTGATGGCGCAAGCCCACCTGCCGATGCCGCGCCTGCCCGATGCGGTCACGCGCGACATGGTCGATCAACTGAATTCGCTGGCCGGCTGAGCGGCCCGCGATGGCCGCGAACGCTGTTCTGCTGCCTGACGCCGGGCCGCTGATCACCCTGGCCTATGCCGATGCGCTCGACCTGCTGTTCACGCCCGGCTGGCCGGTCGTGCTGGTCGACATGGTGCTGCACGAAGTGACGCGCAACCAGACGCCGACCCGCGAAAAACTGGCTCAGTGGGCCGCCGCCGGGCAGGTATCGGTGCGCCCAACCCGCACGTTCCAGCATCACCAGCAAATGCTGGAGGCAAACCCCGCCGCCGCCCGCACCGCCAATCTCGGCGAACTGGCGATCCAGGAAACCATGAGCGCCTTCGCGCTGGAAGCGATTGATCCTGGCCAGCCGCAACGCACCGGCGTGTTCCTGTTCGAAGATCACAAAATTGCCCGCGCCAGCTTCTTGCTGCCGGACAACTGCCACAAGATCAGTACGCGCGCCTACCTGTTGTTTCTGGAACAGCGCGGCTGGCTCGAGTCCGCAGCGGAAATCGAGCGGCGCGCCATCCAGGCCGGCCGCAGCTTCTCGAAATTGCGCTTCCCGCCTGATTGAGCCGACCACGGAACACGACAGTAGGTCGAGTGCCTGTCGGACGCCTTCGAATCGGACACACGCTGCGGCCAGGAGGCAAAGACCGGCCCTGCCGGCATATCGGCCGCGATGCCGGCCGGCTACTGCGGATCGAAGTCTTGCATGTAGGGGATTGCGTCGGTTCGCCGGATCGCGATGAACGGGTAGCCGGTGGCCTGGTGGCAGGCATTGCAGGCGTCGATCAGCTCGCCGAATCGGCGGTCGATGGTTTCCCAGCCGCTGTCCTGTTCGCCCAGCGCGCGCTCGAAACGCTCGAAGGCGGGCGCCAGCATGGCTTCGCTGAGTTGGCCTACCGGCTTGCCGTGGTATTCGTCGATCTCGCCGGTCGCTTCCAGGGTTTCCTCGATTTCGTGGGCGTAGAAGCCGGCCAGCTCGCGATTGCGCGCGCGTATCGACAGGTCGAGCTTGTGGGCAAAATACTGCATCGCGCCCATCTTGCCGATCAGATCGTGGTCTTCCACGCGGTCGGAAGCTGTCGCGAGCAGGCTGATGGTGCATGCGCTGATGATCCAAAGTGTTCTTGCGCCCATCGGCGGCCTCCTCAGGTGGTTCGCGTCTTCACACCATAGCGGCAACACCTGTCCGCCGCAGCGACGCCGGCGTGCCGGTGTGCCGCGCGCCTTCTAATCCGGCTCGACGTGCCGACGGGTACGACTTCGCCGTTTCTCTGTCCGCGCAACCCGCCACAGCGTCGCCTCGATGCCCTGGCGATGAATCGGCGTGCGAAATTGGGGCTACGATTGGACCGTCACTCTTCGAGATCAAGGGAGCCCCCATCATGTACATCCAGGGATTTGTCGTTGCCGTACCGGAAGGCAACAAGCAGGCCTATCGCGATGTGGCGGCGAAGTTTGCCGACTTCGCCAAGGACTTCGGCGTGATCGAGATCATGGAAGCCTGGGAAGCCGATGTGCCCGACGGGAAGCAAACCGACTTCCGGCGCGCCGTGCAGATCGAGCCCGGCGAGAAGGTAGTTTTTTCGTGGGTGATCTGGCCCGACAAGGCCACGGCCGACGGCGCGCACGCGCAAATGATGAGCGACCCGCGCATGAGGGATATGGGCGAGATGCCTTTCGATGGCAAGCGGATGATCTTCGGCGGCTTCGAGCCCCTGCTCAGCGTGGGCCGCGACTGAGGCAGACGCATCCTCCGTCGGGTCACTGACCCGGGCCGGGAAACCGGGGCGAACGCGCGGCGCGATGCGGGGCGCGGGATCTGGTCGGGTCGGGTCGGGTTGCGGTCCGCGCCGCCGCCGCGCCATGCGCCGGGCGATAGCCCGCGCGTCGCCGCGACTCCAACGCAGCCGCCGGGCGTCGATGCGGCAAATCACCGCGCCCGCAGTCACCTCTCGCGCGTGGCGAGGTGTGCTATCAATCGGACATGGACGCCAACCGAGCCGGTTGGCGCACTCCGCATCCGAGGAAGCCCGCCGCATGATTCGCCTGCTGATCTACCTGAGATACGTGGCCGTGCTGGGTCAGCTGCTGGCGGTGCTGGTGGTGACCAGGGCGCTCGATCTGCGCTTCGATACCGCGCCGCTGTTCGCCACCATGGCTGCACTGCTGGCTTTCAATGTGGCGATGCATTGGCGGTTTCGCACCCGCGCGGAGGCCTCGCCGCAGGAGTTGATCGGGCATCTGTGCGTCGACCTGCTGGCATTGACGGTGATGCTGTATTTCACCGGCGGGCCGGCCAATCCGTTCGTCTCGCTGTATCTGGTGCCGGTGGCGCTGGCGGCGATCGCGCTGCAGGTGGTTCCGATGCTGGGCCTGTCGCTGCTGGCGGTGCTGCTGTACACGTTTCTGATGTTTCGCCATGTGCCGCTGCCGCACGCCCATGGCGGCGATTTCGATCTGCACGTGACCGGCATGTGGATCAACTTTCTGCTCAGTGCGGCAATCATGGTGGCGGTTCTTGGACGGTTCATGGGCATCGTGCGCGATCAACGCAGGCGGCTGGCCGAGGCGCGCGAACGCGCACTGCGCGATGAGTCGTTGCTGGCGGTGGGTACGCTGGCGGCCGGCACCGCGCACGAGCTGAACACGCCTTTGACCACCATGGGCCTGCTGATCGACTCGCTGGCCGCCGATCCGTCGTCGATCGAGCCGGACGATTTCGACCTTCTGGCGATCCAGGTGGCGCGCTGCCGCGAGCACGTCCGCACCCTGGCCGATCTGGCCCGCGACGGCGCGCTGGGCAAGCCGCGCACGCTGGGGCTGGCGAACTTCGTGCGCGAGTGCATCGGCCGTTGGCAGTTGCTGCGGCCGGGCGTGGTGGTCCGCCAGCACATCGCCGAGGCCGCCGAGCGCACGTCGATCACCGTCGATCCCACGCTGCCGCAGGCGCTGATCAATCTGCTGGATAATGCCGCCGATGCCGCCGCACAGACCGACAACAGCCAGCCGATCGACATCGAGCTGGACATTCTTGAGCGCGATGCCGTGCTGCGCATCCTCGACCGTGGCCCCGGCCCGCACGGCAATGGCGCCCAGGAGGAGAGCGCCGCACGCGGCAAGGGACTTGGCATCGGCATGTTGATCTCCAACGCCAGCATCGAGCGCGCCGGCGGCCGGGTCAGTCAGTACCCGCGCACCGGCGGCGGCTGCGTCACCGAGGTCGCGCTGCCCACCGAGGTATCGATATGAGCACACTTGCCAGGGTTCTGGTCATCGACGATGACGAAGCGTTCTGCCGGGTGTTGGCGCGCAGCCTGCGCCAGCAGGGCATCGATACGGCCTTTGCCCACAACGGCGCCGACGGCATCGCCGAAGCGCGGCGCTTCCAGCCCGACGGCATCACGCTGGATCTCAAGCTCGGCGAAGACAACGGATTACAGCTGATCCAGGCGCTGCGCGAGGCCTGCCCGGACGCCCGCATCGTGCTGGCGACCGGCTTTGCCAGCATCGCCACAGCGGTCGATGCCATCCACCGGGGCGCGTGGAATTACCTGCCCAAGCCGTTCGATATGGCCATGCTGCTGCGTGCATTCGAATACCGTCCGGACCAGGCCGAGCCTGCGGCGCCGCCGCCCTCGCCGCTGTCGATGCGCCGGCAATCCTGGGAACACCAGCAGCGCGTGCTGAATGATTGCGGCGGCAACATTTCTGCCGCCGCCCGCATCCTGGGAATCGACCGTCGCACGCTGCAACGCCGGCTGGCCAAGCGCCCGGCCAGGGAGCGCGGCGCAGAGTAGGCTTACTCGGCCAGGGTCAACAGGCTGGCGTTACCGCCCGAGGCGGTGGTGTTGATGCTCAGCGTGCGCTCGGTGGCGAATCGCGGCAGGTAGTGCGGGCCGCCGGCCTTGGGGCCGGTGCCGGACAGGCCCTCGCCGCCGAACGGCTGGACTCCGACCACGGCGCCGATCTGGTTGCGATTGATATAGCAGTTGCCCACCCGGGCGCGCGCGGCGATGCGCTCGACCGTGCTGTCGATGCGGCTGTGTACGCCGAGGGTAAGGCCGTAGCCGGAGCCATTGATCTGGTCGATCAGCGCATCGAGCTTTTCGCCGTCGAAGCGGATCACGTGCAGCACCGGGCCGAACACTTCGCGTTCCAGCTGCGCCAGCGAATGCAGCTCGTAGGCGCGCGGCGCAAAAAAGCTGCCGTGCGCACAGTCGTCGCCCAGCGCAGCGGTCTGGATCGGCTTGGCTTCGCGCTCCATGCGCTCGGCGTGAGCCTGAAGAATGGCCAGCGCATCGGCATCGATCACCGGGCCGACGTCGGTCGACAGCAGGCCCGGCTGGCCCACCTTCAATTCGTCCATGGCGCCGGCCAGCATGGTGATCACCTTGTCGGCGATGTCGCGCTGGACGAACAGCACCCGGGCCGCCGAGCAGCGCTGGCCAGCCGACTGGAACGCCGAGGCGACCACGTCCTTCACCAGTTGTTCGGGCAACGCAGAGGAGTCGGCGATCATGGCGTTCTGTCCGCCGGTCTCGGCGATCAGGGTGGCGATGGCGGCATCGCGCGCGGCCAGCCGGCGGTTGATCAGACGCGCCACCTCGGTCGAACCGGTGAACGCCACGCCGGCGACCCGTTCATCGCCGGTCAGCGCATTGCCGACCGTGGCGCCGTCGCCGGGCAGCAGTTGGATCGCCTTCTCGGGTACGCCGGCCTCGTGCAGCAGCTTGACCGCGTGATAGGCGATCAGGGTGGTCTGCTCGGCCGGCTTGGCGATCACGCTGTTGCCGGCAGCCAGGGCGGCGGCCACCTGACCGAGGAAGATCGCCAGCGGGAAATTCCACGGGCTGATGCAGACGAACACGCCACGGCCGTGCAGGCTGAGCTGGTTGGTTTCGCCGGTCGGACCGGGCAGCATCATCGGGGCGCCGAACTGGGCGCGCGCCTGCTGGGCGTAATAGCGGCAGAAGTCGACCGCTTCGCGGACTTCGGCGACCGCATCGGGCAGCGTCTTGCCGGCCTCGCGCACGCACATCGACATGAACGCCGGCATCCGCGCTTCCAGCAGATCGGCGGCATGCTCCAGGATGGCGGCGCGGCTGGCCGCCGGCAGCCGGTCCCAGTCGGGCTGGGCGGCTTGGGCATTTGCCAGCGCCTGCTCGATGGTGGCGGCATCGGCCGCCAGCCACTGGCCGACGCGCTGGCGGCGGTCGGCCGGATTGGTCACCGCCACGGCCGGGCCGGTCTGGCTGGCGCCCGGCACCAGCGGCGCAGCCTGCCAGGGGCCGGAATGGGCGTTGAGCGCGTCGGCAAGCGCGCGCAGTTCATCGTCGTTGGCGAAGTTGATACCCATGGAATTCTTCCTTTCGGTACCGAACAGGTCGTGCGGCAGCGGAATGTGCGGATGCGGTTTGTAGGCGTTGCCGGCCACCATCGCGACCGGGTCGGCGACCAGCTCCGAAGCCGGCACGCGGTCATCGCTGATCCGGTTGACGAAGCTGGAGTTGGCGCCGTTCTCCAGCAGGCGGCGGACCAGATAGGGCAGCAGATCCTCGTGGCTGCCGACCGGCGCATAGACCCGGCACGGCACCGCGAGGCCGTCGCTGGCGATGACCGGCGTGTACAGATCTTCGCCCATACCGTGCAGCCGCTGGTATTCGTAGTCCACCCGGCTGCCGTCGGGCTTGACCGCCATGGCATGGATGGCGGCGATGCTGTGCGCGTTGTGACTGGCGAACATCGGGTAGAAGGCGTCGGCGGCGGCCAGCATGCGCCGGGCGCAGGCCAGGTAGCTGACATCGGTGTTGGCCTTGCGGGTGAACACCGGGTAGCCGCGCTGGCCTTCGACCTGGGCCAGCTTGATCTCGGCGTCCCAGTAGGCGCCCTTGACCAGGCGGACCGGCATGCGCCGACCGACCCGCCGCGCCTCGGCCGCCAGCAAGTCGATCACTGCCGGCGCGCGCTTGAGATAGGCCTGAATGGCGGCGCCGAAGCCCTCCCAGCCGTCGAGACTGGCGTCGCCGTAGACGCCGAGGATGACATCGAGGCTCAATTCAAGCCGGTTGGCTTCCTCGGCGTCGATGGTGAAACCGATGCCGCAAGCCTTGGCCTGCTGCGCCAGCTCCAGCACCCGGGGAATCAGTTCGGCGTTGACCCGGGCGCGCTTGCCGTGCTCGTAGCGCGGGTGCAGGGCCGAGAGCTTGACGGAAATGCTCGGCGCGGCGAACACATCCGGGGATGGCCCTGCGGCGCCGATGGCGGCGATCGCCTTGCGGTAGGACTCCAGATACCGGCTGGCATCGCGCGCGGTCAGCGCCGCCTCGCCGAGCATGTCGAAGCTGTATCGGTAGTGCGCGTTGCTGCCCTTGCGCGCGCGTTTGAGGGCATCGGCGATGGTCCGGCCCATGACGAACTGGTGACCCATGATGCGCATCGCCTGGCGCACCGCGAGGCGGATCACCGGCTCACCGGTGCGCGCGGTCAGCCGGCGCAGCGCGCCGGTCACGTTCTGCCGGGTTTCCTCGGCCAGGTTGACGATCTGCCCGGTCAACATCAGGCCCCATGTGGAGGCGTTGACGAACACCGAGTCGCTCTGGCCCAGATGCCGGCGCCAGTCGGCCTCGCCCAGTTTGTCGCGGATCAGCGCGTCGGCGGTGGCCTGATCTGGGATGCGCAGCAGCGCCTCGGCCACGCACATCAGCAGGACGCCCTCTTCGGAGCTGAGGTCGTACTGGCGCATGAACGCCTCGATCACGCCCTGGTCGGCGGCGGCCACCCGGACCAGACGAACCAGCTCTTCGGCGCGCGCTCGCACTATTTCTGCGGTTTCCGGCTCCAGCCGGGCATCGGCCAGCAGGCGTTCGAGGTGCTCGCTTTCGTCGGCCAGCCAGGCCTGGGTGATACGGCGGCGGAACGGATCCGGCGGATCGGGCAGTTCAGGGCTCAGCAGAGCGGTCACATCGGTCGTCCATCGACACCCGGACGGCGCCCGGGAACCCGTCCAGTTTAGGGCCCCGAGCCCCGTCCAGGAAGACATGGCGTTCACCACGAGGTCCCGGCGCTGGGCTATCGTGTTGTCGGGGTGGGTCGCCAACCGGTATCATTCGCGGGTTTTCACCCCGTTCGACCGGCGGCCGGCCCGGCCTGAGAGGATGGGGCAACAATGATCGAACGGCACGGCGATGCGGCACCCGGCGGGGCTTGGCAGTTGGTTCTGCGGCCCAATCGCTCGATGAGCGCACGCCAGCTGATCGGTTTTTTCCTGTTGCAGGCCACGGTAGCGCTGCTGGTATCGCTCTACGCCTGGACGCAGGGCAACGTGTTCGCTCCGCTGTTTGCGTTGCTGCACGCGGGTTTTATCGCCTTCGCGCTGCGCCTGGCGTGGCGAGGGGGAGACCGCTGCGAGGTGGTCGCGGTGACCAGGGATCGGATCGAGGTTCGGCGCGGGGATGACGCGGCAAGCCTGTTTCACGCACATCCCTACTGGGTACGGATGCGCCTAGAAGAGTCCCATGGCGAGCCGCGATTGACGCTTCGGGCCTCGGGTCGGGTGGTGGAACTGGGCAGTTTTCTGGCGCCCATCGAACGCCGACGCTTGGCCGACACGCTGCACGAGGTGCTGAGTCTGGCCACGGCGGGATCGCACAGGGATGCCACGGCAGGCACCAATGAATTTTAGCTAACGAGGTCCGGGTAACGCCCATGAAAAGTCTTCAAATGATCCGAAGCGGTGTTGGAGTTCTGGCCGCCATGGCCCATTCGCTTGCCTACGCCAACCCCGAACCCTGGCAGCTCAACCTGAGTCCGGGCGTCACCCAGACCGCCGAGAACGCCTACCACGCCCACATGCTGGTGCTGTGGATCTGCGTGGCGATCGGCGTCGTGGTATTCGGCGCGATGGCGATTTCCATGGTCAAGTTCAGGAAATCCAAGGGCGCCGTCCCGGCAACCTGGAGCCATAACACGGTCGCCGAGCTGATCTGGACGGTGGTGCCGGTGCTGCTGTTGATCGCCATGGCCTGGCCGGCAACCCGCTACCTGATCGCCCAGTACGACACCTCCGAGTCCGAGATGACGGTCAAGGTCACCGGCTATCAGTGGATGTGGCGCTACGAGTACCTCGGCGAGGATGTCGGCTTCACCAGCCGTCTGGACCGCGAGTCCGAACGCATTCGCCAGTCCGGCATTACCCCTACGCTGGCCGACAATCCCAATTACCTGCTCGATGTCGACAACGCCCTGGTGCTGCCGACCGACACCAAGATTCGCTTCGTGATCACCGCTGACGACGTGATCCACGCCTGGTGGGTGCCGGCGCTGGGCTGGAAGCAGGACGCCATTCCGGGCGTCATCAACGAGGCCTGGACCGAAATCCGCCAGCCGGGCGTATATCGCGGCCAGTGCGCCGAACTGTGCGGCAAGGATCACGGCTTCATGCCGATCGTGGTCAAGGCGGTGCCCAAGGCCGAGTATCAGAACTGGCTGGTTGCCCAGAAGTCCGGCGATACCGCCGCCGCTGCCCGCATTGCCTCCGTCGCCGCCGTTGTCGGCGACGAGGGCTGAACAATTCATTTCGAGAGGTAACGGATCATGGCAAACACCGCCGTCCAGCACGACGACCACGCTGATCACAAGCCTGAGGGCTTTTTCAACCGCTGGGTATTCACTACCAACCACAAAGACATCGGCACCCTGTATCTGGTGTTTTCGCTGGTGATGTTCCTGATCGGCGGTTCCATGGCGCTGGTCATTCGCGCCGAGCTGTTCCAGCCCGGCCTGCAGCTGGTCGATCCGGCGTTCTTCAACCAGATGACCACCATGCATGCACTGGTGATGATCTTCGGCGCGGTCATGCCAGCCTTCGTGGGCCTGGCCAACTGGATGGTGCCGCTGATGATCGGCGCACCGGACATGGCGCTGCCGCGGATGAACAACTGGTCTTTCTGGATCCTGCCATTCGCCTTCACGCTGTTGCTGTCGACCCTGGTGTCGCCCGGCGGTGGGCCGGCCGGCGGCTGGACGCTGTATCCGCCGTTGTCGCTGCAGGGCGGCTCCAACATGGCGTTCGTGATCTTCGCCATCCACCTGATGGGCATCAGCTCGATCATGGGCGCAATCAACATCATCGCCACCATCCTCAACATGCGTGCCCCCGGCGTCGATCTGCTCAAGATGCCGGTGTTCGTCTGGACCTGGCTGATCACCGCCTTCCTGCTGATCGCGGTGATGCCGGTGCTGGCCGGCGCGGTGACCATGCTGCTGACTGACAAGTTTTTCGCCACCAGCTTCTTCAACGCTGCCGGCGGCGGCGATCCGGTGATGTTCCAGCACATCTTCTGGTTCTTCGGGCATCCCGAGGTCTACATCATGATCCTGCCGGCGTTCGGTATCGTCAGCGAGATCATCCCGACCTTCGCCCGCAAGCCGCTGTTCGGATATCAGGCGATGGTCTACGCCACCGCCTCGATCGCCTTCCTGAGCTTCATCGTCTGGGCCCACCACATGTTCACCGTGGGCATGCCGCTGGGCGGCGAGCTGTTCTTCATGTACGCCACCATGCTGATTGCGGTGCCGACCGGAGTGAAGGTGTTCAACTGGGTCAGCACCATGTGGCAAGGCTCGATGACTTTCGAGACGCCGATGCTGTTTGCCATCGGCTTCGTGATCATGTTCACCATCGGCGGGTTCTCCGGCCTGATGCTGGCCATCGTGCCGGCCGACTTCCAGTACCACGACACCTATTTCGTGGTCGCCCACTTCCACTATGTGCTGGTCACCGGGGCGATCTTCGCGATCATGGCCGGCGTGTACTACTGGCTGCCCAAGTGGACCGGGCAGATGTACAACGAGACGCTCGGCAAGTGGCATTTCTGGCTGAGCACGATCTTCGTCAACCTGCTGTTCTTCCCGCAGCACTTCCTGGGCCTGGCCGGCATGCCGCGGCGCATCCCCGACTACAACGTGGCCTTCGCCGATTTCAACTTCTGGTCGTCGATCGGCGGTTTCGGGTTTGGTTTGAGCCAGCTGCTGTTGGTCTACATCATCGTGCGGTGCTGCCTGCTCAAGAAGGGGGCCAAGGCCGAGGCGCGTTCGTGGGAGGGGGCACGCGGTCTGGAATGGACGCTGCCGAGTCCGGCGCCCCACCACACATTTACCACGCCGCCGACGATCCGGAATTCGGATCTTGCCCACGGCGACGTGACCCACTGAAGCGATGAAACCGCCGGACGCCTGATGGCGTCCGGATTCACTACGGATCGAAAACGAAGCCGATGACAGACAGCAGGAACCGTCGCGGAATCTGGATCACCGTCCTCGTGCTCGCGTTGCTGGCGGCAAGCATCTATGCCGGCTTCATCGCCTCGGGCGTGATCGGACGATGAGCGCACCGAACGCCAATCTGCGCATGCTGCGAACCATCGCCCTGGTCGCAGTCGGCTCGTTCGTGTTCGCTTTTTCGCTGGTGCCGCTGTACCGGCTGGCCTGCGAAAAGGTGTTCGGCATCAGTCTCGAACGCGGCCCGGTCGGCGAGGCCCGCGCTGCGTCGATGCAAGTGGACGAGAGCCGCTGGGTGACGGTCGAGTTCGACGCCACCGTGAACTCGCGCCTGCCGTGGACCTTCGCGCCGGACCGGGTCTCGATGAAGGTGCGCCCCGGCGAAATTTACGAGGCCACCTACCTGGCCCGAAACACGGCCGACTACGCCATCGTCGGCAACGCGATTCCCTCGGTCGCCCCGTCCAGCGCGTCGGCCTACTTCAGCAAGACCGAGTGCTTCTGCTTCACCGAGCAGTTGCTGCTGCCCGGCGAGGAGCGCCACATGCCGGTGCGCTTCATCGTCGATCCGCAGCTCGATCCATCGATTCGCACCCTCACGCTGTCCTACGTCTTCTACAATAACGAGTCCGCCACCGCACGCGTGGCGACCGAAACCGGGCACAGCGCCGCTGGCGCGCCCTGATCACACCTTCAGACATTTCGGAATCAACGGGGAACTCCATGGCCCACACCCACGACGCCAACATCTACTACGTGCCGCACGGCAGCAAATGGCCGATGGTCGGCACGCTCGGCCTGTTCACCACGGTGATCGGCGTGTCCAACTGGCTTAACGGTCATGCCTGGGGTCAGCCGGTGTTCTACGTTGGCCTGGCGATCCTGGTCTTCATGCTGTTCGGCTGGTTCGGCAGCGTGATTCGGGAATCGATCGCCGGGCTGTACAACAGCCAGGTCGACACGTCGTTCCGGATGGGCATGGTCTGGTTCATTTTCTCGGAAGTGATGTTTTTCGCCGCCTTCTTCGGGGCGCTGTTCTACGCCCGCTCGCTGTCCGTGCCGTGGCTGGGCGGCGCCGGTGACGGCGTGCTGACCAACGCGCTGCTGTGGAGCGGCTTCGAGTCGACCTGGCCAACCAATGGCCCGGCGTCGGTTGGCGGCAGCTTCGAGACCATTTCGGCCTGGGGCATCCCGCTGCTCAATACGCTGCTGCTGCTGTCTTCAGGCGTGACGATCACCATCGCCCATCACGCGTTGAAGGCTGCCGAGCGCGGCAAACTGCTGTTCTGGCTGGGCGCCACGGTGCTGCTGGGCGTGGTGTTCCTGTACTTCCAGGCCTATGAGTATATCCACGCCTACCGCGACCTGAACCTGACCCTCGGTTCGGGCATCTACGGCTCCACCTTCTTCATGCTCACCGGGTTCCACGGCATGCACGTCACCCTGGGCGCAATCATGCTCACGGTGATCTGGTTCCGCTGCGCCAAGGGCCACTTCGACAGGGACAATCACTTCGGCTTCGAGGCGGTCGCCTGGTACTGGCACTTCGTCGACGTGGTGTGGCTCGGGCTGTTCCTGTTCGTCTACGTGCTTTGAGGGCGGGGGCCGGGAATCAGGAATCGGGAATCGTAAAGCGTGATCCGGCGGCTGCCGAGCCCGTCGATTCTCGAACATCGGTACTGTTGCCTAACCCTCGGCGCTGGCCCCGCCAACTTGGCCTGGATGGCTGAACGCGACGGTGATTCATCGCCGCCGGCGTTGATCGCTCAACGCGCGCGGCGCCAACGCACTCGATGGTAATTCGGTCCTGCGACGCGGCCCTCGGCTTGGCTGAGCCGAATGCCGGCGCATCGGCCGGCGCGGCAGGACGGGCCTCAGCCGTTCAGCCCGTGCGGTCTGATCACGCCGGTGGCGATGCCGATGATCACCAGGACGATCAGGGCCACCGACAGGCCGATGCGCCAGGTCAACGAGTTGACCGTGCGTTTGGTGGTGCCCTTGTCCACCAGCATGTAATACAGCCCGGCCCCCAGATGAAACAGGATAAGGATTACGAACGCGACAATGATGAGGGTCTGCCACATGGCGCCGGGACCGGTTTTCGGGAAGTGCGCATTATCGCCCACCCGCCGTGTGCGCGCGGTTGACGGTCTCGCCTGGTGAAACACTGGCTGCCCTGGCTGCTGGCGATGGCCTGCATCGCGCTGTTCGTTGGGCTGGGCCGCTGGCAACTCGATCGCGCGGCCGAAAAGCAGCATGCCGTCGACAGCCTGGCTCGGTCGTTGGCGGAGCCCCGGCCCCAGGTCATTGCCGCGCGGGCCGCGTCCGGGCCGAACCGGATCGACCGGGTTTTCGCGCAGGGCCGTTTCATCGATGCCCCGATACTGCTGCTCGACAACCAGATACGCGAGGGCGCGGTCGGGCTGCGCGCCTATAGGGTATTTCAGCCCGATGCGCTGGACCAGCCGGTGCTGGTCGAACTGGGCTGGTTGCCCGTGCCGCCGGATCGCCGGCTGCCGGCGACCGTGGCGCTGGAGACCTACTATCGCCTTGATGGCCTGCTGCTGCCCCCGCCCTCGGCCGGACTGCGGTTCGGTCCGCCGGGGCAACGGCTGGCCGACGGTCGTTGGCTGCTGACCCGGCTCGACCCGGCTGAGCTTTCTTCCGTGCTTGGCCTGGAAAGGCCCCTGCTGGAGCGCATTCTTCGTCCCGACCCCGCCGACCGCATCGGCTACACACGCTCTCTGGACGTGCTGTCCAATACCCTGCCTCCGGAGAAGCACCGCGGTTATGCCGTCCAGTGGTTCGCGCTGGCTGCGGCGGTCGCCTTTGTCGCTGTTTTTCTCACCTTCCGGCGGAAAGCCGCATGACTCCCAAAAACAAATCCCGCCTGACCCTGCTGCTGATCGCCGTGCTGTTCTTCGGCTCGTTCGGCATCGCGCTAGTACTGCATTACAGCAACTGGCAGCCGAGCCAGACCCGAAACCACGGCGAGTTCGTCAAGCCTCCGATCGCGCTGGGCGGCCTGTCGCTGCGCACCCTCGATGGTAAGGAATACCCCTGGCAGCCCGGCGAGGGCATCTGGCGGGTCTTGGTCGCGCCGCCGTCCGACTGCGGTCAGCCCTGTATCGATTTGCTGGAATCGCTCTACCGGGTCTGGTTCAGCGAGGGCCGCCATGCCGATGCGCTGGATGTGCTCTGGGTCGGCGAGCTGCCGCCCGGCGGCGCGCAGTTCCGCCGTCTGGTCACCATCGAACCGGATGCCGGACTGCTCGCCGCGTTGCCCGACCGGGCCAGCGTCGATGCCCTGCCGGTTTATGTCCTCGACCCATCCGGCTATCTGGTCCTGCGTTTCGCCCCGGGCTTCGACCCCAGCGGGCTGAGCAAGGACCTGTACCGCCTCATCAAGTGACACCGCCCTCCGGAACTTCCCGATGATCGCACCGCACCGCCACTTCCATCGCATCGCCTGGGCCGCCCTGCTGCTGGCCTTCATGGTGATCGTGTTCGGCGCCTTTGTCCGGCTTTCCGACGCCGGGCTGGGCTGCCCCGACTGGCCTACCTGTTACGGTCAGGCCGCCTGGCCCAGTCACGATGAACAGATCGACCGGGCCAATGCCCGCTTCGACCGGCCGGTCGAGGTGCACAAGGCGTGGAAGGAGCAGGTGCATCGTCATGCCGCTGCCAGCCTGGGCGTGCTGGTGCTGATTCTCGCCGTGCTGGCGGCCCGCCGACGGCGGTTCGGCGTGGCCATCGTGCTGGGTTCCAGCGCCCTGGTGGCGGTAGCCATTCCGCTGTACATGGCCGACCGGCATATCGCGTCCTCAATACTGATCGGTGTTGCCCAGGCGGCGCTGTGGGTGTTCGCGCTGCGCGGCCAGCGCGGCGATCACAGCCGGCTGGCAGCCGCCACGCTCGCCGTTATCGTGGTCCAGGCCATGTTGGGCATGTGGACCGTGACCTGGCTGCTCAAGCCGATCGTGGTGATGGCCCATCTGATCGGCGGGTTGACGGTGTTTTCGATGCTGCTCTGGCAGGCCAGCGTATCCACACCCGGTGCCGCGCTGCCGCGCGCCGATGCTGGCCGGCTCAGTCGCCTGCTGTGGATCGGCCTGGTCCTGCTGGCGCTCCAGATCGCCCTCGGCGGCTGGACCAGCGCTAACTACGCGGCGCTGGCCTGCGGCACCAGCTTTCCGACCTGCCAGGGGCAGTGGTGGCCGCAGACCGATTTTTCCGAAGCCTTCATCCTGTGGCGCGGCATCGGCGTCGACTACGAGGGCGGCGTGCTCGATGGCGCGGCGCGCGCTGCGATTCAGCTCAGTCACCGGCTGATGGCGGTCGTGGTCTTCCTCTACCTGCTGTATCTGGCGATTCGCCTGCGCCGGCTCAGCGGTCTGGCCGGATGGGGCTGGTTGCTGGCGCTTACGCTCGTCCTGCAGGTGGCGCTGGGCATCGGCAATGTGGTGCTCGGCCTGCCGCTTTGGATGGCCACGGCGCATAATGCCGGCGCGGTGCTGCTGTTGTTCGTGCTGGTGAGTCTGCTCGCGCGACTGTCGGCCGGGCGCCCTGCACCGACGGCCAGCCGAACCCCTCACCCCGAGCCGCCAATTCCTTCCCGATGAATCTTTCCGCCGCGCAGTACTGGGAGCTGACCAAGCCGCGCGTGGTGGCACTGATCGTGTTCACTGCGGTGGTCGGCATGCTGCTGGCAGTGCCCGGCGTGCCGCCGTGGCGTGCGGTGGTGTTCGGCAGCCTGGGTATCTGGCTGGCGGCCGCCTCGGCGGCGGCCATCAATCACCTGCTCGACCGGCGCATCGACGCGCTCATGGCCCGCACCGCGCAGCGGCCACTGCCGACCGGCGGGCTGAACACCACCCAGGTACTGGTATTCGCCTTGGCACTCGGCGCGGCTTCGATGGCGCTGCTGATCTGGCAGGTCAATGCGCTCACCGCCTGGCTGACGTTCGGCTCGCTGATCGGCTACGCGATCGTCTACACCGGCTTTCTGAAGCGCGCCACCCCGCAGAACATCGTCATCGGCGGGCTGGCCGGCGCCGCGCCACCGGCGCTGGGCTGGGTCGCAGTGACCGGCGAACTGCATCCCTATGCGCTGTTGCTGGTGCTGATCATCTTCGTCTGGACGCCGCCGCACTTCTGGGCGCTGGCCATTTTCCGGCGCGACGACTACGCCAAGGCGATGATCCCGATGCTGCCGGTGGTCTACGGCGTCACCTACACGCGCTGGCAGATTCTGTTCTACACCGTGCTGCTGGTCGCGGTGACCGTGCTGCCCTGGGCAACCGGCATGAGCGGCCTGTTCTACCTCGGCGGCGCGCTGGTGCTGGGCGGGGTGTTCATCTACTACGCCGTCCGGCTGATGAATCCGCCAGGCGAAATGTACGCCATGAAGGTGTTCAGCTATTCGATCGTGTATCTGATGGCGCTGTTCGCCTTTCTGCTGGCCGATCACTGGCTGTTGACCCCTGCATTTCCCGTTGAGCCACTGAACGGCTGAGTGCGGTCAGTCAGCCTCCGGATCAGCCATCGTCCGACGCGCCCAGCAAATGCCGGCGCCAAAAGGCAGCGCTGGCGGCATCGAAGTAGTCGCGGTTCGGCTTGCGGGTGAAGCCGTGGCCCTCGTCGGTGAACAGGAGATACCAGACCTCGACGCCGTTGCCGGCCACGGCATCGGCTATTCGCCGTGCCTCCTCGGCCGGCACGCGCGGATCGTTGGCGCCGTGGGCGACGAATAGGGGCTTGCGAATCCGTTCGGACATGTTCAGCGGCGAGATCCGCGACAGGAATGCGCGCGTCGCGGCGTCGCGCTCGTCGCCGTACTCGGCCCGCCGCAGGTCGCGCCGATGCACGCTGGTGTTTTCCAGGAAGGTGACGAAATGCGAGATGCCCACCGTGCTGCTGCCGGCACGCAGCCGATCAGAGAAATGCGCCATCGCCGCCAGCGCCAGATAACCGCCATAGCTGGCGCCGGTGACACCAACCCTGTCGGCATCCAGCTCCGGCTGACGGGCGATCCAATCGAGCAGTGCCCCAACGTCGCGCACGGCATCCTCGCGCTTTCGCCCATCATCGAGCTGAAGATAGCTCTTGCCGTAACCGGCCGAACCCCGCACGTTGGGCACCAGCACGGCAATGCCCAACTCGTTGACCAGATACTGGATGGTCGCGCTATAGGTCGGCCGCGCTTGGATCTCCGGGCCACCATGCAGAACGATCAGCACCGGATGGCCCTTGCCGTCCGCGCGCTCGGCCGGTCGGTAGTAGAAGGCCGGAATCCTGCGCCGCTCGCGCTCGGCGGTCCGGTCGAAGCTGGGAAAGGCGATCGATGCCGGCCGGCCGGCGATCGCCGGCGTCGGCCGCGCTGCCGGCGTGGTCCACGGGGCGAATCGGCGATGATCGATCTGCAGCGACCAGACCGTCGGCGGGTCAGCGGCCGTGGACACGGTCAGCGCCAGTGCGTCGCCCGATGGTGAGAAATCACCCAGGGTGACCACACCATCCGGCAAGGCGGGCAGTTTGATCCGGCGATGGCCGGGCACCGTGCGCAGATGCAGCCGGCTGTAGCCGTTCTCGTTGCTGACAAAGGCCAGATACCGGCCGTCGGGCGAGAGCGTGAAATCCTCGATGTCCCAGTCGATATTGCGACTGAGCAGGCGCCGACGCCCGCTTGCGAGATCGAGATGATAGAGCCGGCGAAATTCGCCGTCCTCGTCGGCGATGTAGTAAACGCCCCTGCCATCGGGCGCGAACGCGCTGCGTCCGTAATAGGTCGGCGCCTCGGGATCGCGCAGCGGCGCGCGCTCGCCGGAATCCACCCGCACCAGCCAGGGCCGCGAGCGGGTGAGCGAGAGTATCTCGCGCACCAGCAGCAACTGGTCGTCGGGCGACCAGTCTTGCACCAGCCAGCCGCCGCCGTGCGGCAGTACCGGTCGGCTCCGGCCGTCGGCGGTCATGATCCGTACGCCACCGTCGATGCCGTTCGGATGGCTGGTGGTGTACGCGAACCGCTGGCCGTCACGCGCCCACACCGCGCCTTGGCTGCGGCCCTCGCCATCGCTGAGCCGCCGGGCCTGGTTGGTGGCCAGATCGAAGTAGTACAGCTGCCAGTCCTCGGAACCGCCGCTGTCCTTGCCGAACAGGAATCCGTCGCCGCCCTGGCGCGGAACCGCGACCGCCGCGATCGGATCGGCGTAACCGGTGATTCGCTCGGGCGCGGCGCCGGCGGCCGAGAGCCGGAAAATCTGGGTGCTGTCCTCCGACCGGCCGGCGACCAGCATCTGGTCGTTGGCCAGCCATCCCGCGAAACTCATGCCGCCGCCGCGCTGATAGCGCGCGATCGAGGCAAACAGCTCCGGTTCGAGCGCCGGAATGTTCTCATCGATCCGCTTGGCGGACTCCGACCGGGTGTCAGTCGGCACCGTGGCGGCACTCCCGACTGGCAATGCAACCGCAAAGGCAAACAGCAGGCAAAGGGCAAAGCGTGTGACCATACGCTCTAGAGTAGCGCCGACCGGCAAGAGTTTCCCGGACGCCCCGGCCCAACCGTTCAGAACGATCTGAGCAAGGCGCGCAGCTCGGCCTTTTCGGCCGCGTCGAGCGCGCCCTCACGCTGCCGCTGGCTGAGTTCGGATACCCGCTGATCGATGGTCAGCCGATCGAGCCGGGCCAGCGCGTCGAAAAACTCCGTGCGCCAGGCCGCCGGCGTGCCCGGAAAGCTGGACAAGGCCAGCTTTTGCAGTGCCGCAGCCTGGGGGTGCTCGGCCAGGTGCTCCAGCAGGGCTCCGGTGGTCAGCCCGGGGCGCTCGCGAATCAACTGGATGAGCGTCATCAGCAATTCGATGCCCGGCTGACGCAGCGCGGCGAACAGATAGGGCGGCTCGATCTCGGCGGCCAGCGCCGGCTGCTGGAGCAATAGCGCGATTGCAGTGCGCACCAGGCTTCGGCGCGGCGCCGCGCCCGGCGTTGCCCGCAGGCGGGTCGTCGCCGGATTCGACAGGCCGCGCGCCGCCGCACCCACGCCGGTCAGCTCGGTGAGGCGCTGCTGCATCAGGTCGCGAAACGCGCCCTCGGGAATCTGCGCCAGAAACGGTTTGGCGCGCTCGGCCAGCCGCGCCTTGCCGTCGAGCGTGCCCAACGCAACATCGCGCGACAGCTCGTCGAAGAAGTACTGACTGAGCGGCGTGGCGCGCTGGAGATGTTCGTCGAATCCGGCAGCGCCTTCCTCGCGCACCAGGCTGTCCGGGTCCTGGCCCTCGGGCAGGAACAGAAAATACGCCTGCCGGCCGTCGCGCAGCCTGGGCAATACCGATTCCAGCGCCCGCCACGCCGCCGCGCGGCCGGCGCGATCGCCATCGAAGCAGAAATACACGTCGGGTGCATTGCGGAACAGCAATTCGGCGTGATCGGCCGTGGTGGCGGTGCCGAGGGTGGCCACCGCGGTGTCGATGCCGTGCTGAAACAGCGCGACCACATCCATGTAGCCCTCGACCACGATCAGCCGGGGAATCCGGCTATGCGCCTGGCGCACCTGCCACAGGCCGTACAGCTCCCGGCCCTTGTGGAACAGCGGCGTCTCCGGCGAATTGAGGTATTTCGGGCCATCGTCCTTTTCCAGCACCCGGCCGCCGAAGGCGATCACCCGGCCGCGCCGGTCGTGGATCGGAAAGATCACCCGGTCGCGGAACTTGTCGTAGACCTGGCCGGCGTCGTTGCGCGACAGCAGGCCGACTTTCTCCAACTGCGCCAGCCGGCCGGCATCGGTGCCAAGCGCGTTCTTCAGCGCCTCCCATCCATCCGGCGCATAGCCGATACTGAACCGTGCCTGGTTTGCCGCGTCCACGCCGCGCCGTTGCAGGTAGCTGCGCGCCTTGGCGCTCGACTCCAGCTGCTTGCTGAAAAACCGGGCCGCCGACGCGCAAGCGGCCACCAATTCATCGAAGTCGCCGCGCTGGTGCTGGCTTCGGGTTTCGCGCGGGACCTCCATGCCGGCGCGCTTGGCCAGTTCCTCGACGGCATCGAGAAACTCCATGCGATCGTACTGCATGAGAAAACTGATCGCCGTGCCGTGCGCGCCGCATCCGAAGCAGTGATAGAACTGCTTGGTCGGACTGACCGTGAAGCTCGGCGAGCGCTCGTCGTGGAACGGGCACAGCGCCGTGTGTTCGCGGCCGGCGCGCTTGAGCGCCACGCGCGCGCCAACCACCTCGACAATGTCGGTGCGCGCCAGCAACTCGTCGATGAAGGCGTCGGGGATCCGGGACATTCGACTAGTGTAGTGCGTGGCGTGGGGCGAACCTCATCAGCAGACCGCGACCAGCCGGCAAACGCGCTGGCCTGCGCCAAAGTCGAAATCGCGCAGCGTCGATGGTGGCCGCAAGCCAGGCCGACGCATGCGGCGCCAGCGGTATTGTCGGCCCGCCCAGCCGGTCAACCGGTCAGCGCAGCCTTGACCAGCCTGGAAACCACGCCCATATCGGCCTGTCCGGCCAGCCTTGGCTTGAGGATCGCCATCACCTTGCCGATATCCTGCGCGCTGGCGGCGCCCGATTCGGCGATCGCGGCAGCCACGGCGGCGGCGACTTCGGCCTCGCTCAACTGGGCCGGCAGATAGGCCTGAATCACGCCGATCTCGTAGCGCTCGACGGCAGCGAGATCTTCGCGATTGGCCGCTTCGTACTGACTGACCGAGTCCTTGCGCTGCTTGAGCATCTTTTCCATCGCCGCCAGCACCTGACTGTCGTCGAGTTCGATGCGCTCATCCACCTCGCGCTGCTTGATGGCCGCGTTGATCAGGCGGATCACCCCGAGCCGGTCCTTCTCGCCGGCCTTCATGGCGGTTTTCATGTCTTCGATCAGGCGGGCTTTGAGGCTCATGACGGGATTCCAGGTCGACGCGCCCCACGGGACGCAAGCAAACAGAAACGGAAAAAGCCGGCAACGCCCTGGGCGGCCGGCTTTCCGGTGCGTTGCAGCGGCGCGGTTGGCGCGGGCGCGATCGACCGACAGGGCCGATCGCGCCGTCGCCAGACCGGGCTCAGTAGAGCCGCTGGCGCTTGGTGACGTCGCGGCCGGCGCGACGCAGATGACGCTTGACGGCCGCAGCGCGCTTGCGCTTGCGCTCCTGGGTCGGCTTCTCGTAGAACTCGCGTTTGCGGGTTTCAGCCAGGATGCCGGCTTTCTCGCAGGTGCGCTTGAAGCGACGCAGGGCGAACTCGAACGGCTCGTTTTCGCGGACTTTGACGTTGGGCATAAGGATTCTCTAGCGGTTTTCGGCCCGACACCGCCGGGCGAGCCGTATATGATACCGGGGCGTCGATGCGACGCGCAAGCACTACCCCGAAGGCCATGATTGTACTGGGCATCGAAACGTCCTGCGATGAAACCGGCGTGGCGGTCTACGACACCGCCGCCGGCCTGCGCGCGCAGGCGCTGTACAGCCAGATCGCCCTGCATGCCGAGTACGGCGGCGTGGTGCCCGAGCTGGCCAGCCGCGATCACGTCCGCAAGCTGCTGCCGCTGATCCGTCAGACCCTGGCCGAGGCCGGGCTGGGCGTTGCTGACCTCGACGGCGTCGCCTACACCGCCGGCCCCGGGCTGGTCGGCGCGCTGCTGGTCGGCGCGGCCACCGGCCGGGCGCTGGCCTGGTCGCGCGACATTCCCGCCATCGGCGTGCACCACATGGAAGGCCATCTGCTGGCCCCGCTGCTCGAACCCGATCCGCCCGAGCCGCCGTTCGTGGCGCTGCTGGTGTCCGGTGGCCACACCCAGCTGATGGCGGTCGAGGCGATCGGCGATTACCGCCTGCTGGGCGAAACGCTCGACGATGCCGCCGGCGAAGCGTTCGACAAGACCGCCAAGCTGATGGGCCTGCCCTATCCCGGCGGACCGCAGCTGGCCAGTCTGGCCCAGCACGGCCGGCCCGGAGCATTCACCTTTTCCCGGCCGATGACCGATCGGCCCGGCCTAGACTTCAGTTTCTCCGGCCTCAAGACCCAGGTGCTGCTGGCCTGGAATGCCTCGGATCGATCCGATCAGACCCGCGCCGACATCGCCCGCGGTTTCGAAGATGCCGTGGTCGACACCCTGGCGATCAAATGCCAGCGGGCGCTTTCGCAGACCGGCCACCGCACCTTGATCGTTGCCGGCGGCGTCGGCGCCAACACCCGCCTGCGCGAACGCCTGTCCACGATGGCCGGAAGGCTCCGCGCCCGCGCCTGCTTTCCACCACCCGAACTGTGCACCGACAACGGCGCGATGATCGCCTTCGCCGGCGCCCTGCGCCTGCAAGCAGGCCAGCACGAATCGGCAGAAGTCACCGTCCAGCCGCGCTGGCCAATGACCGGGTTGGCTGAGGTGCCTGGAGGGCCGGGAATGGGGAATCGGGAATCGGGAATATAACGCCCCACTTTGTAGGCACCTCACAACTCTCCAATTCTCCAATTCCCCATTCCCCATTCCCGACCCATGGACATCGTCTTCATTCAAGCTCTGCGCATCGACACCGTCATCGGCATCCACGCCTTCGAGCGGGACATCCGCCAGACCCTGGTTTTCGACCTTGAACTGGGTTTCGACAACCGGGTGCCGGCGGCCAGTGACGCGATTGCCGACACGCTGGACTACCAGCGCATTTCCGAGCGGCTGACCGACTACGTGTCGGGCACCGATTTTGGTCTGGTCGAAACCCTGGCCGAGCGCTGCGCTGAGCTCTTGATGCGCGAGTTCGGCGTGCGCTGGCTGCGTCTGAGGGTGGGCAAACCTGGCGCGCTGAAGGCGGCGGATTCGGTGGGTGTGGTCATCGAGCGCGGGGCGACGGGGTAGCTGGTTGCCGGGTTTCGCTCGGCCGGGACAGGGGCCGATTTCGCCAATGCCTTTAAACTATTGGCCATGGATGCAATGAATTCGTTGCTGGAAACCCTCTCGGAGCACCCCTGGCTGGCCACGTTGAGCGCTTTGCTGGCTCTGCTTGTGGCCGCCTGGCTGGTCGACTGGATCACCCGGCATGTGCTGGTGCGGGTGATCTCGCGCCTGGTTCGGGTGACGCCGACCCGATGGGACGATGCCTTGCTGGCCCGAGGCGTGATCAATCGGCTGGCGCATGTCACACCGGCGTTGGTGGTCTATTTCGGCGTGGTTGCCCTGCCGGGCACCCCCGAGGCGGTCGCCCAGGTGGTGCGCAATATCGCCGCCGCCTACATCGTTCTCACCCTGGCGCAAGCCATCAGCGCACTGTTGGGCGGGATCGACGATATCTACCGGACGCGCAACCCCGAGCGGGCGCGCAGCCGACCGATCAAGGGCTATATCCAGGTCGCCAAGATCGTGTTGTTCGTGATAGCCGGCATTCTGATCGTGGCCACTCTGATCGAGCGCTCGCCGCTGCTGCTGCTGTCCGGTTTCGGCGCCATGACCGCCGTGCTGCTGCTGGTGTTCAAGGACACCATTCTGGGCCTGGTGGCCAGCGTGCAGCTGTCGAGCAACGACATGGTGCGGGTCGGCGACTGGATCGAGATGCCCAAGTACGGCGCCGATGGCGACGTGATCGACGTGGCGCTGCACACGGTGAAGGTGCAGAACTGGGACAAGACCATCACCACCATTCCCAGCCATGCGCTTATTGCCGACAGTTTCCGTAACTGGCGCGGCATGAGCGAATCCGGCGGGAGGCGCATCAAGCGCGCGCTGCACATCGACCAGAACGCCATCCATCACCTCGACGACGACCAGCGCGAGGCGCTGGAGCGATTCGTCCTGCTGCGACCGTATCTGGCCGGCAAGCGCGAGCAGTTGGCGGAATGGAATCGCCAGCGCGAGGGCGAGGCGCCGGTGAATCTGCGCCGGCTGACCAATGTCGGCAGCTTCCGCGCCTACGCCGAGGCCTATCTCCGGGCCCACCCGAAGATTCATCAGGACATGACCCTGCTGGTGCGCCAGCTGCCGCCCGGTCCGCAGGGTCTGCCGATAGAGATCTACTGCTTCACCAACACGACCGCCTGGGGCGATTACGAGGGTATCCAGTCGGACATCTTCGATCACCTGCTGGCGATCGCGCCGGAATTCGGCCTCACGGTATTTCAGCAACCCTCCGGCGGCGACATCCAGCGCGCGGCCCAGGCCATCGCCGAGCTCGCTCAGCGCGCCTGAACCGGCGTATCCGGCGCGTCGCAGGCATCCGGCCCGCCGCGCGCATAGGCCGCATTGAGCGTGCGCAGCGGATCGCGCAGCGCCAGCGGCTGGCCGTCGCGGCCATACACGCCGCCGGTCTGCACGTGATCGAACAGCAGCACATTGCCGAGCAAAAGGGCGCCGTCGGTCAGGGTCAAGTTCAGGGTCAGCCGATCCTCGCCCGGCACCGGTGCGATATCGGCGCAGGCCTCGCCATCATGGCCCGGCGCCAGCTCCAGCCCGACTGCCGGGCCGCCGGCAGCGGCCGATAGCCGGGCGCCGCTGTCCGAATGCGCCACGATGCAGACCTGGCTGGCCAGCGGCCGGTTGCGGTCGGGCAAGCGGCCGCGACTGGCGGGGATGATCTGCGAAAGCGTGTCGCCGGCGCGCAGGTCGAGCCGATTGTCGCCCAGCGCGTTGGCGATCAGCCGGGCACTGGCGTCGCCGCCGTCGTCGTCGTCGCCGGCGGCGCGCAGCCGCCAGCCGTCCAGTCCGTAGCTGAAGGCCGGGTTGTACAGCGGGTTTTCGGCATAGTCGTGCACGGTCCAGTAGCCGTAGCCGAGCGCACCGTTGGCCTTCAGCGCGCAGCCGGCGCGGTGCATGAATTCCGGCAGCGCCCCGGTCGCCAGCACGGCGTTATGGTCGTGCCCAAGGGTGTTGTCGACCACATTCAGCTGATCGACGAACAGCGGCCGTCCGCCGCTGTGCTGTCGGGCTTCGGCCAACAGCGCCGAGAACAGGGTGGCGGCGCGCTCGGCGTCGAGCGTCTCGCCACGATTCTCGGCCCCCCAATAGGGCGCCCAGTACAGCGTCATGACATCGGCGCCGGGTTGGCGGTAGCTGGTTTCGTGGCCCAGCCAGCGATAGTCGGTGCCGCCATCGGGGCGGATGATCGGCAGCGGGTCGCGGTCGATGCGCGCTTCCAGGCTCAACGGCGACAGGCGCGTGCTGGCTTCGCGCATCAGCCGCTCGGTCAGCAGCCAGTCCCAGTAGCGGTGAAACACGGCGGCATGAGGGCCATCGGCCGCAGGCAACTGGCCATCAGCCGGCAGCTCGGCGCGCAGCGGATCGTCGGCCGCCAGGCTGGACAGGAAGGCGACGTAGTCGGGCCGGGCCGCTTCGTCGATCCGCCTCAGCCACAGGTCTTCCCAGGACAGAAAGCTCATCCGCAGATGTCGGCGCGAGCCGAATTCGCTCGCCAGCCGGTCGAGCAGGGCGAAGAACGCCTGCCGCGCCGTCGCATCGTTCATCACCCGATGAATGCGCTCGAACACGTCGCCGCCGTCCGGATGGAAATACCAGCCATAGCCAACCCGGAGCAACACTTCCAGGCCGGCATCTTCGGCCCGGTCGATCAGAAAACCCAGGCGCTCGAAGGCGCGCTCGTCGTACTGGCAGCAGGGCTCGAACACCGGCTGGAAATCGCCCCAGGACACCAGCAACACCACGGCATTGAAGCCGTCGGCGCGCAGGGCAGCGAAATCCGCGTCGACATGTTCGCGGCGAAAGCCGGCGATGAAATTCTTCGGCCACTGGCGGCCGAAATAATGCGCCGCGACCAACGGTGGCTGCAATCGGGTCGGCCGCGGCGCCTCAACGGCAGCCGGCACGTGAGCGGGTGCGGTAGCCGGCGTGCTCGAATCGGCCCGCTCGGCACCGGGTTCGCGCCCGGTCATGAAGCCGAGCGCGAACAGCGCGCCGCCGAGCAGCGCGAACACGAGGATGCGGACCAACGAAACCGAACCGGGTCGAGCCATGATCGCGATATATCCCTTCACGTGCCGGATCGCCGGCGGGCGAGAATCTGGCCTGTCCAAAGCCGGAGTCCGGCCCGAAGCCGGAATGCTCGGGCACCGATACTACCGCGCCGGAATTTCAACCGAATGTATCCACTCGGCCGAGCCGTTCAGATGAACAGCGTGCGTCCGCCGTCGACCCGGATGATCTGGCCGGTGACGTAACCGGCATCGACGATCAGCCAGCGCACCGCCTCGGCGATATCCTCGGGGCTGCCCTGACGCTGGAGTGCGGTGCGCTGGCGCACGATGGCCTCGGTTTCGGCCTTGGCGAAGTTCTCCGACCACAGCACATTGCCCGGCGCCACGCCGTTGACCCGCACCCCGGGGCCCAACTCGCCGGCCAGCGCGTGGGTGAGCATGGCCAGCGCGGCCTTCGCCATGCAGTAGACGGTGTGGCGGGGCAGCGGGCGTTCGGCGTAGATATCGACGATGTTGACAATGCAGCCAGCGCTGGCGGTCAGCGCCGGGGCTGCCGCCTGGGACAGAAACAACGGCGCCTTCGCGTTGGCGGCAAACAGCTCGTCCCAATCCTTGGCGGTGATGCTGCCGATCGGCGTGGCGTAGTAGCCCGAGGCGTTGTTGACCAGCGCATCCAGTCGACCGAACCGCGTCAGCACGGCGTCGACCAGGGCGGGCAGCGCGTCGCTGTCGCCCAGATCGGCGCGGAAGGCGGCCGTGGAGCCGGGCCGCAGCGCTTCCAGATCGGCGCGCAGCGCGTTCATCTCGGTTTCCGACCGGTGGTAGTGCAGCGCGAGATCGAAACCGGCGGCATGCAGGCGTCGGGCGATGACGGCGCCCACGCGCCTGGCGCTGCCGGTGATGAGGGCGATGGGCGGGTGCTGTGCCATGACAGGATTACGTGTGCGGTCCGAGCCGGTATCCTGAACGCTGCCGCGCCAAGACGCCATGATGACCCACCATACCCTGCCACAACCCGATACCGAAGCCAGCCGACACAGCGCCCGGCTGGCCGAGCTGATCCGGAACGAGATCCTCGCCCACGGGCCGATTCCGTTTTCCCGCTACATGGAGCTGTGTCTTTACGCGCCGGGCCTCGGCTACTACAGCGCCGGCGCGCGCAAGTTCGGCGCCGAAGGCGACTTCGTGACCTCGCCCGAGCTCGGTTCGGTATTCGCCATCGCGGTCGCCGATGCGGTGACGCCGGTGCTGTCCCAGCTCGGCCCGGATGCGGTGTTTTTCGAGCTCGGCGGCGGCAGCGGTGCGTTTGCCGAGGCCGCGCTGCGCCGGTTCGCCGAGCGCGATGCGCTGCCCGGCAGCTACGCCCTGCTGGAACCGAGCGCCGATCTGCGCGAGCGCCAGCAGGCGCGTTTGCAGCAACTGCCCGAGGCGCTGTATCGGCGGGTCCGCTGGCTCGATGGCCCGCTCCAGCACGACTGGCATGGCGTGCTGTTTGCCAACGAGGTGATCGACGCGCTGCCGACGCCGCGCTTTGTCATTCGCGCAGGCGAGGTCCATGAGGAACACGTAGCGCTCGATGACGATGCCCGCCTGACCAGCACCAGCCGCGTGGCGGATGCGCTGCTGAGCGCCGCCGTCAGACATCTGGAGCGCGCCCTGGGGCGGCCTTTCGGCGAGGGTTACCGCTCGGAGGTGCTGCCGCAGTTGCCTTACTGGATTCAGGCGGTTGCCGGCGGTCTGCGCCGGGGCGCCATGCTGTTCGTCGACTACGGCTATCCGCGCAGCGAGTTCTATCTGCCCGAGCGCGACCAGGGCACCCTGGTCTGCCACTACCGGCATCGGGCGCATGGCGATCCGTTTTTCCTGCCCGGCCTGCAGGACGTGACCGCCTTCGTCGACTTCACCGCGCTGGCCGAGGCCGGCGTCGGGGCGGGATTCGATTTCTCCGGCTACTGCTCGCAGGCCAGCTTTCTGATCGGCAACGGCCTGGCCGGACAGCTGACGGCGATGCAAACGCTGTCCGAAGCCGACCACTACCAGCGCGCGCTCGAGGTCAAGCGGCTTACCTTGCCGGGCGAGATGGGCGAACGGTTTCAGGCGATCGGTTTCGAGCGGGATGTCGATTTTTCGCCGGCCTTCGCCCTTGGCGACCTGAGCCACCGGCTGTGAGGCGCCCACTGCGCTGGCCACGCGTCTGGCTGTCGCTTTGGCTGCTGGCGGTGCTGGCGGTGATTGCGGTTTCCCTGCTGCCGCCACCCCCGCTGCCCAGCGCCCCGGGCAGCGACAAGCTGGGGCACTTCCTGGCCTACTCTGGACTGATGGCCTGCGCGGTGCAGGTGTTCGCCGGTCGAGTCCTGATCGTCATCGCGCTGCTGCTGGTGGCACTCGGTCTGGCGCTGGAGTTCGCCCAGAGCGCGCTGACCAGCACGCGGATGTTTGAAGTACACGATGCGCTGGCCAACACCGTCGGCGTGCTGGCCGGATTGACCGTCGCCAGCACGCCGGCCGCCGGCTGGCTGCTGCGCCTGGAGCGACGCCTGAGGCTTTGAGCGACGCCTGAGCCTAATGGCGGCGACTGAGGCTTTGAGCGACGCTTGCGTGCTGATCGCCGCCACGCACAGGCAATTCTGAACGCCGGTCGCGGGCATGGCCGGTTCCTGCATGACGCCCGGATGGTTCAGACCGACTGCCGGCGCCCGGACCCGCGCGTCGATTCAGTCCAGCGCGCTGCGCACGGCGTCGATGCGCGCCTGGCGCAGGCGTTCGCCGATGCCGGGGCCGGTCAGGCCGGTGGTGTCGATATCGGCCGTGCTGACCGCCAGCATCGCGCGCTGGGCAGCCGTCAGCCGGGCCGCGGGCGGGTAGGCCGCAGTCTCTCGCCCCAACCGACCCTGGGCATCGGCCTGACAGACCAGCGCCAGCTGAGCGATGCGCTCGGGACGACGCAGGCCGTCGCAACGAACGATCAGATCGTGCACGGCGGCCGGGCGCAGCTCGACCAGCCGATGCACGTTCAGATGTTCGCGGCAGGCGATCAGCGCCAGCTCGCGGTAGTCGCCCGGCACTTTGAGGCGCGCGCAGACCGTCTCGATGGCGGCCAGCCCGCTGTGCTCATGGCCGACATGCCGGGGCAGTTCGTGTTTCGGGGTGAGCGCCTTGCCCAGGTCATGAACCAGTGCGGCGAATCCGATCAGTGCATCGCCCGGCGCGATGCGCGCGGCGGCGTCGAGCACCTGCTCCGCGTGCAGGCCGGTATCCACTTCCGGATGGTGCTCGGGTGGCTGCGGCACGCCGTACAGCGCGTCCACCTCGGGCAGGATCCGATCCAGCGCGCGGCAGTCGCGCAGCACCCGCAAAAATGCCGACGGCTGCGGCTCGCCGAGCGCCTTGCGCAGTTCCTGCCAGACCCGCTCGGGCACCAGATGGTCGATCTCGCCACGCGCGACCATGGCCCGCCCAAGCGCCAAGGTCTCCGGCGCCACGGTGAACCCCATCGGCGCGAAGCGGGCGGCAAACCGCGCCAGGCGCAGCAGCCGCACCGGGTCTTCGGCAAAGGCATCGGAAACGTGACGCAGCACCCGCGTGGCGATGTCGGCGGCGCCGCCAAACGGGTCGATCAGGCTGCCGTCTGCGGTCTCGGCGATGGCGTTGATGCTGAGATCGCGCCGGGCCAGATCCTCCTCCAGCGTCACCGACGGATCGGCATCGACCACGAAGCCACGATAGCCCCGCCCGGCCTTGCGCTCGGTCCGGGCCAGAGCATATTCCTCGTTGCTCTGCGGGTGCAGGAAAACCGGAAAGTCCCGGCCGACCGCCTTGTAGCCAAGCGCCAGCATCTGTTCCGGCGTGCTGCCTACCACCACCCAGTCGCGGTCCCCGCCGACCCGACCGAGCAGCCGGTCGCGCACGGCGCCGCCGACCAGATAGGCCTTCATCTGCCTTTCCGATAGCGGTTCAGCCGCTGCTGTTGGGTCTGTCGCTGGCCCAGGATGTCGGGCAGCACGGCAGCCACCGGTGTCCGCTCGATACCCAGCCGGTGCAGGCCATCGACGCCGCCAACGGAGTCGAGCTTGAGCGAGCGGAAATTGTCGCGACTGATCGGCTTGCCGGGCAGCCATTCGCCCACTTCTGCCTGCAGGCGGCCGAGTGCTTCGGGCAGCGGAATCACCCAGCGCTTCAGGCCCAGCGCGGCGGCCGTCAGGCGCACGATGCGCTTGAGCGGCAGCACATCCGGCCCGTACAGCTCATAGGTATGGCCGATGGTTTGTGGGTTGGCCAGGGCACGGCGGAATGCCTCGACCACATCGCCGACGTAAACCGGGGCGAACTTCACGTTGCCGCCGGCGATCGGCAGCACCGGGGCAATCCTGAGCAGGCTGGCGAACCGGCAGAACAAGCCGTCGCCCCGGCCGAAGATCACCGAGGGTTGGAACAGCGTCCAGTCCAGTCCGGAGAATTTCACCGACGACTCGGCTTCGCCTCTGGTGCGCAGGTAGTGGCTAGTGCCGTGACCGGCATTGAGCGCACTCATCTGCAGCAAGCGCTTCACGCCGCTGGCCCGACAGGCCTCGATCAACAGCCGGGTCAACTCGACGTGGGCGCGCTCGAAGCCGCGACCGGAGTCGCCGCGCTCATTGAGGATGCCGACCAGATTGATCGCCGCATGCTTGCCGCGCAGCAATTCGGCCAGCGCGTCGGCCCGGTAGACGTCGATCTCGACCACGACGACCGATGGCGGAAACAGCACATCGGGATGCGCGGCCCGACGGCGGGTCGGCACGATGATGCGATGGCCGTCGGCAGCCAGTGCCGCGACCAGTTGGCGGCCGACGAATCCGGTTCCACCGAGTACGACGATATCGAGTGCTTTCATGGCGTCGCTGTGGTTGCTGGGGCTGGGCAAACAATAGCGCGAGTGGGCGAGCCAGTGGCGGCGCCGGCCAGCCGATCGCTCAGCGGGACGGCCCGACCGTGCAGCCGCCAGTCGTAGATCACGCTGAATGCCAGCACCCGCGCCACATAGTCGCGGGTCTCGTGGAAGGGGATGGTTTCGATGAAAAAGTCGACGTCCAGTCCGGGGCGCTGCGCACGCCAGCGGTCCACCGGCGTCGGACCGGCGTTGTAGGCGGCGATGGCCAGATGCGGCTGCCCGCCGAAATCGTCGAGCTGCTGACGCAGATAGGCGCTACCCAGCGTGATATTGAAAACCGGGCGATACAGCGCCTGAGCTCCGGGCCAGGGCAGGCCGAGCGTGCGAGCCGTGGCCCGCCCGGTGGCCGGCAGCAGCTGCATCAGGCCACGCGCGTCGGCTGGGGATCGGGCCTGGCGCATCCAGGCGCTCTCGGCGCGGATCTGGGCGGCCAGCCAGGCCGGGTCGATCCGGTTCCTGTCCGCCTGACTGCGCACCGTGCGCGCCAACGGCAGCGGAAAGCGCAGGCGGTAGTAGCGCAGTTCCTCGGGCTGCTCGCCCAGGCCGAACAGTGCCCGGTCGTGCCAGTTGGCGGCGCGGGCGCGGCGCACGGCCTCGATGCGTTCGGCGTCGGACAGGCTGGCTACCAGTGCGCGCCACTCCCGCTCGGCCCAGCCGGGCCGGTCCAGCCGGAACAGCTCAATCGCCCGCACCAGGGCCGGATGGCTGGCCATGCGGGCGCGCAGTTCGGGGTCCGAGTCGGGCCGCAAAGGGCACAGGGCATACGGCAGATCCACACGGTCGGCGGCCATGAAACCATGGAAATCGGCATGCCGGGCGGCGGCGGTGTACAGCTCGCGTGCTAAATCGGCTTGCCCGGCGCGTTCGCGCAGCCGCGCCTCGAAATACCGCCAGCGTGAACCATCATTGCGCTCGGCCGGGTCGACCGCAGCGATGGCGGCCAGTGCGGCGGAATCATCGCCACGTGCCAGCGCTTCGCGCAGCCGCCAGCGGTGCAGGCGGTCATCGTAGAACCCGGCCGGCACTGCTGCGAGGCGACGCGCACTGTCCGGCAGGTAGCTGGCCGCGCTCCACAGCGCGATCTGGTAGCGGATCGATCCGAGTTCGCCTTCGCCCAACGCCAACGGACGCTCGACCAGGGCGAGCAGCGCCTCGGCGGCGTCTGGGTTGCGCCCGGCCAGCCGGGTCAACCCGAGGACAGCAATCCGGCGGCTGCGCGCGTCCTTTGGCCACGCGTTCACGTCCGGTGTCGGCGCGTCCACGAACGCCGCGTAGCGTTCTGCCAACTGCCGATCCGACGTCGGCAAGGCGCGCGCCAGGAATCGCATCAGGCCCGGCTGCCCGGTCTGCGCCGCCAGTTCGATGCGCTCCCAGCGCAGGGCGTCGGTCAGCCGCCCGCGCGCCTGAAACTCGGCGAACGGCAAGTCGCAGTCGTTGGGCAGCGATTGTCCGTTGCGCCAGAGCGCCTGCACATCGGCAAACCAGTCTTCGTCCAGGTTGCCGGTACGCAGCCGCGCCAGGGCATGGCCACAACGCATCTCCAGGCGCGTGCTCGGTACATAGTGCCGCTCGAACAATACCCAGTCGCGGCGCTTGAGCAGCGCATTCAGCCAGGCCTCGCGCAGCAGGGCGGCGGCGGGCTGGCCGTGATGCCGGGCCATGAAGGCCTCGACCTGGCTGGCCTCGGCCTCATCGATCCGCCGTCGCAGATGCGCGTAATCCAGCCAGACGGCCAGTGGGTGGTCGGCCAGCGCCGCACGCTGGCGTCGAAAATCCGCATCGGTGCCGCGCTCCGCAGCCTCCAGAGCCGATCGAAACTGTGCTCGCCGCGTTTCCAGCGCGTCGTCCTCGGCCCGTGCCGGGGTGGCGGCCAAGGTCAGCAGGACTGCCATAATCAGCAGCCCCCCGCGCGCAAAAACAATTGCCGGAATCATGACGAGGAGTCTAGACCATGCCTGTTGAATACCAGCGTGCTGGCGTACCGGCGCCACGGGCGCCGCGTCCGTGAGCGCTGTGTTGGTTTATCTCCTGCTGGGCGCCGTCGCCGGGATACTGGCTGGACTGCTCGGCGTTGGCGGGGGGTTGGTGCTTGTCGCTGCGCTGGCCTGGCTGCTGCCCACGCAGGGCGTGCCGCAGGAAGCGGCCATGCATGTCGCGCTGGCCACCTCGCTGGCCAGCATCGTGGTGACCGGCCTGTCTTCGGCCCGCTCGCACCATCGGCGCGGCAGCGTGGCCTGGGTGAGCGTGCGTTGGCTGGTGCCGGGCCTGCTGGTCGGTGCCGGGCTGGGCAGCATGCTGGCGGTGGCGTTGTCCGGCGAGGTGCTGCGCTGGAGCGTGGCGATCTACTGTTTTCTGGCGGCGGCCCAGCTCACCTTCGGACAGGTCAGGGCACGCCCGGCCGATGCGGGCGAAGTCAGCGGTCCCGGTCTGACCCTGGCCGGCACCGGCATCGGCGGAGTTTCCGCCCTGGTCGGCATCGGCGGCGGCAGCATGACCGTGCCACTGCTGATCTGGCTGGGCAGTGCGCCGGTCCGGGCGGTCGGCACTTCGAGTGCCTGCGGTGTGTTCATCGCGCTGGCCAGCGCGGCCGGCTATGCCCTTCTGGGGCCGCAGGAGGGCCTGCCCGCCGGCTCGATCGGCTATGTTTTCGTGCCGGCGGCGATCGGCGTTGCGCTGGCATCGGTGATTACCGCGCCATTCGGCGTGAGACTGGCGCACTGGATCAGTGGGCCGGCTCTGAAACGGGTTTTCGCCGGGTTTCTGGCCCTGATCGGGATCTCGCTGATCCTCTGACCGCCGAGCGCTTGCTGATCAACTTCCGCTTGGAACTTTCACAAACCTGACACAGTCAACAATTCGGCGTTACATTATCGTTAACGTCGGAACCGTTCCGGCGGACAAAGTTAAGGAGGAGCCCCCATGAATAAACGCCTTTCGCCACTCAGTGTGGCCGTACGCGTGGCCCTGATGGCCAGTTTGATACCCATCAGCAGCGTTGTCGTTGCCCAGGACCAGGATTCAGCCGCGACGCTGGACCGCATTGAAGTCACCGGCTCGCGCATCAAGCGCGCCGAACTCGAGGGACTCGCGCCGGTGCAGGTGGTCAGCCGCGAGCAGATCGACCGCTCCGGCCTGACCTCGATCGGCGACGTATTGCAACAGCTCACGGCGTCCGGCTCGGGGCTGAACAGTAAATTCAATTCTTCCGGCAATTTCGGCTTTCCGCCCGATGGCGGCGGCGTGGGCGCCGGCTCGACCACGGTCGATTTGCGCCATCTGGGCACAAAGCGGGTCCTGGTGCTGGTCGACGGCGTGCGCTGGGTGAGTGAGAGCTCGGCCTCGGGCGTGGGTACGGCGGTCGACCTGAACACCATCCCGATGGCTGCCGTCGATCGCATCGAAGTGCTGGAAGACGGCGCCTCCACCCTCTATGGCTCGGACGCCATCGGCGGCGTGATCAACATCATCACCAAGCGCAACGTGCAGGGTGCCCAGGTCAACGCGCAATACGGCGAGTTCGATCAGGGCAATGGCGAAACCCAGAGCTATGATTTCAGCATCGGTGGCCAGGCCGACCGGATCGATTTCTTCTTTTCGGCCAGTTTCGTCGAACAAAAGGGCATCAGCTCCGCCGAGCGCGAGCAGTCGCGCTTCCCGGCACCGGGAACCGGCGTGGCGTTCGGCAGCTCCGGCACGCCGAGCGGCCGCTTCATCTTCTCCGATCCGGGCAATAACCCGGCGCTGTGCCCCGATGGCACTTGCGATATCACCACACCGAACGGCAGCAGTTTCCCGGGTGGCGTTAATTTCCCGAACGACTTCATCCCGTTCGCCAGCGCCAATCGCTTCAACTTCTCGCCGTTCAACCTGTTGTTGACGCCGAATCAGCGCGAAAACATCTTCGCCAAAGTCAATTTCGATGTCAGCGACAATGTCCGCTGGTATTCGCGGTTCTCCTACACGGAGCGTTCGTCGACCAACCAGGCGGCGCCCGAGCCGATCTTCCTCGGCCCCTCGGCCGGCACCGGCAATCCGCTGGCCGACAACATCACCATTTCCGGATCGAACCCGTTCAATCCGTTTGGCGTGGATCTGGTCTCGAACGAGAACTTCTTCCTGCTCGGCCGCCGTCCGCTGGAAACCGGCCCGCGCGTGTTCGAGCAGGACGTCGAAACGACCTACTTCGCGACCGGACTCGAAGGCGACTTTGAAGCCGGCAACCGCACGTTCTTCTGGGACGCCAACTACGTGCGCGGCGAGAACGAAGCCAAGCAGACCACGTTCGGCAGCCTGAACATCGCCCGCATTGCGCAGGGTCTTGGTCCGATCGAAAACTGCACCGCGCCGTGCGTACCGCTCAACCTGTTTGGCGGCGCCGGCACCATCACCGATGAGATGATCGGCTTCATCCGCCCGGTGCTCACCGATGTCAGCGAAAACGACCTGGAGATGTTCACCTTCAACCTGTCCGGCGATCTGTTCAACCTGCCTGCGGGACCGCTGTCGTTCGCCATCGGTTACGAGAACCGCGAGCAGGAAGGCTTTTTCCGACCCGACGCACTGATCACCGCCGGCGAGTCGAACGGCGTGCCGGCCCTGCCGACCAGCGGCAAGATCGAATTCGACGAGGCTTATCTGGAGTTGAACATTCCGGTCCTGTCGAACCTGCCGCTCGTCAAGAGCTTCGAGATCAACGCGGCCACCCGCTACACCGACATCTCCACGTCGGGCGACGATTTCAACAGCAAGGTGGGTCTGCGCTGGCAGGTCAACGATGAACTGCTGATTCGCGGTACGTTCGCCGAGGGCTTCCGCGCTCCGTCGATCGGCGAGCTGTTCGGTTCCGACAGCCGCTTCGACGCCACCATCACCGACCCGTGTTCGGCACCCGTTGCCCCGGAACTGGTAGCCAACTGCGCCGCGCTCGGCGTGCCGAGCGGCTTCCAGCAGCCGAACCCGCAGATCTCGATCACCACCGGCGGCAATTCGACACTCGACCCGGAAACTTCCGACAGCTACACCGCAGGTTTCGTCTGGAGCCCCGGCTTCGCCACCAACAGCTCCTGGGCCGACCGGCTGGATCTGGAGTTCACCTGGTACCGGCATGAAATCAGCGACGCCATCCAGGCGCCCGATGCCCAGACCCAGCTGATCCGCTGTGCGCAAACGCTGGCCGACGAGTTCTGCAGCGGCATCACCCGGGCCTCGACCGGCGCGGTCAACGGCCTCAACAGCCGGCTGACCAATCTGGGCACCATCGAGACCGAAGGCTGGGATGCCGATCTGTTCTGGACCTCGCCGGAATACAGCTGGGGCCAGCTGCGGGTGAGCTGGCAGAACACCTTCGTCGATTCGTTCAAGTCGATCGACGCGGGCGGCAACCGCCAGCCGGCCGGCGTCGGCGTCGAGGTCAACGACAGTGCGATTCCGGAGTGGACTTCCAACCTGGCGCTGGAGTGGGCCATGAAGCAGTTCTCTGCTTCCTGGGTGATCCGGCACATTGACAGCCTGACCGAGGACTGTTCGGACTTCGTCGGCCTGGGCCTGTGCAGCAACGATGCCGAGGGCACCAACACGCTGGGCTCGACGACGTACCACGACATCCAGGTCGGTTATCGGCTGGATATGCTGCGTGGCGTCGACTTCACCGCTGGCCTGAACAACGCCTTCGACAAGGATCCGCCGCTGTGCTTCTCCTGCTCGCTCAACGGGCTTGATGCTTCCACCTTCGACCTGCCTGGTCAGGTCTGGTACGTGCGCGCTGCGGTCAAGTTCTGATTCGATAGCGGTTTGCAACGCAAAGGCCGCCGGGCGACCGGCGGCCTTTTTTTGTCTGGAGACGGCGCACGGGCAGCGCCGTCGGCGCCCTCAGCCGCGTTCGACGCAGTGTTCCGGCACCGATACGGTCACCGCGATCGCCAGATGATCGGACCGGGCGGCGGGCAGGGCCTGGTGCTCGAGCACCGTGAGGTCGCGACTGGTCAGAATGTGATCGAGCGCCCGTCTTGGCCGCCAGCTGGGAAACGTGGCGACGGTGCGCACCGGTGGTTCAAGACGTGTGCTGCGATAGATCAGGTCCATCTCCGGCGCATCCGGAGGGCAATTGAAGTCGCCCATCAATACGGCATTCGGAGCATCGGATAGCAGCTCGGCCAGGAAAGCCAGTTGCGCGCGTCGAGACTGGATTCCGAGCGACAGGTGGGCGATCGCCAGCGTCAGCGATTCAGGGGCTTCGCCGAACCGGGCCAGCAGAACCCCACGCCCCGGAAGCCGGCCCGGCAAGGCGTAATCGCGCACGACGCTGGGCTGCAAGCGCGACAACAAACCGTTGGCGCTGGATGCGATGCCGCCGACGCGGCGATTGGGCTGGTGGCTCCAGTACGGAAAGCCGCTGCGCTCGGCCAGATAATGGGTCTGGTTGGTGAACCCCGAGCGCAGGCTGCCCGGGTCGGATTCCTGCAGTCCGACGATATCGAACGGCCGGGCCAGATCGGCAATGCGATCGAGGCTGCCGCGCTTGCCCATGGGCAACAGGTGGCTCAGGCCCCGGGTCAAATACTCGCGATAGCGGGTGGTGCTGGAGCCCGCCTGAATGTTGCAGCTGAGCAGGTTGAGTTCGCGACTGGGCATCAGCTGGGAGCCTGTCGGGCTTTGGTGGTCGAGGCGATTGTCGGCTGCGCCAGGTCAGATTTTCGGCGATTTGCGGGCCCATAGCAGGGCTGAGGGTCAAGAATTGACGGAAATATGGACCGCGTAGACGGATTTGCAGCCCGGTCGATCAAAGTCCGACAGACTCCTGGGGGGGCGCGCCGAGGCAATGCCAGGGCGCGCAGCATTGGTCGAGCGGTGGACGGGCCGGACGGGCCGGCTCAGTTCGCCGCCAGCGCGCTGCGCTCGCGGTCGATCAACCAGTTGGCGGTATCGAGCATGCCCGGCAAACCGCGGTCGGTAGCCATCACCCGGTACTTGCCGTTGATGACCATCGTCGGGGTGCCCTCGACCCGCCAGCGCGGCACCACCTGTTTGGCGCGGGCGATCTTGATGTTGACGCCGGTGCTCTGCATGGTCGACTTGAAAGTCTCTTGGTCGACGCCGAACTGCTCGTAAAAGGCCGGCACCTGATCCAGGCTGGTGATGGTCTTTTCGATGTGCACGGCGTTGAACAGCGCTTCGTGCGCTTTGTCGAGAAGACCCAGACTCTCGGCGGCGTAGTAGGCCCGGCCGAAGGTTTCCCACGCGCCACCGTTGGACATCGGCACATAGACGAAATCGACGTCTTCGGGCAGGTCTTTCTTCCACTTCTGGACCAGCGGTTCGAAGCGGGCGCAGTGAATGCAGCTGTAGCCGAACACTTCGACCACCTCGATCCGGCCGGGCTTGGCGCTCATGGGCTGCGCCGGCTCGATCACGCTGTAATCGACATCGAGTCGCGGCTCGGGCAGCGCCTGAGCCAGCAGCGAAACCGGCAGCGCCAGGGCGATCAGGGCAAACATCATTCGAAACGCACGCATCGGACTCTCCACAGGTTCAAGACTTGTCAAGGCTAAACGGCTCCGGCTGAACCGACGCCATCGCCTCAACGGGGCAGCGCAGCGCTGTCGGAGCCGTGCAGGCCTTCGAGATAGCTGGCCAGCGCATCGATTTCCTGGTCGGTAAGCTGCTGGGCCACGCCGGCCATCACCGCGTTGACCCGCTCGCCCTTGCCGTAGACCGTGCCATCGCGATAGCGGCGCAACAGGTCGGCGGTGTAACGGGCGTGCTGTCCGGCCAGTGCCGGGTAGGCCGGGCCGGGATTGCCGGCGCCGGTGGGGCCGTGACAGGCCGCACAGGCCGGCACGCCGCGTTCGGCGATGCCGCCCCGGTAGATCCGTTCGCCAATCTCGTAAAACCGCAGGCCGATGTAGGGGCCGGATTCGAGAATGCTCTCGTCGGCCAGACCGGGCCGTACCGTCTGGCTGGCGTAATAGGCGCCGATGTCGCGCATGTCCTGCGGCTCAAGCATCGCTGCAAAGCCCAGCATGATGGCGTTCTCGCGCTCACCGCTCTTGAACAGGGCCAGATGCCGGGCGGTGTAGCGCTCGTGCTGACCGGCCAACTTGGGGTATTGCGGGTCGACGGCGTTGCCGTCCATGCCGTGGCAGGCCGCGCAGACCGCCGCCTTGGACTGGCCCGCGGTCGGATCGCCTGCGGCAGCCTGGGCATGCGGGTCGGTGAGCTCGACCACCTCGGCAGGCGCGATTTCTTCGGTGGGAATGACGGTGGCCGCACCGTCCTGCGCCGACAGCGCTGTACTGGCCAGGAGGGCAGCGGCGGCGAAGACGGCCGAGCCGAACAAGCGGGACAAACTCATGGGTGGACTCCGAAACGCGAAACGGTGCGGGAAGGACTGAACGATCCCCGGCCCGGCCGAACGCCGGGCGCAAGACGCGAATTATCCCAGCCGCGCATGGCCAGGGTCAACGAATGCGCGACAATGCTGGCCCAGGCGGCCGCGAACCGGCATCCTGTTGTCCCTTTCGGCGACCGTTCATGGCAAATCCTCTCCAGCCCGCAAAGTATCTGCTTGCCGCGCACCTGCCGCGCCAATTGCCCGTGGACGACGGCCGCGAGGTCGCCTTTGCCGGCCGTTCGAACGCCGGAAAATCCAGCGCGCTCAATGCCCTGTGCGGTCAGAATGCGCTTGCGCGAACCTCCAAAACACCCGGCCGGACGCAGCAGTTGGTGTATTTCGAGGTCGCCACCGGGCGGTATCTGGTCGATCTGCCAGGCTACGGCTATGCCAAGGTGCCGGCCGATCTGCGCGCGCACTGGCTGGATTTCATCAACGGCTATTTCGCCCATCGTCAGGCGCTGGTCGGCCTGGTAGTGGTGATGGACATTCGCCACCCGCTGCGCGAGTTCGACATCCAGATGCTGAATTACGCATCGACCCGCATGCTGCCGGTGCACTGTCTGCTCACCAAGGCCGACAAGCTGGGCCGTGGCCAGCAGGTGCAGACGCTGGCCGGCGTGCGTCGCCAATTGGCCGAAGCCTATGGCCAACTGGTAAGCGTGCAGCTGTTTTCGTCATCGGCAAAAACCGGGGTCGACGAGGCCCGCCAGATTGTCGCCGGTTGGCTCGAGCTGGGTGGCCGCCAGGAGAAAGGTCGCTAGCAGCAGTCGGCGGCCCGCTGATTTACTGCGGACTCTCGTCGGCTGGCCGTCGCAAGGCGTGCACAGGTCAACCGTCGAGCGAATTTGGCGCCCAAAGACGGCCTGACGGCCAGTCCGGTCGATGTCTACCGGCCCCCACGCGCGCCGGACGATCGACACGGCCGTTTTGCTGTCCGCACCTGTGTCGGCAGGCGCTCGCCATTACACTAGGAGCCCGGCCAATCAAAGCCCGACAGGCTGCTGAATGCTTCGGTTGCGCTTTCAGTCAGCAGCGCCACCGAAAACATATTCGTCGCCCTCAACTCATCAACTCATAAGGCCCACCCTTGTCTGGTCCAAGCAGCTCCAATCCTGCCCTGCTGTCCGATCGCCGCGAGCTGGTCGAATACATCGAATCGGGCAACAAACCGGCCTCGGCATGGCGCATCGGCACCGAGCACGAGAAATTCGGCTTTCGTCTCGACGACCTGCGGCCACTGACATTCGAGGGCGAGCACGGCATCGAGGCTTTGCTGGCCGGCCTGGCACGATTTGCCTGGGAACCAGTGACCGAGGACGGCAGGCTGATCGCCCTCAAGCGCCCGGACGGCGCCTCGGTGACGCTGGAGCCGGCCGGGCAGCTGGAGCTGTCCGGCGCGATGCTGGAGACCATCCACCAAACCTGCGCCGAGGTTGGCCAACACCTGAAAGAGGTGCGCACGGTAGCCGACGAAATCGACGTGGGCTTTCTGGGCATGGGATTCCAGCCGAAATGGCGCCGCGAAGACATGCCCTGGATGCCCAAGGGGCGCTACCAGATCATGCGCCAGTACATGCCCAAGGTCGGCAAGCTCGGCCTGGACATGATGACGCGCACCTGCACGGTGCAGGTCAATCTGGATTTCTCAGGCGAAGCGGACATGATCAAGAAGTTCCGCGTGTCGCTGGCGTTGCAGCCGATCGCCACCGCCCTGTTCGCCGACTCGCCGTTCACCGAAGGCAAGCCCAACGGTTTCCTGAGTTACCGCTCGCAGATCTGGACCGACACCGATCCGGACCGCACCGGCATGCTCGATTTCGTGTTCGATGACGGATTCGGGTTCGAGCGTTACGTCGATTACATCCTCGATGTGCCGATGTACTTCGCCTATCGAGACGGCCGCTACATCGATTGCGCTGGGCTGAGCTTCCGCGACTTCATGGCCGGCCGGCTTGGCCCGCTACCGGGCCAATTGCCCACTTACAGCGACTGGTCGGACCACCTCACCACTGCGTTTCCCGAGGTGCGGATGAAGAAGTTCCTGGAAATGCGCGGCGCCGACGGCGGCCCCTGGAACCGGCTGTGCGCGCTGCCGGCGCTTTGGGTCGGCCTGCTGTACGACGATGCCGCGCTGGATGCGGCCTGGGACTTGGTGCGCGATTTCACTCTGGCCGAACGCCATGCGCTGCGCGACGGCGTGCCCCGCCACGGCCTCAAACTGCCGTTTCGCGGCGCCACGGTGCGCGAACTGGCGCTTGAGGCGCTGAAGATCGCCGAGGCCGGCCTGCACCGGCGGGCCAGGCTCAACGGCGAGGGCGCCGATGAGTCCGGCTTCCTGAATCCGATCATCGAGTTGGCTCTGGCCAATGAAACGCCGGCCGAGCAGAAACTGGCCCTGTTTCACGGCCGCTGGGATGGTTCGGTCGACCCGGTGTTTCGCGAATTCGCGTATTGAGGCACACCACCGGGCTGCAAAAGCCCGATCCATCGCAATACAAATGCCCGCCAAACCATCAGCATCAGGAATATTTTCATGAGCACGCCGATGATCGACGACCAACCCATGTCCGACGAAGATCTGGAACGCCTCGAAGACCTTCTTGAGTCCCAGTCGGCCGACCGGCCCGGCATGAATGTCGAAATGCTGGACGGCTTCTTCACCGCCCTGATCCTCGGGCCGGAACTGGTGCCGCTCAGCGAGTATCTGCCGCATATCTTCGCTGGCGATCCGGTGTGGAACTCGGTCGACGAGGGGCGCGAGGCGCTGGCGCTGATGATGCGTCTGTGGAATCACATTGCGTGGCGCCTGGATCTCGATCTGCAAAGCAACGAGGTGGGCAGCGTGCCTGAACTGCTGAGCGCCCTGCCCTTTTTCGGCTGGCCCGAGTCGACTGACGGCGACGAGAACGGAGAGGAAGAAGACGGAGCCGACGTATCGCCGGAGGACATCACGGTGGCGGATGTCTTTGCCGATGTGCCCGAAGGCTTCCCTCTGGCAGCGCTGTGGTCGCTCGGCTTCCTGGAGGGAATACGCTTGCGCGAGGCGCAGTGGGATGCCTGGATGCGCAAGAATGAGACAATTGCCGAGGCCGTCGTTCAGATTCTGTCGCTGGCCCAGATCGACACCGACGAAGCGCTGGAGCCAGTCGAAGAGGTCATCAAACCGCTCGATGGCTCCGAACGCCTTGCGCTGATCGGGGCGCTGCCGCTCCTGCTTCAGACCGTCAACGACCTGCGGATGGCCGAGTTCAGTCCCGAGCCCATGCCTCGGCAGACGCCGGTCGTCCGGCCCGCCACCCCCGGCCGGAACGACCCCTGCCCGTGCGGCAGCGGCAAGAAGTCCAAGAAATGTTGCGGAGCGTCGGGCGCACTGCATTGAGCCGGCAGCCTCGCCGCGTCGGGCGGTCGCCGACGGGCCTCGGATGACCGGCGCCGGGCGCTTTTCCTCGCCGCTTGGCGGGCTGCTGGCGATGCTGGGCGTCGCCATTGGCCTGGGTAATGTCTGGCGCTTCCCGTACATGATGGGCAGCTACGGCGGCAGCGCATTCCTGCTGCTGTACCTGGTGTTCGCGCTGGCGCTGGCGGCACCCTTGCTGAGCGCCGAGTGGGCGCTGGGTAGGGCCACCCGCAGCGGCCCGATCGGCAGCTACCGGCTTGCTTTCGGTTCGCGGCTGGGCACGCTGCTGGGCGCGCTGCTGGTGGTCGCGATGCTGGTCGCCAATTCCTACTACATCGTGGTCATTGCCCAGATCGTCTACAGCGCGGGCTTCGCGCTGGGCCCCGGCTTCCTGATCGAGAATCTGGGCGATCATCAGGCCGGACTGGCGCGCGGCGGCTTGCAATACGGCATTGCCGTGGCGCTGTTGCTGATGGCCTCCTGGGTGCTGTGGCGCGGGGTCCGGCGCGGCATCGAGGCCGCCAGCCGGATGATGGTGCCGGCATTCGGCATCATCATTCTGGGCCTGGTGGGCTATGCCCTTAGTCTGGACGGCGCCGGCGCGCGCCTGCTGACCTTTCTGCGTCCGGATTTTTCGGCGCTGGGCCCTGCCGAAGGGTTTGCCGCGCTGGGTCAGGCGTTCTTCTCGGTCGGCGTCGGCGGCACCATCATGATCGCCTATGGCAGCTACCTCAGCGACGCCACGCCACTGCGTCGCACCGCATTGGTCGCCGCGCTCGGCGATACCGGCGCGGCGCTGCTGGCAGCGTTGTTCATCGTGCCGACCGTGCTGCATTTCGGGCTGGACATGGCTGGTGGCCCCGGCCTCCTGTTCGCCACGCTGCCCCGACTGTTCGCGGTCATGCCGATGGGCAACCTACTGGGTGGACTGTTTCTGCTGGCGCTGACCCTGATGGCCTTCCTGTCCGCGCTGGCAGGCTTGGCGGTGTGCGTTAGCGGAGTGCGCGACCTGTTGGGCACGCGCATCGGACAGACCCGGGCCATCGTCCTGATCGCCATCCTCGAAGCGCTGTTGATCTGGCCGAGCGCGTGGAACCCAAGCCTGATCGGCACGCTGGATCTGATCTTCGGCTCGGGCATGCAGATTCTGGGTGCCCTGGTGGCGGTTCTGGCGCTGGTCTGGGGCCTGGGCCGGGCCGCCGCCCTGTCCCAGCTCGCGCTGTCAGGCACCCTGGCCACGATCTGGCTGGCCTGGCTGCGCTGGGTGGTGCCGGCGCTGCTGATCCTGGTTCTCGGGCTGTACGCCGCCGACAACTTCTTTTCATCGACGGCGGGATAACCGGGCTCGCTCCGGCCTGCTCCGGGCCGACGCGCCGCGCAGTCGTATCCTGGTGATCCGGTATGGCGCGATGAGCGCGCTGCCGTTTGCTTCGCGCCATCGATTCGCCCGGCTCCTGGGCTAACATGAGGCGGATGATCAACCGATTTCGATCCAGCGCGAGCCTCTGATCTCCCGTTGGTTCCGAGGACTGCGAAATGAACGAATCTTCCGAACAGACGCGCGGCGTCGATGCCGTCAATCAGGACTTCCGGCGCTTCGATCAGGTCGACAAAGCGCATACCTACCGGCTCTCCGAGGCCGGCGACGGCAGCGAGGCGTTCGACGACGAATTCCGGATTCGCACCTGCGACATCGGCGAGTTTCTGCATGGCGGAGACGCCGGCCAAGAGCGCTTTGCCCAGTCGCTCGGGGCGGCGATGGAAGAGATCGGCTTCGCCATCCTGGTCGGCCACGGCATCGCGCCGGCGCTGATCGAAGATGCCGAGCGGGCGACTGCGGAGCTGTTTGAGACCGTGCCGATCGCCGAACGCATGCGCTACCGCGCCCAACGCCACGGCTCGGTCAATCAGGGGTATTTCCCGATCGAGCAAACCACCATCATTCACCCCGACCTGGTCGAGGGATGGGTGTTCTGCCGGCGCGCGTTCGATCTGGATCGAAACCCGGATTACCATGCCGCGTCATTCTGGCCACGGCCGGCATTCGAGCCCCGGTTTCGAGCGTTGGTTCAGGCCGAGCAGGGGCTGATTCTGCCGGTAATGCAGAGCATTCTGCGTTACCTCGGCTGCGACCCGCACCTTTACGACCGAAAGCTTACCGGTACCAATTTCGGCTTCCGCCTCAACTACTACCCACCAACCGACGGGCTGGCCGAAGCACCACGCGGCGGGCGCATGCTGGGCCATGAAGACGTCGATCTGTTCACCTTTCTGCCCGCGCCGGCGGTGGAAGGGCTACAGGTGTTCAACCGGCGCACCCTGAAGTGGATCCGCCTCCAGGCGCCGCCGGGCAGCATCATCCTCAACATCGGCGATTACATGCAGCGGATCAGCAACGACCGGCTGCTGTCGACCACGCATCGGGTCAGCCAGCCGCGCGACCCGGCCGTGCGCACCCGGCCGCGCATTTCCACGCCGTTGGCAGTGTACGTGTGGGAAGACGAAATCCTCGAGGTGCTGCCGGGCCAGGGCGAGCCGAAATACCCGCCGATCAGCGCGCTCCGCTTTCATACCCAAACCACCGCCAAATACTACGGGGCGGATTACGCGGTAACCAGGTGAAGCGCCGTGCGACAGCGGCAGCCGCACTGCTTCTGGGTAGCGTCGCGGCTTTCGCACAAGCCGGCGACTGCGGGACCAGCGGTCCGGTGGCTGTCCAGATTCTCGGCTCGGGTGGCCCGGAGTCGATCGACAACCGCGCAGGCGCCTCGGCGCTGGTCTGGGTGAACGGCAAGGCGCGGATTCTGATCGATCTCGGCCCCGGAGCGATGCTGCGCTTTGGAGACAGCGGCGCGGATCTGGACGATCTCGAAGCACTGGCCTTTACCCATCTTCATGTCGATCACAGCGCCGACCTGCCGGCACTGGTCAAATCGGGCTATTTCGACACTCGCAGCCGCCCGCTGATCGTGCTCGGGCCGGATCGTGGCGCGCGATTTCCCGCGCTGCCGCAGTGGCTCGATCGGCAGTTCGGCGCCGACGGCGCCTACGCCTATCTGTCCGGCGCGCTGGACGGCAGCGAGGGGCAATTCGCGCTGCGTCCAGTCACGCCCACCATCACCAAAGGCGTGTCCGAACCGATAACTCTGGCCGACGGCATCGCCCTTCACGCCGTCAAGGTTCATCACGGCCCGGTGCCCGCGCTGGCCTGGATCGTGGAAGTCGCCGGACGCAAGCTGGTCTTTGCCGGAGACCAGGACGGGCGCACGGAGACGTTCTGGACGCAGGCCGCGCACGCCGACCTGGCCGTGCTGCACCTGGCCATTCCCGAGCACTCCAGCGCCGCCGCGCGCGCACTGCACGCACCGCCTTCCGAGCTGGGCCGAAATGCCCAACGCGTCGGCCTGCGTCGGGTTTTGCTGTCGCATTTGATGGCCCGCACCCTGGACGATCTTGACCACCACATTGCCGAGGTTCGGACTCACTACAAAGGCCGGTTGGAAATTGCCAGCGACCTGTCCTGCTACCCGGTTGCAGCCGGCCAGCGGCTGGAATGACTGGGGGCGAGACTGTGGCTGGGAGCGATTCCGCAGTCTGCTAGTCTGTTCCCCTACTTTTTGGTTGCGGGAGACCCCCTGATGCGCCTGTTGATTATTGCCCTGGCCCTGGTGTCGGCGGCGGGAACCGCGGCGGCGGCCGATGTGCTGGTGATCCGCGCCGAGCGGGTGATTCTGGATGCAGCTGCGGGCCACCACGGGCCGGCCCAGATCGTGGTGCGCGACGGGCGAATCGTCGATGTGCTGCCCTACGACGGCCAATTCCAGCGTCTGGATGGCGAGCGGATGGCGATGCACGATTTCGACGCTGGCGTCACCGTACTGCCGGGCCTGATCGACAGCCACGTGCACCTGACCGGCGATCCGGGCCGGCAGTGGTGGGAGTCTGCGGTGACTACGCCGGAATACGGCACGGCCGTGGGCATCAAGAATGCTGCGTTGACCGTGCGCGCCGGCTTCACCACCGTGCGCGATCTGGGGTCATCGGGGATGTCCGGGCAGGCCGTGCGCGATGCCATCGACGCCGGCCTGGCGATCGGGCCACGCGTGCTGACCGCCGGCAAGTCGATTTCGATCATCGGTGGCCATGCCGATGTCAGCGGCTTTCGCCCGGAAGTGACCGAAGCGCTCTCGACCGGAGCCTGCACCGGTGCAGTTGAGTGCGCCGCCAAGGTGCGCGAGCTGTCGCGGGCCGGCGCCGATGTGATCAAGTTCACCGCCACCGGCGGCGTGCTGTCGCAGCAGAATCGCGGTTTCGGGGCGCACTTCACCGATGAGGAAATGCGCGCCATCGTGGAAACCGCCCATACGCTCGGCCTGCGGGTTGCGGCCCATGCCCACGGCGCGCGCGGTGTCGAGGCGGCGGCGCGGGCCGGGGTCGATTCGATCGAGCACGGCACCTTCGTCGATGACGCGGCGATCAAGGCGATCAAGGCGTCCGGCGCCTATCTGGTGCCCACCCTCGGGCCGACCATCGCCTACCGCGAGCGGCTCGGGACCGGCGTGTATACCCCGGTGGTGGAGGAGAAGATTCGCATCCGCCTGGATGCCACCGGCAAGAACATCCAGGCCGCCCACAAGGCCGGCATTCCGATCGCCTTCGGCACCGATGCCGGCGTCTACGATCACGGCCGCAATGCCGAGGAGTTCCCGCTGATGATCCGTTACGGCGGGCTGACCGCACAGCAGGCGCTGGTATCGGCGACCCGCACCGCCGCCGAGCTGCTGGGCATCGCCGAGGAAACCGGAACGCTGGAGCCGGGCAAGGCCGCCGATATCGTGGTCGTATCCGGCGACCCACTGGCCGACATCACCGCGCTGCAGCGGGTCGAACTGGTGCTGGCCCGCGGCCGAGTCGTAAGCGCGCCCTGACGTGAACCTTTGCGACAGTCCACCGGAAACGCTGGCGGCGCAGGATTTCGCCGCCGTTCTGGCACGCATCCAGGACGACGTGAGGCCGCTGATCGGACAGGGCAAGGTCGCCGACTACATCCCGATGCTGGCCGGGGTGCCGATCGAGCGCTTCGGAATGGCGCTGACCACACTGGACGGAGGCCTTTTTCAGGTTGGCGATGCCGAGCAGGCATTTTCGATCCAGAGTATCTCCAAGGTGTTCACCCTGACGCTGGCGCTGGAGGCGATCGGCGGCGATCTGTGGCGGCGGGTCGGTCGGGAGCCCTCGGGCAACCCGTTCAACTCGCTGGTGCAGCTCGAACACGAGTGCGGCATTCCGCGCAATCCGTTCATCAATGCCGGTGCCCACGTGGTCGCTGACGTGGTGCTGTCGAGCGGCGACCGGGCCCGCGAGCGGTTGCTGGAATTCGTCCGCGAGCGAGCCGACAATCCGGGCATTCAGATGGATCCGGAAGTTGCCCAGTCCGAGCGCGAAACCGGTTTTCGCAATGCCGCACTGGCCCACTTCCTTCGCAGCTTCGTCAATCTGGACAACCCGGTCGAAGCGGTACTGGACTTTTACTATCACCAGTGCGCGCTGCGAATGAGTTGCGTCGATCTGGCGCGGTCATTGCTGTATCTGGCCCACAACGGGCGCTGCATCCGGCGCGCTGATCCGGTGATCAGCCCCGAGCGCGCCAAGCGGATCAATGCCCTGATGCTGACCTGCGGAACCTATGACGCGGCCGGCGACTTCGCCTTCCACGTCGGGCTGCCGGTCAAGAGCGGTGTCGGCGGCGGCATGGTTGCGGTGGTGCCAAATGTCGCGGCGCTGGCGGTTTGGTCCCCCGGGCTGGACGATAAAGGCAACTCGGTGGTTGGCAGCGCGGCATTGAGCCGGTTCACCGAGCTCACCGGCCTTTCGGTCTTCTGAGCGAGGCGCCGCCTCGGGCGACGCATGCCCGGCACGGGCAACTGCCAGCCAGCGTCCATGACCGTCGCCGGCCTTCGGGAGCAATGCGGTGCATTGCCGGGCAGAATGGGCGACACCGCAAAAACTGCCCCTTCGTAGTCCACTTCATCTCCAGGAACTCACGCCGATGTCCCACGTTCGAGCGGCCCGCAAGCGACTCCTGACGGCTGCCATGCCGATCTGTCTGGCACTGACTGCACTGCTGAGCGCTGGCACGATCGCGGCGGCCGAGCTGCCCGACGACCAGCGGCCGATCGAGTGCGGCAGCTGTGCCGGCTGGAACGCCGGGCAGGCACCGTTCCGGCTGCACGGAGAGAGCTGGTACGTGGGTGTGCGCGGGCTGTCGACCGTGCTCATCGATACCGGCGCCGGGCTGGTGCTGATCGACGGCGGCCTGCCGCAGTCGGCCGAGCCGATCATCGCCAGCATTGAGGCGCTGGGTTTTGCGATCGCCGAGGTGAAGTGGATCCTGAATTCGCACGCCCATTTCGATCATGCAGGCGGCATCGCGGCGCTGGCGCGGATCAGCGGCGCACAGGTTCTGGCCAGCCCGGACGGGGCGGCGGGACTGCGCGCCGGTGCGGCGCTCGAGGGCGATCCGCAGGCGGCGTTCGGCGAGGAAATGCGCTTTCCGCCGGTATCCGATGTGCAGGAGATCGCCGACCGCGAGCCGCTGACGCTGGGCGGTCTGACGCTCACGCCGCACTTCACCCCCGGCCATATGCCGGGCGGCACCACCTGGACCTGGCGCGCCTGCGAGGCGAATCAATGTCTGAGCATGGTCTACGCCGACAGCCTGAATGCCGTCTCGGCGCCGGGTTACGCGTTCAGCGCCGAGGGCGACAGGCCGGCCAAGAGGCTGCGCGACAGCATTGACCGGGTGCGCGCGCTGGACTGCGATATTCTGGTGCCGGCGCACCCGGATTTCGGCGGCTTGTACGAGCGGCTCGAACGCGGCCAGGCGGCCGGGGCGGCGCATCCGCTGGTCGATCGCGACGCCTGTCGCGTTTATGCCGATACTGCCGAAACCCGGCTCGCCGCCCGACTGGAACAGGAGCGCTCCGCCGCAGCAACCGATTCCGGGGCACACTGAGCGCGACCACAGCCGTCGTCAATCACCGATCCAAGGAGCCGTTTCATGCCGTCCTTCGACATCGTTTCCGAAGTCGACAAACACGAACTCACCAATGCCGTCGACCAGGCCAACCGGGAGCTGGGCAACCGCTTCGATTTCCGCAACGTCGAGGCCAGCTTTTCGCTGGAGGAAAACGTGATCGCGCTTTCGGCGCCCAGCGACTTCCAGCTCCAGCAGATGCGCGACATCCTGCGCGGCCGGCTGGTGGCGCGCAGCATCGACCTGCGGGCCATGGACGAGGGCGAGCCCGAGGTCAACCTGGCGGTGGCCCGGCAGAAGATCACCATCGCCCAGGGCATCGAGCAGAAGCGCGCCAAGGAGATCATCGGCGAGATCAAGAAGGCCAAGATCAAGGCCGAGGCGCAGATCAACGGCGACAAGATCCGGGTCAGCGGCAAGAAGCGCGACGATCTTCAGGCGGTGATGGCGCTGCTCAAATCGGCCGAGCTGGAAATTCCCGTGCAGTTCGAAAACTTTCGCGACTGAGCAAGGCGGGGCGCCCGATGCCGCCGTACGGCCCTGCCATCGGCGGTGTGGGCTAATCGGTGGGCGTTTCCCCGAACAGCCGTGCCCGGTCATCGGAGTCCAGGATGCGCCACTGGCCGGGCTGGAGATCGCCCAGCGTCAGGCCGCCGATGGAAACCCGGTGCAGCGCGTCGACGTGGTTGCCGACGGCGGCGAACATCCGGCGAACCTGATGATATCGGCCCTCGTGCAGCGTCACCCGCGCCTGTCGCGGCCCGACCGGTTCAAGTCCGGCCGGCGCCAGCGGCGTGGTCTCGGATTCCAGTTGCAGGGTGCCGCTGGCGAAAATCGCGGCTTCGTCGCCGCGAAGATCTTCGGCAAGGGCGGCTTGATAGACCTTGGCCAGCTTCGAGCGCGGCGAGGTGATCCGGTGCAGCAATTGCCCATCGTCGGTCATCAGCAGCAGGCCCGAGGTGTCGCGATCGAGCCGGCCTACGGTCGACAGCAGTGGCTTGCGCAGCCGGAATCGCGGCGGCAGCAGATCGTAGACCACCCGGCCGGCATCCTTGGTCGAGCAGGTATAGCCGGCCGGTTTGTGCAGCATCAGCAGCACGCCCTGGGGCGGGTCGAGCGGTTCATCCTCGACCCGGATATCGTCGTGCTCGGCGCTGTCGTTCGGGCCCAGCTCGCTGCCGTCGGCGCGCGAGACCCAGCCGTTGCGCAGCATCAGGGTGACTTCCTTGCGGCTGCCGTAACCCAGGTTGGCCAGCAGTTTCACCAGATTCATTCGCTGCGCCTCGACCGAGCGCCGGCGCGGCCCTTGACGGCCTCGATCACCTTGAAGCCGCCCGACTGCACCAGGGTGCGCACCTCGCCGAAGCCTTCGCCGAGCGCCGCTTCGTAGGGCAGATGGCGATTGGCGACCAGAAACAGCCGGCCTCCGGGCCGCAGCGCCTGCCCGGCGACCGCAATGAACGCGCGTCCCAGTCCGGGCTGGTCGTAGCGGTCGATATGAAACGGGGGATTGGTGACGATGAAGTCGTAACCAGTGCCGATGCCGGTGGTCACGTCGTGCCAGTGAAAGCCGAGCGCAGCCCGCTCGGTCAGTGAGGCGAGATTGATCCGCGCCAGCTCCAGCGCGCGCGACTGGGCCTCGAAAAGATCCATCGCAGTCACCGCCGGGCATCGGGTCAGTACCTCGTGCGCGAGAAAACCCCATCCGGCGCCGAGATCGGCGCCACGGCCATGCAGGTCATCGGGCAGCCGGGCGGCCAGCAAGGCCGAGGCCGGGTCGATACGATCCCAGGCAAACAGTCCGGGCCGACTGACGAATCGGCCATCGGCGATCGGTCGCGGTGCGTCGAGCGCGACCCAGGTTTCGCGCAGCGCGGCGTCCACGGTGTCGGCCGTGGGCTGAACCCAGAACACCCGGCATTTGTGTTTCGACAGGCTGCGCACCGGGCCGGCCAACCGGGCCAGGTCGGCCTCGCCGGAGCGAGCGCCTTCGGCATTGGCCATGGCCGCGATCAGCGTGCCGCCCGGCGCTACCCTGGCCAGCGCGTTGGCCAGCAGTGCGCGCGCTTCCTCGCGCTGGCGCGGCGGCAGCGCCAGCACCAGCGGGTAGCGGGACGGGTGGTCGGTGGCGACCTCGAAGCCATCGCGCAACAGCGCATCGGCAAAGGGCTTGAAGCCCTGCTCGCAATCCAGCCGCGTTCGATCGAGGGCCTGCACCGGGATGCCGGTGCGGGCGCGCAGAAACAGCCAACGGCCGTCTGCCGGCGTGGCGATTGCGCCACTGTCGATCGGCAGCAGCAGGCAGTGCAACAGGTCGTCGGTGAGTGCGGAAGCGGTTCCAGCGGGGATCAATTCGATGTCTCCGGGGCGAGGCGGCAGTTTACCGCCCGCTTCGAGCGATCACGCGCCGGCCAGGCGGCATCGAGGCAGCTCAATCAGCCTCGGTGCCCTCCTCCTCAGCGGGCGCATCGTCGCCGGCCGGCTCGGCAAGCGGCGCTTGTCCGGCCAGGGCATCGCGCAGCACGCGCAATTTGGCCTTGACCACAGCGGCGTTGTCCGGCCCGATCCGGATCAGCATCTTGTGACCGGCCGATGCCGAGTGCAGCGCAGGATCGGCGTAGGTGTAGCCCGCCTTTTCCGGCAGCAAGGCAATCGGAAGATTGGGCGTGGGCGCGGCCAGCAGGTGATCGATCACCGCGACCAGGCGGTCGTTGAAATGCCGATCCGGGTAACCGAGTTCGCGGTAGGCCTGTTGAAACAACGGATAGGCGCGGACGTACTGCGCCACCGCCGCATCAACATCGAAGGCTTCGACCAGGGCCATGTAATCGGCGTAACGGGCAAAGTTGCGCTCATCGATCACGGTCACGCCGCTGGGATCGGTAGCGGTCAGCAACGGCCCGTCCGCCGTCCGTACCGGCAGGCCACGGGGCGGCAGCTGGCGCCGGGTCAGATTGTCGATGCTGACCACGATGCGCTCGACGATGTGCTCACCGAGGATGACCGTCGGCGGCTGCTCCTGCCCGATGACCCCGGCCAGGGCGTCGAGTGCAGCGGAATCGCTCTCGGCCAGATCGGGCAGCGGCTCGACCGGCGCGTCGGCTTCAGGCGCGACGGCGACCTCTTCGATCGGAAACGCCGGTTGCGCAGGCGCATCCGGCTGATCCGACGGCGACGCCCCCGGGGCTTCGGCCAACTGCGCGCGATTGCTGGCCGACCAGTACTGCCAACCGAAATAGCCCACTACCGCCAGTGCGGCAATGACCAGGATAGGACCCACGGCACTTTGGGATTTCATGGCGAGCCTCGCAGTTCGGGAGTTGTCGGTGGCACGTCGATGCACGTGATGCTGACCGGCTGGCGCCGTCCGGGACGGGTCGGCACCGGCAGCACGCCGGCCCGGCGCATCGGCCGGCCATCGTCATCGTTCAGGTTGATGTTACCCGCTGCGCGTCGGCGCTGGGCCAACGCCAGCTGTCTGAGCAGTGCTCAAGGTGGCGGACCGTTTTCCGCGTCGTGGAGGGATCGGTGGCGAACGGGAGGGCGGTCATCGGACCGGCTGCACGGATCGCGCCGGGCCAGCCGGTCACATCGGGGCGCCGCGTTCGACCTTGGGGAATGGTCTGGCATGCCGCTCGATGTCCCGATCGGCCAACGGTCGGGGCGCTCGATCAGAAAAAGCGATGGCTCGCGAGCCGATCGCGAGCCACGGCCCGATCGCGGCCGAAGGGTAAAGGATCGAACCCGAGGGGGCGGTTCGTGCTGCGCCTGACACGCAACCGGAAGAGCGCCGTCCTTGGCGCTTGGGAGTGGGACTTCCTGTGGAATCGGCGTCCGGCCACGCCACCTTCAACCGACTCCGAGGCCAGAGTAGCCACCGACCGAGCCGCCGGGCATCAGCAGATTGACCGGATTGGGGTAGGCAATTTGCCTACCCGCCGGTAGGAAATATCCGATGCCGCCAATCCGGCGTTTTCGCGGATGCCCGCTGCCGCTATACTTGCGGTCTTTCGCGCCGTCAGCCCGCTGATCGGCAGCCCAGCCGTCCTGCTCACCGCCACCCGGGTGTTTCATGAATCGTCACGACCTCACATTCCTCAAGCATTTCTCGCAGATTATCGTCGGGCTGATCGTGCTGACCGCCGTGTTGATCGTGTTCGCGCTGATCGTCCACAACCGACTGACGCTGGACGAGAACCCGGTTCGCCAATCGCTGATCGAATCGCGCATCCAGCCGCTCAATGCGGTATTTGCCGGCGAAACCGGCGCGGCAGCGATGGCGGCAGCGGCCGAGGCGGCGGCAGCGGCGGCAGCCACCCAGGTGGCCTATGGCGGCAGCCTGGACGGCGGAATGATTTACGGCAACCTGTGTGGTGCCTGCCACAATTCCGGTGCCGGTGGCGCGCCGATGCTGAACCGCTCAGCCTGGACCGCCCGGCTGGCGCAGGGCCGCGACACCCTGGTCACCCACGCCATCGAAGGCTATCAGGGCGCGGCGGGGCTGATGCCGGCGCGCGGCGGAAATCCGGCGTTGACCGATGAGCAGGTCGCCGCCAGCGTCGACTGGATGCTCGACAACCTGAAGTAACCGGGCCTTGGCCGCACCAATCGTGAGCGCGACCGGCCGGTCGGCCTGGTTTGACCGCCTGTCGGCGGGCCTGGCGCTGGCGTTCCTGCTGGCCGGCTGTCAGACCGCCCCCGAAGGCAAGGCGCCGCAGGCTTCGGCCGCCGGCGGCGAATTGACGATCTCCCAAATCCAGGGCTCCGGCCCGCGCAGCCCGTTCATCGGGCAGCTGGTCGTCGCGCACGGCGTGGTCTCGGCCAACTTCATCGGCGGACTTGGCGGCTTCTATCTGGCCAGCCTGCCCGAGGATGTCGACGACGACCCGGCCACTTCCGAAGGCATTTTTATCGACTGGACAGCAGACGCCGGAGCGCGCCCGAAGCCGGGCGATGTGCTGCGGGTCGACGGTCGGGTTACCGAGATCGGCGAGGACCGCACCAGCCTGACCGCTCTCAGCGAAGTCGCCTGGCATCGGCTTGGTCAGTCGGATATCCCGACCACCAGCCTCGCAAACCCGCCGGCCAGCGCCGAAGCCTGGGAGGCGCTGGAAGGCATGCGCCTGCGCGTCGACGGGCCGCTGACACTGTCTGGCCACTATGGATTGACCGAATTCGGCGAACTGCTGCTCAGCTTCGGCGGCCCGCTGCGCCAGCCGACAGATGCCCTTCCGCCCGGCCCCGAGGCGCAGGCACTGGCCGGGGACAATGCCCGTCGGCGACTGCTGATCGACGACGGCAGCAATCGCCGCCGGCCCGATCGCATCTGGTATCTGCCTGAACCGCCCAGCGCCGCGGCCCCACTGCGCGCCGGCAGCCGGCTGTCCGGTCTCGATGGCGTGCTGGACCAGCGCCATGGCCAGTACCGCTTGCATCTGGTCAAGGCCGTCGACCGGGTCGAACAGGCCCCGCGACCGACGCCGCCCGAGCCGGCCGGTACACTGCGCATCGCCAGCCTGAATCTGCTCAACCTGTTCAACGGCGACGGCCGCGGCGGCGGGTTTCCGACCCCTCGCGGTGCGGCAACGCAAGACTTGTATCTGCGCCAGCAGGCCAAGCTGGTCGCCCAGATCGTCGCGCTGGCGCCGGATATCGCCGCCCTGATGGAAGTCGAGAACGACGGCTTCGGGCCAGATTCGGCATTGGCGCAGCTGGTCGCCGCGCTCGATGCCGCGGACCCGGGCGCCGACTGGCGCTGGGTCGACGCCGGCGAAGGACCGGGCAGCGACGCGATCCGCGTGGCGCTCATCTTCCGTGCCGACCGGGTGGCTCCGATCGGCAAACCGGCCACCCTCACCACCGGGCCGTTCGCCTCGGGCAGCCGACCACCGCTGGCGCAGGCGTTCCGGGCTGGCGACGGGCCGGTGTTCGTGGTCGTCGCCAATCACTTCAAGTCGAAGGGCAGCTGCGACCGCGCGGAAGGGGCGGACCGGAATACCGGTGACGGGCAAGGCTGTTTCAACGCCCACCGCCGGCTGGCCGCGGCCCGGCTGAACGACTGGCTGTCCACCGATCCGACGCGATCAGGCAGCGATCACGCGCTTATCATCGGCGATCTGAACGCCTACTCCCAGGAAGACCCGATTCGCGATCTGCTTGCGAACGGCTGGCTGCGGCTTGGTGAAGCGCCGGGATTCGGGCACAGCTACCTCTTCGATGGCGCCCTCGGCAGCCTCGATCACGCGCTGGCCACCCCGGCCATGGCCGAGACCCTGCGCGGCGCGGCAATCTGGGCGGCAAACGCCGACGAGAACGGGTTTTTCCGGTTCGAAAACGACCCGCACGGCGCGCCCTGGGCGGCTTCGGATCACAATCCGCTGGTGCTGGGCTTCGACCTGGCTGGCCCCCGCCGGGTGGAATGACTGCCCCCGGCCTCGGTTACACTCAGCATCCACGCAGGTCGTCCGGTCATGAGCAAAGTCGAAGCCTTCCCCACCGAGCCCAAAACGCTCTATCTCGCCGGCCCCGCCGGCAAGATCGAGCTGGTGATCGATCTGCCCGAGCCCGGTGTCGCGCGCAAGGCGGTGGCGATCATCTGCCATCCGCACCCGCTGCACGGCGGCAGCCTGCACAACAAGGTGGTGACCATCCTCGAGCGTGCGCTCCGCGAGCTGGGCGCCAAGACCGTGCGCTTCAACTTTCGCGGCGTTGGTGGTTCCGAGGGCGAGCACGATGAGGGCCGCGGCGAGACGCTCGACCTGCTGGCGGTCGCCGACTGGCTTCGCAAGGAACTGCCCGACCACGACCTCTGGCTGGCCGGCTTCAGCTTCGGCGCCTACATCGCGCTGCTGGCGTCCCGCCACCTGCCGGTCAAGCTGATGGTCTCGATCGCGCCGCCGGCTGGACGCTGGGATTTCACCGCCGTGCTGTCGCCAACCTGCCCCTGGCTGGTGGTGCAGGGCGAAGCCGACGATGTCGTCGATCCGCAGGACGTGTACGACTGGATCGACTCGCTCGAAGAAAAACCCACGCTGGTTCGCATGGAAGACACCGGCCACTTTTTCCACCGCCGACTGATGGATCTGCGCGGCGCGGTCAAGAACGGCGTACGCAAGCTGCTGCCTGCGGAGCGAAATGGCTGATCCCGTCCGCGTTGCGCCGACGGCGGCCACGCTGCCATCGGTGGCCTACCGCGAAGGCGCCGCCCGAGGCCGATGGCGCAATGACCCGGCCCAGCGGCCGGTGCTGGCGGAGCTCGATCGTATTCACGACGCGCTGTTGGCCAGGGCCGCACAGGGATTCCTGCAGCGGCTGGGCAGCCTGCTCGGCCCCAAAGAAGCCACGCCCGGATTGTATCTGTGGGGCGGAGTCGGGCGCGGAAAAACCTTTCTGGTCGATCTGTTGTTCGACAATCTGCCGATCGACAGCAAGCGGCGGGTGCATTTTCATCGCTTCATGTCGGAGGTCCACAGCGCCCTGCGGCAGCTCAAGCGTCAGCCCGACCCGCTGGCCGCGGTGGCCGACGCGCAGATCCGCCGGCAGCGGCTGCTGGTGCTCGATGAGTTTTTCGTGTCCGACATCGGCGATGCGATGATTCTCGGCCGCCTGCTGGAGGCCCTGTTCGCGCGCGGCATGATGCTGGTGACCACCTCCAACACCGAGCCGGCAAACCTGTACCCGAACGGCCTGCAGCGGGTGCGATTTCTGCCGGCCATCGCCCTGCTGGAAAAGCATTGCACCGTGTTACACCTGCGCAGCCCGACCGACTACCGGCTTCGCCTGCTGACCCGCGATCAGGTGTATCACTACCCACTCGACGAACGTGCCCAGATGGCGCAGGCGGAATGCTTCGCCCGGCTGTCGGCCGGCTGCCCGGTCATCCCCGGCCCGGTCATCGTCAATGGCCGGCCGATCGCCGTGCGCGGCCTGGCCGAAGGCGTCGCCTGGTTCGATTTCAATGCCCTGTGCGAAGGCCCGCGCGCGGTCGACGACTACATCGAACTGGCCCGCGATTTCCACACCGTGGTGCTGTCCAACGTCCCCACCTTCGACGGGAGCAACGACGACGCCGCCCGGCGCTTCGTCAATCTGGTCGACGAATTCTACGACCGCCACGTCAACCTGATCCTCTCCGCCGGCCAGGCCCCGCAGCAGCTCTACCAGAGCTATCGCCTCAAGCTGGAGTTCGAGCGCACCGCCAGCCGACTGATCGAAATGCAGTCCAGAGACTACCTGGCCCTGCCGCACCGCGCCTGACGGGCTTCAGCACCGCGCGACCGCGGATGGATAGTTGGCTGGCGGCGCTTGTCGATCCGGCTGGCAATATCGATGAACGCGACAGGCGAGCAGCCCGTCCTGGACCGCATACCGCAAGCCGGGACCGCCGGTTGCATAGGGTCTCGTCAACGATATTCCCTGCCCGGTCGGGCAATAGATATCAAGTCTTCGTCAGTCCAACGTTGGCGGCCTCAAGTAGGTGTCACGACAGGTGATCCGGCCTTCATGAAAACGGGCTGCGTCGATGAGCTTCGGCAGCTGCTCAGTCGCAAAGGCATTCACGAGGACGCGCTGCGGGGCGAGGCTGAGCGGATTCTTGCCAGGATGGAGTCGCGCAATTGCGGCGGCGTCCTTGATGCTTTCATACAGGACAACCGGGACTCGGTCTTGCTCGCCATCAAGGGTCGAGATGCGGCCTGACGATGAAGGTTGGATCGTGCGCAGCCGGATCCGTTTCTTTTTCTGGGCGGGCCCGTTGAATAGCCATTGCGGTGCACGCGACGTGACCGGAACGGCGATCCCGGCTACTCTCGCGGCTTCGTTCGGTTTGGAAGGATGGTCATGAGTTCTCACTCGCGCATCGCGTTGGTTGGCCTGCTGGCGCTGGCTGTGGCGGTTCCGGGGCCGGTCGCCAGGGCCGAGGAGGTCCGGCGTTCGTTCGCTGAAATCGATCTGGAGCAGATCATGGCCGATCCGGACTGGATCGGGCCGGCGGTGGAAGATCCGTACTGGATGCTGGACGGCGGGCGGGTGCTGTTTCGGCTCAAGCGCGAGGGCAGCCCGGTGCGCGATCTGCATGAGTACGCGCTCGACGACGGCCGGGTGCGGCCGGTACTGGACCCGGCGCTGGAAACCCTCGACGGCGCCAACCCGGTGTTCGACAGCGGCCGTCGGCGTGCGGGCTTCGTGCGCAATGGCGATGTGTTTGTCCGCGAGCTGGACACCGGGCGCCTGAGCCAGCTCACCCGCGGCACCAGCAATGCGCAATCGCTGATGTTCGTGTCCGACGATGGCGGGCTGGCCTGGCGGGTCGGCAACGACTGGTTCGGCTGGCGGTTCGATGCGCCGGTGGTGGCGCCGCTGGCCCTGCTGAAGGCGGAAAAGGACCCGGATGCCAAGCCGGAGGCGGACCCGGCCCGCGACCACGAGCTGCGCCTGATCGCCACGCTGGCGCGCGAGAAAGCCCAGCGCGAGGCGCAGCGCGAGTTCGACGATGCCGTGCGTGCGGCCGATGCCAGCCGTGCGCCGCGCCCGGTGTATCTGGGCGACAAGGTGGAAATCGTGAGCAGCGCACTGTCGCCCGATGGCCGCTGGCTGCTGGCGGTCACCCAGCCGAAGAACGGCGACCGTGGCCGGGCCGGCAAGATGCCCAAGTACGTCACCGAGACAGGATTCGAGGAGTTCGAGGACGTTCGCACCCGGGTGGGTCGCAACCCGCCGTCGGCGCACACCCTGCATCGGATCGATCTGAGCGATGGCAGCATCGCCGAGCTGAAGTTCGATCCACTGCCCGGCATTGCCGAGGACCCTCTGGCGGACCTGCGCAAGGCTGCCGGCAAGGATGCGCTGAAGGGACAGCGCCCGGTTCAAGTGGCCGGCATGCGGTTCAGCCGCGACGGCGCGCGCGCAGCGGTGATGCTGCGGGCGATCGACAACAAGGATCGCTGGATCGCCACGCTCGACGCCGGCCAGGCCGCGCTCAGCCCGGTCCACCGGCTCACCGATCCGGCCTGGATCAACTGGCGCTATAACGATTTCGACTGGCTGCCCGACAACCAGACGCTATGGCTGCAATCGGAGCAGTCCGGCTATGCCCACCTGTACACCCTGGTGCCCGGCAAGCGCGCCAAGGCGCTGACCGAGGGCGAATGGGAAGCCTCCGATCCCGTGTTGTCGGCGGATGGCGGCACGCTGTACTTCCTGTGCAACCGGGAATGGCCGGGCGACTGGGAGCTGTGCGCGAGGGACCTGGCCGGCGGGCTGGTTCGTGAGCTGACGGCGCTCGATGGCGTGGAAAGTTTCGTGCTGTCGCCAGATGGCCGGCGCGCGGCGCTTCGGGTGTCGTCCAGCTATACGCCGCCGCAACTGACCGTGCTCAATCTCGACGACGGCCTGGCCCGGCCGGTCACCGATACCCGAAAGCCCGAGTACCGCAGCATCGACTGGATCGCGCCCGAATACGTGCAGGTGCCATCCAGCCACGGCGCCGATCCGGTCTGGGCCAAGCTGTACACGCCGGCCCGGCTGGAGCCCGGCAAGCGCTATCCGATCGCTCTGTTTGTGCATGGCGCGGGGTATTTGCAGAATGTCTGGTCGCGCTGGCCGAATTACTTCCGCGAGCAGATGTTTCACAACCTGCTGGTAGCCAACGGCTACATCGTGCTGGACATGGACTATCGCGGCTCGGCCGGCTACGGCCGCGACTGGCGCACGGCGATCTATCGGCAGATGGGCCACCCGGAGCTGGAAGACTATCTCGACGGCATCGACTGGCTGGTCGACAAGCGGCAGGGCGATCGCGACCGGGTCGGCGTCTACGGCGGCAGCTATGGCGGCTTCATGGCGTTCATGGCGCTGTTCCGCGCGCCCGAGGCCTTCCATGCCGGCGCCGCGCTGCGCCCGGTCACCGATTGGACCAGCTACAACCACCCCTACACGTCCAACATACTCAACACGCCGGACATCGACCCAGAGGCCTATCGCAAGTCCTCGCCGATCGAGTATGCCGACGCGCTGCAGGGCCATCTGTTGATCAGTCACGGCATGATCGACGACAACGTGTTTTATCAGGACAGCGTGCGCCTGGCGCAGCGGCTGATCGAACTGCGCAAGGACAATTGGGAACTGGCCAGCTATCCGCTGGAGCGCCACGGCTACGTCCACCCCGAAAGCTGGTTCGACCAATACCGGCGGATATTCAAGCTGTTCGAGCGGGCGCTGAAGCAGGACGAATGAGCCGGCGCTGCCGTGAGGTTTTGATGGGCCGATCCGTCCGGTCGATTCCCGGCTTACGAGCGTGCGGCCCGAAGCCAGGCTACGCGCTGCGCGGTCGTCACGCATCACCGGGTCAAGTAGCCCGGATTGCAGCGCAGCGAAAATCCGGGACCGCCGACGCCTTCACCATCTCCATAAGTCCCGGCCTACGAGCCTGTGGCCCGGGACCGGGGTGCGCGGCGCGGCGCGGCATCCGTCTTCCGGGGCGTGATTGCGGACGTGCTCGCGGGTGCGTTCGAGGGGCGCTTCATCTCGGGACCCATCCATTCGGCGTCGCGGCGGCGACTGGCATGGCTGGCCGGGCCGTCCGCTGACGCGTTGCTTTTCGTCGGGTTAGACTTCGCTCATGACCGAGAAAAAGCTGACCCGTTCACGCAATCGCTGGCTGGCTGGAGTGTGCGGCGGCATCGCCGAGTACGTTGGCTGGTCGCCCGGCCTGACCCGGCTGGCCTATGTGGTGGTATCGATACTGTCGGCGGGATTTCCCGGCATCCTGATCTATATCGTACTTTGGCTGGTCATGCCGGCCGCACCCCGTGTGGACTGACGGTCGGCTGCGAGCGCCGTCCGCGATGCGCCCCCCGAATGCCCTTGCCTGCCGATTCCTGCCGGGCTCGCCGGCTGTCGAGGCGTGGATTTCGTTCCATGGCTGCGCCAGATTGAAGCCATTATCGGGCTGGCCGATGCGCGGTCGCAGGCGAGCGGTAACGGGTTCGCCGAGGGTGCCCTCGCTGCACAATGGCTGCGGGGTGGCACATGACTGATTTCGCATTGCCCGTCCGTGGACCGCCCGGCTCGGACCCTGGCGACTCCACCGATCGGCAGCGACCCGGCTCGGCAAATGCCGACAGGGAGCGCGCCTATCGGCGTCATTTTCTGGCTGCGGACCGCCGCAACGCCATGCTGGCGGTCGCCGTGTTCGCCGGATTCAAGCTGGCGTTCGGGGTTTTCGACCTGCTGTGGCAAAGCTTGCCGGTGGCGGAACAGCTGTTGGCGGTGCGCCTGGCCTTCGTGGCGCTGTCGTTCGGCTTCATCCTGCTGTTTCGGCGGATCGCTTCGGCCAGCGCGCTGGATGCGGCCATGCTGGCCTGGACCACGCTGGCGGTGGCGGCCAATTTCTTCACCATCGTGCACCGCCCCGAGGATCATTTCGGCTTTGTCAGCACCTCGCCCATCCTGATCATTCTCTTTTTCGCGTTCTTCCGGAACCGCATCGCGCTGCAGGCGACCGCGGCGTTGCTGTTGGTCGCTACCGACGCCTTCACCCTGGTGGCGCTGCGCGAAACGCTGGTGCCGGCGCAGACCATACAGATCGCGGCGACCTACGCGCTGTCGGCCATCGTGGGGGCGATCGTGGCCTGGCAACTGGAAACCTCGCGCCGCCATCACTTCGACGCGCTCGAGCGTGAGCGTGCGCTGTCATTGCGCCTGCGCGTGCACGCCTATCAGGACGAACTGACCGGCATCCTCAATCGGCGAAGTTTCCTGGGCCAGGCCAATGCCGCCTGGCGTGAACTGGCCGGTTCCGACCGCGTGGCCTGGCTGCTGATGCTCGATCTGGACCACTTCAAGTCGATCAACGACCGCTTCGGCCACGATGTCGGCGACGCGGCACTTCGCCGGTTCGTGCAGGTCGTCGAAGAGTGCAAGCGACCCGGGGATCTGTTCGGTCGAATCGGCGGGGAAGAGTTTGCGCTGTTCATGAGCGATGTCGACGAGCAGGCGGCCATCGACATGGCCCAGCGTATCGTCGATGCCTGCGGGCGGGAGCCGGTGTCGCCGACCTCTGCCGATACCCTGTCGGTTTCGATCGGTCTGACCGCATTTCTTCAAGCGGATACCGGCATCGCCGAGGCGTTGGGCCGCGCCGATCGGGCGCTCTACCGGGCAAAGGCCGGCGGCCGGGCGCGCTGGTCGTCCTGGTCGCGCCAGGGGCAATTCGGCGATGATTGAGCGGGCCGGTGGCACGGATCAAAGTAAGGAGTTGACATGACAACGCTGGTGATCGGCAACAAGAATTATTCGTCCTGGTCGCTGCGACCCTGGCTGCTGCTGCGGGAGTTCGGCATTGCCTTCGAGGAACGCCGGCTGGCCCTGGATACCGATGAATTCCGCGCCGCCATTGGCGCGCTGTCGCCGAGTGGTCGGGTGCCGGTGCTGCACCACGAAGGACGGGTGATCTGGGATTCTCTGGCGATCTGCGAGTACGCCAATGAGGTCTGGCTGGACGGGCGTGGCTGGCCGACCGACCCGAGCGCCCGGGCCATGGCGCGCTGCGCGGCATCGGAAATGCATTCGGGCTTCATGGCGCTGCGCGAACAATTGCCGATGAACTGCGACCGGCAGCCCAACGCCTACCGCTGGACTGCCAGCGGCCAGGCCGATATCGATCGGGTGCAGGCACTGTGGTCCGATCTGCGGTCGCGGTTCGGCGCGGGCGGCGATTTTCTGTGCGGCGGGTTCGGCATCGTCGATGCCATTTTCGCGCCGGTCGCGATCCGGTTTCGTGGTTATGGCGTGGAGTGTTCGCCGGTGGCTGCGGCCTACTGCGATGCGCTGTATGGCCTGAAAGGCATGCAGGAATGGCTGGCGGCCGGGCGCGGCGAGCCGCAGCGGCTGGCCAAGTACGAGGCGCTGCGCTGACCGACCGAGTGTCGACACCTGGAGACTGAACGCGCCGCGTCACCCAGCTTCCTCGCGTCGTGCGTCGACTGGCGCCCAGCGACGGCTTGCGGTTGCCGGACGCCAGCGCTGGGCCGCCGGCACTTGAGCTTTGCCGCGCCGGGGACTACGCTCACGCCGCCCGGATAACGATTTGTTCACACTGTGTCGGGCGCTGTAGCCACGCTGCTGCACGGCCGCACGAGTGCATTGCCCCGATCCGAGCCGCATCCTGGCCGGACGCAGGCTGCCCTGCGGCCGGGTTGCGAAATTTTTTCGCTTCACGAGGGAGGGATGCAATGCACGTTAGAACCGCACTTTTCACGTTGATCGGCCTCGCGCTTGCCGGCCAGGCACCGCTGCACGCCCAGAGCGTCGAGCAGACTCCGGACAGCGACGACGCCAAACGCTTCGACACGGTCATGGTGACCGCCACCAAGCGCGAGCAGGACATCCGCGACGTGCCTGTCGCGATGACCGCGTTCACCGCCGAGACGATGGCCCGTCAGGGCATCGTCGATCTCACCGACGTCGGCAAGTTTGTGCCGAACATGAACGTGACCGGGTTTTCCGCCGGCCATACTTCATCGGTCAATCCATTCATTCGCGGCATTGGCTTGCAGGATCACCTGATCACCACCGATCCGGGCGTGGCGGTCTACGTCGATGGCGTGTATCTGGGTCGCCAGGTCGGGCAGAACTGGAGCCTGGCCAACATCGAGCGGGTGGAAGTGCTGCGCGGCCCGCAGGGCACGCTGTACGGACGCAACTCGATCGGCGGTGCGATCAACATCATTACCGCGCAGCCCGATGACGAATTCAGCGGGCGGTTCAGCAGCACGGTGGGCACCCGTGGGCGGGTGAACAGCGACATCTACGTCAACGGCGCGCTCAGCGATACCGTGGCGGCATCGTTCTCGGGCGCCTATGTCCGGCGCGGCGGCATCGGTGAGTTTCTCAATGTCGATGCCAAGCGCGATGTCGGCGAGAACCGCGATTTTTCCGGGCGCCTGTCGGTCAAGTGGCAACCGACCGACGATTTTTCGCTGCTGGTGGCGCTCGACGGCAACGACGGCGAGGGCGGCCTGCGGCCCTACACCACGCTGATCGACGAGGTGCCCAACGGCGGCCTGTTCCAGGCCGGGTTTCGCAACTCTGACGTCGCAGCCAATCCGTTCGACAACAACACCGGCCAGCTCGATCAGACCGAAACCTCCAACTCCGCTTTTGGTGTGGCGGTAACCGCCGACTATGCGTTCAATGAGAACCTGAGCGCCAAGCTGTTGTTCAGCGATCGCACATCCGAGTACGAGGCCGGGCTGGACGACGACAGCCTGTTCGAGAATTTCATCACCTTCCCGGAAGTCGGCGAGGCCGACCAGACCTCGGTGGAGTTGCAGCTCAGCGGCGATTACGGCGTGTGGGATTTCGTCGGCGGCCTGTACTACTTCACCGAAGACGGTTTTGCCCGTCAGGACGATACGCGGTTCCTCGGTTTTCCGGGCAACGACATACTGACCCAGGACATGGAGAGCCGGGCGATCTACGGCAATGTCGGCTTCGACGTGAGCGAGCGGCTGCGCCTGTCCGGCGGCCTGCGCTACACCGAGGACGAGAAGGAGGCTGGCTTCAACATCAACGACAGCCTGATCGACGCCCGCGCCGAGCGCGACTGGTCGGAAGTCAGCTGGGAGCTGGCGGCGACCTACCGGCTGAACGAGGCGATGAGCGTCTACGGCACCATCCAGAACGGGTACCAGTCGGGCCAGTTCCCGCCGCGACCGTTCTGCCTGTTCGGCTTCATCGACTTCGATGAGCCAGGCAATGTCGCCACGCCCAATTGCTTCGAGGCCAACGACAACGTCACCGCCGTCAACTACGAGGTGGGCCTCAAGGGCCAGCCGCTGGCCAACCTGAGCATGAGCCTGGCGGTGTTCTACACCGACTACACCGACCTGCCCTATCAGGTCAGCACGACTCAGGAAGGCGGTTTCGACACCCGCAACATCATCGTCGACCAGCAATCGTTCGGCGTCGAATGGGAAAGCTCGTGGTGGCTGACCAACGAATTCGCGCTGCATTCCAGCCTGGGCTACATCGACGCCGATGTCGATGATCCGGTGGCGGTGGCCCCATTGACTCCAAAATGGACCGCCTCGCTGAGCCCCGAGTACCTGGTGCGCCTGAACAATGGCGGCGACATGCAGTTCCGCGCCGACTGGTCGTACCGCAGCGACATGTTCGGCGAACCGACCGCTGACCCGGGCCGGTTCACCGAGATCGACAGCCGTGGCCTGCTCAACCTCAACGTCACCTACACGCCGCCGGACGCCGACTGGAATCTGTCGCTTTACGGCACCAACGTGACCGACAAGCGCTACGACAACGCCCGCCTGAACACCGGCGATTACATCCTGGTGATCCTGAGCAACGACGCCAGCGAGTTCGGCGTGCGGTTTACCAAGTTCTTCGGCAAGTAGTCGATTCGGCGACAACCTTCGCCCGTCCGCCGGCCCGCTGCCTGGGGCCGGCAGACGGGCGAAACCGGCAGCGGATTCATTGCCCGGCGTCGGCAAACGGCGTGAGGCAACTGCCGCCGATCATGCACGCGAACCGGCGCAGATCGTCCGGGCCGACTTCGCGCAGCGCCACGTAGTCGGCATATTCGTCGCTGCGCTGGCGATCCAGACGGATCGCCCACAGCGGGCTGGCGCGGTCGGGCAGCAGGGCGTAGCGGAAGTCGCCGACCAGATCCTCGCGCCCCGGCACCCGCGACAGCCAGCCATCGGAGAAGTGGCTGAAACGCTGCACATCGCGCGCCAGCTGCATGTCCGGCTCGATCCACGGCGCATCGCGCGGGGGGTCGAACAGCCGGGTGCGCACCAGGGCACTGGTCCGGTCTTCGCCGAAGATCCCCGGCCGCAGGGCCACCGCATACAGCCAGCCATCGGATTCATAGACCCCACGCCAGACCAGCAGATTGCCCAGGGTGGGCTTGGCGCCACCGCGCTCGATGCGGTGGCCCTCGGAGGCGGCCACCCGGGCCAGCAGGGCATCGGCCCGGTCGCGCTGCACCACGCCCAGCGACAGATAGCCTATGCCCAGAGCCAGGGCGATCCGGGCCAGCTGCGGGCGCCGCTTCCAGACTGCGAAGATCAGCAGGCCCAGCAGCGGCACGGTGAAGAAGGGATCGATCACCGCGACGTTGTGCCAGGCCACCCGCAAGTCGGAAAACGGCCACAGCAACCGCGTGCCGTAGGTGGTGCAGGCATCCAGCAGACCGTGGCTGCCGTAGCCGAGGGTGGCGAACAGATACAGCCGGGCAAAACTCATCCGGCCGCGCAGCCAGGGCCAGAGCAACAGACTGGCGATCAATCCGCCGACCGGAATGAACGCCAGGGCATGGGTGAAGTGCCGGTGGTATTCGAGGAACAGCAGCGGATCGACATCGGAGCGAATCAGCACGTCGATATCGGGCAGCATGCCGCTGGCGAAGCCCGCGCCGGCGGCCAGACGCGCCTGCGCGCGGCGCGACGCGGTCTGTGCGGCGATGGCGCCGATGACGCCTTGGGTGAGTGGGTCCATGTCGCTCCGCTCGGGCCTCGTCTGACGGGGTCGGGTTGTTCGGGTCGAATCGAATGCAGCGTGCCGATCCGGCCGTTGACGCGGCGTCTCGGCCGGTCGCCGACCTAAAGTAGCGCGGAATCGGGCGGTTCGGGCGACGCCGGGCGGGCCTCGAACACGCCTTCGAGCTCGACCAGCAACTCGCGCCGGCAGATATCGCCGCGCAGATAGATCACCCGGTCGGCCGGAATCCCGCAGCGCTCGATCGCCTCGCGCACCGGCGGCAGGTCCTCGGGGCGTCGCAGATAGACGCGAAGCGCGTGACAGCCGGCGAACGTGAAGGACTGACCTGCCTTCGCCGAGCCCTCGTCGAGCAGGGCCGCCAGATTGGCCAGGCTCTCGCGGGTCTGCTCGCCCGGTTCGTCGGGGTGGCGGGAGACGTGACCGACGATGCTGGCTGTGCCCGAGGCCAGCAGCCGCATGCGGGCATCCTGGCCGATCAGGGCGCCGCGCGAGAAACCGGGCGGCACCGGGCCGTATTCGCGGGGGTATTGCCAGGCCGGGGTCTGGCGCGGATTTTCCAACGCGATGCCGGCCTGCGCACCGCACAGGGCGATGATCTGGACCGCATCCGGCGCGCCCACCGTGCCGATCGCAGTGGCCGCCGGCGGCGGGTCATTGAATCGGGCATCGACTGCGCCAGCGCGACCGACGCAGAACCGGCGGTAGCGTTCGGCATCGCCCGCGCCGTCGTTGATCGAGGCGAAGTAGTTCCAGATGCGCAGGATGTGCGGTTGGCCAGATCCGCGAACCACCGAGAGCAGGTGACGATAGCCATCGCGGGTCGCGGCTTCCAGGTCCTGGCCGTGCTCGCTGCGGGTAACCGCCACCAGCGCCAGACCCGCCGCGCGCCGGATCAGGCAACCGTGTTCACTGGTCTGGCTGTCGATGAGGTCCGACAGCCATGCCTCCGGCGCGCTCGGTCCGGCCAGACGCGGGCAGCCGATCTCGACCGATGCCGGTGCGCCTGCTTCAAAGCCGAAACTCAGCAATGCCGCCGGATGATCGGCGAAACACACGCGCAGGGTCACGTCGCCTCCCGTTGGGCATCGCGGTTGGTCATGGCGGAGGGGCGTGCGGCGGTGAGCATGCGAAGCTGGCGAGTATAACGGCCGGCTATCATGGCGGTCAGCCCGACCGGCTCCCAGGACTTCGAATTGCCATGACTGACCAACCCGATATCGCCCCTGTCCGTCGCTTTTTGATCGGGCTGCAGGACAGCATCTGTAACGCCGTGGAGGCATTGGATGGCCAGTCGCGGTTTGCCGAAGACTCGTGGCAGCGTGCTGAAGGCGGCGGCGGGCGGTCACGGGTGCTCAAGCAGGGTGGCGTGTTCGAGCAGGCCGGCGTCGGGTTTTCCGAAGTGCGCGGCGACACCCTGCCAGCCTCGGCCACGGCGCATCGACCCGAACTGGCCGGCGCGCCCTGGCAGGCGGTCGGCGTGTCGCTGGTGTTCCACCCGCGCAATCCCTACATCCCCACTACGCACATGAATGTGCGCTATTTCCAGGCCCGCCCGCCGGGCCGCGCGCCGGTCTGGTGGTTCGGCGGTGGCTTCGATCTGACGCCGTTCTATCCGTTCGATGACGACATCCGGCATTGGCATCAGTTGGCCCGCGACCTGTGCCAACCGTTCGGCGGATCATCCCGCTACGCGGCACACAAGGATTGGTGCGATCGGTATTTTTTCCTCCCGCACCGCAGCGAGACCCGGGGTGTGGGCGGCCTGTTTTTCGATGATCTCAACGAGGGCGGCTTTGCCGACTGCTTCGCGTACCAGCAGGCGGTCGGCGAGGGCTTCATGCGCGCCTATGCGCCGATCGTGGAACGGCGGCGCGATACGCCGTATGGCGAGCGCGAGCGGGATTTCCAGCTGTACCGGCGGGGCCGTTACGTCGAATTCAATCTGGTCTGCGACCGCGGCACCTTGTTTGGCCTGCAATCGGGCGGACGGACCGAATCGATCCTGATGAGCCTGCCGCCGTTGGTTCGCTGGGAGTACGGATACACGCCGCAAGCCGATTCGCCGGAGCAGAGACTGCAGGCCTACCTTCGGCCGCGCGATTGGCTGGCCACGCCCAGCGCATAAAAGAATCCCCCGGTGGGGGCGCCGGGGGATTCGGAAGCCGGGACTGGGAGTATCCGGCTTCGGGTCGACAGGGAAATCAACCTTGCCGTCGATGGACGTTGCATCCATCGACGGCTGAGACTGACTGTCGGGTGGATAGTTCATGGCCGGTTTCGGTCGATTTTCGCGTTCGTGAAGAGGCGCACAGAAATGTGCCAGCAGAAACGGGTCTGGGGCAAAAATTCGGGGCGGCAGAAAAAAGTGACCCCGCAGACGAGGGGGCGGCTGCGGGGTCGGGGGTGGCGACCGGACTGGGGAGAGTCCGGTAACCGTGGCTCAACCCTGGGGAGAGGGCTGAGCGGCGACCAGCATTGCGCCAGTCGCGTTGCTTCGACAAAGACAGTGTGACAAAAGTTCAGTAAGAATTTTCGCCGAATTCAGTAAATCTGAGTACAAAAAAACAACCCCGCCGGCGAGGGGTTCACCGACGGGGTCTGGGGGAGAGACCGATCCGGGGAAGAATCGGCCTCATGGGCCACTTAGGGGGGCAGCCCACGAGCGGACATTGCATCCACTCGACCATATGAGACCACTTTTCGCCCCTTCCATTCGTTAAATTTCGTCAATTGTGAACTGAACGGTTCATTTTTAATTCAGATTATTCCCCCTGACGGCGAAACGACGCTTACAGCCGGGAGTTTCCGCCGGGCTGCCGGCCGGTGTCAGTGCGCCTCGCCCCAGTTGTCTCCCACGCCGCATTCGACCAGCAGCGGCACCCGCAGTTCGGCGGCGGCCTGCATGCGCGCGCTGACTTCAGCGCGGACCGACTCCACTGCGCTTTCATCGACTTCGAACACCAGCTCGTCGTGCACCTGCATGATCATCAATGCCTGTTCGCGGCGATCAGCCAGCCAGGCGTCGACCGAGATCATCGCCCGCTTGATGATGTCTGCGGCGGTGCCCTGCATCGGTGCGTTGATGGCAGCGCGCTCGGCACCGGCGCGCAAGGCCTGGTTGCGGGCGCGGATGTCGGGCAGGTACAGCCGGCGGCCGAACACGGTTTCGACATAGCCCTGCTCGCGCGCCTGTTCGCGGGTACGGTCCATGTAGTCGCGCACGCCGGGGTAGCGGGCGAAATACAGGGCGATGTAGTCCTGCGCCTCGCCGCGACCGATGCCCAGCTGACGCGCCAGACCGAATGCGCTCATGCCGTAGATCAGGCCGAAGTTGATGGCCTTGGCGGCCCGGCGCTGCTCGCCATCGACCGCATCCAGCGCCACGCCGAAAACCTCGGCGGCGGTCGCCCGGTGAATGTCCTTGCCGGCCTCGAAAGCATCGATCAGGCCGGTGTCGCCGGACAGGTGGGCCATGATGCGCAGTTCGATCTGCGAGTAATCGCAGGCGATGATCTTGCGGCCCTCGGGCGCGATGAACGCGGTGCGGATGCGCCGGCCTTCCTCGGTGCGGATCGGGATGTTCTGCAGGTTCGGATCGGACGACGCCAGGCGACCGGTCGCGGCACCGGCCTGGTGATAGCTGGTGTGCACGCGGCCGGTGTCGGGATTGATCGCTTCGGGCAGCTTTTCGGTGTAGGTCGAACGCAGTTTGGCCAGACCGCGATAGTCGAGGATCAACTGCGGCAACGGGTGCTCCGTGGCAATCGCGGCCAGGGCTTCCTCGTTGGTGCTGGGCGCGCCCTTGGGGGTTTTCACCGCCGCCTTCAGGCCCAGTTCGTCGAACAGGATCGCCTGCAGCTGCTTGGGCGAATCCAGATTGAAGCTGCGACCGGCGATCTCGTGGGCCTGCTGCTGGATCTGGTGCATGCGCTTGCCCAGCTCGCCGCTCTGTTTGCGCAGCAGCGCGGCATCGACCAGCACACCGTTGGCCTCGATCCGGGTCAGCACCGGCACCAGTGGCATCTCGATTTCGCGATACACCCGCTCCAGCGCCGGCGCGGCGGCCAGCTGCGCCGACAGCACCCGATGCAGGCGCAGGGTGATGTCGGCGTCCTCGGCGGCGTAACGGGTGGCGGTTTCGAGATCGACTTCGGAGAACGGAATCTGCTTGCTGCCCTTGCCGGCGACCTGCTCGAAGCTGATGGTCTGATAGCCCAGATGGCGGCGCGCCAGCGTGTCCATGTCGTGCCGGCTGGCGGTGGCGTTGAGCACGAAGCTCTCCAGCAGGGTGTCCTGAGCGTAGCCGACCACCGCGATGCCGTGCCGGCGCAGCACATGGATGTCGTACTTGCCGTGCTGGCCGAGCTTGGCCTTGTCGGGGTCTTCCAGAACCGGGCGCAGGGCTTCGAGCACCGCGTCGCGATCGAGCTGCGCCGGCGCGCCCGGGTAGGTGTGGCCGACTGGAATGTAGGCGGCCTGCCCAGGCTCGACCGCAAAACTGAGTCCGACCAGACCGGCGCGCATCGCATCGAGCGCATCGGTTTCGGTGTCGAAGGCGATCAGCTCGGCAGACTGGAGTTCGGTGATGAGCTCGGCCAGCCGGGCCGGATCGGTGATGCACTCGTACTCGCCGGCCTTGGCCAATTCCGGATCGGGCGCATCGGGTGAGCCGGGCGAGTCACCAGCCGTCGCCGGCGCGGCCGATCCGTCGCCATTGCCGCCATCGCCGCCATTGCCGCGTTCAAGGTCGCGCAGGGCGGTAGTGAATCCGTAACGGGTATAGAGCTCACGCAAGGCATCGGTGTCTCGCGGCCGCAAATTGAGTTGGCTTGGGCCGCGATCGAGCGCCACGTCGGTCTTGATGGTGACCAGCTCGCGATTGAGCGCCAGTCGGTCGAGCGCGGCACGCAGGTTTTCGCCGACCTTGCCGCCGATGTCGTCGGCATGGGCGATCACCCCGTCGAGACTGTCGTACTGAGCGAGCCATTTGGCGGCGGTCTTGGGGCCGCACTTTTCGACGCCGGGGATGTTGTCGACGCTGTCGCCCCACAGCGCCAGCAGGTCGATGATCCGCTCCGGCGGCACGCCGAATTTTTCGATCACCGCGTCGCGGTCGAGCACGCTGCCGCTCATGGTGTTGGTCAAGGTGATGCCCGGCTGCACCAATTGGGCAAAATCCTTGTCGCTGGTCGAGATCAGCACTTCCATGCCCTGCTCGACGCCCTGGATGGCCAGCGTGCCGATCACGTCGTCGGCCTCGACGCCGGACACCCGCAGCATCGGCAGACCGAGCGCCTCGACGAAGGCCAGCAGCGGCTCGACCTGGGCGCGCAGATCATCGGGCATCGGCGGACGCTGGGCCTTGTAGTCCGGAAACATCTCGTCCCGGAAGGTCGGGCCGGAGGCATCGATCACGAATGCGGCGTGCTCGGGTGCGTCCTTCAGGATGGCGCGCAGCATGTTGACCACGCCGGTCAGCGCGCCGGTCGGGCTGCCGTCGGGCGCGGTCAGCGGCGGCAGCGCGTGAAAGGCACGGTACAGGTAGCTGGAACCATCGATAAGGACGAGTCGGGACATGGCAATGCGCGGTTCGACCGCGGAATCCGTGACAGGGTTGAACCCGGAACTATACGCGGGGCGCGCCTGCACTTGAGTAGCGACGGCGCATTTGCCATGCTGCAGGTCCCGCTTGGAGAATCATCATGCGCCGCCTGCTGCTCATCCTGTTGCTCATGCCCGGACTGGCGCTGGCCCAGACGCAGACTCAGACGCTGCCCGATGCTCCTCCGCCGCCGGACATCGACGATCCCGGTGTGGTCGAGACCGATTCGCCCGAGCCGCTGGAGACACTGCCGCCAAGCGGCGACAGTCAGGATGCCGAACCGATCCGCGCACCCCGGCCGAGAGACGACAGCGCCCCGGAAGTCAATATCGTCACCCGCGCCAACGGCGATGTGGTCGAGGAATACCGGGTCAACGGCCGGCTGTCCTACGTCAAGGTCACGCCCAAGCGCGGCGTCAGCTACACGCTGCGCGACACCAACAACGATGGCCGACTGGACAGCCGCGACAGCGATGCGCCGGTGCATCCGGTCTACTTCACGCTGTATGAATGGGACTGACCCGAGGACAGCGATCTTGCGTCGTTGGTTTCGATGCTGAGCGGTTTCGCCGCGCTGGCCGAGCGCATCAGCCACGCCTGCGGCCATTTCGCCGGCTGGCTGGCGGTTGCCTGCGTGCTGCTGGTGTTCGGCCTGGTGCTGGTGCGCTATGGCCTGGGCCTCGGCTCGATCGCCGCGCAGGAGGCGGTGCTCTGGCTGCACGCCGGCGTGTTTCTGCTCGGTCTGAACTGGACGCTGGCCCGCGACGGTCACGTGCGGGTTGATCTGTATCGCAGCCGCTGGTCGAAGCGAACCCAGGCCTGGGTGGATCTGGTCGGCCTGCTGGCGCTGGTGGTGCCGTTCTGCCTGTTCACCGTGTGGATCAGCGCCGAGTACGTAGCCGAGAGCTGGCGGATCGGCGAGAGTTCGCGTGAGCCCGGCGGGCTGCCGGCGCTTTATCTGCTCAAGTCGCTGATCCCGCTGTCGTTCGGCTTGCTGGCGGTGCAGGCGCTGGCATCGGCGGTACGCGCTGCGGCGACGCTGCGCGCGGGCGGCTGAGGTAATGGCGCCGCGCACTTCCGTTCGCGCCGGCACCGGGCTGGCGCAGTCGGCAGCGCGGGAGGATCCGCCACTTGAGCCAATGCCAAGCGTCGCGAGCGCAACGGAGTCGACGCGATGCTGAGCGCGATCTGGGTATCGGCCCTGGTAGTGGTGCTGGGCGCGGCCTTGCTGGCCGGCTTTCCGGTGGCCTTCACGCTGGCTGGCGTGGCGCTGCTGTTCGCCCTTCTGGGCTGGACGGCAGGCGTGTTCGATCCAGCGTTTCTGGAGGCCTACCCAAATCGCATCTTCGGCATCATGACCAACGAAACCCTGGTCGCGGTGCCGCTGTTCGTGTTTATGGGGGTCATGCTGGAGCGCTCGAAGCTGGCCGAGCAGCTGCTGGAGAGCGTGGCCGGGCTGTTCGGCCGGCGGCGCGGCGGGCTGGTGGTGGCGGTGCTGCTGGTGGGTGCGCTGCTGGCGGCCTCGACCGGCATTGTCGGTGCCACGGTGGTCACCATGGGGCTGATTTCGCTGCCGGTGATGCTGCGCCACGGCTACGATCCACGCCTGGCGTCGGGCAGCATTTGCGCCGCCGGCACCCTGGGCCAGATCATCCCGCCATCGATCGTGCTGGTGCTGCTCGGCGATCAATTGGGCAATGCCTACCAGCAGGCACAGCTGCGACTCGGCAATTTTTCGCCCAAGACGGTCTCGGTCGGCGATCTGTTCGCTGGAGCGCTGGTACCCGGCCTGCTGCTGGTAGCGGCCTATATCGGCTACGCGCTGTGGCAGGCCTGGCGCCATCCGGAACGCGCGCCGGCGCTGCCCGACGGGCCGGCGCGGACGCTGCGCGATGTGGCCACGGCCGTTGTGCCGGTGCTTGGCCTGATCGTCGCAGTGCTCGGCTCGATCCTGGCCGGTATTGCCACCCCGACCGAAGCGGCGGCGGTCGGCGCCGTGGGCGCTCTGCTGATCGCCGCCGGCCGGCGCCAGCTGACCCGCGTCATGCTGCGCGCGGTCGCCGAGCAGACTGTGCTGGTGACCGCGATGATCTTCGCGATTCTGCTCGGTGCGGCGCTGTTTTCGCTGGTGTTTCGCGGTCTGGGTGGCGAACAGCTGGTCCACGATTTGCTCACCGGTCTGCCCGGCGGCGCCTTCGGCGCGATGCTGGCGGTGATGACGCTGATGTTCGTGCTCGGCTTCATTCTCGATTTCATCGAGATCACCTTCGTGGTGGTGCCGATCGTCGCCCCGGTGTTGTTCGTGCTGGGCGTGGATCCGGTCTGGCTGGGTGTGATGATGGCGATCAATCTGCAAACCAGCTTTCTCACCCCGCCGTTCGGCTTCGCGCTGTTCTACCTGCGCGGCGTGGCGCCACCACAGCTGCGCACCGTCGACATCTACCGGGGCGCGCTTCCGTTCATCGTCATTCAGCTGCTGATGCTGGCGGTGCTGGCGGCATGGCCGGGGTTGGCCATCTGGCTGCCGGAACAGATTTACGGGCCGCAGTGAGCCGGCGCGGTCAACGCCGCGCGTCGAGGTAAGCCTCTTCGGAGATCGTCTGCCAGGCTTTCGAACGCGCCGCGAACTCGCGCATCGAGGTATACACCCGGTCGACGAAGGGATCGGCCGCCGCCATCTCCGAGAGCAGCTCCTCGCTGGCGCGCTTGAGGGCGGCCAGCACCGGGACTGGCAGCGGGCGGATTTCGGTGCCGTGCTCGTCGACCAGCTGCTCCAGCGCGGTCTGATTGCGGGCGGTGTATTCGGCCAGCATCACCGTGTTGACCGCCATCGCGCAGGCCGAGACGATGTCCTGCAGGTCGGCCGGCAGGGAATCGTAGGCGGCCTTGTTGACGATCGCCTCCAGCGTCGGGCCGGGCTCCTGCCAGCCGGGGTAGTAGTAATACTTGGCCACCCGGTGCAGGCCGAAGGCCAGATCGTTGTACGGGCTGACCCACTCGGTGGCGTCGATGGCGCCGGACTGCATGGCGGTGAACAGCTCGGCGCCGGGCAGATTGACCGGCGTGCCGCCGAGCCGGGCAATCACTTCGCCGCCCAGGCCGGGAATGCGCATTTTCAGACCGCGCAGATCGGCCACCGTGTTGATCTCCCGGTTGAACCAGCCGGCCATCTGCACACCGGTGTTGCCGCACGGGAACGGCACCAGATTGAACTTCGCGTAAAGCTCGCGCCACAGTTCCAGACCGCCGCCGTGATACAGCCAGCCGTTCATTTCCTGGGCATTGAGACCGAACGGCACCGCGCAGAAAAACGGCGCCGCTGCCGCCTTGCCCTTCCAGTAATAGGCCGCGCCGTGGCCGAGTTCGGCGGTGCCGCGCGACACCGCGTCGAACACCTCGAACGGCGGCACCAGCTCGCCGCCGCCGAACACCTTGACCGTGATCCGCCCGCCGCTGGCCTTGGTGATCAATTCACCGAACAGTGCCGCGCCGGTACCCAGCCCCGGAAAATTTGCCGGCCAGGTGGTCACCATTTTCCATTCGCGCCGCGCACCGCCGCCGTCCGCGCAGTCTTCCCCGTTGCTTCGCGGTGCACAGGCAGCAATGCCGGCCGCCAGCGCCGCCACGCTGGCGCCCTGCAGCAATTCACGTCGTTTCATGGATTGGACTCCGATCGTCTGATCGCCCAAGTGTAGTCACGCCGGCAGCGATTCGTCAGCTACGCGTGTCGCGCGCAATGGCGCGAGGCGCACGCGATCCGCACTCAGGCCGGTTGCAGGTTGGCGTAGCCGAGCACCAACCACTTTGCTCCGACCTGTGCAAAATTGACCTGCACGCGGGCATGCGCGCCGGCGCCTTCGCAGTCGATCACCGTGCCCAGGCCGAACACCGGATGGCTGACCTGCTGGCCCAGTGCCAGGCCACCGGGCGAGGCCGGCTCGCGGTGGCTGCGCGCCGGCGGCTGCCCGGCCCGCATGCCTTGCGCGCGCGGTCGCAAGGGGTTGAGCAGCGAGGGCGGGATTTCCCGCATGAAGCGCGATGGCGTGCCGTACAGGTCCTGACCGTGCATGCGCCGGGTTTCGGCGTAGCTCAGCAGCAGATGCTTGCGCGCCCGGGTGATGCCGACGTAGGCCAGACGACGCTCTTCTTCGAGTCGCTCGCCTTCGGCCAACGACCGGCTGCTGGGAAACAGACCTTCCTCCAGACCGGACAGACAGACCAGATCGAATTCCAGACCCTTGGCCGAGTGCAGGGTCATCAGTTGAACGGCGTCGGCATCGGCCTCGCTCTGGCCCTCGCCGGCCTCCAGCGCGGCGTGGGTGAGAAACACCACCATGTCGTCCATGCCGCGCAACTCGTCGTCGTCCGGCCGCTGGAACCGACTGGCCACGGTGACCAGCTCATCAAGGTTGTCGGTGCGCGAGTCGAGCTGACCGCGCGATTCGGCGGCGTAATGGGCGCGCAGGCCGGAGCGCGAGAGCGCGTGTTCGACCTGCTCGGCCAGACTCAGACCGTCGCGCTCGGCGGCCAGTGTGTCGATCAATGTCAGAAACGCCGCCAGCGCGTTGCGCGCCCGTGCCGGCAGATGCTCGCCCTCGGCCAGAGTGCGGCTGGCCTGCCACAGCGAGCTGCGCGCCGATGACGCCTGCTGGCGCACGGCATCCATAGTCCGCGCGCCGATGCCGCGGGTCGGCGTGTTGACCGCCCGCTCGAAGGCGGTATCGTCGTCGCGGTTGACGATCAGTCGCAGGTAGGCCAGGGTGTCGCGGATTTCGGCGCGCTCGAAGAAGCGCAGTCCGCCGTACACGCGATAGGGCACGCCGGCCTGCATCAGCTGTTCTTCGATGGCCCTCGACTGGGCGTTGGAGCGGTAAAGCACCGCGCAGTCGTCGTATCGGCCGCCGCCGGACACCCAGCCCTGGATGCACTGAACGATGAACCGCGCCTCGTCGATCTCGTTGTAGGCGGCGTAGACATCGATCGGCTCGCCGGCGCCGGCCTCGGTCCAGAGATTCTTGCCGAGTCGTTCCGGATTGTTGGCGATGACCGCATTGGCCGCGTCGAGAATCGTCGCCGTCGAGCGGTAGTTCTGTTCCAGCCTGAAGGTGCTGGCGCCGGGGTAATCGCGCAGAAAGCGCTGCACGTTTTCCACCTTGGCGCCACGCCAGCCGTAGATCGACTGGTCGTCGTCGCCGACCACGAACACGCCGCCGCTGTCGCCGGCCAGCATGCGCACGAAGGCGTACTGGATGGCGTTGGTGTCCTGAAATTCGTCCACCAGCAACTGCCGGAAGCGCTGACGGTAATGCGCCAGCAGGGCCGGCTGGTTCAGCCACAGCTCGTGCGCGCGCAGCAACAGCTCGGCGAAGTCGACCAACCCGGCGCGATCGCAGCGCTCCTGGTAGGTCTCGTAGATCCGCTGCATGACATCCGCGAAATAATCGCCGCTCGACTGGATGTTGCCTGGTCGCCGGCCCTCGTCTTTCTGCGCGTTGATCCACCACGCCGCCTGACGCGGCGGAAACCGCGTGTCGTCGAGGTCGAGCTCGGCGACGATGCGCTTGATCAGGCGCAGTTGGTCGTCGCTGTCGATCACCTGGAAGGTATCCGGCAGCCGCGCTTCGCTCCAGTGCAGACGCAGCAGTCGATGCGCCACGCCGTGGAAGGTGCCGATCCAGGCACCCCGACTGCCGTTGGTGAGCAATGCCTCGGCACGGGCGCGCATTTCGGCGGCCGCCTTGTTGGTGAAGGTGACTGCCAGCAAGCCGTGGGCCGGCACTTGTTCAACTTCGTTCAGCCAGGCCAGACGGTGAGTGAGCACCCGGGTCTTGCCCGAGCCGGCGCCGGCCAGCACCAGATAATGGCCCTGCGGCGCGGATACCGCCTCGCGCTGAGCCGGGTTGAGACCATCGAGCAAATGCGAAACATCCATCCCGCCATTCTACGGGTGCGCGGGCTGCCGTTCAGTTCAGCGGGAACTTTTACACGCAGTCTTTATCCGTCTTGGGTATGGTCAACCGCATGTTCGCTCGAATCGCCCTGATTTCGCTCCCGCTGCTGGCCATCGCGCCCGGCGCCTCGGCCGCGCTGCACTACACCGTGGAGCTGTCCGACGACGCCCGGCGTCTGTCGGTATCGATGTGTACCGATCGTCCGCTGGATGCCGGCACGCTGCGCACCGGCAGCCAGCGCGCGCGTCTGGTCTCGCTGCGCGGCGACGGCAGCAGCCGACCGGACCAGCGCGGCGATCGGATCGTTCACGACCGCCTCGGCGCGGGTCAATGCGTACAGTACAGCGTCGACTCTCGCGCCGCCGCCGAGTCCGACCGCTACCGCCTGGGCTGGCGCGCCAACCAGTACCTGATGCTCAAGCTGACCGACTGGCTGTGGCGACCCTCGGAGATACCGGCAAGCAGCACGGTGACCTTGCACTTGCCGAAAGGCTGGTCGGCCTCGGTACCGTGGCCGCCGATGGACCGCTCGGGCCGGCGTTACAGCCTGCCCGATACCCCGCGCGGCTGGAACGGCTACACCGCCTTCGGTCGTTTCGAGGAACGGCGCATGACGCTGCCCGGCGGCCAGTTGCGGGTCAGTGTGCTGCCCGCCGCCAATGCCCGTCAGACCGAGCAACTGCACGCCTGGATGGCGCTCAACGTGCGTGCGGTGCTGACCAGCAGCGGCCGTCTGCCGCTGCCTGATGCCCAGGTGCTGGTGGTGCCGCTGCCCGGCAACCGCAGCCCGACGCCGTGGGGCCAGGTCAGTCGCGGCGGCGGCAGCGCGCTGCGCCTGTTTGCCGGGCTGGACGCGCCCGAATCGGTGCGCAACGAGGACTGGACGCTGTCCCATGAGCTGGCCCACCTGTTCCACCCGTATCTGGGCGACAGCGGCCGCTGGATGAGCGAAGGACTGGCCAGCTACTACCAGAACGTGTTGCGCGCGCGCAGCGGCATCCTGACCGCCGAGCGGGCCTGGAGCAAACTCGATGCCGGCTTTGGCCGGGGCCTGAACGAGCGCAGCACGCGCGGCCAGCGTCTGGTCGACGTGGCCTCGGGCTACCGCGGCACGATGCGCGTCTACTGGAGCGGTGCGGCGTATTGGCTGGAGGCCGATGCCGCGCTGCGCGAGCATCACGGCACCACCCTGGATGCCGTGCTCGCCGATTTCGCCCGACGCCACCTGCCGGCCTATTCGCGCTGGCAGGCCGCGCAGTTTGCCGACGAGCTGGACCGGCTGGCCGGCACCCGGCTGTTCGCGCCGCTGTATGAACGTTATGCGCGAAGCACCCGGTTTCCGGATCTGACCGACACCTATCAGCGCCTCGGCCTGGGGTCAGGCGTCGACCGGCTGCGGCTGCGCGACCGCGCGCCGGCGCTGGCGGTGCGCGAGGCGATCATGACCGCGTCCCCGTCGGTATCACTGGCCAGCACGCGGCGCCGGGACGACGGCTGAGCCGGATCCGGTCCGCCAGCCGCGACGCGCAACGCCTTTCACGCCATCGGCGATCAGCGAAACAGCGTGACGCCCGGCAGACCGAGCACGTAGTCGGCGCCCATCAGCCGGGATGGCGTGTAGTAGCCGGGCTCGGGCGCCTCGCCATCCTCCAGCCGGGCAACGATACCCAGGCTGGCGTTGACCGTCAGTTCGTAGCCGTTGGGCGTACGCAATTGCCGGGCCAGCAGATGGCCGGAGGCATCGCGGGCTTCGCCCCAGATGAAGCTGTCGGTTTTGCCGCGCAGCTTTTCCGACGGGCCGCGCACCTTCTTGTCGACCTGCGCCTTGAGGAATCTCTGCACCGGGCCGGTACCCAGCAGCGGCCCGAGCAGACGCAACCGGCGCAGCCGCTTGATGGTGCTCGGCGGTACCGCCATGTACACCTCGATATCGGGGATGCCGGTCGAAACATGGGCGGTATAGACATCGCCCCAGGGAATGGTCATCGCGCTGCGCTGCTCGCCATCGCGGGTGAAATAGCGCCACTTCCAGGCCAGCGGCACTTTCTTCACCTCGCCGTTCTTGCGCACCCGGCCGCCGGAGCCAAGGCCTTCGACGCTGGTCTTGGCGGTGCCGGGGCTGAAACCGCCGCCGCCCTCGAAGGCCAGCACCAGCTCGGTGGCGTCGGGCATGTCGCGTTTGATCAGGGCCGCCAGGCAATCGGTTGGCACCACATCGAAACCGGCGCCGGGCAGCACCACGATGCCGCGCTTGACTGCGCGCTCGTGCTGGGCGTGGCAGTGGGCGAATACCGAGATCTCGCCGGTGATGTCCAGATAGTTCACCTGGTTTTCCAGACACGCTTCCAGCATCGGCTCGCAGGTGGCCGAAAACGGCCCGGCGCAGTGCAGCACGGTCGAGATGCCGTCCAGTCCGTGACGCAGCGCATCGGCGTTGTCCAGTCCGAACGCGCGCCAGGTCAAACCCAGCGACTCGGCCAGCGGCCGGATGGTGTCTTCGTTTCGGCCAGCCAGCACCGGCTTCAGCCCGCGCTTGACGGCTTCCTCGGCGGTCAGTTTTCCGGTGTAGCCGTTGGCGCCATAGATCATCCAGCTCATCACCGTCTCCTTATTTGCCCGGCGGCCTGGCGCCGAGTTTGCGAACCTTGTTGAAGTAAAACTCCGGAAGCCAGCGCTTCAAGCGCCAGCGCATCGGCTCGTTCCGGGTGGGCAGGATCAGAAACCGCCCGCGCTCGGCATCGGCGAACACCTTGTCGGCGACGCTGTCGAGGGTGTCGTCCGAGCGCTCCATCATTTTGGCGGCGGTGCTGCGCATGCGCGAATCGCCGTGGAAGTTCTGCAGCAGGTTGGTCTGAAAAAACGCCGGACAGACCACGCTGACCCGCACCCCTTCGCCGGCCACTTCGGCACGCAGTTGCTCCGACAGCGCCACTACCGCCGCCTTGGACACGCCGTAACTCATGATGTAGGGCGCGCCGGCCAGTCCGGCGAAGCTGGCGGTATTGATGATCTGCCCGCGGCCGTGATCGATCATGCTGGGCAAGAACAGCCGGCAGCCGCGCACCACGCCCATCAGGTTGATGTTCAGCAGCCGCTGCCATTCCTCGTCGGTGGTGTCGATCAGGCTGCCGCCGCTGGCGATGCCGGCGTTGTTGATCAACACGTCGATGCGCGGCCAGATCTGGCTCAGTTCGGCATGCAGGGCATCCATGCTGGCATCGCTGCCGACATCGGCGGTGAACGCCAGGTGGCCCTCGCCAGGCAGACTGGCCGCCGCCTCGTGCGCCCGCTCGGCGATCAGATCGACACAAGCCACGACGCAGCCGGCCCCGGCGTAGCGCTGGGCCAAGGCCAATCCCAGGCCACTGCCCGCGCCCGTGATCAGTACCCGTCGTGCTTGCATGCGTTGGCTCCGGAGCCCGTGGTAGGCTCGCCAGCATACCAGCCAGTACGGAATTCAAACCATGCCCGAACCACTTTTCGACCTGACTGGCAAGACCGCCCTGGTCAGCGGCGCCTCACGCGGAATCGGCGAGGCGATGGCGCATCTGCTGGCCAGCCACGGTGCCCGAGTGATCTGCACCAGCCGCAAGCGCGAAAGCTGCCAGGCAGTCGCCGATGCCATCGCCCTGGCCGGCGGCCAGGCCAGCGCGCACGCCATGCACGTCGGCGATGTCGACAGCATCGAAGCACTCTTTACCCAGCTCGACGCCGACGGCGCGGCACCGGATATTCTGATCAACAACGCGGCCGCCAACCCGTATTTCGGGCCGGCCATCGACATGGGCCTGGATGCCTACGAAAAGACCGTGGAAGTGAATCTGCGCGGCTATTTCTGGGCCACCGTGCAGGCCGCACGCCGGATGCGCGAGCGCGGCGGCGGCAGCATCGTCAACATCGCGTCGGTCAACGCACGCCGGGCCGCGCCGGGCCAGCTGGTGTATTCGATGACCAAGGCCGGCATCGTCAACATGACCGAAGGCTTCGCCAAGGAGCTGGCCGGCCACGACATCCGGGTCAACGCGATCCTGCCGGGACTGACCGACACCAAATTCGCCTCGGCGCTGACCGGCAACCCGAAGATCCTCGACATGATGCTGAAACTGATCCCGATGGGTCGGGTGGCGCAGCCAGAGGAAATCGCGCCGATGGCGCTGTTTCTTGCCTCGCCGGCATCCAGCTACGTCACCGGCGCGGTGTTTCCGGTCGATGGCGGGTATCTGGCCTGAACAGCGAGCGATCGAAAGCCGCCGGCCGGACGCGTCACCACATTCCGTGCACCAGCCGACCGCGCCGCCTTGCTACCCTAGCAACTTGCATTCCCGAGGCACTGCCATGATCGACCTGTACTTTTGGCCCACCCCGAACGGTTACAAAATCGCGCTGTTTCTCGAAGAAGTCGGGCTCGACTACCGCATCGTGCCGGTCGATATCGGCGCCGGCGATCAGTTCAAGCCAGAGTTTCTTGCCTTCAGTCCGAACAACCGTATGCCGGCGATCATCGATCACGCGCCGGCCGATGGCGGCGAGCCGGTCACGGTGTTCGAATCGGGCGCGATTCTGGTCTATCTGGCCGAGAAGATCGGCCGGTTTCTGCCCACCGAGGTGCGCGCGCGCAAGCAGGTGATGGAGTGGCTGTTCTGGCAGATGGGCGGCTTCGGCCCGATGCTGGGACAGAACCACCACTTCACCCGCTACGCACCGGAAAAGATCCCCTACGCCATCGACCGCTACACGCGGGAGGCCGAGCGGCTTTACGGCGTGCTCGATCGGCGCCTCGAGGGCCGGGAGTTCATCGCCGGCGAGTATTCGATCGCCGATATCGCTTGTTATCCCTGGGCCGCCATTCATGAATGGCACTACATCGATCTGGTCAACTACCCGAACGTGCGCCGCTGGCATGATGCGATCAAGGCGCGTCCGGCGGCCGAGCGTGCCTGGGTGGCGGGCGAGCAATGCAAGCGGCCGGATTCTTTCGACGACAAGGCGCGTGAGGTCCTGTTTGGCATACCCAGCAAAAAGTGAGGGCTCGAATGCGGCAACTCCGTTTTCTGTTCATCCTGGCCATCGCCTCGATAATGCCCGACACCGCTTCGGCCCAAAACCTGACCCTGGAGGCCATCACCGGCGACGCCGCCCTGTCCGGACCAACCCTGACCGAGGCCAAGCTGTCGCCGGACGGCCGCCGGGTGACCTACCTCAAGGGCCGCGAGGACAACAAGAATCACCTCGACCTGTGGCAGTACGACATCGCCACCGGCGAAAGCGCGGTGCTGGTCGATGCCGACAGCCTGACCGGCGGCAGCGAAGTGCTGTCCGCCGAAGAACAGGCCCGACGCGAGCGTCAGCGCACGGCCGCACTGTCGGGCATCGTCGAATACCAATGGTCGTCGGACGGCGCGCGCCTGCTGTTCCCGCTTGGCGGGGCGCTGTATGTCTACGAGCTGTCCCCGGCCGAAGGCCAGAGCCCGGTTCGCCGGCTCACCCAGGACGACGGCTTCGCTACCGATCCGAAGCTGTCGCCGAACGGCGGCTTCGTCAGCTTCATCCGCGATCGCAATCTGTGGTTGATCGATCTGGCCAGCGGAAAGCAACTTCAACTCACCGAGGATGGCTCCGAGACGATCGGCAACGGTATCGCCGAATTCGTTGCCGACGAGGAAATGGACCGGCACACCGGCTACTGGTGGGCGCCGGACGATTCCGCCATCGCCTTCGCGCGCATCGATGAATCGCCGGTGCCGATCCGCCGGCGGCTCGAGATCCAGGCCGACACGGCCAGCGTGGTCGATCAGCGCTACCCGGCAGCCGGCGAGTCCAATGTGGCGGTGCAGCTTGGCGTGATACCGCTGTCCGGCAGCAAGCCGGGCAAGGTGCGCTGGGTCGATCTGGGCGACAACCCCGACATCTACCTGGCCCGCGTCGACTGGCTGGACAGCCAGCGGCTGGCCTACCAGCGCCAGAGCCGCAATCAGCGCCGGCTGGATCTGGTCCTGGTCGAGTGGGCCAAGGGCGAGCAACGCACCCTGGTCAGCGAAACCGCCGAAACCTGGGTGCCGCTGCACAACGATCTGCGCTTTCTGCCCGGCGAAGCCGGCTTCATCTGGAGCTCGGAGCGCAGCGGATTTCAGCATCTTTACCACTACAGCCTCGATGGCAAGGTGCTCACCCAGCTGACCCGGGGCGACTGGCCGGTCGATGAGCTGCTGGCGGTCGATCCGGTGCGCGCCCGCGTGTACTTTGCGGCCGGCAGGGAGTCCCCGTTAGAGCGGCACATCTACCGGGTTTCCCTGGCCGGTGGCGAGCCGACCCGGCTGAGTCCGACCGAGGGCTGGCACCAAGCCAGTTTCAGCGCCGACGCCAGCGTGTTCGTCGATGTCTGGTCGAACACGTCGGTGCCGCCGCAGACCGAATTGTTCGACGCCGACGGCACCAAGCTGGCCACCCTGGTGGCCAACGACCCCAACGACCCGACGCATGCCTACCACGGCTTTCGCGCCGCCCATATCGAGCCCGAGTTCGGCGCCCTGGCGGCAGCCGACGGTCAGGTGCTGCACTACAGCCTGATCAAACCGGCCGGCTTCGATGCCCGCAAGAAGTATCCGGTGGTGGTTTATGTCTACGGCGGCCCTGCCGCGCAGACCGTGACCCGCGCCTGGCCCGGACGCGGCGATCATTTCTTCAACCAGTACCTGGCGCAGCACGGGTATCTGGTGTTTTCCATCGACAACCGCGGCACGCCGCGGCGCGGCGCCCGATTCGGCGGCGCCCTGTACCGTGAGCAGGGCCGGGTGGAGGTGGAAGACCAGCTGCGCGGCATCGAAATGCTCAAGACCCTGCCCTGGGTCGATGGCCGACGGATCGCCGTGCACGGCTGGTCGAACGGCGGGTATATGACATTGATGCTGCTGGCCAAGGCCTCGCACGTCTACGCCTGCGGCATTGCCGGCGCACCGGTGACCGACTGGGCGCTGTACGACACCCACTACACCGAACGCTACATGGACCACCCGGCGACCAACCCCGATGGCTATCGGCGCAGCAGCGTGTTCACCCACCTCGACGGGCTGGACGCCAAGCTGCTGCTGATCCACGGCATGGCCGACGACAACGTCCTGTTCAGCAACAGCACTCAGTTGATGAGCGCGCTGCAAGAGCGCGGCGTCGGGTTCGAGCTGATGACCTACCCAGGCGCAAAACACGGCTTGCGTGGCGCTGCGGCCCTGCACCGCTACCGGACCAGCGAGGTGTTTCTGGCGCGCTGTCTGGCGCCCTGAATCGGCCTGGCTCGGCTTGCCGCCGCCGCAATGCCGGCGGCGGGCTTTTCCCGGCACGGCCACGGCAAAACAGCGCGCTGGACCAGCGCGCCGATGACGCTCAATCGCTCAGCTGCGCCCAGGCCGGCGTGTGGTCGCTCGGCCGCTCCCAGGTGCGCGGTTCGCGGTCGATGCCGGCCGCCACGCAGCGCGCCTTGAGCGCATCGGATATCAGCACCAGATCGATGCGCAGGCCCAGATTGCGCCGGAAGCCGGCCTGCCGGTAGTCCCACCAGCTGAACTGCCCGTCGGCGTCGCTGTGCAAGCGCAAACTGTCGTGCAGCCCGAGCGACATCAAGCCGCGCAGCGCCGCCCGCTCGGCCGTGGAAGTGAGAATGCTGTCGTCGCCCCAGGCGACCGGATCGTGGACATCGCGGGCGTCGGGCGCGATGTTGAAATCGCCCAGCACCACCAAATTCGGGTAGCGGGCGATTTCCGTCGCCAGCCACGCATGCAGCGCCGCCAGCCAGCGCAGCTTGTAGTCGTACTTCTCGTCGCCGACAGCCTTGCCGTTGACGACATACAGATTGACCACCCGCAGCGCCTGCGTCGGGTCGGCGTCCCGCCCGCCGAAGGTGGCGGCGATCACCCGCTTCTGCTCGTCGGAAAAACCCGGAATGCCGACCTGCACCTCGCGCCCCGGCTGCCGGCTGAGCAGCGCCACGCCGTTGTAGGTCTTCTGCCCGGCAAACACGCTGCGATAGCCCAGCGCAGCCAGCGCGGCATCGGGAAACTTCGGGTCTTCCAGCTTGGTTTCCTGCAGCCCGACGATGTCCGGCTGCGCCTGGCCCAGCCACAGCTCCAGATGCGGCAGCCGGACATTGAGCGAGTTGACGTTCCAGGTGGCGATTTTCATGACCGATCTACCAGCTTGCGTTTATTAGAGTTAATTGCTCGCAACTGAGTTTGCTACCGCCATGCATACCCCCAGATCGATTTGCTGGCTGCTGCTGTCCAGTATGGACATTGTGCAAAGGCGCTTCCGCAAATCACCTTGCCGTCGCATGTTAACCCATGCGGATTCCGCGGCGGTTTGCAGGTTTTCAGCGGAGCTATCCGTACGGCGAAGAAGACGAATCCAACGTCCCCTGCTTTCCGCAGAGCAGAGCATGTGCGCCTGTTCTTGTGCGGCGGCGGGAGTCGTATCCCTTCGGTCGCCGTGGCTGTTTACGGGAGACATCCCAAGGAAGACAAGCGTGCGTGGCGTGTGATTGCTTTGAAAGCGGCGCTATGAACGACACCCCCCGGCGCCAGTGTGCAGCGGTCATCTGTGATTGACCGCCCGCTCCGTTGAGCGTATAAGGCTCATAAATAAGCCGTTAAGTCGATAACGAATCAAATATGAGCCATGCGTAGGAAAGAAGCTGACTTTGCCTCGCCCGTGGCGGTAAAGACCGCGGGTCATCTCGGCGGCTTGGTGCGCCAAGCCCGCCTGGCGCGGTCATGGACGCAACAGGCGCTGGCCGAGCGCGCCCGCATCAGCCTGGCCACGCTCAAGCGCATGGAGGGTGGTGCGGTCGAGGTCTCTCTTGGCGGGTGGCTGTCCGTGTTCGAAGCCTTGGGCCTGCTGCCCTTGCTCGGTGCGCTGCGGGATCCCGCGTCCGCCGCCTTGCTGGACACTACCAAGGCCAAGCGTGTGCGCTCCAGCCAACGTGACGACCTGGACTTCTGAGCATGGTCGAGCGCACCGTCTTCATCCATCTGCCGGGTGAGACGGAGGCCGTTCCGGCCGGACGCCTGACGATGATCGAGCCGGGCTTGCAGGTGCAGGCCTCGACCTTTGCCTATGGCCGCCGTTACGTGACACGCGCCAACGCCTTGCCGGTCGATCCCGTTTCGCTGGGGCTGGATGCTGCAGCTGGCGGCGAGGAACATGTCCCCGCAGCCGGTCTGGCGATGTTCGGCGCGCTGCGCGATGCGACGCCCGACGCCTGGGGGCGCCGAGTCATCGAAAACCGGCTGCGCGCGCCGCCGAACGGCTTGCCGGAATCCGTCTATCTGGACCACGCCGGGCCGCACCGTGCCGGTGCGCTGGACGTGCGCGAGTCGCCGACCAGCCCGTCGGCAGGCGGTGCACTGCCGTCGGTCGTCGACCTGCGCCATGTGCTGGATGCTGCGGCGAAGATCGAGGAAGGCGAGCCGGTGCCGACGCATCTGGAAGTCTTCTTCGCCGGCGGCCCTTCCGTGGGCGGAGCACGGCCGAAGGCGGTGGTGACGGTCGATGGCGGAGAGTGGATCGCCAAGTTCCCGGCCCGGAACGACCCGTTCAACGTACCCCTGGTCGAGCGCGCCACCCTGGAGTTGGCACGCGAGGCGGGCTTGGCCGTGCCACGCACGCGCATGGAGACGCTGGCGGACGGGCGGCAGGTGATGCTGATCGAGCGCTTCGACCGTGAACCGCTGGACCACGGCATGGGGCGTCGCCACATGGTCAGCGCGCTCACGCTGCTGGCCCTGCGCGAGCAGGACTCGCCGGATTCCAGCTATGCGGCGATCTCTGATGCGATAGGCGTGCATGGCGTAAGCGGCCAGATCGCGTCCGATCGCAGCGAGCTGTTTGCGCGGATGGTGTTCAACATTATCGTGTCCAACGACGACGATCACTTGCGCAACCATGCCTTACTCTTCGATGCGCAAGGCGATGGCTGGCGGCTGAGTCCGCTGTACGACGTGGTCCCAAAACCGCAGGTGGCGCAGGAGCGCATGTTGCACCTGTCCGTCGGGCCGCAGGGACGGCTGGCGCGGCTGGACAATGCCCTGGCCGGCGCCGGACGCTTCGGTTTGCTGCCGCCGGATGCGGCACGGATCATCGATCGCGTTGCGCGTGCGGTGCGCAGCTGGCGCGAAATATTCGAGGACCTGGGCGTGCCGGTGCGGGAGTGCGATCGGGTGGCCAGCGCTTTCCGACGCCCGACCGATATCGGTTTGCGAGACGTGGATCGGCAACTCTGATGGTTGCTGTGGGGGACAAGGAGACCGGAATGCAACCGTTGATCGTCGCTGAACAGGTACGCCAGGGCATCGCGGATTTCCTGGCGACGACGTTTCCGGCAACCACGCCCGGGTTCGAGACCTTGATGAAGGATTTCCTCGCCACGCCGGGCAAGCTGGCGCAGGGGCCATATGTCAGCATCGGTCTTCCGTTCCGCCAGTAGGCAGGCAAGCGGGGCATCGAGGCGATTCTGATCTACCCGATGAACGCGCTGGCCACCGACCAAGCCAGCCGACTGGCCAGGGAGATTCTGACGCGCCCGGCATTCGCCGGCATCAGTGCCGGCTTGTACGTGGGCGACGAACCCGGCGAGAAGAGCACCACGATGCGCTAATTGGACGAAGGTCGCTACACCGTGATCACCGAGCGTGACCGCCTGCGCGAGAAGCCGCCGGACACCTTGTTGACCAACTACAAGATGCTTGATTTTCTGCTGATCCGCGCCCGTGAGTCGGTGCTGTGGCGGCACTTTTCGACTCGCTGCAGCCGGCACTCACTCCGCGCTGGCGGGTGCCGATGTGCGGGGGCGGTGCAGGCCGCGTCGCCATTCGGCCAGGGTGTTGGCTTCCACCCGGCCGCTGATGGCGATCGGTTGGTGGTTGGCGTCGAACAGGTACAGGCGCGGCAGCTCGCCGCGCCAGCGCGGGTCGATGGCGTAGCGGATGCGTTCGGCGAAATCGTCGGCGAATGCCCAGATACGCACGCCATCGAGTTCGAATTCGGCCAGCATGGCTTTGGCTGCCGGCCGGTCTTCGAGGAAGTCGGTGGCGACCAGCTCGATGGCGATCTCGGGATGGCCGGCAGTGAATTCGGCCAGCAGTTCCAGCTCGCTGCGGCAGGGTTCGCAGTGCACCGACCAGAGCGCCAGCACGTAGGGCTTTTCGGCATGACTGGCGCCCAGCGCGGCCGGAGTATGGTGATCGAAATCGTGCAGCACCGGCTCGGCCCGCACGGTTGCAGCGGCGATCGATGCCAGCACCAGAAACCCGATTCGCCGCGCTGCAAGCGTCAGAGCGGTCACGGCAGCGGCACCACGCGATGCGGGATTTCGCGGGTGTTCCAGTAGGCCAGGAAGCGGCCGTCGTGGACCAGCACCTTGGGATGATCGGCGATGTCTTCGGTTGCGGCCAGCGCGTGCTCGCGCCAGCTTTCGCCGCCGTCGTCCGAGCGCATCGCCTTCAGATGCATGGCGCGGCCGTCGAACTCGCGCCAGACCACCACCACCGACTCGCCCAGCACGGCCAGGTCGGCATGTTCGGCGTGATCGCCGCCCACCTGACGTTGACCATCGACCCGACCGTCCTCCAGTCGACCGTAAAACACGCCGGCGTTCTCCGGGCCGAGCGCGAACCAGACGGCATGCAGCCGACCGCCGGCATCCTTGACCAGCGACGGGCCGTGGTGCGGACAGGCATCGATGGCCCATTGGTCGAACGTGGCCCGGCGCATCGGCGAAACGCTGCCGTCGGGATTCATCCGGGCGATGGCGTGGTCGCGGATGTTGGGCTCGAACACATGCCGCCACAGCGCGATCACCCCATTGCCATCGGCCTGGGTGGCGATGCGACAGCATTCGCAGCTGTGTTCGGCCATCCGATAGTCGCCCCGGAAGCTGGCGCCGCGATCGTCGGACACCGCGAAGTACACTGCTGCGCCGCGATACGGCTGGCCGGCGGCCTTGGCGCGCTCCTGGTCGCGCTTGTCGATCCAGGCGATGAACAGCGTACCGTCGTCGGTGACGGTGAGCGCATCGAAGCGATGGGTGATCTCCTGTCGGTCGGCATGCACGGTGATCGGCGCGCTCCAGCTCTGACCAGCATCCAGCGACCGACTGAAACGGATCTCCCCAGTGAAGGGCCGCGCCAGGGGTTTGGTCCAGGTGAGATACAGTTCGCCTTCCCTGCCGACCGCAATCTTGGGCCGCGAGTCGCCATCGGCGGCAATCGGCTCGGGCTCGGCGTTGACCGGCATGGCTGCGGACCAGGTCTGGCCCTGATCACCGGAGCGACGGATCCGAACCCGGTTGTCGGCGGCATCCACCGCCCAAAGCACACCGGCCCGGTCGAACGCCACCGATGCGCCCAGGCTTGGCCGGCCGGCCTGACCGCCGTGCTGGGCCAAGGCCGGTGAGCCAGCCAACAGCAGCAGCGCGATCAGCATTGTCGAGATCCACCGCCTGTTCACCAGCGCAACTCCAGGCCGCCGACAAAGGTGCGCGGCAGGGCCGGCGAGAATACTGCTTCGCCGGAACGGATCTGCGCGCTGTCGGCATAGCGTTTGTCGGTCAGATTGTTCACGTTGGCAAACACGGCAAGGTTTTTCAGAACAGGCCAATTGCCGCGCAGGTTGAACACATCATGGCCCTCGTACTTGTCGGTGTTAGCGGCATCCAGCCAGTACCAGCCGATGCGCACCCATTCCAGCTGTACCCGTGCGCCTGTCGACGGGTTCCAGGTCAACCGGGTGTTGAGCATCACCCGCGGCGCCGATTCGATGTCGTTGCCGGTGAAGTCGCCGTTGCTGGTAACCCAGTCGGTGTACTCGTGGCGGGCGAAGCTGAACGCCGAGTCGAGCCGCAGGGTGTCGCTGGCGGCGATGCCAATCCCGACCTCAACGCCGCGATGCTCGGTCTCGCCGGCATTGACCGATTGAGTGAAGTTGGTGACCGTGTCGCGCAGGGTGACGATGTCATCGCTCTTGCGCAGCTCATACACCACGGCGTCGTAGGTGAGCGCGCCGTAGCCACCGCGAATACCGAACTCGACCTGCTCGGCCTTGATCGGCTCGAGGGTGACCGCCGAATCCGCCAGCGCCCGGGCGGCCGCCGCCGAGAAGCCCGCCGAGGGGCGGAACAACTGGCCCTCCGACGGCGCCCGGAAGCTGTGGTTGTAGCTGGCGTACAGGCTGTGACCATCGCTGAGCGCCCAGGTGGCGCCGAACTTCGGACTGAACCGATCGAAGTCGACGCTGGTGTCGGCCACCTGACCGTAGAAGCGGGTGCCCGGGAAGGCGCGCTGAACCCGGATCGGACTGGCACCGAGGGCGTTGTCGAACTCGTAGCGCAGGTTGTCGTAGCGCAGGCCGGCGGTCAGCCGCAACCGCTCCATCGGCGAGGTTTCGAAATGCACATAGGGCGAGATGGCGCGGAATTCCACGTCGTAATCGTAGATGACCGGCCCAAGACTGAAATCGAGGAAGCGTCTCGACGCGCCGGTTCCTTCGGTGACCGGGTCGATCGCCTGTTCGTCGCGTTCGCCCGGGCTGTAGTCGAAATCGAAGCCGACGATCAGGGTCGAATCGAAGGCGTCGACCAGATCGCGACGCCAGCGGCCGAGCAGGCCGATCGACTGGTTCTCCACGGTCCACACGGTGGGGTCGAAATTGAGCGCGAACGAGGCCAGCAAGTCCATGCTGTTGTCGCGCAGCAGGGCGGTGAGCGCGAACAGGTCGTTGCCGGTGCGATGCTCGTAGGTGGTGTTCAGCCGGTAGGCATCGACCTTGCGGAAGGCGATCGGAAAATAATTGGTCTTGGGCGAATTGCGGAAGTCCTCGCGGGTCAGCGGTGAGCTGGCACCGGTCTGCTGGTCGATATGCGAGAACCCAAAATGGGTCTTCAAGCGGCCGGCGTCGCCGATCCGGTGATCCCAGCGGAAGATTCCGCCCTGCCGCTCATAGCCGGTGGCATCGCGCCAGCCGTCGGTTTCGGTGAAGTTGAGATCGCCGCGCACGCCGCCATCGGCATAGGGCAGATTGATATCGAGCAGCGCGCGTCGCCAGCCGTGCTCGCCGGCTTCCAGCGAGGCGCCGAACTCCAGCGCCTCGCCCGGCTCGCGGGTCAACACATTGATGATGCCGCCGATCGCGTCCGAGCCGTACAGCGCCGTGCCCGGCCCGCGAGTGACTTCGATGCCGCCGGATTGCGGCACGTCGATCTCGAACAGGCCATTGTGGTTGAAGAAGCCGGTCGCCCGGGTCGGGATGCCGTCTTCGAGAAACAGATAGACCGGGCTGGTGGTGAACGGCTGGCGGATTGCCGTGGTGTGGCCCTCGCCATTGGTCACCGCCACCGCCGCGCCGGGCACCTGCCCGATGATCTGCGCCGGATGGCTTGGCCTGTCGAGCGCAATGGTCGCTTCATCGATCACCCCGACCGAGATCGGCGTTTCGGCCAGCAAGGCTTGCTCGCGCGTGCCGGTGACCGTGATGGTGCCCAGCGACGGCGCACCGGCCGATTCCGGCCCGGGCACTTGCAGCGAATCGGCGGTTACGGCGACGGCTGCGCCCGATGCGGCAGCATTCGCCGAGCCAGACGCGTCGCCGGTCGGCCCGGACTGGATCAGCGGCGCCTCGGTCGCCTGAACGCCGCCGGCGATCAGCAGCGCGGCAGCCAGCGATGGCTCGGCCAGCCGGCGCAGCAAAACATCCCGCCACCGCCCATTGTTCCGGGCAGTCGTGTGCAAACCCATGCTGGTCCCCTTGGTTGTCCCCCTGAGGCGCGGCACCGCTGTGCCGCGCCATGATTCCCCGTGTCCCGCCTAATGCGCCTGCTTCGGCCACGCCGTTTTGGCAGGCCTCCAGACTAGCCGGCCAACCCGATCCGTTGAATGCGGCAAATCGTCGCAGCCGAAGTCACAGCGATCCCCGCCTGCACGGCTGGAATGACCCGGACGATCCGCCCGATGCCGCTGCGATTTTCCAGGTGCTACCATCTGTCGGCACGCAAATCGGGAGTGAATCGTGATTCGAACGGCCTTCATCGTCGCGCTGGCTCTGGCTTTTGCGCCGCAACCCTTGCCGGCTCAGGGCCTCGACCCGGACGCGCTGGCAGCCGCTGTGGCCGATCCGGTGCTGGCCTGGCGCCGCGACATTCACCAGAACCCGGAATTGGGCAACCGCGAATTCCGCACCTCCGGGATGGTCGCCGATCATCTGCGCCAATTAGGCATGGAGGTGCGCACCGGCATCGCGCACACCGGCGTGGTGGGCATCCTCAAGGGCGGCAAGCCGGGCCCGCGGATCGCGCTAAGAGCCGACATGGACGCCCTGCCGGTCACCGAGAACAACGATCTGCCGTTCGCGTCGAAGGTCACTACGGAGTATCGCGGACAGACCACCGGCGTGATGCACGCCTGCGGCCACGACACCCACACCGCGATCCTCATGGGCGTGGCGCAGGCACTGGCCTCGGTGCGCGATGAACTGCCGGGTGAGGTGATGTTCATCTTTCAGCCGGCCGAAGAAGGCCCGCCCGAGGGCGAGGACGGCGGCGCTTCGCTGATGGTCGCCGAAGGACTGTTCGAGGGTTTTCAGCCCGAAGCGGTGTTCGGCCTGCACGTGATCGCCGGCATTCCGTCCGATGTGATCGCCACCCGTCCCGGCCCGTTCATGGCCGCCAGCGACTTCTTCAGCATCAAGGTGATCGGTCGCCAGACCCATGGCTCGCGGCCCTGGAGCGGCGTCGATCCGGTGGTCGCCGCAGCCGACATCATCACCAGCGCCCAGACCGTGGTCAGCCGCGAAGCCGACATCACCCGGGCGCCGGTGGTGGTGACCTTCGGCGCCATCAATGGCGGCATCCGGCACAACATCATTCCCGATTCGGTCGAGCTGATCGGCACCATCCGCACCTTTGAGCCGGACATGCGCGAGAAAGCCTTTGCCGGGCTGGCCCGCATCGCCGAACACGTCGCGGCTGCCCACGGGGCCACGGTGGAGTCGCGGATTCCCGCCTTCGAGGGCACACCGGTCACCCGCAACGATCCCGCGCTGACCGAACGCATGCGCGCCAGCCTGTCCAAGGCAGCCGGCGGCAAGCTGATCGAAATCGATCCGATCACCGGCGCCGAAGACTTCAGCGTCTACGGCATGCACGCACCGGCACTGTTCTTTTTCGTCGGCGCCACGCCACCTGATCAGGACATGAGCGCGGTCGCCAGCAACCACTCGCCGGACTTCTTCGTCGATGAAGCGGCGCTGCCGTTGGGCACCCGGGCCATGCTGCAGTTGGCTCTGGACTATCTGGGCGACACCGAAAGCTGACATGCCACGCTCCGCAGTACGGGTGTCGGCGCCGTGGCTGGCGGCGCTGACCGGCTTCGCGCTGGGCGTCTGGCTGTTCTGGCCGGGCTACCTCAGCTGGGACTCGGCCTACCAGTGGTGGCTGGTGCGTCACGGTGGCCACGACCCGCTTTTGCCGGCCTCGATGACTACGCTGTGGGGCTTGACCGATGCCGTATTGCCCGGCCCGGCAGGCCTGCTCCTGCTCCAGTCTGCGGTGTTTTGGTCGGGGCTGGCGATGCTCGCCGGGCAGTTTCCCTGGACCCGGACCGGACGCGTGCTGGTGGTTATCTCGATCGGCTTCTGGCCGGCGCTGTTCGCGCTGTTGCCGCACCTGTGGAAAGACATCTGGCTGCTCAATGGCCTGATCTGGACGGTGGCGATATTGCTGGCCGAGCGGCACCGACCGTCGCGCGGTCTGCGCGCGCTGGCGTTGCTGTTGCTGGTGGTCTCGGCCAGTTTCCGGGTCAATGCGGTGGCCGCCGTGCCGCCCTTGCTGGTCTGGCTGATCTGGCGCGAGTTCACCGCCAGTGGATGGTCGCCCGGTCGGCGGCTGTGGCGCCCGCTGCTGCTGGCGCTGCCGATGACCCTGCTGGTGGCGGCGCTGGCCAGCTGGCCGCAGCGACTGGCCGGCGTGAGCGGGCAGCCGCTCTGGCCCACGGTTGCGCTGTGGGACGTGGCGGCGGTGTCGCTCGCAGAAGACCGAATGCTGATCCCGCCCGCGTGGACGACCGATGCGCTGAGCCTGTCCGAGCTGGGCAGTGCGTTTACCGTGCACTCCAACACCTCGATCTTCGATACCGGAAAGATCCGCATCAACCTGCATCATCCGATGACCCCGGCCGATCTGGAAGACCTGTGGCGGGTCTGGCTGTCGCTGCCGATCGAACACACCGATGCCTACTTCGACCACCGATGGCGAACCACCGAATTGCTGTTCGGCCTCGACCGGGCCGATCGACCGGCCCGTCTCGTGCTTCAGCCCGGCTGGCAGGCCCACGCCGACAACCCGCCGCTGTCGCCGCCCGACCGGCCGGCGCGGGACTGGCTGCAAGGCTGGCTCGACGATGCCACCGGCAGCCTGATGTTCGCCGGTTGGCCCTACCTCGTGTCGATCGGCATCGTGCTGTGGCTGGCCATCACCCGTCGCCGTGGCGGATTGCCCGCCGCCGTGGCCGCCTCCGGCTTGTGCATGGCGCTGCCCCTGCCGTTGATCGCCCCGAGCGCCGAGTTCCGGTTCCTGATCTGGCCGCTCGCCGCCGCGCTGCTCGCCCTGCTGCTGACCTGGGCCGAGCCGCCGCCCCTGCGTCACCGACCCACTGCGCCGATCCGGCCGATGGCGCCGTGAACCCGGAAGGCGTTGCGCACCAAGACGTTGCGCTCCAGCGATTCCATACAGACTCGGCTTGATGGCCCGACCGAAGCTGGCCATCATGAAGCTCAGGTTTCCACAGGACGCAGCCATTGAAAGTTACCCGTAACAACGTCTGGCTGGGTCTGTCCGGCCTGATCGCATTGGCTGGCGCACTCGGCGCCTGGCACTGGCTGAACGGCCCCGAATCGGCGCCGCCGGCCGCCGGCGAACGCGCCGGGCAAGCCTGGGTCGATGCCGGTTTTGCCGATGCCGATCCTGCATCGGAATTAGGGCGGGATGGATCGGCCGATGCGGAGGGCGTCGTCGCGCAGCCGGAATCCTGGCCGCCACTGCCGCCGCTGGAGACGCCGCTGGCCGACATCATCGACGAACTATCCGAACGCGCCCGGTCCGGCGACGCCGACGCCGCCTGCCGACTGGCGGCCGAACTGCTGCGCTGCTCGGTGGCGAAACGCTCGGCCGGGTTCGCCGAAGACATGGAGCACCAGCTGGCCCGGCAGAATTCGACGCCGGACGCGATGCTTCAGACCATCGCGCGGGCGCAGAGCGACGCCGAACGCTACGGCAGCACCTGCGAGGGCATCGACGAGGCGACGCTGGCCAGCACCTTCGACTGGCAGCGGCAGTCCGCCGTGCTCAGCCCGGAGCGGCGGCTGGCCTTCGCGCTGTATCCGGCGCTCAATCGCCGGGATTTCCTGTCCGACTACGAGCGCTGGGGCGAGTACCGCCGCCTGGCGCTGCCGTGGCTGGAGGCGGCTGCCCGCGACGGCGATCCGGCGGCCATCGTGGTGCTGGCGCGGATCTATGGCGACCACCGGCAGAGCGCGTTCCCCGCGCCACCGTTTCGCATCCGCGACGACGAAAAATTCGTGCTCCACGCCGAACTGATGGATCGCCTGGGGCTTGCCATCGATGCCGTCCAGACCTCCGCCGCCAGCGCCCGCGCGCGGCTTTCCGCGCAGGCCCAGACCCGACTCGCAGCCCAGATTGAGGACATGGCCAGCCGACTGTCCGGCCCGCTGGAACCCGATGCCGCCGAGCGGGTGCTTCAGAGCAGCCTGCGCGCGGCCAACCGACCGGAAGACTGCGCGCCACCGGAAGTTCAATAAAACCGACCCCTGGGCCGCAGGGGGCGCGCTTGCGCCATAATGACCGGCAATGACTGTCCCCGAGAATTCCCCCCTGGGCCGCGCCGTCGAGTACGACGGCCGCTACGATCCCCGCCGGCTGTTTCCCATCGCCCGCTCGACCGGTCGCGACGCGCTGGGTCTGGCCGAACCACTGCCGTTCTTCGGCATGGACATCTGGAACGCCTACGAGCTGAGCTGGCTCGACCGGCGCGGCCGGCCGCGGGTCATGCTGGCCGAATTCCGGGTGCCGGCCAGTTCACCCAACCTGATCGAATCCAAGAGCTTCAAGCTTTATCTCAACGGCTTTGCCCAGACCCGGTTCGACAGCCCCGATGCCGTACGCGCGGCCCTGCGCGATGACCTCAGCGAGGCCGCTGGCGCTGCGGTCAGCGTGGTCCTGGCCCCGGTGGCCACCGCCGGCGTCACCCGCACCGACCCGCTGGCCGGCGAGTGCATCGACGAGCTTTCGATCAACATCGACCACTACGGCCCGCCCAGGCCCGATTTTCTCGGCGCCGATAACGAACACCGGGCGGACGAGACGCTGATTTCGCACCTGTTCAAGTCCAATTGTCCGGTCACCGGACAACCTGACTGGGCCAGCGTACAAATCACCTACGCCGGCCCGCGCATCGACCGGGCCGGACTGCTGCGCTATCTGGTCAGCTTCCGCGACCACGCCGAATTTCACGAACAATGCGTCGAGCGCCTGTTCGTCGACCTCCTGACGCACTGCGACCCGAAGCGGCTCAGCGTCTACGCCCGCTTCACCCGCCGCGGTGGCCTGGACATCAATCCCTGGCGCAGCACCGAGCGCAACGGCGAGCCCGAAAACATCCGCACGGCACGCCAGTAGACCGATCGGCCAACGCCCATTAGAGTGACTTTGGTCGCTCAAGGGCGGCGTCGCTGTTGCGCGACACCCCGCCAGATAGCGGCGAATTCCCCGCGTGCCGCCGCGCGCGGCTTGGGTCTCCCGCATTCCAACCTGAGGAGTCTTCGTCCATGCGTCTTGGCATTCGATTTCACTTCGCTGCCGCCTGGCCACTCGTCCTGCTCGCCCTTGCGGTCAACCTTCCGGCATCCGCTCAGGACCCCGATATCAGCGCCCGCTTCCTCGACGTCGGCGATACCCGCGCCGGTCGCATCCACCTCAGCATGCGTTTCCAATCGCCCGACGACGGCCACACCCTGCGCATTCAGGACGTGACCGGAGACAGCACCGGCATCGACATTTGGGTTCGGCTCGAACGCGAGCCAGGCGATGTATTCGGCCCGGAAGTGCAGGTGACGCGCCAGTCGCTGACCATCGACGGACTGCCACCCGGACGCTATCCGCTGCGCCTGTTCGATCTCGACATCGGCCAGGTCACCGACCAGGTCGAGATCGAGGTGGCCGAAACCGCGCAACTGCCGCATCCATTGCCGGTGCGCATCTGGCCCAGCGATCCCGGTCGATTCGACCGCCTGTGGCTGATCTTCGAGCCGGCCAGCTTCTGCGATCGGTTCAGCATCGGCGGCGCATTCCTCGAATCCCAACGCATCGCAATCTTCCGCGAACCGGTGCCATGCACCGACACCCTTACTCAGCCCCGATTGGTCAGCATCCCACTCCCGGATGCGGAAGGGCCACTGAGCGGAGTGCGGCAACTCGAAATCATCGACGAAGGACAAGCCGGCGATGACCGCGCCAAAGTCGGCACGCTGCGGCTGGACATCGCCGATCGTCTGTCCTGGCGGTTGGGCGGTCACTGGTTCAATCCCGACCAATCCGGCCACGGCATCGACCTGCAGATGCTCGACGACGGTCAGCTGCTGCTGACCTGGTTCGTGTTCGACCAGGCCGGCAATCCCGCCTGGCTGGTCGCAACCGGTGGCCAGAGCGGCGTCACCGCCAACCTCGATGCAGTGATCGTCGAAGGCGGTCGCTTTCCACCCGACTTCGACGCCGAAGCCATCGTGCGTCACCCCTGGGGCCAAATCGAACTGGAATTTCTCGCCTGCAACAGCGCCGTGATGCGCTGGACCAGCGACTTTCCCGGCTTCAATGACGGCCAGTTGGCCATGCAGCGGCTGACCGACACGGCCGGCTACAGCTGCGACGACGCCCCGCCCGAAAGCATCCTGGTGCCCGACTGGTATCGCGGCCCGGTCAGCTATTTCCGGCTACCCTGAGCCCAACAGCCACCGCCCTGCGCACCCGCCAGCCGCCGATGCCCACGGAGCCGATTCGTTTGCCGCCTCAGCCCACCGCACCGCAGGTGCGGGTCGAGCGGATCGGTCGCGAGGGTGAACCGGTGCTGGTGGTCGATGGCTTTTCGGGCGACCCCGCGCGCTGGATCGAATCGGCCAGCCAGGGCACGATGCAGGCCATCGGGCCGCACTATCCGGGACTGCGCCGGGCGACCGAAGCCGACTACCTGGCTGCGGTCGGCCCGCTGCTGGCAAAGCTGATCGGCACGGTGTTCGGCTACGCGGCGGGTGCCCACGTCGCCGAAAGCTGGTACTCGATCGTCACCACCCCGCCCACTCGACTGCAACCAATCCAGCGGCTGCCGCATTTCGACGGGGTGGAGGACGCACGCTTGGCGGTGCTGCATTTCCTGTGCGATCCCGGCCACGGCGGCACCGCTTTCTACCGCCATCGCAGCACCGGCTTCGAGACCGTCGATGCCGACCGCTACCCGATCTATGCCCACCGGCTGAGCGAGGACGTGCAACGCCACGGCCTGCCGCAGGCCGGCTACATCGATGGCGACACCATCCTGTTCGAGCGGATCGCCGAGTTCCCGGCAGCGCCCGACCGCGCCCTGATCTACCGTGGCAAACAGCTGCATTGCGCGCGGATCGCCCCTGGCGCCAACCTGTCGGCCGACCCGCGCTGCGGCCGGCTGACCGTCAACAGTTTTCTCACACCGGCAGCGGCAGGCTGACACCGCCCCGGTGCAACCCGACCCAGGACAGCGCATGCCTGCCGACCTCACGCCCTTTCGCGTCGCCGTTCTCGGCGGCGGCACCGCCGGTTGGATGGCGGCCTGCCTGATGGCCCAGCGCTGGCAGCATCGGCCGGTCGAGATCACCGTGATCGAATCGCCGGAGATCGGCATTGTCGGCGTCGGCGAAGGCTCCACCCCGCAATTGAAGGCGTTCTTCCAGACCCTTGGCCTGTCCGAAGCCGACTGGATGCCGGCCTGCAACGCCACCTGGAAGAACGGCATCCGCTTCCGCCACTGGTCGTCCACGCCCGGCTTCGCCAGCTACTTCCATCCGTTCCTGTCGGCGATCGATGTCCACACCCAGCAGGCGTTCTTCCTCAGCACCCTGCTACGCCGCAACGGCTTCGACGTACCCGCCCATCCCGATGCCTTCTTCCTCTCGACCCGGCTCGCCGAACAGCGACTGGCGCCGCTGCCGGCCCGGCAGTTTCCGTTCGACATGGCCTACGGCTACCACTTCGACGCCTTCCTGGTCGGCCAGTGCCTGGCCCGATTTGCCCAGTCGCTCGGCGTGCGCCATCGGCAGGCTCGCGTCGATGCCGTGGAACTGACCGCCAGCGGAGACGTGGCGGCCCTGCGCCTCGACGACGGCAGCCCGATCGCAGCCGACCTGTTCGTCGACAGCAGTGGCTTTCGTGCCTTGATCGGTCAGCGCGCCTTGGGTGTGCCGTTTCGCTCGTTCGCCGACAACCTGTTCGCCGACGCCGCCGTCACCCTGCCGACCCCGCCCGACCCGACCGGCACCAACGCCCACACCACCGCCACCGCACTCGACTGCGGCTGGGTCTGGGACATCCCGCTGCGCAACCGCACCGGCAACGGCTACGTCTACGCCAGCGCCTTTTGCAGCGCCGATGCCGCCGAGCAGGAACTGCGCCGCCACCTCGGCCTGCTCGATGCCGATGTCGAAGCCCGGCACCTGAAGATGCGGGTCGGCCGAGTCGAGCAGCACTGGGCGCGCAACTGTCTGTCGGTCGGCCTGTCGCAAGGCTTCATCGAACCGCTGGAAGCCACCGCCCTGCATCTGGTGCAGGCGACCGTCGAGGGTTTTCTCGACGCCTTCGACGGCGAGGGCGACATCGAGAGCCGCCGCGCCGCCTTCAACGCCCGCATCAACCGACGCTTCGACGGCGTGCGCGACTACATCGTCTGCCACTACCGGATGAACCGCCGCGACGACACACCCTACTGGCGCGCCAACCGCGAGCACGACCGGCTGTCGGATTCGCTCAAGGCCATCCTCAGCGCATGGTTCACCGGCGCCGACCTGAGCGCGGAAATCGAACGCCAGGGCATCGCTGACATCTACCCCGCACTGTCCTGGCATTGCCTGCTGGCCGGCTACGGCCAGTATCCCGACCCGACCCGGCTGCGCCGCGACCCGGCCGCCGAGGCACGCATCGACCGCCCCGGCATCGCCGACTTCCTCGACCGCTGCCAGCTCAATTTTCGCGACCATCGGACGCTGCTGGACGTCATCGTGCCGAACTGAAATATGGGTATAATGGCCATAATGTCCACTTTTGGCGAGAGTCCATGATTTCCATCCCAAAGCCCGCCTCCGCGTCCGACCCCGAACAACTCCCGCGCACGCCAGCCACCGATGTGAAAAAACTGGGCTGGCGCGGCGTGATGCGGATCCTCGACGCCAAGGGACGGTTGCTGATTACCCACCACAACCACCCCGAGGCAGTCATCCTGCCTTTGGATGACTACCAGGCACTCGTGCGGGCAGCGCACCGGGGCGAGGCAAGTACCGAATCGGCACTGGAAACACTGCGCCGCCGCTTCGACGAACGCCTGGCTACGCTCCAGGCGGCCGAAGCCGGTGATCGCTTGCGCGCGGTGATGCGCGGCCCGGCCCGGCTGGGCGGCAAGATCAAGGCCGGCGACGGAATTTGATGGCGCGCTCCCGCGCACGTCCGGTCCTGTACGTGCTGGCTGGCGTCAACGGCGCGGGCAAGAGCTCGATCGGCGGCCATCTGCTCGACCGCGCGGGCCTGACCTGGTTCAACCCCGACACCTTCGCCCGCGAACTGGCGGCCGAAACCGGCCTGGACCAGATCGCCGCAAGCGAACGCGCCTGGCACGAGGGCATCCGCCGGCTCGACGACGCCATCGCACGGCGCCGTCACCACGCCTTCGAGACCACGCTCGGCGGCAAAACCATTGCCGCACGCATACTGGAAGCCGCACGCAGCCACGACGTGCTGGTGTGGTTCTGCGGCCTGTCCTCGCCCGAACTCCACCTCGCCCGTGTCGCCGCCCGAGTGGCTTGCGGCGGACACGACATCCCCGAAGCGAAAATCCGCGAACGCTACCCGCACGCCCTGGCCAACCTGATCGCCCTCATGCCGCACCTGGCCCACCTCCAGATCCACGACAACAGCACCCAAGCCGCCGCCGACGGCACCGTGCCCGACCCCATCCTGTTGCTGGAGATGGAAAACGGCCGCCCAACCTGGCCCGCACCCGACGACCTGCGCGCATTGCAACGGACGCCGGAGTGGGCGAAGCCCTTGCTCGAAGCCGCGTTCGCGCTGCCTGCCAACGAAGAGAAACGTTGAAGCCCTCCCCGCTTGATAAGTCTTATTGAACACTTATAATCACTTCCGTGAACTCGATCCTGTGGACGCCCAAAGCCGCCAAGGATCTGCGCAAGCTGCCCCGGCAAGTTCAGGTGGACATCCGGGACACCGTGCAGGAGAAGCTGCCCCACTTCCCGAAGTGCAGTGGCGTCAAGGCGCTCACCAATCACTCGCACGGCTACCGCTTGCGAGTGGGGGATTACCGGGTGTTCTTCGAGTTCGAGGGAGCCATCAGGCTGGTCCGCATCGAGGAAGTGAAAAAGCGCGATGAACGTACTTACTGACATCCAGACCATCAAGGGCGCGGACGGCGCGCCCGCATTCGTGGTGATGCCCTACGCGGAGTTCCTGCGGCGCTTCGCCGCCGGCGAGTCGCTGATCCCGCACGAGGTAGTCAGTGCGACGGTGGACGGCGCCAGCCCGATGAAGGCTTGGCGCGAGCACCTGGGCCTGACCCAGGCCGAAGTGGCCTCGCGCCTCGGGATTTCGCAAGCGGCCTACGCACAGACCGAGGCGGCCAAGCGCCCGCGCAAGGCCACCAAGGCGCGCGTCGCGGCCGCGCTGCGGATTGCCCTTGAACAGCTCGATTTCTGAGTCGTCGAATCGAAAGGGCGAGCATGATCGATCATCATGCTCGATACGAACATAGCGGTCGTATCGCCATGATGACCGAAACCAACGCCGTCACCTTCCGCCAGAACCTGGGCGACATGCTCAACCGGGCGCAGTATCGCCACGACAGCGTCGTCATCAGCGAGGCCGGCAAGCCTCAGGAACCCGAAGGCTTGGCCGAAATCGACGACCTGGTGGACGCACTCTCCATCCAGCCCGAGATGATCGAGCCGGCCGAGCATTCTTAACCGGCCTTTTCTTGATCACTTCGCAGACGGATACAGCTTCTCGTCGAGGCCGTTCACGCCGCATCGGAGCACGCTGATCGATGTGCTGTATCGCTCAACGCTCGTCACCGGCCTCGGGATCGGGCTCGCCCTTTTCATGGTCGGCAACGTGGTCGTAGTCCATTCTCCGCAACCTGGTCGATGCTTCCGCACGGCGTTCCTCCGCAGCAACCATCAAGTCGAGAGTGGCCCTTTCCTTTCCGGCGAACATTCTGACTCCCTGACGCGGATCGTCCAGCCATTCCGAAAGGGTCTCTTTCTTGGCTCGCCAGGCGTTCGCGAATCCCAGATATCCGTGGACAACTCCCGTGTTCTCCAGGCACGTCTGGACACCGCCATGTCTCCGGTCGCCCTCTGGGAAGCGGGACACAATCTCCTTCAAAACAACATGGGTGAAGGTCTCGCCGTGGTAGTTCCAGAGAACGGCGAGGGCAAAATCGGCCTCGGTCTCTCCACCTTCCTTTACCAAGCCGGCGAGCGAGGCCATGAACACATCCGCATTGCGCGGGAAGAGGGCGCAGAGTAGGCGCCCGCCGCGGAACTGAAACAACGTGGCATCGCGCACAAACCACGCCAATCCTTTCGCGACGGCGAGCTCCGCATCCGTGGACAACGCCTTCTGCAGGTCGTGCAGGTGGTAGGGAACTGCCTCGAACTTGTCTCCGCTCTCGTCAACCGCCTGCTCCACGCGCTCGAGCCGATCACCGAAATAATCCCACACGGCCTCCGGATACCGCTCGGCCAAACAACCCAAGACGCGCTCCACGTGGTGATCCACTTTGGGAAGGAGCGCCAGGTTCTCAAGGATCTGCCCGACCCTCTCCGGCGACACCTCCTGGTAGAACCTCGCGTCGCTGCCTGTGGCGAACCAAACGTCCCATACCCAGCGCGGATCCTTGCGTTCGGTCAGATACGCCAATGCTTCGTGAACGATGGTGTCGGCATCGTCCAATTTCTCCGTTCCATACGCTTCCATTGCGAAGGACAGGCATTTCGTCACAGCGAACGTGTCGTTGGTTTCCATCGCGCGATCCAACAAGCGCCGCGCAACATGCGGCTGGCTGGTCTCGGAGTAGCGCAGGTGGTGAACGACGCCAGGCAGGTTTCTTGCCGAATCCAGCTCGCGGGCCAGCACCCGCTCGTAAATATCCTGCCGATCGCTTGCCGCCAATCCGTTCAGGAACTCGGCCAAGAATCTGTGCAGATCGTCGCCCACCCTGCCCAGAAACCTTTCGCCGATCTCCGGCTTGCGTTGGGACAGCTTGGCGATGAAATCTCCGAAAACCGGGAACGTGGCGAGATCGTTCGACTTCGTCTCTGCACAGCGCGTCACCAGTTCGAACCAGTCGTTCTCATTCTCCGCGTCGACCACCTCGACGTAGCGATCCACCTCCTGTCGTCGATATGCGTCCGATCCCTTGTAGTCGAAGTCTCGGCCGATCCAGTGGGCCGGAAAAACGGATTCGTACCCGACCAAAACCTTATATCGGACGAACGACTCGCCGGCATTGACCGCATCGCGGAACCGGAAGACCGCCCTGACGAGTGCCGCCGCGTCCGCCTGATGGACAGGCTTTCCACCCTCGCCGTCGGCGAGCCCGCTGATCCGGTAATAGTCGTAGAGGTACCGATGCTCCAGATGCTGCAGCAGCTCATAGCTGGTCTGCGGGGCGCGCTCGGTCGTGAACTCGACGATGCGGGCGGCGTCCCTGAGTGTCGCCGTCAGCAGTTCGTCTGGACACGCGACCTGACCTGGTGCACGGGTGCCATCATCGAGCGCAGAAAGCACTGTGCGGCGCTGCGAGTCGTCGACCGACCGGTCGTAGGCGGCGAACAGCGCGGTGATCGCCTTTTCCCGCACTTCCATCAGCTGATCCGACATTGGGACGGCTCCAGAACGAAGGATCACGGAATCCGCCGTCCACTTCTGTCCGGTGATCTCCAATTGCAGCGCTTCCGACCAGACCGCAAGTGCAATGGGACGAATGCGATCCATCTCCGCAACATCCATGCCGCTCAAGTGATCCACCAGCGCGATCTGCAGCATAAGGCCGACCTGCCGGTAGGCGTCGATGTTGTACGCCGCCAGATGCCTGACGGCGCTCACGACCTGCTCCTTGACCTGCTCGTCCGGCTCGTCGCGGTAGATATCGATCAGCAGTTGCAGCGTGCCGACCGCATCCGCGTAGCGCAGCCCCTCGACAATCTCCACCACCAGCTTCGTTACCGCTTCGGCTTTGAACCCCTTCATGTCCCCGAATGCCGTTTCGATCGGCAACTGCTCGGCCTCGCGCGCCGCCTGAACCGCCCTTAGGAAAGGCATTTTAAGACGGTCGTATGCGTCGGAAAGATCGTCGTAGTACGGGATCGCATGGTTCTTCAGGCTGGACAGGATTTCATAACGCTCGTTGTTGTTCTGCGCATTGTCCAGCAGGGTGACCACATCATCGTCGAACAATTGCTTTCCGCGCAGCAGGCGCTCGTACTCCTGTTGCGCCTTCTGGATCTCGTATCCGGCCGGGATCAAGTACTCGTCCATGATTCGTTCGAAGCGACGCGTGATGCCCTCCATCGCCCGCTTGCCGTAGCCTTCGCCCAGCTTGTTCTTGTAGACGATGTCATGCGAGGTTTCCGACCAAGCATGATTCAGGATCGTCTGCACCTGTATTTCGCAACGCAGCCCAGCGAACCGGGCATACTCTGGCAAGCGGATCCTGTCTTCGCGTAGTCGCACCGTGTAGTGGATACCCCGATAGCGCGCGCGATCGTTTTCCGGGATCGGATGGTGGAACTTCGTCGAGCTTTCGTCGACCTCGAAGTTCTCGCGGATCAGCGGCGAGCCGATGAACTTCTCAACGTCGTTGTTCGTGTAGAAGATGACGCGGACGCCAGCCAGATCGCGCCTGTCCTCCTCAAGTGTTTGCGACTCCAGTTTCAGCTCCTCGGCCAGCCGGTTACGTAGGCTTTCGGCCGCCTTGGCGCGATACTGGATCGACTGCGGATTGGGGAGCCCTTCGGCGGAGAGCAGAGCCTTCTTCAGCACGAATTGCACCGTCTCGGCGAAAGACTCATAGAGCGCAAAGTACTTGCCTGCGTATTCGTCGATGTTCATACGGTCTCGATCTAAGCATCTATGCCGTCACGCCCACGGGCAGCGCCCCGTCCAAGGGTACCGCCATGCACGCATAGGCCTCGGCATCTTTGGCTCGACCAATATCTTCTCTGGATCGCACCTTCAGTAATTCCAGCGTAGCTGCAAGCGATGTATCGAGCCGACAGCTCGTCTCAAGCGACGTGGCCATCACCATCGGCGGTCAAAGAAGACTCGCTCAATCGCCGTCGGCCAGCATCAAGCGGACGCATTCTTCCAGCGGCTTGAGCTGCTTTTCGACCACGGCTACCACCGTCAGCGGGTCGATGTTGCCCAGATAATTGTGAACCAGGATGTCGCGAAAACCGCTGATCTCCCGCCACGGGATCTCCGGAGGCCGGTCTTCTTGTCCGTCGGCAATAGTTGCGTCGCTTCGGACAAGGTTTGCAAGTTGCGCAACGTCGCGTCGTAGAGCACCTCGTCCCGAGTGATTTCGCCGCGCGCCTCGATTCGCCGGATCTTTGCGATGGTGGCGAGGAGAGGCTTCCCCATGCCTGCCATGTCTTGCTCACAGGTCGACCGCCTCTGCCAGAACCTGCTCGCGAATATGCCGGTTCAACTCGTGCTCGGGCACCACCTCGACGTGACGCCGAAACATGTCGGCCAACTGCTGCGCCAGCGGCAAACGCTGGGAAAAAAGGTCGTACCCCCTGGGAAAGTCCACCAGGAAGTCGATGTCGCTTTCCGCGCCCTCCTCACCACGGGCCACGGAACCGAACACGCGGATGCGCCGGGCACCGAATTGGCTACCGAGCGCGGCAATCATCTCTTTTCTGGCACGCAACTCATCGAGCAGCATGATGGTTCCTCCTTGCTCCGGCACAAACATACCTGCCGGCTCGCTATCGTAGCGCGCGCTACGAGAAGGCGGTAACCGGACAGCCGCGATACCGCGCGTTGCCGAACATCCGCTCCGGCCTGGCCGGGATGCGCAGGAAAACCGCCACCTGGTCCTGGGGCGAAGGGCCAGGTGAATTCTGGCCTTGACCGAGTCACGAGAATAAACCACCGCGCCTTGTCGTCAATCCGGCACGGGCGGGCTGATCGGAAGCCACTCTGCGAGTGCTTTCGAGGTCTATCCCGCTTTCTCGCCGGCCAGCGGCTTCGCCTTCCCCGCACCGATATGCCGGCCCAGGAAATCCAGCAACCGGGTGTAGAACTCGCGTTGGTGGGTCAGTTCGTGGAAGCCGTGCCCCTCGGTGGGGTAGTACAGCGTTTCGACCGGAGTGCCGGCATCGCGTAGCGCTTTTTCCATCAGCCGGTGGTGCTTGGCTGGAACGCGCTGGTCCTGTCCGCCTGCTGCCAGAAAAACCGGCGCTTTGATGCGCGTGGCAATGCGCGTGGGCGAGACCTCGGCCAGGGCGTGCGGATCGCCCAGCCATTCGTCAGCCCAGGTGCGCAGCCAGTCGGCCGTGCTCGCGTCATCGGCGTGCAGGGTGGGCAAGTCGTAGGCGCCAACGTAGCCGGCGGCGCAGCGGTATAGCTCAGGCTCGCGGGCTGCTCCCATCAGCGCGGCATAGCCGCCATAGCTGGCGCCGTACAGGCAAATGCGCGCCGGATCAGCGATGCCTTCGGCGATCGCCCAGCGGGTGGCGTCGGTCAGGTCATCCTGCATGGCCCGGCCCCACTGCCGGGCGCCGGCCTGCATGAACGCACGGCCGTAGTTGCCCGAGCCGCGAAAATTCACCCGCAGCACCGCATACCCGGCCTGGGCAAGGATCTGCACTTCCGGGTCGAAGCCCCATTCGTCGAACACTGCGAACGGGCCGCCATGGGGCAGCACGACCATCGGCAGATTGCGGCCGTCGGACCCGACGGGCATGGTCAGGTAGCCGTGCAAGGTCAGACCGTCGCGCGCGTCGAGCCGGATGGAGCGGGCCGCAGCCATCCGCCCCGGATCGAGCCAGTCGCGCCGGCTGAACACCCGGTCGGCGCCTTTCTCCACGGCATCGAACAGGTAGAAATCGCCCGGATTGCGGTCATTCCACGCCTGCACCAGATTGAACCGCCCGTCGTGGCTGCGCGAGGCGATGGCGATGGCGTGGCCGGGCATCGCGCGCTCCAGTGAACGGAACAGTCGAGCGTCCGGGCCGGCCTCGTCGAAGAAGCGCAACGTCACGCCCTCGCGCATGAACGCCGCGCCGACCGGCACCTTGCCGTCTTCGGCATAGAGGATGCGCCACGGATCGACGGTGTCATCGCGCAGCAATTCGATGCGCTCGCCGGTCTGGACAGTGATCGCCACCAGACTGTCCGGGCCCTGAGCGTGTTCGACTTGAAGATAGGCGGTCGCCCCGTCGGCGGAAAAGCCGATCGGCGTTTCGACGCGGCCGGACTGGGCGGCATCGTTGAGCAGCCGCCACGGGTCTTCGTCGTGATCGCGGTAATGGAGCTTGCTGACGTTGTCGCTGCCGGCGCCCTGGGCGAAGCGCACGCGGCCTGCGCTGTCGGTGACGAAGACCGCGCGGCGCACCGGCGCACGCGCAATCACTGCGCGGCGCTTGCTGAAGATATTCAAGCGCTCAACCTGGGTCTGCGGGTTGGCGGAGAACGGCTGGGTGGAGATCAGCACATGCTCGGCGTCGCCCGGCAGCGGGTCGACCATCGTGGCGGCTTCAAGTGCGCCGCCGACCTGCTGGCCTTCGCCGTGCCGCGGGCCGTCGTGGCCGATCAGCATGCGCCCGCGCTTGCCATCCACGTCCACGGCATGCAGCTCGCCGGTCAGAAACGGCTGGTCCATCGAGCCGAACCGCTCCGCCATGGCCACCACCACGCGGGTATCACTGGCCCACCAGAAATCACCGATCCGCGAGCGCTTGCCGCCTTCCACCTTGGCGGTAAACGCCTTGTCCGCACGGCGGATGATCGCCAGCACGGTGCGGTCCTCGACCGGGATCTCGGCGGCAAAATAGTCGCCGCCGGGCGAGAGCTTGATTTGACCGTAGCGATCAGCCTTGAGGAAGGCATCCAGATCAACCTGCGCCCAGGCCATCGGCCCAACCAGCAGCAACAGGCACGCCAGCACATTGCGAAACCCTGTCGCCATGCGTCGTCAGCCCTCCAAGCGCGCCTTTTCCGACCCGATCCACGCCCGGATCTTGTCTTCCAGAACCGCCATCGGCAGCGCACCATCGATCAGAACCTGGCGATGAAAGGCCCGGATATCGAAGTCCTCGCCAAGCTCGCGCGTCGCCTCTTCGCGCAGCTGGCGGATCACCCGCTCGCCGACCTTGTAGGACAGCGCCTGACCGGGCATCACCACGTAGCGCTCGACCTCGGCCACCACATCCGACTCGGCCATGGCGGAATTGGCGCGCATGTAGTCGATGGCCTGCTCGCGGGTCCAACTAAAGTGATGCATGCCGGTGTCGACCACCAGGCGCATCGCCCGTAGCTGCTCGTCGGCAAGCCGCCCGTACCACTGGTAGGGGTCGGTGAACAGGCCCAGCTCCTTGCCCAGCGATTCGGCGTACAGCGCCCAGCCCTCGGAATAGGCGGTGTAACCGCCGAACCGCCGGAACTGCGGCAGCCCTTCGATCTCCTGCTGGATCGAACCCTGGAAGTGGTGGCCCGGCGAGGCCTCGTGGATCGACAGGGTCTCCATGATGAACTTCGGCTGCGCGCGCAGGTTGAAGGTGTTGACGTAGAACACGCCCGGCCGCGAACCATCCGGCGCCGGGCGCATGTACGAGGCGCCCGCCGCCGACGCCGCGCGAAACGCCTCGACCGGGCGCACTTCGTAGTCGGTCTTCGGAAACACGTCGAACAGTGTGGGCAACAGGGTCTTGATCCGCTCCTGCTGGTCGCGATAGGCCTGCAGCAGCGCCTGCTCGTCCTCGAAATAGAACCGATCATCGGTTTCCAGAAACCGGAAGAACGCCGGCAGATCGCCCTCGAAGCCGACCTCGACACGAACCGCATCCATCGCCCCCAGGATGCGCGCCACCTCGGCCAGGCCGAATGCGTGGATGTCCTCGGGCGACAGATCGGTAGTGGTTTGGCCGCGCACCTGATGGGCATACCAGGCCTGTCCGTCGGGCAGATGCATCATGCCCACTTCGGTCCGCGCGGCAGCCAGATATTCGTTCTGCAGAAAGTCGCGCATGGCCGCGTAGCTGGGCACCAGGGTGTCGGTGATCGTGGCGCGCCAGGCTTCGGTCAGACGCGCCCGATCGGCGTCATCGAACGATTCCGGAAAGTTCGCGATCGGCCCCCAGAACACACTATCCTCGGCCCGTTCGACGACGTGCGCGGCGAACTGCGGAATGGTTTTTTCCACCACCGGCCGAGGCTGAACCACGCCGGCAGCGATGCCTGCCCGCAAGTTGCCGATGGCCGATTCGGTGAGCACCGGCATGCGCGCCATGCGGGCCAGAAAATCCTCGTAATGCTTCACCTCACGGAACGGCTGCACACCCTGACCGGTGCCCAACTGGGCCAGCAGCGAGCCGTAGTTGCCGAACTGATTGACCGCCAGCATCCACGACGGGAAGCGCAGACCGTCGAGCATCTGCTGGCGATCACGCACGAAGATGTCCCAGCTCAGCCGGTCCTGCCCGGCCAGCAGCGCCCGGTCGATGGTCTTCGCCCGGGCCAGAAATTCCCGGTTGACCGCCTCCTGATCGGCGCGGAACTCAGCCGAAAAGAAATCCGGCAACTGATCGTTGTAGCGCAGATCGCCGATCGAGGTCGCCAGCACCGGATTCATCCGCAGCTGTGTCTCGAACCAGTCTTCCAGCAGCACGGCCAAGGCCTGAGAGGCCGCCGCCGGATCGGCCGACGCCGCCGAAACCGCCACGCCGCGATCCACCGGTGCCGGCCCAGCCGCATCGGGCTCCGCCGACCCCGAACAGGCCACCAGCCAGAACGAAAACACCACAGGCAACAACGATTTCATGCGCGATTCCAATCCGGGCAAGACAGGCGCCAGAGAATCGCACACAAACGGCTGAACCGCATCGGCAGGTCGGTGGGTGCGGCGCCCTAAGGATGCTCTGAAGAAACTGTCATTGCGAGGAGCGAAGCGACGTGGCAATCCAGAAATGTGGCGAAAAACAAAGCACTGGATTGCTTCGCTGCGCTCGCAATGACGCCGGAGACAATTGATCAGAGGTTCCCTAGACTCGCACCTCCATCTTCACTACTATGCAGCCGCTTCACCCAACAAACGCCACCCGATCGCCTTCGGTTTGGATGGCGCTGCGGTAGCGGGCTTCGAGTGCGTCTCGGCGGATCTTCAGGGTGGGTGTGAGCAGTTCGTTGTCCACCGTCCAGCGTTCGGCGACCACCAGCAGGCGGCCGATGCGTTCGTGCGGTTCGAGCTCGCGATTGACCGCTTCCAGCGTGGCCAGCAGTTGTTGCTGAAGCGTGGTCAGATCGAGGGTGATGTGCTCGGCGAGCTGGATCAGGGCAACCGGCTGGTCGAGGTGTTCGCCGATCACGCAGGCCTGCTCGATCAGCGCGTTGCGCGCCAGCAGGCTCTCCAATGGCACCGGGGCGATGTACTTGCCCTTGGTGGTCTTGAACAGTTCCTTCACCCGGCCGGTGATGGTTACCCAACCCTCCGGGTCGATGAAGACCCGGTCGCCGGTCTTGAAGAATCCGTCTTCGAAAGCCTGGGCGGTCATCTCCGGCTGCCGGTAATAGCCCTGCATCAGGCTCGGGCAGCAGATCAGCAGTTCGTCGTTGGCGCCGGTCTTCAGTTCGACGCCGGGCAGGGCCTTGCCGATGCAGCCGAACCGGGGCGTGCTGCCGCGGCCCAGCTGGGTGCCATAGGCGAAGGTTTCGGTCATGCCCCAGCCTTCGCAGATGGTCAGTCCGACCCGCTGCCACCATTCGAGCAGCACCGGGGCGATCGGCGCGGAGCCGCTGGCGCACCAGTCGGCCTGGTCGAGACCCAGGCCCTTGAGAATCTTGCGACGGATCAAGCCACCGACGATCGGCACTCGCAGAAGGCGCTCAAGCTTGGCCTGTGGCAGTTTGTCGAACACGCCGAGCTGAAACTTCTTCCACAGGCGCGGAACCGAACCGAACAGGGTGGGCCGCGCGTGCCGGAGATCATCGGCAAAGGTGTCCAGCGATTCGACGAAGTACAGTGTCACGCCGGAATAGAAGCTGGCCGCTTCGACATAGCCGCGCTCGGTGCAGTGCGAAAGCGGAAGGTAGGACAGCACCCGGTCGCCGTCGCGCACGCCCAGCGCTCTGGCCAACGCCGCGCCCACGTAGGCGAAGTTGCCGTAGCTGTGCATTGCGCCCTTGGGCACGCCGGTGGAACCCGAGGTGTACAGCAAAGTGGCCAGGTCGTCCTCGCGCACCGGGTGCGGCGCGAAGCTGGCGGCCGGCTCGGCAATCAGATCGGCCCAGGCGTGCTGAGCCAGCGCGCCGGGATAGGGCATGGCGATGGTCAGCAGGCCATCGGGGATGCCGGGCAATTGACTGTCGGCGTGCTCCAGCTTGCCGATGATGCAGGCACGGGCGCCGCTGTCGCGCAGCACCTGCTCGATGGTGCGGGCGCTGGCGGTCGGGTAGATCGGCACGCTGACCAGGCCGGTGAGAATCATCGCCATGTCGGCCATGACCCAGTGCGCGCAGTTTTTCGATATCAAGCCGACCCGGTCGCCCGGCTTCAGGCCCAGTCGGACCAGGGCGGCGGCCAGTCGGCTGGCCTCGTCGAATGCCTGCTGCCAGGTCCAGGTACGCCACTGGCGATCGATCGGCTGACACAGATAGGGCTGATCCGGCGTGCTGCGGGCGCGTTCGATGATTTGCTGCTGGATGGCTGTCGGCATGGCCTCGCTCAGGCAGGGACTCGGGCAGGGAATCAGGCAAAGACAGGGAGTCGCGAACCACTGTGGGCCAGCGTACACGACGGGGCTTTGCGGTCAAGGCAGCCCGCGCGAAGCGACAATCGAATCAGCGCTGCCAGTTCAGGGCAACGAACAGCTCGCGTCCGGCTCCGGGAAAATAGCGGAACTGGCCGAAGGCGGCATCGGCGCGCTCGGCGTAACGGCGGTCGGTGAGATTGATCAGGCGGGCGGAAACCGACAGCCCGCCGGCCAGCGCCTTCGACCAGCGCAGATTGAGCAGATCGTGGCCGTCGTAGCGGGCCGTGTTGGCAGCATCGAGGAAATAACCGCCCTGATGCAGCCACTCCAGCTCGATCATGCCCAGCATCCCGTCGTGTCCGGCGCGCAGACCGCCCAGCCAGCGCGGCGCGGTGTCGATTTCGTTGCCGCGCACGATGGTTTCACCGCCGCCGATGGCGCGATCGAAACGGTAGCGCTGCACGCTGTAACTGGCGTTGCCTTCCAGCCAGAACGCCTCGGTGGGTGTCCAGCGCCAATCGGCCTCGCCGCCGCGATGGCGGGTGCGGCCGTCGCTGACATTGAACCCCTGGGCATCGCGCAGGATCACGTGCCGCTTCTCGTAGGCAAACCCGCGCAGGTCGATCCGGAATTCGTCGCCTTCGAACAACACACCCAACTCCGGCCCCTGCAGGGTCTCCGGCCGCAGATCGGCCACATCCTGGCCGCGCTGCAAGCGGTACAACTCGCCGGCCTGCGGAAACCGAAAGCCTCGTGCATAGCGGGCGCTCAACTGCCAGTCCCGGTCGAGTGCATGCTGCACGCCGAGCTGGGCGGAGGCCTCATCGAAGCGGTCGACCCGGTCGGCCGGCCGGTTGAACAGACAGCCGCCAAAGCCGCAGGCGGTGCCATCGTCGCGCAGGTTGCCGTCGCTGGCGCGATTGTCGTAATCCAGCCGCAAGCGCTCGTAGCGCAGGCCGGCCAATGCCGTGGTGCGCTCGGTCAGATCGCGCTCGATTTCCCCGAACCAGGCCAGGCTGCGGGTTTCGACGGTGTAGTCGTAGTGCCGACCCTGGGGCCGGATGGCGTTCTGCAACGGCGATGAATCGGTCAGCGGGGCGGCCTGATCTTCCAGCAGGCTACCTCGGGCAAATTCGATATCGAAACCGACCTGTCCGCGCAGCGCGCCGTCGAAGCGCCACATCCACTGGCTGCCGGCGCTTCGGCTGTCGTTTTCTTCCAGCGGTTTGCCGGGGATGAAATGCTGCAGGAAACGCATGTCGTCGGCCCGGGCATAAGGCACCCAGGCCAGGGTGCCGCCGGCCAACGGCCATTCGAATCGCGCCTGGAGCCGGAATGCGCTGGCATCGCGGAACGCCTCGGGGTTTTCGTTGCGAAACCGTCGGTCATCGCGAAACGCATTCAGTCCGGTGACAAATCCGGCGGTCTCCTGATTGAGGTTGCTGGCGCTGAGCAACACGCGCGGCGCACCCCATGCCTGCGGCAGGCTCACCTGGGCCGACAGCTTTTGCTGATCGAAGCCTTCCTGGTCGCGAAAGCTGCCCGTGCTCACGCCGTAACCATCTATGCGCCACTGCGCATCGGCGCCGTTTTCGGCCCAACTGGCCAGCACTCGGCGGTAGCCATGCGGGCCACCCTCCAGGCCCAGCGCCCGTGCCGGCGCGGCTCCCGGCCGGCGCGGCTGCACGGCGATCGCGCCATGCAGCGCATTCGACCCGAGCACCACCGCGCCCGGCCCGCGCAGCACTTCCACCACGCCGGCCTGCTCGGTGTTGAGTTCGAACAGATTGTTGACGTTGCAGAACGCGCTCGGGCGGATCGGCACGCCGTCTTCGAGCACGGCGAACGCCCCGCAGGCGCCGGTGCCGGTGAGCACCGGCGAGCGGATCGCGGTGAGCTGCTCCTGACCGCTGCCCCGGCTGATCCAGGCGCCCGGCACGCGGTTGAACAGTTCGTTGGGATGGCTGGCCGCCGTTCGCGCCACAGTCCGGGCATCTAGTTCGGTCACCGCCTCGGGCCGGCCAGCGGCATCATGGCGGGCGGTGACCGTAATCCGGTCGAGCTGGGCCGGCGAGACCAGGGCGATGGCGAGAAAGACGGGGCTCACGGTCGGCGCACCGCCACGCTAGACGAGCGGCGCGAACAACGCGTCCAAATCGCCCTCGTCGAAGCGCAACCGCTGGCTGCTGCCGCCTTCCAGCACGGCCTGGGCGAGATCGGATTTTCGCGCCTGCAGGGCCTGGATCTTTTCTTCCACCGTGCCGGTGCAGATCAGTTTGTAGACGAATACCGGCTTGTCCTGACCGATGCGATGGGCGCGGTCGGTGGCCTGGTTCTCGACCGCCGGATTCCACCACGGATCGTAGTGGATGACGGTGTCGGCAGCGGTGAGGTTCAGGCCGACGCCGCCGGCCTTTAGGCTGATCAGGAACAGTTGCGTATCGCCGGCCTGAAACCGGCGCACCAGATCGGCGCGGTTCTGCGAGGGCGTGTCGCCGGTCAGCATCATAAACGGCACGCCCAGGCGCTTGAGATCGGCCTCCAGCAATCCCAGCATCTCTGTGAACTGCGAAAACAGCAGGACCCGTCGGTCCTCGGCCAGCAGGCCTTCCAGCAACTCGTGCAGGGCCTCGCGCTTGGCCGAGCCCTTCACTTTGCGGGCGCCTTCCAGTTTGACCAGGCCCGGATCGCAACAGGCCTGGCGCAGCTTGAGCAGGGCATCGAGCACGACGATGCCCGACTGCGCCAGACCGCGCTCGGTGATCGCTTCGCGGATGCGCTCGTGCTGGGCCAGGCGCAGGGTTTCGTAGAGCGCCCGCTGGTCGCCGTCGAGCTCGATGCGCCGGACGATCTCGGTCTTGGCCGGCAGGTCGGTGAGCACGTCGTCCTTGCGCCGGCGCAGCAGCAGCGGGCCGATGCGGGCATTCAGCCGCTTTTGCTGCTCGCTGTCGCCGTGCTTTTCGATCGGCGACCGATACAGCCGGGTGAATTGGCGCTCGCTGCCCAGCAGGCCCGGCTCGACCGCGTCGAACTGCGCCCACAGTTCGCCAAGATGGTTTTCCAGCGGCGTGCCGGTCATCGCCAGCCGGCGCTCGGCGGTGATCTGGCGGACCACCTGGGCGGCCTGGCTGCGGGCGTTCTTGATCGCCTGCGCCTCGTCGAGTATGAGCAACGAAAAGGTGTGTTCGGCCAGCCGGTCCTTGTCGCGCGGAAGCAGCGGATAGGTGGTGATGACCAGATCGTTTTCGCCGATCGCCTCGTAGGCGTCGGCGCGGCCGGCGCCGTGCACCACCAGCACCCGCAGGTCGGGCGCGAAGCGGGCGGCCTCGTCGAACCAGTTGCCGACCAGGCTGGTCGGACAGACCACCAGCGCGGGCCGATCGAGCCGGCCGCGCTGTTTTTCCGACAACAGATGGGCCAGCACCTGGACCGTCTTGCCCAGACCCATGTCATCGGCCAGGATGCCGCCGAGCTTGGCCTCGGCCAGAAAATCCAGCCACGCCAGGCCTTCCCGCTGGTACGGCCGCAGGGTGGCGGTGAAACCAGGCGGCGCATCGGCCGTGGTGTTGGCGGTGGCACGCTGGCGGTCGAGGGCCTGGCGCAGGGCCGCGTCGCCGCGCCACTGCAAATCGGGCAGGCCGGCCATCGATTCGGCCTGGCTGCGATGCAGGCGCAGCGAAGGCCCGCGCTCGGTCTGCAACCACTCCAGCAGCGGCTCGATCAACGCCCGAAGCCGGGCCAGCGGAAGCTCGATGCTGCGCTGGTTGTCCAGCCGCACCCGCCAGACCGCATCGGGCTTTTCCGTCTTGGTCGCGCGAAGCGGGAAGTTCGGATCGGCCAGCAGCCGGCGCAGGATCGGCAGCAGATCGATCCGCTCACCGCCGATATCGATGCCCAGCGAAAGCTGAAACCAGGCATTGCCGTCCGGATCGATCTCGGCCAGCCAGTCGCCGACCTCGACCAGATCGTCGCGCGGAAAATCGTCTTCGTACTCCAGCTGAAAATCGGCCTCGGCCAGCTTGGTCAGCACCGGCTGCCACTCATCAGGCGTGAGCGGCATACCCTTGCCCTTGGGACGAAGCACGAAATCGCTCGGCGCGATGTCCGATTCGGACAGACCCACGTCGTACATCACCAGTTCCGGATCAACCATGCCCAGCTCGCCCAGGGCATCGATCGCCTGACGCTCGACCTGGGTCTTGCGCTCGACCTGATACACGGTCTGGCCGATCAATCGACGGCTCTGCGGCGGGTAGGCGAATGGGTCCAGGCGCACCGGGCCGTAATCGAACGACAGCCGTGCGCAACCGACCAGACGCGGCGTTTCGGTGCGTCCGGCCAGCCGGTGCCAATCGGACTGGGTGGCCAGCTGCCGCAAGCGCAGCACTGGCCGGGGCGCCGTGTCGATGACCTGCACCGGCTCGCGCCGGGTCGGCTCGGGGAGCGCCACCGGCAGCGTCAGCGCGTGCGCCCGCTGCTGAAAATCGGCCACCTGCTCGGGCCGCAGCGCCGGCATCCGGTCGAGGGCGTCGAGAATGTCCGGATCGGTATCGACCGACCCAAACCGACGCTCTTCGGTGTCCACATACCAGAGGCTTGCGCCGCGCAGCAGGCGTCGAGTGGACGCAGCACCGGACTCCACCTCCAGACGCTGGCTGCCGTCGGGCAGGTCGTGCCAGGTCAAGGTCAATGCCTGCGGCTCGCCCTCGGTCAGCGGGCCGTCGCTGGCGCGTTCGAAGTACACCGGCATGTGACCGGCGAGCTGGCGAATCGCCTGCTCGTGGTAGCGCTGATGCACCCGGGTCATGGCCAGATTGCCATGACGCTCGGAAGCATCGTGCAGAAGCAGATTCAGCGCCGCCTCGACATCCGGATGCCACCCCTCTGGCGGCGCCGGCTCCGGGCCCTTCCGGCCCAGACGCAAGGATTGCGGATCGACCAGTTTGTCGCCGCGCTTGCCCGGCCGCAGCCAGACCGGCGCGGCCAACAGCGCCGAGGCATGCAGGGCCGGCTCATTCTCGCCAAGCCCCCGAAGGTATCGATGGCCGCGCTCGGATTCGGCGCGCAACAGCAAGCCCAACTGTCGCCCGGCCTCGGCCGGCACCAGAATGCCGGAGGTCCTGGCCAGCGACTGAAACCAGCGATCCCAGACCACGAGAGCCTGCTTGGCCCATTGCTGCGGCGGCTGGCTCTCGATCATGTACAGCATGGCCGCCACGTGCTGGCAGCGCTCGCCGAACGGGCACTCGCAGCGCGGCTCGATGACTTGCCGCCCCGTCGTCTTGGTGAGGCGAACCTCGCACACCCGAGGCACATCGCCCGGCTCGGCAAACCGCCCGCGCAGCACGTCCACCCCGCTCGGCGTCGGCGTATGCACCAACTCTTCCAGCCGCCCCGCGCGCACCAGCGCCTCGCCGATCTGAACCACAGCGGCGTTGAGACCCGCGCGCCAGTTCAGACCCGCAATCAGCGTATGCAGCGTTTGGCTATCCATCGTTTCGTTGGGGGGAGTGACCAAATCCGACCAGTTTACGGCCTATCGCCAGTGCTGGCGACGAACACCGCGACTTCGTTCCAACTGCCGCCGCCAACCCGGTCCATCGGTCCACGCCCGCTGACTGCGGCCCGACCCGCTTTGCCAGCCATCGCGCAAACCGCGACAATAGCGGTCTGTCGCGCCATCCGCGCCGGGCGGGCCGCAGGGTCCGTCGTTTCGTCGCCTTATCGCCAACCCAGGAGAAAACCCATGTCCGAACCGAAGATCGTCCCGCCCGAGGGCGGCGAGCGCATCACGCTTGTCGACGGCAAACTATCCGTTCCAGAGAATCCGATCATCCCGTTCATCGAGGGCGACGGCATCGGGCCGGACATCTGGGCGGCCGCGTCGCGGGTGCTGGATGCGGCGGTGGCCAAGGCCTACGGTGGCGCGCGCAAGATTCACTGGCTTGAGGTTTATGCCGGCGAGAAGGCCAACAACCAGTTCGGCACCTGGCTGCCCGATTCCACCGTGCAGGCCTGCCGCGATTATCTGGTCAGCATCAAGGGGCCGCTGACCACGCCGGTCGGCGGCGGCATCCGCTCGCTGAACGTGGCGTTGCGCCAGATGCTGGACCTCTACGTCTGCCTGCGCCCGGTGCGCTGGTTCGAGGGCGTGCCTTCGCCGGTGAAAAAGCCGGGCGAAGTGGACATGGTGATCTTCCGCGAGAACACCGAGGACATCTACGCCGGCATCGAGTGGGCCGGCGGTTCGGCCGATGCCCAGAAGTTGCTGGATTTCCTGGCCAAGGAGTTTCCGCAGGCGTTCGGCAAGATCCGCTTCGGCACCCAGGAAAAGACCAACGAGTGGCAGAAGACGCTGGAAGGCATCGGCGCGCCGCACCGCGAGCTGCCGGTGCAGGTCGGACTGGGCATCAAGCCGGTGTCCTACCTGGGCACCGAGCGTCTGGTGCACAGCGCCATCGGCTACGCGATCGCCAACAAGCGCAAGTCGGTCACCCTGGTGCACAAGGGCAACATCATGAAGTTCACCGAGGGTGGCTTCCGCGATTGGGGCTATCAGGTGGCGCGCGATTTCTACGGCGCGGTCGAGCTCGACGGCGGGCCGTGGCACGTGATTCCGGACGGCAAGCCGGGCGCCGGGCTGATCATCAAGGACGTGATCGCCGATGCCTTCCTGCAGCAGATCCTGCTGCGTCCGGCCGAGTACGATGTCGCCGCCACGCTCAACCTCAATGGCGATTATCTGTCTGATGCGCTGGCCGCGCAGGTTGGCGGCATCGGCATTGCGCCGGGCGCCAACATCAATTACGTCACCGGCCACGCGGTGTTCGAGGCCACCCACGGAACGGCGCCGAAGTACGCCGGGCTGGACAAGGTGAACCCCGGCTCGGTGATCCTGTCGGGCGAGATGATGCTGCGTTACATGGGCTGGACCGAAGCCGCCGATGCGATCGTCGCCGCGATGGACACGGCGATCGGCCAGAAACGGGTCACCTACGATTTTGCCCGCCTGATGGACGGCGCTACCGAGGTGAAGTGCTCGGAGTTCGGCGACGCGCTGATCGCCGCGATGTAATAGGCGGGTGCCGCGTTCGGGCCCGGTTTTCCGGCCCGAACGCGGCACCGCGACGGTGTCACTGGATCAGATCGACCTGGCGCACCGCTGTGCCGGTCAGCAGGCCGAAGTGGCCGGTCGCGAAGGTGAAGCTGGCGTTCTCGTTCCAGATCGATGACGAGTGGATGCCGCCCACCGTGCAGACGCCGGAGGCGCAGACGATCTGATCGGTCCACGATTTGAGCGAATACACCCTGTCGCCGAAGCGCTTGCCGCTGAGGTTTCCGAGAAACGGGTTGCCGACCGACAACCCCCACGCGGCGCAGGTGCTGGTGGCCACATTGAACGGGTAGACCCCGCACGACCACAGCCCGCGAAAACCACCGGCGATGCCGATGAAGTCGCGGACCATCGGGCGCAGGCCGTTGTCGGCAATCTGCTTGGCGGCCAGGGTGGCGCCCATGGAGTGGCCGATCACGTCGATCTTGCCGGTGCACGATACCGCCAGCGCGTCGATCATGGCATCGAGCACCGGGGCTTCCTCGCTGCCGCGATGATCGTTGCAGGCGGCACAGGTTTTGCTGCCCCAGTTGGGCCGGAAGATTTCTCCGGCCGCGTAGCCGCGCGCGCGCAGTTCCACATAGGTGTTGTCGAAATCGGCGGGCTTGCCGGTGTTGCCGTGGACCAGCACCACGGCATCGCGACAGGCCGACAGCGCCGGGGTGGAGAACGCCAACAGGGCCAGCGCCCCGAGCAAACGTCGAATGGTCATATCCAATCCCTCCCAGGATGTGTGAGGCTGACGATCAGCCTGCGGCCCCCACACCGCTGCCGCTGACGTTCGCGCGTCCTTGCGGGACACGACGTGAGACCCTCAGGCTAGCGCCGCAGCGGCGCTGTGACAGGTGTACGAAGGTACAGAGCCTGCGCGCCGCTGGCGGGCGTCAGGGCCATGCCCGGTGCGGCGCGAACATGGCACGATAGCGGCATTGGCCTGTGCCGGTTTTCGGGAGCAACGATGACGGTTCACCCTGGCGCCGCCGAGCGCATGGCCGCCCTGCGGCGCAGCGGAAAGCTGGTCAGCGCCGCCGAGGCGGTGCGTCTGGTCCGCGATGGCGACACGATCGCCACCGGCGGCTTTGTCGGTATCGGCTTTCCGGAGAATCTGGCGGTGGCGCTGGAGCAGCGCTTCATCGACAGCGCCGAACCGCGCAACCTGGGCCTGATCTACGCCGCCGGCCAGGGCGACGGCGCGACCCGCGGGCTGAATCATTTCGGCCACGACGGCATGGTGGCCAGGGTGATCGGCGGCCATTGGGGCCTGGTGCCTGCGCTCCAGAAACTGGCCGTGGAAAACCGCATTCAGGCCTGGAACCTGCCGCAGGGCGTGATCACCCACCTGTTTCGCGACATTGCCGCCGGCAAGCCCGGGCATCTGTCGCGGGTCGGGCTGGACACCTTCGTCGATCCCCGTCACGGCGGCGGCAAACTCAATGCCTGCACCACCGAGGACATCGTCCGGCTGATGCCGATCGACGGCGAGGACTACCTGTTCTACAAGGCCTTTCCGATCGATGTCGCGTTCATCCGCGCCACCACGGCCGACACCGATGGCAACCTCACCATGGAACGCGAGGCGCTGACTCTGGAGGCGCTGTCGATCGCCATGGCGGCGCGCAACAGCGGCGGCATCGTCATTGCCCAGGTCGAGCGGGTGGCCGAGGCGCACACGCTGCCGTCGCGCGAGGTGCGCATCCCCGGCATCCTGGTCGACTGCGTGGTGGTTGCCGAACGGCCCGAGTACCACATGCAGACCTTCATCGAGCCCTACAGCGCGGCCTATGCCGGCGAGTTGCGGGTGCCGGCGGCCAGCGTGACGCCGATGCCGATGAGCCCGCGCAAGGCGATCGCCCGCCGCGCGGCGCTGGAGCTGCGCGCCAATGCGGTGGTCAATCTGGGCATCGGCATGCCCGAAGGCGTGGCGGCGGTGGCTTCGGAAGAAAAGCTGATCGACCTGATTACCCTCACCACCGAGCCGGGCACGGTGGGCGGCATTCCGGCCGGGGGCTTGAGCTTCGGGGCGGCGGTCAACGCCCAGGCGGTGATCGATCAGCCCTACCAGTTCGATTTCTACGATGGCGGTGGCCTGGATATCGCCTTTCTCGGTCTGGCCCAGGCCGATGCCGGCGGCAATCTCAACGTGAGCCGGTTCGGGCCGCGACTGGCCGGGGCGGGCGGTTTCATCAACATCAGCCAGAACGCCCGCCAGTTGGTGTTCGTGGGCACCTTCCTGGCCAACAATGGCAGCCGCAAGTTCGTCGCCGAGGTCGAGCATCGGACGTTTTCCGGACGCGAAGCGTTGCGCCGCCGGCAGCCGGTGCTGTACATCACCGAGCGCGCGGTGTTTCGGCTTCATCCGAACGGCCTGGAGCTGATCGAGATTGCGCCCGGGCTGGATCTTGAGCGTGATGTGCTGGCGCACATGGACTTTGCGCCGGTGATCGAGCGCGAGCCTGCGCTGATGGAGCCGGCGCTGTTCGATGCGGCGCCGATGGGCCTGCGCGATCGCCTGCTGCACCGGCCGCTGTCGGAGCGCTTCGCCTATGACGCCGCCAGCCGCACCTTGTTCATCAATTTCGAACGGCTGGCGATCCGTTCGCTGGACGATGTCGAGGCGGTGCGCCGCGAAGTGGCCAGCCGGGTCGCGGCGCTGGGCCATCGGGTTTACGGCGTGGTCAATTACGACCACTTCGTCATCGACCCGGACATCGAGGACGCCTGGGCGGCGATGGTGCGCGATCTGGTCGAGCGGTTTTATCTCAACGTCACCCGCTACAGCACATCGGGCTTTCTGCGCGCCAAGCTGGGCCCCGCGCTGGCCGCGCGCGGCGTGGCGCCGCACCTGTACGAAACCGCCGAAGAGGCCCGAGCGCACCTGCGCGACAGCGAGTAGCCGGCGGACCGGCGAGGCGGGTGGGGGCGACGGGTGACGGCGGGGCGGATCGAGTGGCGACGACCGGGGCGGGGCGCGGGGCGACGACCGGATGGTCCAGCGGGGCTGGGTATCTCGGTCGCGGGCCTGGTCCGATCCTACTGGGTCGGGGCGGGGCGACCGACGACCGGGCGCATCGTCAGGTCCGGCGTTTTGACGCTATCTCGGGGCGCGCGGTCGCCGTAGACTCGGGGCATGTCCAGCCCACGCCAATCCGCTGCCGCAGACCCCGTCGCCCGCCAAGCCGCCGAGCTGTTGGTCGATGCCTTCGCCGATTACGACGCCCGGTTCGCCGATATCACTCGCCGGGCGCGACGACGCTTCGAGCGTCGCGACTGGGCCGCTGCTCGTCAGGACGCGGTCACTCGCATCGAGCTTTACGACAAGTGCGTCTCCGAGACCTTCGACCGTCTGGAACACCGGCTCGGCGGCCGGATTTTTTCGCACGCGCTGTGGACGCGGGTGCGCACCGAATATGCCCGGTTGATCGCCAACAAGCTGGACGCCGAGCTCAACAAAACCTTTTTCAACACCCTCACCCGGCGCTTCTTCAAGACCCGTGGCGTGGATCCGTCGATCGAATTCGTGGCGCTCGACATCGAGCCGACTGATCGCATCACCCACCCGGTGGCCCGGCACAGCTACGTCGCCGGCGACGATCTGGCGCTGCTGTTTCAGCGCGTGCTTTCCGACTACCCGTTTGCCGTGCCCTACGCCGATCCGGCGGCCTGCGCAGACAGCATGGCCATTGCCCTGCGCGAACGGCTCGGCGACTGGGGCGAGGCGCCGGTGGTGGCGCTGGAGCTGTTGCAGACGGTGTTCTTTCGCGAGCGCCGCGCCTATCTGGTCGGCCGCCTGTTCGGCCGGGAGCGGCACTCCCCGTTCGTGATCGCGCTGATCAACGACGAGAGCGGGCTTCGGGTCGACGCCGTGCTGACCGAACGCCCGCATGTCTCGGTGCTGTTCGGCTACACCCGCAGCTATTTCCACGCCGATCTGCCGACCGTGGGCGATGCCGTTGTGTTTCTGCGCGGCCTGTTGCCCAACAAGCCGGTGGCCGAGCTCTATACCGTGCTCGGCCGCGCCAAGCAGGGCAAGACCGAACGCTACCGCGATTTCTTCCATCACCTCGGCCGCCAGGGCGACGAGCGCTTCGTCCATGCCGATGGCGAGCGCGGCATGGTGATGGCGGTGTTTACCCTGCCCAGCTACCCGCTGGTGTTCAAGCTGATCCGCGACAAGTTCGCTTTCCCGAAGAACATCGCCCGCGAGCAGGTGCGCGAGAAGTACGACCTGGTCTTCCATCATGATCGCGTCGGCCGGCTGGTCGATGCCCAGGAGTTTCGCTACCTGCGCTTTCCGCGCCGCCAATTCACTGCCGAGCTGCTGGAAGAGCTGGAAGACGGCTGCCGGCACAGCGTGCTGACCGACGGCGACGACCTGGTGATCGTGCATTGCTACATCGAGCGTCGGCTGCGTCCGCTCAATCTGTACCTGCGCGAAGCCTCGCCGGCCAAGGCCAATCTGGCGCTTCTCGACTACGGACAGGCGATCAAGGATCTGGCCCGCAGCAACATTTTTCCCGGCGATCTTCTGTTCAAGAACTTCGGCGTGTCCAGCGCCGGGCGAGCGGTGTTCTACGATTACGACGAGCTGTGCCTGGTGACCGAGTGCAAGTTCCGGCACATTCCCGAGCCGCGCTACGAAGAGGACGAATACGCCCATGAGGCGTGGTTTCACGTTGGCGAAAACGATGTCTTTCCGGCACAGTTCCCGCGCTTCCTGGGCCTGGATGCCGCCCAGCGCGCCTTGCTGCTGGAAGTCCACGGCGACATTTTCGATGTCGGCTGGTGGCAGCGTACGCAGACCGAGCTGCTGGCCGGCGGTTATGCTGACATTCCGCCCTACCCCGATTCGGCGCGCGTGCTGGCTCCTGATTGAGCGCAGCATCGGCGAACGGCGCGCCCCGGTGTGCTAGCCTCATGGGCTGGAATTTCACGGAGAGCAAGACCATGATCAAGCCGATTTTCAGTAGCGTTTTCGCGATGATGCTGGTGGTGGGCTGTGGCGCCGACAAGCCGGCCGAGCCAGCCGCCGAACAGGACGTCGCCGCCGAGCCCGCCGCCCCGGTCGAACCGGCCGCGCTGCCGCCGGTCGCCGCCAATGCCGAGGCAATCAGCGAAGCGGTCGACAACGCCTTCCGCGACCCGAACAACGTGGCCCGCGACGCATCGCGCAACCCGCTTGAAACCCTAAGCTTTTTCGGCGTGACCGACACCCAGACGGTGCTGGAAATCTATCCCGGCGGCGGCTGGTACGCGGAAATCCTGGTGCCGCTGCTGCGCGAAAAGGGCCAGTACATCGGCGCGATCATCAACCCGGCCAGCGCCTCCAACGAACGCGCCCAGGCGTACTACGCCGAGCAGGGCGCCAATCTCCGGGCCAAGTTCGCCGCCAACGAAGAAGCCTACGGTCAGCCGACGCTGATCGAAGTCGACGTGAACAACCCGGTGTTCGGTGAGCCCGGCACGGTGGATACCGTGCTGACCTTCCGCAACGTCCACAACTGGCTGATGGCCGGTACGGCGCCGGCGATGTTCGAGGGCTTCTACGATGTGCTCAAGCCGGGCGGCGTGCTGGGCGTGGTCGAACACCGCGCCAGCGCCGATGTGCCGGAAGGCGACCGCAGCGGCTATGTCGGCCAGGCCCAGACCATCGCGCTGGCCGAAGCGGCCGGTTTCGTGCTGGAAGAAGCCAGCGAAATCAACGCCAACCCGGCCGACACCAAGGACCACGAAGCCGGCGTCTGGAGCCTGCCGCCGACCCTTCGCCTGGGCGACAAGGACCGCGAAAAGTACGAAGCCATCGGCGAATCCGACCGCATGACCCTGCGGTTTCGCAAGCCGCTTTGAGGCTGGGATTTGGGATTTGGGATTTGGGATTTGGGATTTGGGATTTGGGATTTGGGATTTGAGATTTGAGATTTGAGATTTGAGATTCGCGCGCTCGTCCTATAGTCCGTTCTCGCCGTCGCCTTGAGGGTCAAACAGCCCCTGTGGCAGCACGGGGGCACCGGCTTTGGCTTTGGCTTTGGATCGTCGAATCCCGCTTCCCGAATCCCGAATCCCGGCCCCCATGCTCATCGCCTGCAACAAGCCCTACGGGACGCTGTGTCAGTTCACCGATGAGCGGCACGCGGGCGCGGCGCGGCCGACGCTGGCTGCGCTCGGGCTGCCGCCGGGGGTGTATGCGGCGGGCCGGCTCGATCGCGATTCCGAGGGGCTGTTGCTGCTCAGCGACGACGGTGGGCTGATCGCGCGGATCGCCAGTCCGGCATTCAAATGGCCGAAAACCTATCTGGTGCAGGTCGAGGGCGAGCCATCGCCCGGCCTGCTCGGTCAGTTGTGCGCTGGGGTGACGCTGAACGATGGCCCGGCCCGCGCCCTGCGTGCCGAACAGGTGGCCGAGCCGAACTGGCTGTGGCCGCGCGATCCGCCGGTACGTCATCGCAAGACCGTGCCCGATGCCTGGGTCGAGCTGGTGCTCGACGAAGGCCGCAATCGGCAGGTGCGGCGGATGACCGCTGCGGTCGGTTTGCCGACGCTGCGCCTGATCCGCACCGGAATCGGACCTTATGGGCTGGACGGCCTTCGGCCGGGCGACTGGCGCGAACTGGCGGTCGAGCCGAATGGCCGTCGCGGCTCCGGTGCGCGTCACGCGGCGCGGACTGGCCGCTGATCCCGGGAGCACGCCGCAGTTCGGTCGGCTGAATCTGCCGGTGCTGGGTAAACTGAGCGGATGAGCTTCAAGGATCACTTCTCTGGCCACGCGGCAGGCTACGCGGCCGCCCGGCCGGGTTACCCGGAGGCGTTGTTCGACTGGCTTGCCGAGCGCTGCCATCGCCACGAGCTGGCCTGGGATGCCGGCTGCGGCAACGGGCAGGCCAGCATCGCGCTGGCCCGGCGGTTTCGCCGGGTGCACGCCAGCGATCCCAGCGCAGCACAGATTTCCGCAGCCATCAGCGACCCCCGCATCGACTACCGCGTGGAACCGGCCGAGGCGAGCTGGCTGCCGGACGCCAGCGTCGACCTGATCACCGTGGCCCAGGCCTATCACTGGTTCGATCACCACCGCTTCGGCGCCGAAGCCGATCGCGTGCTACGTCCCGGCGGCCTGCTGGCAGTGTTCAACTATGCCCGCTCCCAGGTCGATGCCGACGTAGACCGGGTGTTCGCCGAACTGCACGACCGCACGCTCGCCGAGGATTGGCCGGCCGAGCGCCAGCATGCGATCGAGACGTTTCGCGCGCTGCCGTTTCCGTTTCCGGAATTGTCTGATCTGCCCCGCTTCGAGCTGCATTGCGCGTGGAACCTGAGCCAGTACCTGGCCTACCTGCGCTCCTGGTCGGCCAGCCAGCGCCACCTCCAGCGCACCGGTCGCGATGCGGTGACCGATGCGGCACCGCAGTTTGCGCACGCCTGGGGCGATGGCGAGCGGGTACGCGACGTGCGCTGGCCGCTGATGCTGCGGCTGGGACGCAAGCCGGACCGAGTGCGCGGGGCCTGAGTGGCGACGCGAGCCGGGAGCACTCGGGTTTGCAATCCGGGCGGTCTGGGCGACACTGGCTGCCTCGTTCGAACGGAGATCGACATGACGCGCGTCCTGCTGCTCTGCCTGCTCGGCCTGTGTGCCGCCCTGCCGCTACCCGCCCGCGCCGAGGCCTCGACCGATGCCGAAGCGCTTCACGCGCTGTTTGAAGCCGACTGGCAGCGTCGCCTGGAGGCCAATCCGCTGATGGCCAGCTTCCTCGGCGATCCGCGCTACAACGACCGCCTGCCGGATCTCTCGCCCCAGGCGCGTGCCGCCGAGCAGGCCGCCGTGCGGGCCTCTCTGGCGGCGCTCGATGCGATCGACCGCAATGCGCTGGGCGAAGCCGACCAGCTCAACTACGACATCTACCGGCGCCTGCTGGAACGCGATATCGAAGGCTTCGCGTTTCCCGCCGAGCGGATGCCGGTCTCCCAGCGCGGCGGCGCCCATCTGCTGGCGGTCAACGTGCTCCAGTCGCTGCGCTTCGCCTCCGAGAAGGACTACCGCGACTGGCTCGCCCGGCTGCGCGGCTACGGCGATTATCTTGATCAGACCATGGCGCTGATGCGCGAAGGCATGGCCTCGGGCTGGATGCCGGCCAAGGCGATCATGGATCGCCTGCCGGCGCAGATTGCCGCGCAGCGGGTCGACGATCCCACACAAAGCCGCTTCTACGCGCCGTTCGTCGATCTGCCCGAAAACCTCCCGGCCGCCACGCGTGCCGCGTTGCAGGCCGAGGCGAAGCAGGCCATAGCCGACATCGTGCTGCCCGCGCTGGCCCGCTTCGAGGTGTTTTTCAACGACGAATATCTGCCCGCCAGCCGGGCATCGGTGGCGGCCAGCGACCTGCCCGATGGCCGCGACTGGTACGACTACCTGGCGCGCAGCTACACCACCACCGCGCTCAGCGCCGACGCGATCCACGAAATCGGCCTGGCTGAAGTCGAGCGGATTCGCGCCGAAATGCTGAAAATCCGCGATGAGGTCGGCTTCGACGGCGATCTTGCTGCCTTCTTCACGCATCTGCGCACCGCGCCGCAGTTCTACCACAGCACATCCGAGGCCTTGCTGACCGGCTATCGGGCGATTTCCAAGCGCATCGACCCGGAATTGGTCCGGTTGTTCGGCCACCTGCCGCGCATGCCCTACGGAGTGACGCCGATCCCGTCCGAACTGGCCCCGGACACCACCACCGCCTACTACCAGCCGCCGGCCGCCGACGGTCGCCGGGCCGGCCAGTACTTCGTCAATCTGTACCAGCCCGAAACCCGACCGATCTGGGAAATGATGCCGCTCTCGCTGCACGAAGGCGTACCCGGACACCACTTCCAGATTGCCCTGGCGCAAGAAATGCCGGCCCAGCCGATGTTCCGCCGGTTCGCCCGGTTCACCGCGTTTTCGGAAGGCTGGGGCCTGTACGCCGAGCGCCTGGGTTACGACATGGGCCTGTACGACGATCCCTACGATCGGATGGGCCAGCAGACCTACGACATGTGGCGCGCGGTGCGCCTGGTGGTCGATACCGGGCTGCACGCCAAGGGCTGGACCCGGCAGCAGGCGATCGATTTCTTCATGGCCAACGCGCCCAAGTCCGAACTCGACATCACCAACGAGATCGACCGCTACATCGGTAACCCAGGCCAGGCCCTGGCCTACAAGATCGGCCAATTGAAGATCAGCGAATTGCGCAGCGAAGCCGAAACCACCCTCGGCGACCGGTTCGACATCCGCGCCTTCCACGACCATCTGCTGGGCGCCGGCGCCCTGCCACTGGATGTGCTGGAACTGCGCATGCGCGCCTGGCTGGCCGAGCAGGACGCCGACGCCTGACCATCCGACAGCAACGCGCCCCGGCTTTCGCTGTGCTCAAGCCAGGCTACGCGGGCGGCCGAAATTTCACGCCCCGGCTGGGGCTTCGCGTCAGCTTGCGCAGCCTGGCATAGGCCGCAGGCCGTATGCCGCGGTGGCGCGATGGTTGACTTGCGGCGGTCCCGGCTTTCGCTGCGCCGAAACCCGGCCACCTGCCCGTCGATGCCGTTTGTGGGGGACGGCAAACCGGTCATTCAACCTCGCGCGGGCGCCGTCGGAAGCGGTAACCAACACCGCGCACGGTTTCGATGCAGCGGGCGTGGGTGCCCAGTTTGTGGCGCAAGCCGGTGATCGCGGCATCGACCTTGTTGCTCCAGCCCGAGTACTCGCTGTGCCAGACGCCGTGCAACAGCTCCTGCCGGGAAACGGCGCGCGCCTCCCGGTCGCACAGATAAGTCATCAAGCCGAACTCGAGCGGTGTCAGGCCGATGTGGCGGCCATCCAGTACCAGTTCGCGGGCATCCCGATTCAAGAGGTCGGTCTGCCGCGGGATGCCAAGCTCGGTCGCGGCCAGATCCGCCAGCCAGCCGTCCACCGAATCCGGACCGAAATCCAGCACGGCGGTATGGTAGCTCCGGCCATCGAGCTCGACGGCAAGATCATCGAGCACCCGGAAGCCCAGCTCCCTGGCTACGGCGGCGTACGGCTCCAGGTCGGCGAGAGTGAGATAGACGCGCTGCAGGTCCGGCCGCATCTCCATATAGGTGCGCTTGAGGTCCAGCCAGCAGGCCGCCTGGCTGTCGCTGGGCCGTTCGCCGGCCGAGCGATCAAGCCAGCGCCGGATGAACAGCGCGCGATTGCCGTCGGCTAGCGGGCGGCGTTCCAGGTCGGACCGCCAGGCGGCGGCAACGGGATCGGCGCCGAGGCGGCGCGGGTCAGCGTGTGCCGGGTCCAGTCGGCAGCAGCAGCCAGCGCAGTCTCCGTCGGCGTTGCGGACAACGACGAATGATTCGGGACGATGCTTCCACCAGTCCAGCAGGCAGGTGGCCGCTTGCGGACCCTCGTGGGCGGCGACGATCTCGTGGATGGCAGGCCCATCCCCCGGCAAGGCCTGCTCCACGGCAAGCTGGCTGGTTCCGGAGGCAAAGAAGGCTTCCCGCACTACCGGGTGCTCGATCAGATACAGCATGTCCGCCGTATAGCGCCACAGCTCGGGACGCGCGACGGTCGAAGCCTGCCGCGCCAATGCCCGCCATGCGTTGCGACGGTAGTCCAGATAACGGTCGGGATCGCGGGCGTGCAGCGTCGCGGCGACGGCGTCGCGAACGGCCTCGTGCAGCCGCAGGCCGTCGTGCACGACCTCGGTGAACGGCATCCCTTCGAGCCGGCGGTAGGCCTCCTCCGGGCCCTCCTCCGGAAACATGGATGCCAGCACGGGTACCGTGATCCGCCGCACAACCGACGCCGCTTCCAGCAGGCGCCGCGCGCCCGGCCCGGCTTCGGCCAAAAAGAAGTCCGTGAGCTCGCCCATCACCCGCTGCAGCGTGGCGTCCGGCAGTTGCAAGTCCGGCTGCTCCCGCAACACCGACGCGGCCAAGCGCAGGGCCAGGGGATGGCCGTGCAGCGCCGCCGCGACGCGTCGCCGCTGGGCCGCCGCCAGGCCGCTCGGCTCCAGCAAGTCGGTGGCCTCATCGGCCGCCAGCGGTGCCAGAGGCAGGTTCAGCACCAGCTTCTCCCAGCCTCCGAAGCGCCAGCCCACGGCCGGCCGATGGCGGCCCGTGAGGATGACGCGCACGTTGCCGGCCAGGACCGGTATGAACGTAAGCCGCAGCCAGGTATCCAGCAGCCGAAAGGCCTCGAAGCTGTCCAGCGCCAGCACGAACAGGTTTCCAGCAGCGCCGAGCCGCTCGGCGATCTCGACCGCTGGGCACACCGGCAGGCCCGCGGCTGAGGCGAGCGCGTCGGCGAACCCTTCGGGGGTCGGCTCGACCTCCCGGCAATCGAGCACCAGCACCGTGGCCCCGCGGTCGCGGGCGTCCGCGGCAAACGCCCGCAGCAGGGTCGATTTGCCGATGCCGGGGATACCGTGAATATAGGCGACCCGGAGGCCTGTTGTGCCGGTCAATTCATGCAGGGCAGCGAGTTCCGACGCCCTGCCGACGATATCGGCGGCAGCACCGGCAACCACCAGCTCTCCGACTCTCATCGCCCGGTCCGCTCTTCTCGCAGGGACAGCCCTTGGCGCCATTTAACGCCATCCGGGCCGAACACGCACGCCCAAGCACCTGTCCGGTTTCTCAGGACAGATTGTTCATGAAATTTTTCTCATGGAATTCTCATCGTCCGGTCATTCAACTGGCCGCGCGCGGCGCTATAGATAGGGCGTTCGAGGAAACGCCAAGGCGTTACCGTACGACGGGCATCCGCGCCGCGGCCCGCCACCCGGGAGCATGTTCTGACGGCGCAGGAGGAAAACGACATGACAAACCATCCGATGATGACTCGAATGATCGCAATCGTTGCATCGATGCTCCTGCTCGCGGCGGCTTCGGGCGCGCACGCCGAGGAGGATTCCACCGTTCCCGGGTTCGGACACGGGACAGTCGTGCTTGCGTTCAAAGGCACGGGAGATCTGAGCATCGGCCCGGTACCGGATCCGGACGGCGTTCTTGGGGACGACGCGGAACAGGCCCTGTGCTTCACCGTGGATCTGGTGGACGTCCGGCGAGGCCGGGTCGTTGGAGAAGCCACGGACTGTTTCGTGGTGCTCGAGGCAGACGAGAACGGCGGGATGCAGGTCTTCGGCACATCGACCTTCGATTTCGGCGGTGGCCACGCATTCACCTCCCAGGCATTGGTCAGCGTCCAGCCGACGACGGTCGAGACGCCCGGTCGCACTCACATCACCGGCGCCGTCCCGCTTCCGTGGGAGAATACGGTCATCGAGGGAACGGGCCGTTACGAGGGCTTTCAGGCCTCCGTGCGTCTGGCCGGTGCGGTGGACCTGTCCAAGCTCATGAGCGAAGGCAAAGTCACCTTCGACTGCCTGTTTGCGATCAGTCCGCTGTAGCCACGCGGCGGACCCGTATCCAGAAACCATGTTCCTGCGGGACACGAGGAGAACGACATGACCCCCTGCAGAGGCCGAAAATCATTTGCGCGGCTGTCGATCTTCCTGGCGATGGCAGGCATCGGTCTGCCTTTGCATGCCGAAACACGAAACGCGGCCGTGTCCGAGTCGGGTGTGGAGAAACGACTGGCGCTGCTCGAGACCACGTGCCGCGACGCGGCCGAAGAGATCGAACAGCGCCAGTCGGACGTCACGTTGTACAAGCGCCTCGGCGGCCGCGACCGGATCCATGCACTGTCGAGCGAAATCGTTCGTCTTCACCTGCAAAACGAAGAGATCCGGCACATCTTTGCCACCGTGAACACCGCCCGCCTGGCCGACCAGGTGACGGATTTCATGGTGGCCGGCTACGGCGGCGACGGCGAGTACACCGGCCGCGACATGGTGGCGGCCCATGCGCATCTCGACATCACCACGGAGCACTTCCTGGCTGCCGGCGCCGACATCGAAGCAGCGCTCAAAAGCCTCGGCCATGATGAGCAGGTAACGCAGGAAGTCGTTTGCAGCCTGTTGCCGTTCCGATCGCAGGTCGTGACGCGCTAGCAGCCCGGCCGACCAAAGCCCGACAGGCTGCCGGATCGGAAGGCATGTGCTGGCCGCGAACGCCGCAGGTCGGGTGTGCGCTTCCCGCTTGTCATTTCCCGCGCGGTTTGGCGCGGTGGGTGGCGGTGGCCGACCACGGGTCTTCGGGCCAGGGGTGTTTGGGGTAGCGGCCCTTGCCCTCTTTGCGCACGTCGGGGTAGACGTTCTGCCAGAAGCTGGACAGGTCCTGGGTCACCGCCAGCGGGCGACCGGCGGGTGACAGCAGGTGCAGTTGCAGGGGTACCCGGCCTTCGGCGATGCGCGGGGTTTCGGCCAGGCCGAACACCTCCTGTAACTTGACCGCCAGCACCGGCGCGGCGCCATGCTGATAGACGATGGCGTGAGCGCGGCCGGAGGGCGCCTGGATCCGGCGCGGTGCCAGCTCGTCGATGCGCCGACGCACGGCCCAGTCGATGCCGCATTGCAGGGCTTCGGCCAGTTCGCTTTCGCTCAGCGCATCGAGCCGGTGCTTGCCGGACAGCGCCGGTTTCAACCAGTCGTCGAGGGTGGCCAGCAGGGCATCATCGCCGAGATCGGGCAGTTCGAGTTCGGGTAGCCAGTCACGCAGGCAGCGCACCCGCTCGCGCCACTGCGCCAGAGCCGGGGTGAACGGCAGCGCGTCCAGTCCACGCTCGGCGACGGCTCGGCACAGCGCTTCGGCGGCCAGGGCCGGATCGGGCCGGCCGGCCGGCCGGCTGTCGAGCACGATGGCGTCGAACCGGCGCTCGCGGCGGGCGATCAATGCGCAGGCATCGGCGTCCCAGCGCACGGTATCGGTCTCCACGAAACGCGCGGGGAAGTCGCGCCGAAGGCGGGCTTCATCGACCGGCGCGCCGCGCATCAGCCGGGCATCACCGGCTTCGAAGCGCAGCTCGGTGGCCACGATCCACGGCTCGCCGTACAGCGTGCTGTCATCGAACAGGCGCAGCGTGCGGCCGTTGGCCAGCGCGTAGCGCAGCGGCTCGCCAGGGTGCTGGTGGCCGATGCGATCGGGAAAGGCGTGGGCCAGCAGGTCGCCGACGGCATGCGCTGGTACCGAGGCCGGCGGCGTGTCGGCACAGCGCAGCCGACGCCGCCACTGGCGCGCGGCCTGGTCGATGGCGGCCAGCGCGCCGCGCGCTGCGGGCAGGGCTTTATTGTGGCGAAATGCTGCCAATGCCCGCCATCGTGCGGCTAAATCGTCGCTTCTGTCGCGTAACGGGTCGCGCGCCTCGATCAGTGCGGCCAGATCGCAGGCCAGCGCACGGTCGGCGTCGTCGACCGCCAACAGCATGGCGGCCAGCCGGGGCTGGCTGGCCAGCGCCAGCATGCGCCGTCCCAGCGCGGTCGGCCGGCCCTGATCGAGCGCGCCCAGCCGGGTCAGCAGATCGCGCCCGGCCGCCAGTGCGCCGGGCGGCGGCGGGTCGGGAAAGCGCAGCGCTGCACTGCCCCAGCCGGCCAGCTCCAAGGCCAGCGCGGACAACTCGACCTGGGCGATTTCCGGCCGGCGGGCCGGCTCCAGGCGCTGCGACTGCGGCCAGAGCCGGTAACACCAGCCCTCGGCAACCCGCCCGGCGCGACCGGCGCGCTGGTCGGCGGAGGCCTGCGAAATGGCCACCGTTTCCAGCCGGGAGAAACCCGAGTTCGGGTCATAACGCGGCTCGCGGGCCAGACCAGAATCGATCACCACCCGCACGCCGGGCAGAGTGACGCTGGACTCGGCGACATTGGTCGCCAACACCACCCGCCGACGGCCGTCGGGGTCGGGCTGCAGGGCGGCCGACTGCGCCGCGACCGGCAGTTCGCCGTGCAGCGGCAGGATCCTGACACGCTCTCCCGCTGCGAGAACGCCGGGGTGGGGGGTTGGCGCCGCCGGAAAGCTTCGCTCCGCGCGGACCCTCACCCCAACCCCTCTCCCGGGGGGAGAGGGGCTTTCCGTCAGCGCGGCCGACAGCATGCGCTCGGCCTGGGCGATCTCGCGCTGGCCGGGCAGAAACACCAGCAGGTCGCCCGGATGCGCCGTCAAGCTGTGCTCGACACAGCGCCGCAGCTGCGCCATCGCCGGCTCATCGCGGCCGCTGGCGAAGTGGCTCACCGTCACCGGATAGGCCCGGCCTTCGGCGCTCAGCCGGGGCGCATCCAGAAAGCGTGCCAGCCGCTCGCCGTCCAGCGTGGCCGACATGACCACGATGCGCAGATCCGGCCGCAGCTGCGCTTGCACATCCAGCGCCAATGCCAGGCCCAGATCGGCCGACAGGTGGCGCTCATGAAATTCGTCGAACAGCAACGCGCCAACGCCATCAAGACTCGGGTCGTCCTGAATCATCCGGGTGAGAATGCCCTCGGTGACCACCTCGATCCGGGTCGCCGCCGACACCTTGGTCTCGAACCGGATGCGGTAACCGATGGTTTGACCGACCGCTTCGCCGCGCTGCGCGGCCATGAAACCCGCCGCCGCGCGCGCCGCGACGCGCCGCGGTTCCAGCATCACGATCTTGCCACCGGCCAGCCACGGCGCATCCAGCAACGCCGGCGGCACCTGCGTGGTCTTGCCGGCACCGGGCGGCGCCTCCAGCACCAGCCGGGCATGCGCCGCCAGCGATGCCAGAATGTCCGGCAGCAGCGGCGTGATCGGGAATTCGTCGGTTTTCACCGCGACAGCATAAGCCGTGGCCCGCACCCACCAACCGGCGATGCGCCAAAACGGCCACGCTCAGAGTGCCCTCGAACGAGTCGCGCCTTACAATCGCCCTCCCCGCGTCCCAAATCCCGATTCCCGATTCCCGATTCCCGATTCCCAGCCCCCAACCCCATGCCCCTGATCGACATCGGCGCCAACCTCACTCACGACAGCTTCGATCACGACCGGGACGCGGTGCTCGAACGCGCGCGTGCGGCCGGCGTGGGCCGGATGATCGTTACCGGCGCCAGCCGGGACCATAATCCGAGGGCGCTGGCGCTGGCGCACGCGCACCCTGGGCTGTTGTGGGCAACCGCAGGCGTGCATCCGCACCACGCGGCCGAATACACCGACGATTACGACCTGGAGCTGCGCGAGCTGCATTGCTCGCCCGAGCTGGTGGCGGTGGGCGAGTGCGGGCTGGATTACTTCCGCGATTTTTCGCCGCGCCCGGCGCAGCGGCGGGCGTTCGAGCGCCAGTTGCAGATCGCCGCCGATACCGGCAAGCCGCTGTTTCTGCATCAGCGCGATGCCCACGACGACTTTGTCGCGATGATGACCGAGTTCGACGGCCGACTAGCTCCGGCGGTGGTGCATTGCTTCACCGGCGAGCGCCGCGAACTGTTCGAATGCCTCGATCGCGACTGGTACATCGGCATCACCGGCTGGCTGTGCGACGAGCGTCGGGGCGCGCACCTGCGCGAACTGGTCCGGCACATCCCGGCCGATCGCCTGATGGTGGAAACCGACGCACCCTACCTGCTGCCGCGCTCGCTGAAACCCAAGCCCGCGCACCGGCGCAACGAACCGGCGTTCCTGCCGCACATCGTGGCAGAGCTGGCGCGCGATCGCGGCGAGTCGCCGGACCAGACCGCCGCCAGCGTCACCGTCAACACCGAGCGGTTTTTCGGCCTGCCGCCGATCGACGGCTGAGACGCACCGGGCGCGGGGTGTACCCTTTGACCATGAGTCCCGATCACCCACACGACCCAGAGGCCGATGCCATGAACCCGATTCGAACGCTTGCCGTTGCGGCGGCTTCCACCCTGTGCCTGGCCTCCGGGCCGGCCTGGAGCGGCGACCGGATAACCGGCCATGCCTTCACCACGCGCTCGGAAGTGATTGCGCCCAGGGCGATGGCTGCCACGTCGCATCCGCTGGTCACCCAGATTGCGCTGGATGTGATGAAGGACGGCGGCAGCGCGGTCGATGCGGCGATCGCCGCCAATGCCGCCATCGGCCTCATGGAGCCGACCGGCAATGGCATCGGCGGCGATCTGTTTGCCATCGTCTGGGATCCGAAAACCGGCAAGCTGCATGGCTACAACGGCTCGGGCCGCTCGCCGGCCGCGCTCAGCCTGAAGTGGTTCCAGGACAACGGCTACACCGACGTGCCTTCGCACGGGCCGCTGCCGGTCACGGTGCCGGGCGCGGTCGACGGTTGGTTCGCGCTGCACGACCGATTCGGCAAACGCAAGATGGCCGACAACCTGGCACCGGCCATCCGCTACGCCCGTCAGGGCCATCCGGTGCCCGAGGTGATCGCCTATTACTGGGCGCGCAGCGTGCCGCTGCTGTCGAAGTGGCCGGGCTTCGCCGAGCAATTCACCATCGACGGCCGGGCGCCAGGCAAGGGCGAAATGTGGAAGAACCCGAACCTGGCCAACACGCTGGAAAAGATCGCCAAGGGCGGGCGGGATGCGTTCTACAAGGGCGATATCGCGCGCGCCATCGGCGACTACATTCAGGCCAACGGCGGATTTCTCAGCTACCAGGACTTGGCTGCGCATCGCGGCGAGTGGGTCGAGCCGGTCAGCGTGAACTATCGCGGCGTGGATGTCTGGGAGCTGCCGCCCAACGGGCAGGGCATCGCCGCGCTGCAGATTCTCAACATTCTGGAAGGCTTCGATTTCTCGAACATCGCCTTCGGCAGCCCCGAGCACGTGCATCTGTTCGTCGAAGCCAAGAAGCTGGCCTTCGCCGACCGGGCGCGCTGGTACGCCGATCCGGCCTTTCATCCGGCACCGGTCGAGCGGCTGCTGTCCAAGGACTACGCCACCGAGCGCCGGGCGCTGATCGATCCGGCGCGTGCCGCCCGCGCGGTGGATGCCGGCGGCGCGCTCAATCAGGGCGACACCATCTACCTCACCGTGGCCGACGAGACCGGCATGATGGTCAGCCTGATCCAATCCAACTATCGCGGCATGGGCTCGGGCATGACGCCGCCGGGGCTGGGCTTCATCCTGCAGGATCGCGGCGAACAGTTCGTGCTCAAGGAAGGCCACCCGAACAGCTTCGAGCCGGCCAAGCGCCCGTTCCACACGATCATCCCGGCGTTCATCACCCGGAACGGCAAGCCCTGGGTCAGTTTCGGCCTGATGGGCGGCGCCATGCAGCCCCAGGGCCATGCCCAGATCGTGATGAACCTGGTCGATTTCGGCATGAATCTGCAGGAAGCCGGCGACGCTCCGCGCATCCACCACGACGGCTCGACCGACCCGGCCGGCCAGCTCACCGAAATGACCGACGGCGGTGTACTCAACCTGGAATCCGGCTTCGACCCGACCACCCGACGCGAACTCACCCGCATGGGCCACCGCGTGCAGGAAACCATCGGCATATTCGGCGGCTACCAGGCGATAGCCCGCGACCCGGAAAACAGCGTCTACTACGGCGCCTCGGAAAGCCGAAAGGACGGACAGGCGGCGGGGTACTGATGAGGCCGGGAATCGGGAATCGGGAATCGGGAATCGAAAGAGCTGAAACCGGGCGTTTGATATCCCGAGGTTTTGCCCCCTCCCACCCAAGGGGAGGGCCGTTGTGGGGATGGTGTCGCCCTCACGATTCCCGATTCCCGATTCCCGATTCCCGATTCCCCATTCCCGGCTCTAAAATGGCCTTCGACGCATTCGCTCTGATCATCGTGATGCTTGGCATCGGCATGGTGCTGGGCCGGTTGGGGATGCTGGATGCGGCCGGCGCCGAGGCGCTGAACAAGGTGGTGCTGTATGTCTGCCTGCCGGCGGCGGTGCTGCGCTACGCGCCGCAATTGACGCTGGAGCCGGCCTTGCTTGGGGTCATCGCGGTGCCGTGGCTGCTGCTGGTGCCGGTGGTGCCGCTGATCGTCTGGCTGGGCCGCAAACTGGTCTGGCGACGCGATCAGGTGGCGGCGCTGTTGGTGCTGGTGCTGCTCGGCAATACGTCGTTCATCGGTTATCCGTTGATCCGCGCCCTGCTGGGCGATGCCGCGCTGCCTTACGCCGTGGTCTACGACCAGTTCGGCAGCTTTCTGATCATCAGCAGCTACGGGCTGTACGTGCTGGCGCGCTACAGCGGCGAACACACGCCGAGCGCGCGCGAGATCGCTGGCCGGGTGTTGCGCTTCCCGCCGTTTCTGGCGATGCTGCTGGCCTTCACGGTGATGCCGGCTGATCCACCGGAGTTCATCGCCAACGGCTTGCAGAAGCTGGCCGATGCGCTGCCGCTGTTGGCCATGCTGGCCATCGGCGTCACCCTGCGGCTGCGTCTGGCCCGCGCCGAGCTGCAACCGCTGGTGGCCGGACTGTCGCTGAAGCTGGTGTTGATGCCGGCGCTGGCCTGGGGGCTGGCACTGGCGATGGGCCTGCCCGATCTGATGACCCGCGCCGCCGTGCTGGAATCGGCCATGCCGCCGATGATCACCGCCGCCGCACTGGTCATCGCGCACCGTCTGGCACCGGCCCTGGCCTCGGCGATGATCGGCTACGGCATTGCGGTGTCCCTGTTCACGGTGCCGCTGTGGGCATGGCTGCTATCGCATCTTTCTTTCGCTGGATAGGCTGCTCAGGTCACCCACCCGCACCACCCTTGGGAGTATTCGATGACGGAACGATCGCGCGGCGCACTGATTCTGACCCTCGGCTTGGCGCTGCTCGCGCCGGGCGCCGGCATCGCCGGGCCTGCCGAGACGTCATCCGATGACCACTCGGCCTGGAGCCAGGCTGCCCAGATTGCTCAGCAGCAGGCGCTGGAGCGCCTGAGCGAGCGCGATCCGGCCCGTGGGCTGTTGCTGGGGTTCCTGCTGGCACCGTTCCCGCCGGCGGACTCGGCGCAGGCGGACCCGACGCAGGTGAACAGCGCACCCGAGCCGGCCGCTTCCCCGGCCGCCCGACTGGCGCGGGCCGCCGAGTTGGCGCCCGACGACATCCTCATCGCCTGGGCCCAGACCCAGTGCGCCGTGCGCCCATCCGATGCCGACCTGTGCGACATCGAATCGGCCCTGGCGCGGCTGAAGCGGCTCGACCCGGACAATGCCTACGTCGAGCTGCTGGCGTTCAACACCACCGAAGACGAGGCGGCTCGCACCGCCGCCGTGTCGCGTGCAGCCAAAGCCTTGCGGCACGACAACTATCTCAATGCCATCGGGCAGGTATTGCTGGATTTTTTCGTCGGCGTCGAATGGCCGCAACCCATCCCACCGGACATGAGCCCGGAACTGATGGCGGTTGGCTACGTCGCGGCGGTGGCCCTGCCGGCCTACGGCGGACTGATCAGGCTGTGTGCGCCGGAGCGCCAGCCCACCGCCGACGCCGCCTTGCGCACTGACTGCATCGCCGTTTTCCAGCGCATGTATCGCTGGCCGGAGGCAAGCCTGCTGGACAGCATGATTGCCGCCTCGATGCTGTCGCGGCTGGCCTGGCTACCTGCCGAGCGCACGCAGTGGGCGGAGGCCTTGCGCAATCTGCAATGGGCGCAGCATCAGTCGGTGGCGCTGCACGATGGGCTCGAGCCGGAGAACGCTCGGGCCTATATCCGCGACTGGTTCGCCCGCGGCGAGATCGAGGCTTTGCGTGCCCTGCTCGGGCAGCACGCGGTGGATCTGTCGCCACCGGCCGACTGGCAGCCCGACTACGGTCAAAGCGACTGAGCCACCGCCGCCTCCTGAAAAGCCGCCGTCCAGGCTGGCCTCACGGGCAGAGTCTGCGGCCGAGCCTCGGCACTGAGCGGCCAGTTGTTCGCTGCTGCCCTGGCCGCTCTGCCGTCGAGGGTTTGGCGGTTCGCGCGCGCCATCCGGCGACCGTTAACGCCAGCGGTGATAGCATCGCCAACCGAACATCGAATTTTGGAGCGCAACGTGAATCGCACCGCCCTGACCCTGATCCTGATCGCGCTGATCGCCGTGCTGGCGCAGTCGCCGGCAGCGTCGGCCGAGAACACAGAACAGGAGTGGAAGCAGCAGGTACGCCAAGTGCAGCGCGATGCGGTGCGCGCCCTGCTGGACAGCGACAACCCGCGCGAACTTCTGCTGGCCGCGCTGCTTTACCCGGTGATCGTGCCCGAAGGCGAGCAGGCGAACGAAGGTGAGGACGGGAGCGGGGAAACGTCGTCGTTCGATCCGAACGCCGAGCCGGTCCGGCTGCTGGCCCGGGCCGCCGAACTGGCGCCCAACGACCCGCTGATCGCCTGGGCCCAGGCCGGTTGCCCGCAGGCTCAGGTCGAGGCCGGCTGCGATCAGCTGGCCGGCCGACAGCGCCTGCTGCGTCTGGACCCGGCCAATGGCTACGTCAAACTGCTGTGGCTGGAAGCCATTCTGGCCCAGAGTCAGGATCTGGTCGCCGGCGCGATGTTGACCGAAGCCGCTCGATCGGATCGGTTCGAGTCGTACGACAATCGTGTCGGTCGACTGTTCTTGGATTTTTTCGGCGCGCTGTCCTGGCCGAAGACCGAAGGCCCGGCGATGACCGCCGAGGCGGTGGCGCTGGGCTACACGGTGGCGCTGAGTTCGCCGGGCTACGCCCCGCTGATGACCCTGTGCCTGCCAGGCGGCAGCCCGGTCGACGACCGAACGCTGCGGACCGATTGCATGGCCGTGTTCAGCCGCATGTTCGGCGGCGAGAGCGTGTCGATGAGCGAAGCCTCGACGGCGGTCTCTGCGCTGCTGAAACTGACCGACGGCCTGCCCGAACACCACCGCTGGCAGGCCGAGCAGCGCCGACTGAAATGGCTTCAGCAACGGGTATTGCCGATCATGAGCAGCCCGGACTTCATGACCGGCGCCGGCCCGGCGCACATTCGGCTGTGGTTTCAGCGCGGCGAGCTCAACGCGATGCGCGATCTGTTGCGCGAGAACGGCATCGCCGTCGATCCGCCGGCCAACTGGCCGGGCTGAGCGGCGGTCAGCGGATCGGTCGGACTTTCTCGGGGTGCCAATCCAGGGCGACGCCGCCCGGCGCGGGCCGGCTCAGTCGGCCGGCACCGTGCGCGTGCTGGCCCAGGCGCGCAGGGCGGCCACCTTTTCGGCCATCATCACCGACAACGGGCGCGCGCCGGCCAGCTCGTCGAGCAGCATCGCCTGATCGAGCGGCGACTTGGCGGCATGGGCGGCATACAGCGCCGCCACGATGGCCTGCTCGATTTCGGCGCCGGAAAAGCCCTCCGAGGCTGCCGCCAGCTCGGACAGCACGAAGCCGGCAGGCGGGATGCCGCGTTTGTCGAGATGGATCTTGAAAATCGCTTCGCGCGCCTCGGGCTTGGGCAGGTCGACGAAGAAGATTTCGTCGAAACGGCCCTTGCGCAGCAGCTCCGGCGGCAGCTGGTCGACCTGGTTGGCGGTGGCCACCATGAACACCCGTGCCGTGCGCTCGGCCATCCAGGTGAGCAGATAGCCCAGCACCCGGCGCGAGATACCGCCGTCGGAATCGCCACTCGAGGCCAGGCCTTTCTCCAGCTCGTCCATCCACAGCACGCACGGCGCCAGTTGCTCGGTCGAGGCCAGTGCGTCGCGCAGGTTCTTTTCGGTTTCGCCGTGGTATTTGTTGTAGAGCGTGCCGAAATCCAGCCGCACCAGCGGCACTCCGAAGCCACCGGCCACCGCCTTGGCGGCCAGCGATTTGCCGCAGCCCTGAACGCCCAGAAGCAGTACGCCCTTGGGCGGATCGAGACCGGCCGGGGCGGCGTCTTCGATGAACACCGCGCGGCGCTGTTCGATCCAGCGCTTCAGGCGCGACACCCCGGCGACATCGGCAAACCGCGCCGTGTCGTACTCGAAATGCAGATGTCCGCTGCGATTGAGCAGCTCGAATTTCAGCTTGGCCAGCTTGGGCAGATCGTGGGCGGCGATCAGCCCGTCATCGAAGATCAAGTGCCGCGCGATGCGCCGCGCTTCGGCCAGACTCAGGCCGCGCAGGTTGCGCAGCAAGGCCTCCTTGGCCAGAGCATCGACTTCCACCCGCCGCCCGCCGTGCTCGCGGGCGTAAGCGGCCATTTCCTCGCGCACCATCTTGCGCAGCGCCGGCTCGTCCGGCAGTCGCGGCTGAAAGCGCACCGCGCTCGATTCCATCTCCGGCGGCAGCTCCACCTTGACGCCGACCAGCACCAGGACATGCGGTTCGCTCTCCCGGCGCTGGGCGATATCGCGAATCATCCGCTGATGGCTGGCGTAGCCGAGGTAGGGATGAAAATCCATCAGCAGGTAGATGCCGCGCTGATCGGCGTCCTTGATGGCCCGCAGCACTGCGCTGGAGTCCGGCGCGATGTCTTCATCGTGCTCGCTGTCCATGTCGACCCGACGCATGCCCTCGGTGATCGACCAGCGATACAGCGGCCGCCAGATGTGCATCAGGGCGTGCCGGAACAGGTCCACCACCCGCGCCTCGTCCGGGGTTTCGATGACAATCAGGGCGGTGTTGGCGCGCACCAGGGCGCACAGATCGTCGAGTTCGCTCATGAGACATCCGTGGTCGAGCGCAAAACGATAGCAGACGGATCGCTGGCCTGCCGAGCCACGCAACGGCCCGGCAAGTAGCCCATCTTAGGCCAAAGGCCGTAAGCCGGGACCGCCGGCGGCAAGGGAATTCGCGATGAATGATTCTTGCCGGGGCAATGGTTTTTCTGCGGGTGACGACAATCGCAACAGGCCGCCGGATCGCTGCGCCGGACTCTGGCATTCCGCCGCGCGGTACGGCTAAGATGCGCTGCGCGCGACAGCAATTTGCGTCGCCGCAGGAAAGTTGGTCGGATCCGATCGAAGCATCGGCCACGCATTCGAACCGGCTCATGGGTGAAGCAGGCGTCCCGGACGTTCGATCCGGGCGCGGCTTCCGAGCAGGCGTTTGCCAGGCAATCAGGAGTGCTTCGATAATGGATATGGCTATTGCTTCGAATGATCGATCCGCGCAATCGGCGCCGTCCGTGCCGGTTCCGGCGGTGACCCGACACCCGATCGAATTCAGCGCCAGCGCGGGCGAGTACTTCCGCATCTGGATCGTCAATGTGATGCTCAGCGTGGTGACGCTGGGCATCTATTCGGCGTGGGCCACGGTGCGCACGCGGCGCTACTTTTACGCCAACACCCGGCTCGACGGCGAGCCGTTCGAGTATCTGGCCGAGCCGTTGCAGATCCTCAAGGGACGCTTGATCGCCATCATCCTGCTGGGCAGCTATCTGCTGCTCAACCAGTTTGCCCCGATGTGGAGCCTGGCGGTGCTGGTCCTGATCGCACTGCTGACGCCGTGGCTGGTTTACAGCGCACTGCGCTTTCGGGCCCGCTATTCCAGCTGGCGCGGGCTGCGTTTCCGGTTCACCGGCACCCTTGGGCAGGCGGTATCGCGCTTCCTCGGCCTGCCGCTGCTGATCATTCCCAGCCTGGGCCTGGCCTACCCGTGGATCAAAGGTCTTCAGCACGAATATGTCGCGACCGGGCACCGGTTCGGCGGCAAGCGCTTCGAGTTCACCCGCAATGGTGGCCAGTATTACGCCATCTATATCGCCGGCGCAGGCATCATCATCGGCGCGGTCATCGGCAGCGCGATCGTGATGGGTGCCAGAGCGATTTCGCCGGAGGTCGGGACGATCGGAACCGTGCTGGGAATGACGCTGATCTACGCCGGTTATCTGATCGGCTTCGTGTACATCGCGGTGCGCCTGGCCAATCTGTTCTGGGTCAGCCTGGTCATTGACGAGCACCGATTCGAGTCGAACCTTCGGGCACGCGATCTGACCTGGATCTACTTCAGCAACACCGTGGCGATCATCGTCAGCCTCGGTCTGCTGATCCCCTGGGCCGTGGTGCGCTCCGCGCGTTACCGGGCCAGCCGCATGGCACTGCTGGCCGCCGGTTCGCTCGATGCATTCGTCGCCGAGGCCGGTGCCGAGCAAAGCGCGACGGGTGCCGAGATCGGCGATGCCTTCGACTTCGAATTCGACGCCGGCCTGTGAACGGGCGACTGCCTGCGGTCTGGCACGACGGCAAGACCAGCCGCAGTCGTCCGGTGCTGCTGCATGTCTGGGTCGATCAACTGCACATCGACGCCGAAGACGGCGAATGCGTGGCGGTCTCGCTCGCCTCGGCAAGGCTTCAGCCTCGGCTCGGACGCACCGAGCGGATCATTCGTCTGGCCGATGGCGGCCGGCTGCGGCTGGCCGACGCGCCCGAGCTGGAGCGCTGGTTCCCGTACAGCGGACGGATCGAGGCGTTGGCCCACCGGCTGGAGCGGCGGTGGTCGATGGTGGCGCTGGCGGCGGTGCTGTTCGTCGGCCTGTTGGTCGGTCTGCACCGATGGGCGCTGCCGGCCATGGCCGAGTCGGTGGCCGAGCGTTTGCCTCGGATAGCCGAGCAGGCGGGCGCATCGCAGGTGATGTCGCTGCTCGACCGGGCCGCATTCAGCCCGTCCAACCTGCCCGAACCGCGCCAAGCGCAACTGCGCGCCGCGTTTGCCGAGCTGGTGGCCGAGCTGCCGCGAGCTGCCGACTATCGGCTGGAATTCCGCGACGGCGGCGACCTGGGCGCGAACGCGCTGGCCCTGCCGGATGGTCGAATCGTGATGACCGATGCCTTGGTCGAGCGCGCCGAGAGCGACGACTGGCTGATCGCGGTGCTGGCCCACGAGGCCGGCCACCACGAACAACGACACGGCATGCGTCTGGCGTTGCAGAACACCGCCCTGCTGGTGGTGATCGGCTTCGTCACCGGCGATGTTTCATCGGTGGCATCGGTGGCGACTGCCGCCATGACGCTGGTGGAAAGCGGCTATTCGCGACAGTTCGAGCGCGACGCGGATGCCTTTGCTCTCGACCTGCTGCAGCGCAACGGCATCTCACCCCAGGCATTCGCCGATGCACTGCGCGCCATGCAGGCCGGGCTGCCTGAAGACGACTCGTCGAGCGCGTTCAGATATTTCTCGACCCACCCGGCGATTCAGGAACGCATCGAGACTGCCGAGCGTGCCGCACAGGCATCGACGCAGGGGGCCGCGTCGAAGGCCGACTGAATCCCGGCGATGGTGACCGTGCGGTCGAATCGGGGGTAGTGTTGTTGTCCGCCCAATCGACCGGGCGATCGATCGCTCAGCCGTGCTTGCCCGGCTCCCAGCCGGAGTCGCCCAGGTGCGCACTGGCCAGTGCGCTGGCGTCGCCTTCGAGCGACGTGCCCATGCTGTCGTTCCAGCGGTTGAGGAATCCGAACAGCGAAATCACGCCGAGAATCTCGACGATCTCCTCATCGGTCCAATGCGCGTGCAGCGCTTCGGCGATGGCGTCGTCGACCGCGTTCGGCACCGAACTGGCAGCGACGGCAAAATCGAACGCCGCGCGCTCGGCGTCAGTGAACAACGGGCTGTCGCGATACTGCCAGATGGCGTGCAGGCGGTCGTCGCTGGCGCCGTAGCGCTTGGCCGCCAGCGCGGTATGCGCCTGACAGTAGCGACAGCCCGAGGACAGGCTGGCCAGGTAGCCGATCAAGCGCTTCTGCTCGGCGGTGACCCGCCCCGCGTTGAGCATCACCGCCTTATTCAGGGCGATAAAGGCCGTGGCGATCTCCGGACGACGCTGCATGGTCAGTACGCTGTTGGGCGTAAACCCGAGCGTCTCGTCGAAGAAAGCCGCCAGTGCGTCGATTTCCTGCGAGGTGCCTTTCTCAAGCGGGGTGACCAGTGCCATGACCAATGCTCCAGGATTCAGTTGACCCACTCACTGTACGACATTTTGCAGATTCAAGTAAAACAGCGGCCCAGCGCGCTCAGTCCGACAGCAGCCCGTCGGTCAGCGCGATCTGCAGCCGATCCAGCAGCTCGAACAGCAGGGCCTGCTCTCCGGCGCTGAACACCGAGCGGCAACGCTCGCCCGATCGGGCCATTTTCGGGATGATCGCCGCGCACTGGCGCTCGCCCTCTGGCGACAGCGTCATCAGCAGACTGCGGTTGTCCTGCTCGTTGGGGATTCGCCGGCAATAGCCCAGTTTCACCAGCCGATCGCCGGCCCGGGTAATGGTGGCCCGGTCCATGGCGGTCAGCTCGGCCAGCTGGGTGGGCGTCAGCGAGCCCTTCAGCCCGAGCATGCCCAACACCCGCCATTCGCGCGCCGAGATCTTCATGCCGCGCACGTAACGGTCGGTCGTGGCGCGCCGGATCAGGTTCGACAGATGCGCCAGCCGATACGGCAGATGCGCGTGAAGATCCATCGGGGCGGCTGGTGCCAGCTCGCTCGTCTGCGCCGTGTTGTCGCGCACCCGTTCAACCTGCTTGGTCGACATCGCCCCTCCGTTAAACTTGAATATGAAAGTTCTTTGTGATAACACTGCGCAACCGCGCCGTCCGATCGGACGACGGGTTCCACTTTAGCCGGGGAGGGCCTCCAATGTTCACGATTCGAGAAAAACTGTTGATGGTGCCGCTGATGGCGGTTGCCTGGACGGCAGCCGGCGCGCAGGAGGCCGCCGACACCGAAATGCCCGATGAAATGCGGGCCACACAGCTGGACAGCATCACGGTCAGCGCGCAGAAGCGCGAGGAAGACATGGCCAAGGTGCCGATCTCGGTCAGCGCGATCAGCGGCGATGAACTGTCGCGGCGCGGCGCGACCGACACCTCGGCGCTCGGCTCGCTGGCGCCCAACGTCAACGTGTCCAGCGAAACCCAGCGCGATTCGGTGTTCATCACCATTCGCGGCGTGTCCGGCACCGACATCCGCAACGAGGCCGACCCGACCACCGCATTCCACGTCGATGGCGCCTATGTCACCCGGCTGTCCGGTGCCGGCGCGTATTTCTACGACCTGGACCGGGTCGAAGTGCTGCGCGGGCCGCAGGGCACCCTGTACGGCCGCAACAGCACCTCGGGCGCGGTCAATCTGGTTTCGCGCCGGCCGGGCAACGAGTTCGAGGGCTACGTCAACGGTACCGTCGGCAGCGACAGCCTGTTCCGCACCACCGGCGCGCTGAACCTGCCGCTGGTCGATCAGAAGCTGGCCCTGCGGGTGGCGTTTCTCACCGAGGACCGCGATGGCTTCCGCGACAACGGACCGCTGGTCAGCGCCGAAGGCGACGATTCCGACAGTTTCGCGGCGCGCGCGCATCTGGGCTTTACCGCCTCGGATCGGCTCGATTTCCTGCTCACCCTGGAAACCTACGAGCGCAAGGGCGTCGGCGGCGTGCAGGCCTTCCTGCCGTTTCCGGGCAATCCCAATCCGCAGGTGGCGATCACCGACCGCGAGCGCTTTCCATTGGACACGCTGGGCTTTCGCGACATTTCCGACGACTCGGTTCGCCTGGAAGCCAACTACGATCTCGGTCTGGCCACCGCCACCTACCAGTTTTCCTGGCGCGACTCGGAGCGGGAGTTGTTCGAAGACCTGGACGGCACCGCCGTGTCCGACTCGACCCTGGGCGAGGAATTCCGCTCGATCGCCAAGACCCACGAGTTTCGCCTGACCTCGCCGGGCGGCGAGACCTTCGACTGGATTCTCGGCGCGTTCTATCTCGACGAAACCATCAACAGCGTGTTCAACATCCAGATTCCGACCGTGATCGGTGCGTTCTCCCGGCTGGATTTCGACTTTGTCGACCGCGACCAGAAGAACGAGTCACTGGCGTTCTTCGGCCAGGGCACCTGGGCGCTCAGCGATCGGCTCAATCTGACCGGTGGCCTGCGCTGGACCAAGGACGACAAGGAGAAGCCCGACAGCGCGCAGATCATCCGTCGCCGCGACGCCGCCGGCCCGCCGCCGTTGCAGGTCATCGTGCAGAATCAGGAAGCCGACTGGGACAAGGTCACCTGGCGCGCGGCGCTGGATTACGCCCTCAGCCCGACCCATCTGCTATACGCCAGCGCCAGCACCGGCTACAAGTCCGGCGGCTTCAACCGCGGCACCAGCCAGGCGATCTACGATCCGGAAACCGTGCTGGCGTTCGAGGTCGGCAGCAAGTCAACGCTGCTGGACAACCGGCTGCGGCTCAACCTGTCGGCGTTCTACTACGACTATGAAGACCTGCAGCTGGCGCAGATCGAAACCGCGCCCGGCGGCGTGATCGAAAACATCACTCGCAACGCGGCCAGCTCGGAAATCTGGGGTCTGGAGGCCGAGGGCGATGCGATTCCCTACGATGGCGGCATGTTCAACTTTGCGCTCGGCTACCTGAGCGCCAAGTTCGAGGACTTCCCCAACGTGCTCGACGACCTGACCGGAGCGATCGAGGACCTGAGCGGCAACCGACTGGTGAGCGCGCCCAAGTTCACTGCCACGCTCGGCTTCGAGCCCTACACCTTCCTGTTCGCCAATGGCGGCATGCTGGTGCCACGCATCCAGTTCCACTACGAGGGCGACGCTTACCTCAGGGTGCAGAACAACCCGGAAGACCAGCGCGATTCATTCACCAAGACCGACCTGCGCCTGCGCTACACCGCGCCGGACGAGCGCTGGTTTGCCGAGGCCTTCGTCGACAATATCGAAGACAAGAACGTGCTCTCGACGGTCTCGACCGGAACGCTGGTCATCGGCCCGCCGGCACCCAGCTTCAAGGGTACCTTCATGGCGCCGCGCACCTATGGCGTGGTGCTGGGCGCACGCTGGTGATTGCAGACGCCACGGCAGCGATGCCGTGGCGTTGGCTTGCAGGCGCGGGATGCCTGCGGCTACCCGGAGTCCGGCCGGCTGAGCGCCACGCCCTGTCGGCCGCGCAGAAAAAAGCGCGCGGACCTTTGCGGACCGCGCGCCAGGAGTGCGAGGCGATGATCAGCCTTCGCCTTCTTCCTCGTCTTCCTCGTCCTCGTCCTCGTCCTCATCTTCGCCATCGTCGTCATCCGAATCGTCGGACTCGGCGGGGAACTCGGCGCTGAGTACGGTCACGCCATCGGCATCGACGATCTCGACCAGTTGGCCGCGCGGGTCGAAGTCGAGCAGCGGGGCCGTTGCGTCGCTGTCGGGGGAGTCGTCGCCCTCTTCCGGGGTCTCGCCTTCTTCCGGCACCTCACCTTCCTCCGGCGCCTCGTCGTCGGTGCCGCTGACAAAACGCAGGCTGCCCTTGGCGATGCCCTGGCCGCGTTGTTCGGCGATCAACTCGCCCTCATCGACGCCGCGGACCCGAACGCTGTAGCTGCCCGGCACCACGCCACGGACATCGACATCGAAACTGGCGAACGCCGGACGCAGCTTGAAGCGCAGCAGTCCGCCTTCGGGCGGCAGGCCGCCCTGGAGCTGGGCGACCAGAGTGATCTCGTCATCGCCCGGTTCGGCGTCGTCGGAAATGCCGCCGGTGCAGGTTCGCTTGCCGATGCGGGTGAGGCGCTGAAGCTCGTAGCGACCGACTTCGCCGGAGTCGACCATGGTGAAGTCGGCCACGGCGGTATTGCAGGTGCCGAAATTCAGGGTCATTTCGGCCCAGTCGATCATCTCCGAAGCGGCCTGCTCGACCGGCGGACGGGCGCCGCCGAAGGCTCTTTGCATCGTCATCGAAACCGTATCGCGCTCAGTGGTGCCCACGCCCAATGCCCAGACCGGCGCACCCGCGTCGTCGTAAGTGAACCAGTACACCACCACGATCCGTTCCGGGCCCTCGCCCGCTTTGTCGAGCACCTGGATGTTCAGGCCTTGCTTATCGAACGCCGGATCGAACCAGCTGCCGCTGTGGGCCGGCGTGATGCGCACCGCGTGCGCTGAACTGGCGACCAGCAGTGCGGCGCACCAGATCAATATTTTGATGGAGAGTTTCATGGGCGACCTCGTGTCTTTGGGGGAATGTCGCTCGGCGACGTGGTCGATTCTCGGCAAACCCGGTGTGCCAATTCGTGAGACACGCCACAAAACGCGAGCGCCCGCCGACCGTTGGTCGGAGAAAACGCACGGCTTGCAGAATTCCAGGGGCAGCTCGGCTGGCAGGCGACCGCGGCCGCGGGCATGGCCCGCTCCTGCGATGGCCGGCCTGCGAGCCACGCGCTTCGGCGAACCGGACTTCAGGCCTCAGCCGGCCACGCCGGCGACCGGCATGTGGCGTGCTTGCCTAACACCCGACGGCCGCGCGGCCGGTTCCGGGCGGCGCGCGATTATCGGACGGCGCTCAGGCCGCCTGCTGGTCGGCCAGCAGCATCCGGGCGATCGCATCGCCGGCCTCGCGGCCGTCGTGTACCGCGGTCACCACCAGATCGGCGCCGCGCACGTTGTCGCCGCCGGCAAACACCTTGGGGTTGCTGGTCTGGTAGGGCAGGCGGCCGCCGACCTGGAGCAGGTCGGAGCGGTCGCGCTCCAGACCGTAATCGTCGAACCACGCCTCCGGGCTGGCGCGAAAGCCGAAGGCCATCAGCACGATATCGGCGCTGAGCGAGGTTTCGGCACCCTCCAGCACCCGGCAGGCACGCCGGCCCTGGGCATCGGGTTCGCCGGATTCGGTGCGCGCCAGGCGCACGCCGGCGGCACGGTCGGAGCGGGACGGGTCCACCTCGATGGCGACCGGCTGGCGGTTGAACAGGAAGTTGACGCCCTCGTCGCGGGCGTTGTTCACCTCGCGCCGCGAACCGGGCATGTCCTCTTCGTCGCGCCGGTAGACGCAGGTCACGCTCGCCGCGCCCAGCCGGATGGCGCTTCGCACGCAATCCATCGCGGTGTCGCCGCCGCCGAGCACCACCACGCGCCGGCCGGACAGCTCGGGCAACACATCGTCCGGCCCGGCGGTGCCGAGCACCCGACGGATGTTGCCGACCAGGAATGGCAGCGCCGAATAGACGCCCTTCACATCCTGATTGGGCAGCCGGCCATCGACCGAGCTGTAGGCACCGGTACCGAGAAACACGGCGTCGAAATCCCGCATCAACTCGGTCGCCTTGGCGCGATCGACTTCGGTGCGCAGATGGAACTTCACGCCCATGCTCTCGAGCACCTTGCGGCGGGTGGCGACAACCTCTTTTTCCAGCTTGAAGGCAGGGATGCCGAAGCTCAGCAGGCCGCCGATTTCCTCGTAGCGGTCGAACACATGCGCCGCGATGCCGCGCCGACGCAGCCGGTCGGCGCACGACAGCCCGGCCGGCCCGGCGCCGACGATGGCCACCCGCTTGCCGGACTCCACCACGCCGGACAGATCCGGACGCCAGCCCTGCTTGAAGGCTTCATCGACGATGTACTTTTCGACCGCGCCGATGGTGACCGCGCCGAAGCCGTCGTTGAGCGTGCAGTCGCCCTCGCACAACCGGTCCTGCGGACAAACCCGGCCGCAGATTTCCGGCAGCGGGTTGGTCTGGTGCGCCAACTCGGCCGCCTCGATCAGGCGACCCTCCTCGACCAGCTTCAGCCAGTTGGGGATGTAGTTGTGCACCGGGCACTTCCACTCGCAATACGGGTTACCGCACTCGATGCAGCGCCCAGCCTGCTCGGCCGCCTCGTTGCCCTGAAAATGCCCGTAAATCTCCGACCAGCCGAGCACCCGCACCTTGACCGGGAGCTCGCGCGGCAGGCGGCGAGGAAGATCGAGGAACTGGAAGACGTTTTTCATTGGGGCCGGGAATGGGGAATGGGGAATGGGGAATCGAGGAGCCGGGAATGGGGGGTCGGAAATCGGGAATGGGAGAGCCGGGAATCGTCAAGGGCGAGGGCATCTCCAAACCCGCCGGCGCCTTGAAGGACAGGGCGCACGAACCGGTAGCCACCAGGCTTTTGCCTTTTCGATTCCCAATTCCCGATTCCCCATTCCCTGTTCTCCATCACGCCGCCTTGCGCAGTGAGTCGATCAGCGAATCCAGCGAGGCGGCGCGCGGTTTGACCAGCCAGAACTTGCCGAGGAAGTCGCGGAAATCGTCCAGGATGGCCTGGCCCCACTGGCTGCCGGTGTGCTCGACATGCGCTGCCAGCAGGCCGCGCAGGTGCTGGAGGTGGTGTTCCAGGCCTTCGTAGGAAATCCGGTGGATGTCGATCAGCTCGTGGTTGTAGCGGTCGACGAAACAGCGCTCCAGGTCCAGCACGTAGGCGAAGCCGCCGGTGAAGCCGGCGCCGAAGTTCAGCCCGGTGGGGCCGAGTACGGTGACGATGCCCCCTGTCATGTACTCGCAGCAATGGTCGCCGGCACCCTCGATGACCGCCTGCGCGCCGGAATTGCGCACCGCGAACCGCTCGCCGGCGCGGCCGGCGGCGTAAAGCTCGCCGCTGGTTGCGCCGTACAGGCAGGCATTGCCCATGATCGGCGTGAGGTGCGGCTCGAACCGGGCATCGGCGGGCGGGCGGACCACGATGCGACCGCCGGCCATACCCTTGCCGACGCCGTCGTTGGCTTCGCCAGTCAGCGACAGATGCAGGCCACCGGCATTGAATGCCCCGAAGCTCTGACCGGCCGCGCCGGTGAGCGCGATCTCGATCGGCCGGGCGGCCATGCCCTGGTTGCCCCAGCGCGTGGCGATCGCTCCGGACAGACCGGTGCCGATGCTGCGGTCGCTGTTCTGGATCGGAAACTCGAACCGCCCGCCCTGGCGCGCTTCGATCGCCGGGGCGACCTCCTCCAGCAGGCGCACGGCCAGCTTGCCGGCATCGCGCGGTGGATTGCTGGGCGTGGTGCAGAACCGCGGCGACGACTCGGCCAGACCACCATCGTCGAGCAGACGCGACAGGTCCAGGCGCTTCTGGCGATCGGTTTCGCCGGGCAGCTCGCGAAGCAGCTCGGTGCGGCCGATGATCTCGCCCAGGCTGCGGGCGCCGATCAACGCCAGCCATTCGCGGGTTTCTTCGGCCATCAGCTGGAAGAACGCCATGGCGCGCTCCGGCGGGCCCTTGAAGTGCAGTTCGCGCAGGCGCTTGTCCTGGGTGGCCACGCCGGTGGCGCAGTTGTTGAGGTGACAGATGCGCAGGTATTTGCAGCCGAGCGCGATCATCGGGCCGGTGCCGAAACCGAAGCTCTCGGCACCGAGGATGGCCGCCTTGACGACATCCAGGCCGGTCTTCAGGCCACCATCGACCTGCAGCCGCACCCGCTCGCGCAGGCCGTTGAGACGCAGGGTCTGCTGGGCTTCGGCCAGGCCCAGTTCCCACGGCACGCCGGCATAACGGATCGAGCTGAGCGGGCTGGCGCCGGTGCCGCCGTCGTGCCCGGAGATGGTGATCAGATCGGCATAGCACTTGGCCACGCCGGCCGCGATGGTGCCCACGCCGGCGTGGGCGACCAGCTTCACCGAAACCAGCGCGGTCGGATTGACCTGCTTGAGATCGAAGATCAGCTGGGCAAGGTCTTCGATCGAATAGATGTCGTGGTGCGGCGGTGGGCTGATCAGGCCGATGCCCGGCCGGGCATAGCGCAGCCGCGCGATCAGGCTGTTGACCTTGTGGCCGGGCAGCTGGCCGCCCTCGCCGGGCTTGGCGCCCTGAGCGATCTTGATCTGGATGACTTCGGCGTTGACCAGATATTCCGGCGTGACGCCGAAGCGGCCGGAGGCGATCTGCTTGATCTTCGAACGCTTCTCGGTGCCGTAGCGGGCGGGGTCCTCGCCGCCCTCGCCGGAGTTGGAGCGTCCGCCGAGGCGGTTCATGGCGATCGCCAGCGCCTCGTGGGCCTCCGGTGACAGCGCGCCGAGGCTCATGCCGGCCGAGTCGAAGCGCGGCAGCACATCGCCGATCGGCTCGACCTGCTCCAGCGGCAACGGGGTGTCGGCCAGATTGAGCGCCAGCAGATCGCGCAGTGCGGCGGTCGGTCGCTGATTGACCAGATTGGCGTAGGTCTGCCAATCGCTGCGCGCGCCGCTGCGTGCCGCCTGTTGCAGCGCCTTGACCACACCCGGGTTGTACATGTGGTACTCGCCGTCCTGCATGTACTTGAGCAGGCCACCGGGCTCCAGGTCGGCCAGCCGGTCGTCGGCCAGCGCCGCCAGCGCGGCGGCATCCTGCTGGAGGTCATCGAAATTCGCGCCGCCCACCCGGCTGGGCATGCCGGGGAAGCACAGTTCGACCACCTCCGGCGCCAGGCCGATGATCTCGAACAGCTGTGCGCCGCGATAGCTGGACAGCGTGCTGATGCCCATCTTGGAGAGAATCTTCAGCAGCCCCTTGCGGATGCCGCGCCGGTAACGCCGACCGTACTGGCCGGGCTCGTCGGCATCGCGGGTGCCCTGATCGCTGAGCAGCAGGCCCTTGGCACCCATGTCGAACAGGCTTTGGTAGGCCAGATACGGATACACCGCCGTGGCGCCCAGGCCGATCAGGCAGGCGAAGTGATGCGGATCGCGCGCGGTGCCGGTTTCCACAATCAGATTGCAGGCACAGCGTTGGCCGACAGCGACCAGATGATTGTGGATGGCGCCGGTGGCCAGCAGGGCGTGGATGGACAGCCGGCCGGGGCGCGGGAAGCGGTCGGACAGCAGCAGGATCAGATTGCCGGCGCGCACCGCCGACTCGGCCTCGGCGCACAGGCGCCGCAGGGCCGCTTCCAGGCCCTCTTCGGGGCTGAAATCCAGCTCGATGCGGGCATGCGCGTCGCGAAAGCCCTCCATCGACAGCAATTCGCGCAGCTTGCGCTGCGACAGCGCCGGCGAATTCAGTTCGACCTGGCTGGCGTTGTCCGGGCCGTCGATGAACATGTCGCCCTCCGGCCCCAGCTGGGTGACCAGCGACATCACCACCTGTTCGCGGATCGGGTCGATCGGCGGATTGGTGACCTGGGCGAAGGCCTGCCGGAAGCAGTCGTACAGCGGGCGCACGCGCAGCGAGAGCACCGGCGTGGGCGTGTCGTCGCCCATCGAGCCGATACCCTCGGCTTCGGTGTCGGCCAGCGGGCGCAAGACCTGCTCGCGCTCTTCGCGGCTGAGCCCAAAGCGCTTCTGAAACCAGGCCAGGGTGCTGCTGTCGAACGGCTCGGATGCCAGCGCCGGGTCGATCAAATCCGACACCACGTAGCGCACGCCGGCCTTAAGCCACTGCTTGTAAGGCGCGCGCGCCGCGTTGAAGCGGTCGATGGCCGCCGAATCCATCAGATTGCCGGTGGCAAAATCGACCGCCAGCATCTGGCCCGGCCCAAGCCGGCCCTTGTCGATCACCCCGCCGGGCAACTCCCAGACGCCGGCCTCGGATGCAACCAGCAGATGGCGCTCGGCACCCAAGGCCCAGCGTGCCGGGCGCAAACCGTTGCGATCGAGAATGCAGCCGGCGTGCTGACTGTCCAGAAACACGATGCCGGCCGGGCCATCCCACGGCTCCGAGTGCAGCGCGTAGTACTCGTAGAAGGCGGCCAGATCCGGATCGGAATACTCCAGCGCATGCATCGCCGGCGGAATCAGAATGCGCAACGCCTTGAGCGCATCCATGCCGCCGACCAGCATCAGCTCCAGCATTTCGTCCAGGGTCTGCGAATCCGAGCCGGTCATGGTCAACGGCGGATCGAACTCGGTCAGGTCGATACCGTCCGGCTTCCACACCCGCCGCCGGGCCCGCGCCCAGGCGCGATTGCCGGCGATGGTGTTGATCTCGCCGTTGTGCGCCAGCACCCGGAACGGCTGCGCCAGCTTCCACTGCGGCGCGGTGTTGGTGGAAAACCGCTGGTGGAACAGCGCCGCGCTGGCGGCCAGATCGTCGCGCTTGAGGTCGAGGTAGAAATTGGCCAGATGCTCGGCCAGCACCATCGCCTTGAAGCCGAACACCCGGGCCGACAGCGACACCACGTAATACGGCGACTCCGGGCCCAGGTGCTGCCGGCTGCGCCGACGCGCCAGATACAGCGCCAGCTCGAAATCGCGCGCCGACATCGATGACGGTGCTTGAACGAACACCTGTTCGATCCACGGCTGACAGACCCGCGCCTGCTCGCCGCAGACCGCGTTATCGACCGGCACGGTGCGCCAGCCCAGCAGGCCAAGGCCCACCTTCTCGCACTGCTCGGTCAGCACCTTGCGGGCCTGCTCGGCCGCGTCGGTTTCGGGCGGCAGGAAGATCAGACCCGACGCCACCCGCGCCAAACCGTCGTCGTCGAGCGCAATGCCGATTTCCGCCGCACCGGCCTTCAGCCAGGCGTCCGGGCGGCGCAGCAGAATGCCGCAGCCATCGCCGCTCAGCCCGTCGGCAGCCACCGCACCGCGATGACTGAGCCGCGCCAGCGCCAGCAACGCGCCCGAGACCAGCCGGCGCTCCGGTCGGTCATCAAGTTGAGCGATCAAGCCGAAACCGCAGCTGTCGTGCTCGAAAGCGGGGTCATACAGGCCCCGCGCCCGTTGCTGGCGCATGGAAATCTCCGATATCAGGGGCCGGAGCGGGCGCGTTCCCTGCGGCGAATCCGGCGATACCTTCGACTACACCACAAATGCTGCGCCGCCGCAATTGCGCAACGCGCGCGCCAACGGTTCCGCGCGTCCAGCGCCAATCCGGGTCGGACGGGGCGGCCCGCTCGCCGGACTATCGGAGCATCGGAGCGACGAGGCAGGCCAAGGCGCGACGGACGCCATGCCACCCACCGCGCATCCAGGCCGGCTGACCCGGCGTGCCGGTCAGGCCATCTGGCCGGCTGCCGCCGGCGGCCGGGCGTGACTGTCCTGTGCCTCGACGCAGGCCCGACGGAAGGCGAGCGGGTCGGAAATGCCGGTAATCGGCGCCTGCGGATTGCCCGCACCGGAAATGATGATCGAGCCGAAGTTGAACATCCGCCCGAAGATGTTCTGATTGACCTGGATGCTCTCGACCTTGTGCAGGTTGATTTCAACCGTGGAGCGGCTGATGAACCCCGACTTGGCGATGACCCGCTTGTTGGTGACCGCAAGCTCGGTCGTCCAGTACCGGATTGCCGCCGCCGCCCAGAACACCAGCCCCAGCCCGAAAATCGGCAGAAAAACCAGCCCGAGCAGCAGGTACGGAGAGAGCGACCAAAGGCTGATCTTGCCCTGATAGATCACCTGCTCGCCACGGGTATGCGCACTCTCCAGATAGGTTTCCATTTCCACTCCTTGATTGACGACCCACGGCATTGCGACCGACATGATAACCAGCCCAGGCCGCGAATGGGCCTCGTCCCGACTGACGCTAGGCAACCGCCCGCGCAGCGCGCCGGACATCCCACCAACGGAACGCCATCGCCCAAAACAGCGGCGCCAGCACAATGACCGCCACCGAGCACGCGAGTTCCCAACCGCCGAACATGGCAACCTGCCGAGACGGAAACCCACCGCCGCCGGCCGACACGACGCGGTAATGAATCGCCCATGTCAGCCCATAAACGGCCGCAAGCACACTTGCCGTACTGATCAGCAGACCGACACCCGAAACCGGCCCGACTCGCCCGGCAATTCGGATCGCCACAGCAGAACCCAGCAACAAACCCGCAATCTCCGCACTCTGCACCACAATCGCGTTCGTGCTTGCCTCACCGGCCAGCGAAATGACACCTCCGATAACCGAATAGAGCACAGCAAATACGATGTAGGTGGTCAGTTTGCGCATGGGGTGGGGTCCGATTTCCGGTTGTTGCCCGACCGCGACATTTTGCGTCCTCGCACAGAACTTGACCATGCTACGTCGCGCGAAGCCGCAGCCAGCCGATTGCAGTTGGTTTGAGCCTGTCCGGCTATATTAGGACGCCGCGCTGCGGGGCCGTTTGACTGGACGGAGCCACCGGTGTCGCCCTCCGACCGCCCGCTCGGGGCCTGGGGAACACGCAATCGCACGATGACATAAAACACGGTGGCGGTCGCCGGAAAAGTGACAAGGTGCCACGTCGAAAACTGTTGCAATACGGCCACAACGTCGGACCAGGCGCCGGTAATCATCGCGCTGCCAACGAGGTAGCCGAATGGGACCGGGACCGCGACAAGGATGCCCGACGCTCAGGAAGGGGTAAGCAATAGCGAAGCACTCCAAACCAGCAACGCAACGCGCGGCACGGGCGACAATCGACCCGTGAATTGCCAGAGCACACTCCAGACTGCCAAGGCAGGCAAGAAGAATGCGAGATACAGGAGGACCATCGATACGGTCATGTGCCGCCTCCGCCTGCGCCATCAACGGGGTAGCGCCCTCCTGACAGCGCCGAGCAGGTCACCTTCCCGCACTCAAGGCGGGAAGGGCAACGCGCCTGGACACGTTCAGAACGAGAACCGCAGGCCCACGTTCAAAGTGGTGATCTTGCCGAGCTCGTAGCCGGTGACCAGCGCGATGTTGGGCCGGAAGTTCCAGCGGCCGTTCAGGCCGACCAGGATGTCGGAGTCGAAGGCATCGGAGCCTTGGGTAGCGACCTCGCCGACCGAGGTGTAGCGCACGTGGCCCTGCACTTGGATCGTCGGCGTTGCCGCCCAGATCATGCCGACCTCGCCGCCCACACCGCTCTCGTCGGCGTCGACATCGAGATTGAAGCCGGCGACCTGCACGTCGTTGAACTCAAGGTTGTCGAAGCTGAGCCGACCGTACAGGGCAATCTTGCTCGAATACGGGTGCGCATAGCCGACACCCACGCGCCAGCGCGTCACGTCGAAGTCACCGCTCACGGTGTCGATGCCGTCGCTGACCTCGAGGTCCTGACTGATCGACGCATACTCACCGAACAAGTGCATGTTTTCGCTGAACTGCCACGCACCGCCGATGAAGCCGCCGCCTCCGGCATCGGTCTCGAGGTCCAACGGGTCGCCGTTCCCCGTCAACGTCCCGGACGTTTCCACGTCGTTGACGAATCCGGCGAGGATGCCGCCCTCGAGGTAAGAGAAGCTGAAATCCTGTGCGCCCGCAGCCGCCGGCGCGCCCAGCGCGGCTGCCACGACAACTGCGATCATCCTGTGACGAGTAAACATAAAAAACACCTCTGATAAGTGGGAGTTGGCAAATACTGCCGAGACTGTGTCAGACGACCGGCACGCGGCCATCCACCGGGCGCAAGGCTACGGCGGGGCATGTAACGGCCCTGTGAGCTCGCGGTAGAACCGATAACCGTTGGGTCGACGCTTCGAGCGCCGCCAAGAATCTTCGCGGTCAGGTGCGCGCGCCGGACCGACGAGCACGCGGTGCCCCCAGTCAGGGCAGTTGTCCACGCTTGGCTCACCAGCCCTGAGGGGGCGAAGGGTTTGCCCGGCAAGGGCACGCGGCCCGGCTTGGTCGGATGCGGCCCGGCGTGGTCGGATGCTTGAACTGACGACAGCACCCGCGCACATCGCCCACGCCGACCGTCCCGCCGTAGCGGGCACCGGCCGCGGCACGCCGACGCAATGAAGGCGGCATTGTCGTCAGGGTCATCGAGTATGCGCTGCCCGATCCCGCGGGCGCCGCCGCGCGCTACCGCTTGATGACGAGTCTGCTCGATGCGGACCTCGCGCCAGCGGTGGAACTGGCCGCGCTCTACCACGAACGTTGGCAGGTCGAAGCGGTCTTCGATGAACTCAAGACGCACCTGCAGCAGCGGCGGCGTGTCTTGCGCTCGAAGACCGCCGAACTGGTGCGTCAGGAGTTCTACGGCTGGGTGCTCGCACATCACGCCGTGCGCTGGCTCATGCACGAGGTCGCCAGCGAACATCGGCTGCGACATGAGCAGCTCTCTTTCTCGGCGCACGTTCAACCGGTCCGTCGCGTCCAGCCCCACTCCGGGGCCTTTCCCCCCATTGCGGCCTAAACGGCGGCAACGATGGTTTCGCGAGCTTCTTGCTGCTGGCGCGCGGTTGCGCGCCGTACGTACCCTTGATCAACGCGCCCCGCGGCAAGTCAAGCGACGCAACTCCCCGTACGCTCCGCACGATCACGAGTACCCGCGACGGTGGCCGATCTGCGCGTCGCCCAGCCTGCTTGATCCAAGACCACTGCGCGCGGTGCGATGAACACGCAAAAAGACCATCCGGACGGCAGCCTCAAGCAGTTCACCTACGGCAACGGCATCACCCGCGCCATCAGCCAAAACACCCGGCTGCTGCCCAGCAAGGTCAAGGACAGCCACCCCGGCGGCGTGGTCCACGAGTTCGACTATA